>ERZ857827.851-NODE-851-length-37833-cov-73.913653_pt1 | contig 37833 bp, 41 predicted proteins | sample MGYA00519761_ERZ857827 | MGnify/ENA primary metagenome ERZ857827 (study PRJEB31778, sample SAMEA3449370) | human gut metagenome | biome: human gut; feature: human-associated habitat; material: faeces | place: United Kingdom | collected 2010/2012 ... | reverse complement strand
ACGACTCATAAATCTACCCTTAATCGTGTATTGGATGATAGTTGCGGAATTTAGGTATATAAAAAAATAGGGAAAGAATTTTGGGAGCAGAATGTCAAATTCTGGGGGTTCTGTATTCTCCTATTGTCTTTTGCCAATTTCGGATATGTCAGTTTGACTTTTTATGATAGATTCTTCAAACTTGCCGTGCTATTCTTATATGTTTTTACATATATGTGGGTTATGGATATTCAATCCAAATTGAGTTTTAAGTCCCAGCTACTAATAACTATGGTTACAATTATACCGGTATTGTATTTCATTGTTACACCATTAGTTGAACAGAGGCACATGTTGTTCCAACTAAACTTATGGTTTAGTAATCTATGTTCATGATGAAAAATTTTGTAATCTGAATTTCTCATCGTGCTGATGTATGGTCTATGGATAGCTACCAATACGAACAACCAAAAAGGCATAACATCAGAAAACGAAAATAGATTAACCGTTGATGTTCAATGTTCTTAATTATTTTAATCATATCAATTGAAACACTAACAATGAGGGTATTAATAACTGTTCCCACTAAATCCGGATATGGAGGAGTAACTAATTATTATTTAGGGATTAAAGAGTATTGGAAAGAAAATATTGAATATTTTTATTTCGGTCGTAAGCCTTGGCGTAATATATTTTATCCATTTTTAATTATCCGTTTTATAATCCGATTGATTTGCTTTAAACCTGATATAGTACTACTTAACCCATCGCTTGGAGATAAAGCCTTAAAACGAGATTTTATATATTTAAACATTTGCCGATTTTTCAGAAAGAAAACATCCGTATTTATTCATGGTTTCAATTTCGAGTATGCTAAAAATGCAGATTGGAAATGGATAAGTGCCAATTTGAATAAGGCCTTGTGTATTTTTGTGTTATCCCAAGATTTCAAGAATGAATTGATAAGGAGGGGGATAAAATCTGATATACATCTAACTTCGACAAAAGTACCCGATTATTTTATTTCAGGTTTTGACCTTTCGATGAGACAAGGAAAAGCCGAAAACATTATGTATAGCGGGCGAATAGAAAAGGCCAAGGGTGTATATGAAACAGTCGATACATTTTCAATACTTAAGTCACAATACAAGGATCTGACATTGACCTTTGTCGGTGATGGCTCAGAACTTCCTATGTTGAAACAATATGTTGAGAATAAGAAAATAAAGGATGTCCGTTTTACTGGAGAGTTACGTGGGGAAGATTTTAAAAAGGAATACATTAACGCCGATATGTATTTGTTTCTAAGTTATACGGAAGGTATGCCAACTGTGGTTTTGGAAGCAATGATTTTCGGACTCCCTATTTTTACCAGAAAAGTGGGTGGCCTAATAGATTTCTTTGAAAATGGAAAGATGGGATATATATCAAGTTCGTTAGATCCGGCAGTTTTTGCAGAAGCAATGAAACCATATATCGAGAATCCTGCTAAAATGAGGAGTGTATCAATATATAATTCCGAATATGCGAAAACCCATTTTGTTGCATCCGTTGTTGTCCGAAAATTTGAAAATACACTAAAGAAATATATTGAGCTATGAATATTCTGAGAATCAAGAAGCTAATATTTTTACACCTCCAACATCTACCCATGAAATCAAGGGCATGGAGACAATTAGTTTGCAAATGGGGTGGAGTGCAGATAATCAGCCCCAAAAGAACGTTTATCGGTGAGGGCGTCATATTTGACACAAATTATCCACAAGATATTTTTATCGAAGAAGGTGTTCGTTTGACATCGGGGGTGAAAATAGTAACACATTTCATGAATCCTAATACTGGAAGTTACGACAGGGGGAAGGTTCATATCTGCAAAGGCGCCTATCTCGGAATGAATACTTTGGTGGTAAAACCTGTAACAATTGGAGAGCGAGCTATAATTGGAGCAGGTTCTGTTGTGACCAAAGATATACCAGCCAATGAAGTTTGGGCAGGAAATCCCGCAAAATTTATAAGAAAACGGTAGGATTAATTCATATGGACATTATATCATTCTATAGGGTAGAACGTTGGCTATTTGAACGCCATATTCCGGTTTTGCCCAAAATCGTACAACTATTGATTTTTCTCATTTTCAATTCAAAAATAACCGCTGATTCAAAAATAGGAAAAGGGTCATACTGTGTGTGCAAAGGGATTAGCACTGTCTTAATACCGGGAACAGAAATCGGAGAAAATTGCGTATTAGGATTGCGATTTTCTACTGTACGGCAGTTTCCATATAAAGAAGTTCCTTGTCTAAAGAATAATGTTTGGGTGGGACCTAATGTTATTATTGCTGGCCCTGTTGTAATAGAAGATGATGTGGTAATCGCTGGAAATTCATTTGTCAACCGAAGTGTTCCCAAAGGTGCTATTGTAGCAGGATGTCCGGCAAAGATTATTGGCTGGAGAAAGAATCTTGATTATGCGATTGAGACAAACCCAAAGTATAAAGATGGCCGTATGCCATTCTTGACAAAATGAATAACACCAATGAATGATATTGCAGATGCTTTTTATAAGCTAAAAATTTATTGTGAGACTGAACATTTCAAGGGTTGGGATCCGTATGATGGTCTCAACTCTAAAATTTTTCAGGCAATTCCGCTGCTGAAAAAGTCTGTATTGTGCAGATTGATGGTCATACAAGGTTTCAAGCGTTGCCCTTTCAATATGAGACGGATGGCTTTCGTTCCGAAAGAGTATAACGCAAAAGGTATCGGGCTGTTCTTGTCCGGATATTGCAATCTGTATAAAGTTGTGGAAAATCATCCGCAATTATCCGAAAAAATGGGAACGTTGGAGATGATAAAGGCTCGGATTGAAGAATTGGCAGAGTTGCTTATATCCTTACAATCTAAAGGCTACAGCGGTGCTTGCTGGGGGTATAACTTCGATTGGCAGGCACGCCGTCTGTTTCTTTTTCCCAAATTCACGCCCACAGTAGTTGCTACAAATTTCTGTGCCACGGCACTGATGCAGGCATATGAAATAACTAGGAACAAACACTATTTGGAGATTGCATTAAGTGCAGCGGATTTTGTAATAAAAGATTTGCATCGCACGCCGTATAATGGTGGCTTTCTCTTTTCTTATAGTCCGTTAGAGGGTAATGACACTGTGTTCAATGCTTCGCTGCTCGGTTCTCGATTGTTGAGTTATTGTTTTTATTATACACAACAGGAGGAATACAAAAGACTAGCGGAGCTATCCATTAAAGCCTGTTGTTCCGGGCAACGGGAAGACGGGGCTTGGGTATATGGAATGCTCCCCGTACAGAATTGGGTAGACAGCTTTCATACAGGATATAATTTAGATGCGCTGATCGCTTATCAAGAGTTGACAGAGGATCATGCTTTCAATGGTTACATCGAAAAAGGTTTCGACTACTATGTCAATCATTTTTTCGAAGCGGACGGAACTCCTAAATATTATGATAACCGAATGTATCCTATTGACATCCATTGTCCAGGGCAGCTATTGATAACATTGACCCGCCTACATAAGATGAAAAAATATGAGGAACTTGCCAAAAAAGTATTGCAATGGACAATCCGAAATATGCAAGATAAAAAGGGGTATTTCTACTACCAATTAAAACCTGGCATCAGTTCTAAAATCTCGTATATGCGATGGAGTAATGCATTTATGTTTAATGCAATGTCGCATTATTTACTCGCAATATAAAATTTCCAACATAAATGAATAAAGTTTCTTTAAACGGAGTCGAAATATATCCGTTCGATTCCGAACAGTCTTTGTTGTCTTTTGTAAACGATAATAAGGGCATATTAGTAGCCATAAATGCTGAGAAAATTTTACATGCTACAGATCAGACACGAGGAATTATCAATCGGAACATAGGGTATTGCGATGGAGCCGGCGCACAAATGGCTCTCAAACAAAAAGGTTTTGAAAATGCGTGTAAAATTCCCGGTTGTGAGTTGTGGCTCAAAATTGTAGCTCAATTTTATAGAGAAAAGACTTTTTATTTGATAGGTGGTAAACCTCAAATCATAGAAGAAACTGTGTCTAAACTGCGTAAAGAATATGCAGGGATTCACATTATCGGTTATCGGGATGGATATATCAAGGCAAACGAGGAACGGGAAAGACTTATAAAAGACATAACCGAAAAAAGACCTGATGTGGTATTTGTGGCTATGGGGTCTCCTAAACAGGAATTACTGATGGAAGAAATACAGCATAGACACAAAGCCATCTTTCAAGGATTAGGCGGCAGCTTCGATGTATATACTGGCCATGTGGAAAGGGCTCCTAAATGGTGGGTGAACCACAATCTTGAATTTGCCTATCGGTTGCTCAAAGAACCGAAAAGAATAAAACGGCAAATTCACTTGATAAAGTATGCCTGGTGGCTGATAACTAAAAAATTATAGAACAATGAAGAAGGTAATGCTGGTCTTCGGGACTCGTCCGGAGGCCATTAAGATGGCTCCGTTGGTGAAGGAGTTCCAAAAAAAATCAGCAGACTTTGAAACAATCGTCTGCGTGACGGGGCAGCATCGTGAAATGCTCGATCAGGTGTTGCAGATATTCGATATCAAGCCGAATTATGACTTGAACATCATGAAGCAGGGGCAAGATCTGTATGATGTAACCGCCCGTGTGCTGACCGGGATGCGTGATGTGTTGAACAAGGCGAAACCTGATGTGGTATTGGTGCACGGTGACACAACCACTTCTACTGCCGCCGCACTCGCAGCTTTCTATCAGCAGATCCCTGTAGGTCATGTAGAAGCGGGCCTGCGTACCCACAACATATACAGCCCTTGGCCGGAGGAGATGAACAGACAAATAACAGGGCGCATTGCCACCTATCACTTTTCTCCGACCGCTTTAAGCAAGAAAAATCTGTTGACGGAAGGTGTGCAGGAGGACAAGATAACCGTAACAGGGAATACGGTCATCGATGCCCTTCATATCGTTGTTGATAAAATAAAGACTGACGGAGCTCTACAACAAGAACTTGCCGGGGTGCTGGAAAAAGCGGGTTACGATACCTCACGGCTTGCTGATGGCAAGAAACTCGTTTTGATAACCGGACACCGACGTGAAAATTTCGGAGACGGATTCATCAGCATGTGCACAGCCATTAAGGATCTGACGGCAAAATATCCATATGTGGACTTTGTCTATCCGATGCACTTGAACCCCAATGTCCGCAAACCTATCCATGAAGTATTCGGGGAGAATAGTTTGGGAAATATGTTCTTTATCGAACCATTGGAATATCTGAGTTTCGTGTTCCTGATGGAAAAAGTGACCCTTGTCCTTACCGACAGCGGTGGTATTCAGGAAGAGGCTCCGGGGTTAGGCAAACCGGTACTGGTGATGCGTGACACCACCGAACGTCCGGAGGCGTTGGATGCAGGAACGGTAAAATTGGTAGGAACCGATTATAACAAAATTGTCTCCGAGGTATCGATTTTATTGGATGATGCATCTGCTTATGAGCAAATGAGTAAAGCCATTAATCCTTACGGTGACGGAAAAGCGTGTATGCGTATAACGCAAACACTTAATGTTCGGTTGTAACTTTTGTATTTTCTTGACACATTCACCAGAAGAAATATGTTAGTACCGAAGGTGAATGTCGTATTGCAGGCGGACAAAGACATCGGCAGCATAACAGAGGCAGACATTTGGCTCAATTGTATGGACGGCAACGGTAACTTCTTGTCTGTGGCTGCGGAAGACCATACCGGCGACGGACATTACATTGCCACCTTGCCGTTAGACTACAGCCCGGTAGAGCCTTTCATCCAAGTTCACTTGAATGAAATGGTCTATGATTACCTGTCCATTCCGAATTTCAAAGCGGGACAGGAATGTCAAATCTCGCTTATACTCGGTACGGACGGGCTTCGCACACCGGGAATAGGAGCTGAAATCGACGACTGGGAAGTTGTGGAAGGAGATGTCACATTCGTAAAATGACAAAATATAATAAATGACGCCTGCTGGTTTTGTTATCATTGGCAGGCGTTTCACTTTTTATCCCTCATTCAGGAATCCCGGCATTTACCGAGTGTTCCGCTTGTTCTGCACGTCTTTTTCCCATTTCGATGTGAAGGATTTACCACAAAGGGCTTGGAGAAGAAGAAACACATAGCAGAACTGAAAATCCGACCTAGCTAAAAAGAAAAACAGATTTCTTATTTATGCCTTCAGACTCCGGACAAATTAACTCTATAGTTTTTTGAGCATTCCTTCGTTCGTATTGGGATTTATGGTTATTTTTGTAATTCAATCAATAATATGACGATAATGGCAAAGACATACCAAAGGACTAAATTACAAGAAGTCACGATCAGAGGATATAAATCCATAGCCTATGACAGACCTGTGACCTTGAAGCTGGGTGATGTCAGCATCTTGTTGGGTGCCAACGGTGCAGGCAAGAGCAATATCATCAGTTTTTTCCGGATGCTGAGCTACATGATGAGCAAGTCATTCGGGAGATATGTGGAAATATCGGGCACGTCTCATGCCTTGCTGCATTACGGCATTAAACGGACACCGGTCATGTCCGGAGAACTGAAGTTTGCCGACAGCAATTCCATGGATGTTTATGGCTTTTCATTGGCCAATGCCACTCCCGACAGGCTGATTATCACGGAAGAGCGGATTACATGGCATCGCAAGGGGGAGAAAAAGCCCTATGAGATAGCACTGGAACCGAATTTCAAGGAGTCCGCTCTCGCAGAGTGTGAGGATCCGGTTGCCAAAACTATTTTCCAGATGCTTTCTTACTGCAAGGTATATCAGTTTCACGATTCATCGACAGAGGGGCCGCTACGTCAGGCTTGTCCCGTCGAGACGGCCAATTACCTCCAGTCGCACGGAAACAATCTGCCTTCTTTCCTGCTGTTCCTGCGGGAGAACTACAAGGATGCCTACAACCGGATTGTTGACTATGTCCGTGACGTAGTTCCCCAGTTCCAGGACTTCTATCTGGAGCCCGTGGGTGGTATCATTTCTCTCCGGTGGATAGATAATTCTGCCACGGACTATCGTTTCAATGCCTACCAGTTCTCCGACGGATCTATCCGTTTCATTGCCCTGGCCGCCTTGCTTCTGCAGCCTGCCCAGACAATGCCCAACGTCATCATTTTGGATGAACCGGAACTTGGCTTGCATCCCTATGCCATCAGCCAGCTGGCAGAAATGATTAAGGATGCGTCCATACACGCACAGGTCATTATTGCCACGCAGAGCAAGGATTTGGTCGATCATTTCGACATCGGCGATATCTCTGTGGTGGAAATGAACAAGGAAACGCAGGCAACCTCTGTCACTCACCTTGACGCCAAAGAATATCATCTTTGGCTTCAGAACTATACGGTGAGCGAACTTTGGGACAAAAACATCATAGGAGGACGTCCCGTATGAAAGCGAAGATTATTCATGTCCTTTGTGAGGGACAGACGGAACAGGGATTTGTGGAGGAAGTGTTGCGTCCCTACCTGCAAGCGCAAGGTGTGGCAGGTGTAAAAAGCATCCTGATTACCACTAACAAGAAAAAGAATGCCCGTGGTGGAATGCTGAGCTATGCTCAGGCGGTGACAGACCTAGAACTGTTGCGGAAAATGAAGATGGACGGCGAATACGAACGTCATGTTTTCACAACGATGTTCGACCTCTACGCATTGCCGGATGATTTTCCCGGTTATGAAGCAGCCAAAGCAATCGGTGAGCCTTACGCCCGTGTCGCAGCATTGGAAACGGCGTTTGCTGAAGCAATCAACGATAGTCGTTTCATTCCCTATATTCAGCTGCATGAATTTGAAGCTCTGCTCTTTTGCGGTATTGACTATCTGGCAAAGCGTTACCCCGGTTGTGAGAAACGCTGCGAACAGCTGAAAAAAGACCTGGAGAAAACCAGCAACCCCGAGCTGATAAACAATAGTCCGGAAACGGCTCCGAGCAAACGTATTATCAAGGCGATAGAAGGAGACAAAAAACAGCATTACAACTACAATAAGCCGGCTACCGGCAAAGATGTTACCAAAAGTGTCGGCATGGATGAACTTCGTGCCCGGTGCAGTCACTTCAATGAATGGATAGAAAAGTTGATAGACTGCTGATTCTGTAATCAGATAATATCAAGGTTCTGACAGACAGGTTCGAGTGTTTATCTCAAAAATGGAAGAGATGGGGATTATACAGAAAGAGGGTGTAGGAAGAAATACTCGCTATATAAAGACTGCGAGTTTCCCATCTTTTAATTGAGAAGACAATTTTTGCTCTGTCCAAAAAACAAGTTTTTGGTCAAAAAACAGCACAAATAACTGATTATCAATTATTCTTTCAATGCCCGAAAATCTGTTTTTTTGTACGAAAGAGTTCTTTCACTTTTCTATCCCTCATTCCGGAATTCCGGCATTTACCAGATATTACTAATTAAAAAATTTAGATAAGTAACGAGATGCTAGATTTGATTAGTTGCTCGTAAGGTATAAGGCATCGACATTCTTCTGTTATTTAGTCAGTTGAAAAAATGTAACAATTATTTCTCTGATACCTAATACTTTTTCTATTTACACCATCCACGGATTCTTATACGGATCATAATCCGTCTGGAAAGTAGCCAGTTGCCAGTCGGTGACAGGTTTCTTCGAGTCATCGACTTTGCGGGGAATCTGCGGATTAAGCCGTAGTTTGGCGGCATCATTGAGCCATTTCATGCTATCCTCGTAATCGCGCATGCGGACAACACTGACATTATTCGGAGCAATGAGTTTCGTGAGTTCGTAGATGGCCAGCCGGACCATGTGCTTCTTGAGATTGTAGTTGCGGGGGTCATGCAACGAGAGGTTCTGCCCGACTTGCGGTGTGTCCGCGTTCACATCCGTTTCCGGGTAAAATACCCGTCCGTCATAAACGACATATTCGTGTTCCGACAACTCATAGGCATTGTATGATGAATCGTAATCGGCTATGGCTCCCCAGCAGTCGGAAACCATCGGGTCAAGATTGTAATCGAAACCTTCAAGCGTCATCAAAGTATAGAATGCTCCTTCATACTCGACGACTGCCCACAGAGGATACTCGACAGGCTGCCATAACGAGGCTTCCGCCTCGATCCAACCGCCGACCAACGGGATACGGACATCATCGAACTTGTACCCGTTTTCATTAAGACAAGTATAAACAATGCCGTTATAATTCACTTTATCTCCCGGATAATAGGTGTTGAACTGGGAATAATTTACAACTTGTCCCGCATCGACACGGATATCAGAACTCTCTTCCCAATAGACAACCGTTGCCGGCTTGCGATAGCCGCTGACGGAGCGTATCACCTCATGGATTTGTCCCTCGAAATAGACATGCACACCCACGGGATAGGTAATCCGACGGTCGTATTCGGCGATATATTTTCCTTTTGCAAGTTCCTTTTCAATCTCGTAGTTCTCCGACAAATATTCCACGATACTCATCTCCGTCGATTCTTCCGCCTGGATGAATCGTGCATCATTGCCCCGCGTGAGTTGTGCCAGGGCTTCCGGAGTAATTATCCCAAGATAGTCGTCATTATTGAGAAACCGTCTGTACATATCCTTGTTCCGTTATTAGTATGAAAATCCTTCCTGAATTACCGATGTGGATACCACATACCCGTTCCCGTCGCCTCCGCTCTTGAACTTGTACCAGCTGTCACGCAGGTAGTAACAGAGCAGGTAGTCAAGGCAGTCGGACAAGTGCCCGTACCGTTCATATTTGACACCGGTTTTCGGGTCGGTGGTCTTCTGTTTGCTCTTGGTACCGTCCTCGTTACGAAGCTGGTAAATCAGATCCTGGGTAAGTTTGCGACATTTGATATCGATTTGTATCTCCCAGCCTTCATAGCCCCCGAATACCTCGTTGACGAACTCGCACCGTGTAGCCTGCGGAGGCTGCTTGCGTAATAGCTTTACCTTCGGTCGCAGGATTCCTCTGCCGAAAGTGTCCGTGATGATGGTATAGTTGTTGATGCCGTCCTCGTTGGTGGTGGAGCGTTGTAACCCGGAAGGGTCACCGGTCACATCCACTCCGCCGATATGCTTGTCCCGGTAAAGTTTTAAGCGTACTTTCCGTGCCAACGCAGGTGTGTTGTTCTCCTTTTCCTCCGGCTTGCCGAGTATCTCTTCCAGTATATAGACCTTCCTGTTTTCATAGTCTATTTGTGCGGAGAGCACCGACATTTGGGGGGCAACATTGAAGTCCCACACCGTGATGAGCGGCTTGGTCGGATCGTATGCTTTTTCTTTCAGTCCGGTAACGAGATGCCGGGAGCCGTCGAAACTGTTATAAATCGCCATATCGTTGGCTTCCACGAAATCCCAGTTGCCATAGAGCAGGCGTTCCTTTGTCGCCTGATCCCGGATCTTGTTCAGGGCCGCCTCGTACACCTGACGGAAAGCGATATTCGGGTTGTCAAACACGGAAAAAGGTATATACGCTTCACCCTCGCGGCAGATGACCTTGTCTCCGTTTTCGTCCTGCACGAAGCGGGAACGCACCCAGTTAATCGTCGGATTGGTGGTGAGCAGCATTCTCGGAGTCTTGAATGTCTCATGGGTTCTCCAGCGGAGACGGGAGAACAGCACTTCGACGGCCCGTTCCGAGATTTCCGACACCTCGTCCACCATGGCGATGGTGTATTCCGAAGAGCCGAAACGCTCGAAGTTGGGGTCGCTGGGGATATCCGCCATCTCCTTCATGATGATGACCGAGTCATTCCAGAATGTGAGCGTGCCTTCGAGGTTGTTTATCTTGTAGTTTGTATCCTCTTTCAGTCCCCAATCCTTCAGAATCGACTTGATGGTATTCCATGTCGATTCCTTCAACGACTTGAGTGTCTTACGGGCCACCACCGCACGGATATTCTCGAACCGGATACATGAAGACACCAGCCAAACGCTGCCGATATACGATTTTCCGCCGCCGGCCGCTCCGCCTCCCAGTATCAGCTGCGGCAGGTTCTGCGACTTGCAATGCCTGCATTGGGGCCTGTACTGAGGGTTGCCTTGCTGGTCATAGCCGATAAGGATTTGCTCGATCTCCCCGCCACAATGGGGACAATAGTTCGGTTGCAACAGTTTCCAGAGTTCATACTGCCGTGGGGACGGTTTGAACTCGATGCGCAGGTTTCTGGGTGGTTTGAGCCTGTTGACCGCCATTAGATTTATACAATCTGAATGGTTATGTCCCTTTCGGACTCGAGTATAGCATACAGTTTTTGGAATGTAGTACGGGATTCCAAAACTTTTCCCTTGACCGTATTCTTTCCCACGATGATACAGCCGGCGGAATCGACTTCGGTATTGCCGGAATGGATCAGGATGCCGAGGAAATGCGGCACATCATGCAGATATGGCATTTTCTTCTTGTACCTGGGACTGTACTGAAGAGTGACTTTATAAGTCCCGGCAGGAATGGCAGTCTTGGCATAGACCTTTTCCTTGCAGGTACAGGAACGGCCGCGAGGAGTATCCGGACAGGTTGCCGGAAGTTCCCTCACGGCATCTTCGATGGTATTACAGAAAAATTTGCCGTCGATGGACAGGTCACCTATGGTATAGGTCTGACCTTTGAATTTGCGGTTGAGTGTCAGCTTCATACTTCGATACTATTTGTATCGAAAGAGTAGAGACGGACGCCGGCTAATGTTTATTATATGTGTTTGTAAAAGGAGGATATTTCAGGAAATGATGTATCTTTGTGAACGGATTGACAGTATTTAATCAAGAGTTAATATGACAAAAGCGGATATCGTCAGGGAAATAGCAACGCAGACCGGTCTGGAGAAGCAGGTCGTGTTACAAGTTGTCGAAGGATTCATGGATAGCGTAAAGTCTTCCATGATAAACGGCGAGGAGGTTTATCTTCGCGGCTTCGGCAGTTTCATCATCAAGCACCGTGCGGAAAAGACAGCACGCAACATAAGCAGGAATACCACGGTGATAGTGCCTGCCCACAATATCCCGGCATTCAAGCCGTCAAAAGCCTTTGCAGGAAGGATGAAATCAGACAAATAAGGTGATTATATGCAACAGGAGCGTTATTCAGATGATCCTGTTACTTTATACAGGGCAACGAGGTTGGCATTGTCCGATTGGAACAGGAAACGGCCGTTGCTTAAAAGGCATTCGTGGATGGTGTTGTCATTAGGATCCGACTCCAATAAAGCCCCCGCCTTGTTTTCATCGATAAGAAGCATTTCTATGCCTTGTACGGTGGCGGCAGTTGCATCAGCAGGAATTTTCAAAAGTTCATCCATCAGATTCATGTCGTTCATAATATCTCCGTATTTGGCTTGAGTCCCGTCAAGCATTCAATGTACCAAGACCAAAAAGCGTGGGACATAACCCGTAGCACCGAGGTTCTGGTAAACCTATCCGCAAACAAGTTAAGCCCACGCAAAAGCATAGGCGAAAACTGTTTGTCCTGCGGATAAGTGAAATTTACCAGATTTCGGTGCATGACAAAAGCTAACGCTTTCCGTATTTTATTATGTCGTTCTGCCAATATGGTTTTTATGCCGCATCTGCAGAAGAACCGGCATTATGTGATAACGACCGGACGTGTAAAGGCTATTTCTTGGATTCTTCCAAGGAAACCTTACGAAACTCTTTCATCAGTTTTTCCAATTCCAACGAAGTCTTGCGGGCACGGGTACCTGCGGCCTTGTTGCCTTTTTCAATCTGAAGTGCCGCATCCGTGGAGAATGTAGCATATACTTCCTGTATCTTTGAAACCAACTCTTTCATATAAATATTATTTAAGTTATTGACTACAAAGGTAGTGAAAATAATCAAGAATAAGAGCGATTCTGTCAATATAATAAATATCACATTGGTAATCAATGACTTTTAACAGCCATTATACCGTATGATTTATCCATCAGAGAAATTGTCAAGGTGTTTACAACTTTATGGATATGTCTGGTCAGAACATTTCTTCCATCTGCCGCTTGATTTCTTCCCGCTTTGTATTCTTGTAGTAATGCTTATAGATGGTCAATGGGCTGTTACCAGCCATCTCTGCAACCACATACGGATTATTACCGGCATCTACCATCTTCGATATGAAAGAGCCACGGGCGGAATACCATGTGATGTTTTCTTTAATGCGCAACATCTTGCATGCTTTCGTCAAGGTTTGTGAAAGGCGTGTGGAAATTTGCTTGACACGTGTAGTCTTCTTGGAAGTGGTCGTGTGTTTATGAGTAAAAACAGGAAATACATAATTTCCATAACTTTGCCCACGGTATTTATTCATGATGGCTTTTGCTTTACTGAGTAATTCCGGTTTGGCTGTTTTGGGAAACTTGATACGTTCATAGACGATGCGGTCTTCCTGGACCAAATCCCATGTCAGGTTACATACATCGACATTCGCCATACCTCCGGTATAGTAGCTGAACAGGAACAAATCAAGATGCAACTGCTCTTTTTTCGTAAACAAGGTACGGTCAACATTTGCGATTTTAGCTATGACTGTTTCCGGAACTGCTCTTGAAGTGGTTTCCGGCCAATTAATATCATCACCGAGACAGAGGAAGTTATCCATATTCACCCCGTACATCTCTTTCTTTTCTGCCTGCCTGCATACGGCACGGAGCAACCTTAGTTTGTGTGTAAGTCCGGCCTTGTTGCCATTTCTGATACCTCTTTCTTTAAGCCAAAACGCAAAGTCAAGAAGAAACTCTTCTGTAATATCCGTAAAGAAATAAGAGGAAAAGGCTTTTTCATATTTTTCCTTTGTAAACGCCTGCAGTTCACGCTTGAGATAGACATACCGTTTAGCATTGGTCGTGCTGTCGACAATCTGACCGTTCTTGATGCGTTTCTTGTTTTTGAATGTCTCTTCAAGATAATCGATCATCTGCTGGACACTCTTTACTTTGACCTCGGGTTTGGCCGCCTTGATTTCATCGAAGCAATGTGATAGCTGGACGGGCGACCAGTTCCTGCCTTCCATCTCCCAGGTATCGGCGACATGCAGATATTTGGTTCGCAAATCGAAAAGCAGTTTGTTCTTGGTAGTGGCCTCCGCACTCCCTACACGGAAACTCTGAGACTTGACATCCCAGTCTTTTAATAGCCCTGTGATGTTTATAACCTTCGGCACACGGGCGTAACCGGTCTTGAAGAAAATTATCTCCAGCTTGACCATCTTGGTGTCTTTCGGGTTCTGCTTACCCCTGATGTTAATCGTGTACATAGACTGATAACGAGTTAGTTAATGACTTATTATTAATTCGCATTAGTAGGAATCAATTGGTATTAATTAACCTACATAGAAACCTACATGAAAAGAGTAGTTTCCTTAGCGAAATAATGTTTATACGGATAAATCCGTACTTGTGTCATTTACTAACTCGTTATCAATCAACTATTTTCCCTAATCACAAAAGTTGTGTCCGAAAAAAGGGTGTGCCTTGCAGTGCTGCTGCTATATTAGGTGCTACACTGTTCATGCTTGTATTCATTTCTGTGCTATAGTCTAGTAATTCGGTTAATCCTTGTGTCGCATCATCCATATTGTTTTCTCCTTTCTTCCAGATATAAATTTATGGCCGTATAAGTTGAGCCTGTTTCTTTGAATAGTTGCTTTATTCTAACTACAGTTGCTTGTTTTGAGTCAAAAGCTACTGCTGCAAAATCTGAAACCTCATTTCTGAAAATGAATGCATCGTTGGACATCTTTATGAAGAAATCCCTCCAGCGGTCTGTACGTTGCAATGACTCTATCATATAGATTTCTTCGTCATTGATGGACAAGACGGACTGGATTTCCGGCAGGTTCTGGCGGTGCTCCGAGTGATCCAGGATTATCTTTGTAGCACAGTTGATGATAATTGAATCCTTTATTCCTGAAGGCATGTTCTTCAGGAAAAGGATATTCTGTGCTGCCAGAGTGATGCTTCCCTCTTTCTTTCTGAATGTACGGTACAGATAGGCTATGAAGTCTCCGAACTTTTCATCCTGAAGGAAATCCAAGGCTTCATCGATAATCAGTTCCTTCATCATACCCTGTCGTTTCTTAATCTTATCGACAATCATCTGAAGGGTAATGATGGCCACTAGCGGAAAGTATTCCTTCTTTGACGCATCTTCCATGTCAAATGCGATGAGCTTGTCATGGACAATATCCACGTTTTCCTTTGCGTTGAGCAGGAAACTAAGTTCACCGTCTGTATATGGTTCCAGCAGAAGAATAAGCTCTTCAATCTCGAATTTCTGCTTTTCAAAATCACTCATTCTTTTTTTGAATACTTCCTGAAGATATTTTCTATATGCTTTCATATCAGGAAAGATTCTTTCATTATTCTGACCTACTGAAGAATTGTTTACATAGTCATAAAAGCCGATGATGGATTTCCTAAGAATCGCCGTCTCAGCCGGCATCATCTGTTCCCTGGCCTTCCAGATATAACTTATTATGGCTACGATAGTCTTTATCTGGTCATCCGCTGATTCTGCGTCCGTTGTGTCGATATAGAGATACTTACCGTTCTTGTCACGGTCACATAGAAATGGATTGAAGGCAAATTTCTTCTGTTCTGTAGAATCAAAATATTTCCCTCCATTCAATGCTATCATAGAACGGTATGAACCACCGATGTCGATGATCATGATGTCTCTACCCAGCTCATAGCTTTGCAGAATGTAATTGTTAAGCCAGAAAGATTTTCCTGAACCTGACGGCCCGATAACTATCCTGTTCTTGTTATTCAATGTCGGATAATCCCAAAGATTTATCTTGACCGGTGTTCCGAAACGGTCATTGTATATGTGCCCTTTCGTATCTGAAACATACATACCTTCTTTTTGCAGATAGCAAATTGCCTGTTTGGTTGTATTGATGAAACCTCTGTAATTTGCCCTGGCGTTACCGGGTATGTTTGTAAAGAACAGGTTACACAGCTCTGCGTTTTCAACATAACAGCTGCTTTGGTTCATGAAGGAGAATCCTTGCTGTACAAGGGCTATCTTACGCATCAGTGAAGTCTTGTCCGTATCATTAAGAATGACATTGAACGATGTGTAAGCGGTCTGATAGTCAAATTTCGTAATCTCTTCACAGAACAATCTTTGCTCCTTCTGCTTCTCTGCTGCAGGGGGATAAAAGTTGGTGATGTAGTTCAAGGCATCCTTCTCTGCTCCTATTGCTGTTACTGTCGCATCAGGATCTGTAATCTCGATGACCACATTGACGATATGATTAAAAGGCAATCCGAGACCTACGGGGTATAACATCGAGCACTTACTCTTGATACTGTCCGGTATTTCAATGTTTCCACCGTATGAACGTGCTTTACCGGTGTGAGGAACAGAGAGTTCATGCAGATGTTCCCCTTCGATTGTCAGTGATAACATCGATACATACTGCTGGCCGATTTTCATTTCACCGTTCTGTGTGATGGCCATCGGATTCACAACCTTTTCCGTTGCATCTTCTACAGGTGTATCATAAGATAGATTGATGTAATCATAAACAGCATTGTTCAACTCTTTGCTGTTCATCTTCCTGATTTCGAATTGCTGGATAGATGCCAGACCATTCTCAAAATTAAGAAGGGATGCTTCCATCTCTGTTATGCGTCTCTCATAATCCCTATATGGCTGTTTAAACGGGTAATGTAATCTTCTTAACAGTGATGTGTTGGTCGCACTTTTTCTTATCTTGCCGTTCTTTTTCCCATTAGTAAATGTAAGATACAGATTAGTATAACTGTTCAGAATCTCCTTTCCGTCAAAATGTCGGTTGTTTTCTGCTATCAGAGCATTGTTTGAATATTCCTGATTGTTATACTCTCCGGTATAATAAAAAATCTGCTGATGTATGACAGTTCCGGCCGGAAGCATCTTCAAGAGAGCTTCAAGTCTCTCATGGATATATTCTGCTTCTTTTTCCGAAAGTGTGAACACTTCAGGAAGAAGCATCTTGTACCCTACTGTGATGTCACCGTTCCCATTGATGATTGCATCTTGGGTGATGGTCTGTATAGGCAAAATGTCTGCCAGATCTGTGGCCTTGTCTGTTACTTGCACTTCTTCATTGCGCATATACAATATTGCTATGAGAAGAGCCAACAAACATATGACAACGGCTGTTAGGATGATAAGTGTGACCATTGGCTGTTCAGTTTAGAATGAAATTGAAAATCTTTTTTTTATCTACTATTTTTCTGGGAGTTGCGCTCCGTACACTCAAACCTGTGAGAAAATCCGGATTCCCTGCCTTATGTTCCTTTTTCAAGGTATTGAACAGTAGCCCTGACAGAAATACTATTCCGCTGAGTAGAAGCGTTATGACCAGCGGATGCAGCTGCTTGAATATGCAGACGATAATCGTGATGGCTACTATAAGCATGAATATTCCGAACTGCCCGGATGACAAGCCGAAAAACTTAATAGGCTTGTTTATTTTCCTCATGGTTCTCATGGCTCAGATAATCAGGAAGGCAACCATAATCACTACAACTGCAATGATCCATCCTAACAGGTATTCTTTGGCATGTGGATTATTTGTTGCAAGAGAATAAATCACGAACACCAATGCGATACCCAAAACGGCAGCAAGAATGTATTTTGCGACATCAAGGATTGTGTCTGCACCTTCCTTGGCTGTGTCCGTTACTTCCGAAAGACTGCTTATCTTAAGGCCACTCTGTGCTTCTAATTCAATAGGGGCAGCTACCATGAACAGAAACATAAGACCTACTGCCCACTTGCTCACACTGTTGTTTACGTTCTCAAATCTCTTTCTTAATTGCTTTAGTACTTCCATAATTCTTCATTTTTAGAGTTTTACTTGTATTGTTTTAATTAAATTCCATTGTACATCTTCAAACCTTACAAACTTTTCCATTTCAGTGTCTTCCGTTTTTTCTTTTGTTTCTTCCGGCTTTTTCCCACTGTAATAATAAGTTCGGCCATCAAGGAACATGTCTGCTATCTCCTTGGCAAGATCATCTTCCTCGGTGTTCTCTACTTGAAAGATTACCCTGATGACCGGTGCATTTTCGTGAATATTTTCCCTTTTGTCTTTCTCAACTTCTGGAGCTTGTTTCTTTTCATTATTCTGGACGTCTTTTGTGACTTTTCTTTTAGTCAGAAAATGATATATACCAAGAGAGATGACAATAAGTATAAATACATCTGCTATGCTCATATTAACGACCATATTATTAACCATACAACTAATGCTACTAAATATGTAATAATAGCTTCCTTTGTTCTTTCATGATTGGTTATCAGTTTTTTAAGTACAGATAGTCCCGCACAAACAAAGCCAATACCAACCAGCATTGCACCAACTTCACGATACAATGATATTAGGCCAGATACATCTGTACTGGCTTGCAATAAGACAATAAGTAACATGATTTTTATTTATAAAGGAGAATTTTCAATCCTGCATTCCAAACTGTGTTCCAGTTTTTTATAGATAATGGACTCCACATTTCTTTTACTCCGACAGTTAATGCAAGCTTTGGTAATACGAAAAGTTCTATTTCAGTACCTATTTCTGGGCCTACTATAAATTGATACTCTTTGGATGGATGTCTGGTGTATTCTGTACCTAGAAAGCAACCTATACTTATGTTCCAATAGATTGATTTAAGGTTACTGGCTATTGTACAGTTATAACTTCCGTTTACAAACCAGTTTCGTGCTTTTTCTTCCTTTTCCAGGTTCTGCATGACTGGCATTATACCTAAAGGCATGGTAGCTTCAGTATTGACTGAATAATCGAAACTCTTTTCAAAATAATTCAATCCTACCTTCCAATAAGATGTTCTGTTTATGTATTTGGAGAATGATATATTTGCAATATTATCATTTTTACCGAATATATTGGTACCATAACTACCTTCTAAAGCTGAAATCCTCTTGTAGTGTCTCTGTGCTTTAATCACACTCCCTCCAAAAAACAGGAGGAGAATCAGTATTACGATTTTCATGTTGCTGTACATAGTGCTTTCTATTTTTAAAGTTAATATTATCCAGTTTATTATTTTTATGTTTTATCATATCCTAATTTAGTATTTGTATCAAATCCTGCACATTGTGTCAGGAAATTCGTTTGATTCTGCCCAAACATATAGATAATATGCAAAACCGCAAATAAAAAGACATTTTAAATTCAGCAATATGCTGTTTTATTAATCTAGTTTCATTTTTTATTATGATGTAAAACATATAATGAAAAGCATACAAAAAAAAGACAGGGTACTAGTTGTGTAAAAGTGTCCTGTCCTTTATAAGCTATCTGAAAATCTTCTTTCTTGCTTTACTGAGTGCTTGTGGGGTTATTCCGATGTACCTTGCTATTTCCTTTAAAGGAACATGTTTAAAAAGCCATTTTTCTTTATTTAATACCTTTTCATACCTTTGGTCGGCCGTCATGCAATGTATTCCTTCTTCTCTTTCTATTCTGTGCATAAGAGATTTTTCAAGGTGGAAAATAGCTAGTTTACAGAAATTGAAGGATTCACCGAACATTTTATAAGCCTTGTGCTTTTTCATTCGCCATACCTTACAGTTTGTATTAGCTTTGATACTGTAACAGGCTTTGTGTTCCGGATTATGCAGGAAAAAAGGATTTATGAATGCCCTGTCATCCATAAATCGTGCATTAACAAAACCACCTTTAGAGTCTGGAAAACAGATGTTCAGGATTCCTTCCTCCAAATAATAGAAATGTTCTACCAGTTCATCTTTAGTAATCAGGTAATGTCCTTTTTTCAAATGGAAAGGCTCAAAATTCTCCTCAAAATAGATTTTTTCTTCCGGCGTAAAGCAGATGTGTTCTTGAAGCTCCATCTTCTCGATAGTTTCTTCAATGAGTTTAGTTATTTGTCTAGGTGCCATAAATTTATAAAGTGGCACGGTTCCGCTATGCCAAACGAGGGAGTGGTGTCGCCCTTATAAAGCACTGCTTCCCCGCGCCTTGTTATTCTGGTACGGGTTCGCAGCTGCTTTATAGTTTAACTTCTGACACCACTCTTCCGTTTGGCAGCTGTATGTATGTAAAAAAGCGGATTCCCACATTAAATGGAAATCCGCTGCAAATTTATAAAAAGTTGTTTATTAATACTCTATCTCGGTCTAATATCTGCCATATTTATTGTATAGTTATCTTTAGGTGGCATTCTCATAACATTCATATAAATGTTTCTGTATATTTCAGTTTTTAATTCTTTATCAGCATCGCTGTATGCCCATTCAGTAAACTCTTCACTAAATTCACCAGTGCCGAAAATGAAGTAATCCTTGAATTTATATGTTTCATATACCTTCACATCCTTTTTCTTTAAAAAGGCATCTTTGAGTGCTTCATAATATTGTGATGTAATTATAGCCTTCGCTTTTTCATCAAAGTATTTGAGCGTTTCTTCTGAAAATCGGAATTTTATACTATAGGCCCATTTTTCATTATCCCTTTTAACAAATTCGTATTCGAATTTTGTTTGTGTCAGATTCTTGTTTATTGCGTTTAATGTTGCAATTACCTTCTTCTTCCGATCATGGTTATTTGCGATGTTTATGTCGAAGTGTTTTGCCAACTCATCAACTGTTAATGTAAACTCAGGTTCTTGACCTTGTTGTATTTTATGCTTTATGAGTAAAATCATTTTTGATAAATTCAGATAGAATTTCCTATAAGCTCTTTTGTTTGGTAAACTTCTATAGTCTTTCAGGTCTATCAGATTATATCCTGTAAACATCATATTCTTCAGTTCTTTGCTCAAATTGACCTTATACATTCTCTTTGTCCTTTTTTTTGTTCCAAAATTATCCTTTATTTCAAAGCTTTCTAAAATGGGGATAAATTTGTATTTTGTGCTGTCATTTACTTTATAAGCCACAGAGAGAGTGTTCTTACCTAGGCTAAATAAAGCAGACTCAAAAAAAGTCTCTATGGGATGTTCTATTTGTTCTCCTTCATATTCTGTTTTATAAATCGGTTTTATTGGACCGAATGTTTTTGCTTTCTGCTCTTCAGTCAATTTACGCTGAAGCTTTGTTCTGTCATATCCCATGACAGAACAGAAATCTTCCATTGAAAACCATGTTTCACCAAATAGGTCTTTCATCTGTGTGTTAGCGGCATAAATTATGATATCATGCATAATTGTTCCTCCTGATTCAATCAATAAATCAAGATTATCTCCGTTACAGGGTTCGCTTAATGTGCGTGGTACTCTGCTTAATTCTTTGTATTGTTCTGTTTCAACCATAATTTTACCGTTTGTTTGCAAATATAGCGATTTTCTATTCATTTAGTGTACTATTTATACACTAAATAGCTAATAATGAAATAATTCATTTGCCCAGTTGTGTAAAAGTATCCCACTTGCTTCTTTTTATTTGTTTAATAAAAACGTGCCACAAAGGGGACAGTTACAAAAATTAACACTAAGTTTTTATCTGATTTTTATTCAATATCTTTCCATTAGTTGTGTAAAACCGTCCTAAATTGATGATTTTACACCCTTCTAGATGTGTAAAAGTATCCCACTTGCTTCATCTAGATGTGTAAAAGTATCCCACTTGCTTCATCCAGATGTGTAAAAGTGTCCTGTTTACATGCCATAGATGTGTAAAAGTGTCCTACTTGTTCTTCGCAGATGTGTAAAACCGTCCCGATATAACCCTTAGATGTGTAAAAGTGTCCTATCTTATCTTTTATTTTTTCTCCGCAAATCCTCTCCACATGCAGCCTACATAACTTTTCTGTTTTTGGTAGATGTGTAAAAGCATCCCACAATTTCCTAATACCCTAAAAACCTAAATAAAGAAATGCTTCGACTTATGTAAACATACTTTCGGAAAAATATTATCGGGTTAAATGCTGAATTATTTACATATATTAACTATTCTGCTTTGGCGATATAAAAATAAGGGCACTTTCCCGCAGTTGTGTAAAAGTGTCCCACTTACCCCAGATTTCACTAATAGTTGTGCAAAAGTGTCCGGGTTATATAATCATCAGTTTATGATACCTCATATGTTCATCTATGACATGTGCGGTTATGTTTAAGTTAAAAAAAAAAACGGGTAAAACAGGATTCTTATACTCCTGCTTTACCCATTACCTGGCTTTTGATTCTGTAACAGATTCAAAATACTATAAACTCATATATTTCTTTACTGCTGCTTGAATTTCTTTATTGTATTTTTCAAATGCTATTTCCAGAATATTAGTTGCCAATACGTGCATACTTACATCAGATACATTGGCAAGTCTCTTCAGTTTAGCATGTGTTTCTTTTGATATGCGGATCATTTCCACTTCTTTTATTTTCCTTTCCTGGAATAATAAACTGTACTCTTCCTTTCGATTGCAAGACTTGTTCTTTTCCTTATCCTCTTGTTCGTCCTTGTTCTTTTTTTCCGAAAGTACGTTTTCTTCAGGTTTGATAACTTCTTTTACTTCCTGTGGTTGCTCTTCGCCATTCTGTTTTGTCTGCTCTGCTTCCACAGTTATTGTAGGAGCCACGTTTTCTGTTTCCTTTATTTCCTTTTCCATCTTGGATGCATTAGCCAAGAGCTTGCTCATGCCGATTGAAGTTGTTTTATTTCCCATGTTACTCCTCCTCTATATGTTTGCTGATTAATTCTATAACTTCCTCACAAAACTGGTCACACGGATGATGGTAATTACTGCTCAACGTTGACAAGTTCCTCTGATAATCTACTCTTGAATCTTTTATAAAGCTTTCCATGAGCTGGAAAGGAAGGTTTTCCTTTTTACTGACTAACTCCTTGAACTCAATGACATTCGTCATTACCCTATTCATTACACCTCTTACAGTTGTCTTTAAGCCATTTTCTTTTCTTGCCTTTATTATATTTTTATACACATTATCGTAGAAATATAGTGTTGCGCTTAAATCCGTATTGTTTGGTTCAAAAGGCATGATTACGATGTCTATGAAATGTAAAGCCTCTATAACGCCGTTTTGTTTCAGGTTGCCAGGGAAGTCTACTAATATGACATCAAAACTTTGCTTCAGCATATCAAGCTGATTGATAAACTCTGAAGAAGATATATTCATTACTTCATATTCTTCCTTCAGGTTATTGCTTTCATCACTTTCTGACTGACGTAGCCTTCCCATTGTATTCTGCATGTCGTCTATATCTACAACCCCAATATTAATGCCATCCTCGCCCATTGAGTGTACGTAACCGGCAAATAACGCAGTAAGGGTTGACTTTCCTACCCCACCTTTGGGGTTCTCAAAAGCTAAAGTAATACCAGGTAATTTTTTTCCCATATGCTATTAAATTATGTTCTTTTGCAAATATATACTTTATAAATTACTTATGCAAGAAATCACATTATTTATTACTTGAAAAAGTAAGATATTTATTCCTAACGTAAGATATTAATAAATAACATATAAACTATATTATGATATTAACAACATAATAAAATATGTTATAAAGTAAGTAAGTAATAAAGAAATAATGTAACAATGTTATAATGTAACATTGTTACTAATGATACAAAGTAATGATGTAACTAATAAACGTATGTAATGTTGTATATATGTAACATATGTTATTCTGTTATATATTTACATTTGTTGCAGAATTACTTATTATGTCCTTGAATTTTTAATCCAGATTAATTAAATCAATAAAATTCCCGGGGGTTATTGCTTATCATAATTATCTTGATTACTTTAGTACACGCAAGGTATGTTTTTGTATATACAAAAACGCCTTGCATCAACCGAGTTGATGTGTTCAGCTCGTTTTACTCACACATTTATGGTTAGTATTATGAACGAAAAACGTACCGAATCTTTTATATTGAGATTGACAGAAAAGGAAAAAGAGATGCTTGTTTCTTTGGCTAATGAACATGATATGAGCATATCTTCTTATTTACGTAATATGGCATTTAAAGGTTATGCTGTTACCAAAACCGATATTCAGACCGTTATAGAATTAAAGAGAATAGGGAACAATATCAATCAGATTGCTAAACAAATTAATCTGATTCCTCATGAAGATAATATAAAACTTTATCTTCAGGAACTACATGATTTTTTGAAAATTGTATCTGAGATAACCAAAAAACTTGTTTGAAATGATTGCTAAAATTGAACCGGCTTTTTCATCCATGTCAACATTAAGCAGAAAAATTGATTATCAGTTGGAGAAGATTTCTTCTGGTGAAGCAAAAGAATTATTCAACTCTACGGGTGATTCTTTATCTTCTTTTTCTGATTATATGTTTCTTTTCTCTTCGCTTAATGACAGGGTGAAATTACCTTATTCTGAAATCACCTTGAATCTTTCTCCAGGTGAAAGATTGTCTGAGGCTAATTGGATTAATCTCTCTAAGGAATATATGGAGAAGATGGGTTATGGGAACTGTTGTTACTCCATTATTTTAAATAAAGACAAGGAACACTCTCATGTCCATATATTACACAGTCGCATAGATTCAGAAGGTAAATCCGTATCAAATTCTTTGGATTACAAACGCTCTGAAAAGTTAGCACGAGAACTTGAAAAGAAATATAATCTTGTCAGCCTTAAAGAAAACGATAGAACTAAAGAACGATTATCCTCAATATCCGGACAGCGCTACTATTTTGATAATGCTTTGAAGAAAGCACTTAGAAATTTTGCTGTTAAAGAAAGGGTGATGAGTATTTTATCTTCTTCAGGTGCAGCAGAACTGCTTGGCGACAGATTACAAAAAACAAAGCTGAGCAATGAAGAATGGATGTCTGTTCTTGGCAATCATGAATATGATTCAATTCTTTCTATCCTTAAAAAAGGTGGCTTCCTGAAATCTTTATATAAGGATGATCTTTTATCCAGACTTGATAAAGCTTTTGCTTCAAGTACCACCTTTCAGGTGTTCAGGGCCAATTTGCAGAAGGAAGGAGTGTATATGCGTCTGACAAGTAAGAAAGACAAGTCCTATTATGTTTATGGTCTGTCCGAGGATTCATTTTATATTAAGGATACATCCTTGCCTCAGAAATTCAGATATGGATATATGAACTTTGATGCAAAGTCAATGTCATACGATGAACAAAAACATTACCTGTTCAATAAACTGAATCTGATACTGGATAAATCAGATTCTTATGATAAATTTAAGCGTTTATTGAAAGAATCTGGTATCGGTATAAAGGAACATGTGAATAATAAAGGTATATATGGACTTACTTATTCCGTCATGGATACAGATATTCCATTTGAATTTAAGGCTTCCGATATATCTCGCAAATTTACCTATGCTAATATTCAGAGTCATTTCTCCAGTGAACCGTTGTTGCATGACAACACGATTCACAGAGTAGGGGAGTGGCGAGAGTCTTTAGAACGCGATAATGAGTATATGTCACATTCTGCTCTTCCTTTTATACCGGATATTGATATTACCGGCGGTAGCAGGAAAAATAGAGAAGATGATCTTCCGCCTTTGAAACGAAAAAAGAAACATAAAAATAATGATTTGTCACTTTAAAAATATCAAATATGAATTTCCAGTCACTTTTCAAAGAATATACTCCAGTAGAGTATGGTGATTTTTTTCGCCTTTATAGAATTAACAATAGAGGTTATGTCATTTACTGCAATGAAAATAATGTAATTTGCTGTATGGAATTATACGGTTTTACGGATATTTCGGTTATTATGCTGGCTGAATTACTGAAGGTTAATTTAGAAGAATTGGAAGATTGCGAAGAGTTTTCCCTGCCTGTTCGTTGCAGCAGACAACAAATAATAGATTATTTGTTTGATGTTTCGGCAAAAGAAACAAATGTGAAACTAAAACATGTATCTGGACTGCATGGCTATTTGCTCAAATCTATACATCAGGATAAATCTGGGCAGGATGCCTATCGCAACCTCTTTCAATTTGATCCCGTTAAGGGAACTACAAGACTTTTGTTTGACGATAATCAGTGCCTGGCTTCAATACGCACAGATAAGTCTGGTTCTGTATATCTCTGCTGGAATCCTATCTTGTTCTTTGGTTTGGATAAATCCGGTGATCCAGACTCAACAGGGTATTTACTTGCTTCATCTTCAACTTTGCTGATTGATTATGTTTTGTCAAAAATATCTTGTGATAGAGATATAATGGTAATGGCTGGTGACAATTATTTAGAGGCTCTGCTTCTTATTTCTTCTTTCGTTACCTCACAAGATCTTTCTTATAAATTATCTGTTTGTTATGATGATATGAATGTGACCATTCAGTTCTTGAACTGGCCTACTCCTCAAAAGATTATTAATTTTATCTCTCAGCTTAATAAGCATATCCCTAACGGTTATGAAAAGCTTTCGTGTGTTATGGTAAATAAGAAAATATATTTGCAGGTTCCAGCTGTCCGGTCTTATTTAAAACCGTTGCTTTACTTATACTATGATTTGTTGTGTGATGGCTCTTTAAAATTGTCATTATTGAAATCTGATGCTTCCTAATTATTATCTTTGTGCCCATTTTAATATATTTATTATCAACCTTTATAAATAGCTATATGACAAAATCTGAATTGGTTAAACAAATATCTTATTCTACAGGTATAGATTATGCGACAACATTAACAGTAGTAGAGGCATTCATGTCTGAAGTGAAATCTTCATTGGCAAATCAGGAACCTGTCTTTTTAAGAGGCTTTGGTAGCTTTATCCTGAAGCATAGGGCAGAAAAAACCGCTCGCAATATTTCCAGAAACACAACAGTAATTGTACCGGAACATGATATACCAGCTTTCAAACCTGCCAAAGAGTTTGTCGCTTCTATAAGTAAATTGAAAAATATTTAATAGGGATGGTTTTACACAACTATTCATTTATCTGTATCACAACTATCTGTAGTGGGTGTATGATTAGGATAAAATTACACAACTAAATTATTCCATGTTATTTTTGAATTTGTAACATAATCAAAATATGAAAGATCAACTTGCTTTATTACGAAAATGCGTCTTAAATCAAATACCTGCTACTGTCTTTCAAGGTGATGATACCTGTACGGTAGAAGTTCTGGAAGCAGCCATTGAAATCTACAGAAGACATGGTGCGTCAAGAGAATTCCTTTATGACTTCCAGAATGTGATTGAAGATGTTAAGGCATATCAGAAACAGAATCCGTACAGATTAAAACTGGCTGATATGACTGAGGTTGAGAAAGAACTTCTTCGTAAGGAAATGCTGGAGAAAGGACTACTAGGATGAGCATAAAACTTACCATGTATTCTGCTGACCTGAGCAGTGAACTGCCATTGCCGTTTGCAGATCAGGGTGTAAGGGCAGGGTTCCCGTCACCGGCTCAGGACTATATGACTGACAGTATAGACCTGAACCGGGAACTCATACGCCATCCGGCAACTACTTTCTATGCCCGTGCTTCCGGAGATTCCATGAAGGACTGCGGCATCGATGATGGTGACCTGCTTGTCATAGACAAAGCCCTGGAACCTCAGGACGGTGACATCGTTGTGGCTTTCATCGATGGAGAGTTCACCCTTAAAACGGTGCGCTTTGACGATAAGGAGAAATGTATTTGGCTCGTTCCGGCCAACGAGGAATACACTCCGATTAAGATTACAGAGGAGAACAACTTCCTGATATGGGGAGTTCTTACCTACAACATAAAAAGACAGCTTAGAAAAGGCAGATGATAGCATCTTAAAACAATTTTTTTATGCAACCAAATAATATAAACGACTTCTTTCGCCCAATAAATACAGACCTACAAATACCAGACAGTGATTATTCAAAAACCGATGTATGTATTGCCATGGCCAACGCTCTGGCACGCAACACAAATCACAGTCTGTATATCATAGACTATAACCGCAAGAATTTCCTTTACGTATCGTCAAACCCGCTTTTCCTCTGCGGCCGTTCAGCGGAAGAAGTGCAGCAGCAAGGTTATGCCTTCTATTTTGATGTCGTTCCGTCTGACGAGATAAACCGTCTTATAGAAATCAACGAAGCCGGATTTCGGTTTTATTATGACCAGTCGGTAGAAAAAAGACTTGACTTGTCCATCGAGTATAACTTTCATATCCGTACATCAGAAAAGCACTCACACCTTATCCACCACAAACTGACACCTGCCTTGCTGAGTGATAATGGGGATATATGGCTGGCTCTATGTACAGTTTCACTGTCACCGGAGAAAACTATCGGAGATGTAGTTATTTCAGACCATACATGTACTGACAGGTATTTCTACTCGTTCGAGGGAAGACGATGGAGAAAACAGCCTGAACTGATTCTTTCCGACCGTGAAAAAGAGATTCTCCAGCTCTCCGTCAAAGGACTGTCGAACACGGAGATTGGAGATACTCTCTTTATTGATGCCAATACCGTCAAGTTTCACAAGAAGAAACTCTTTGAGAAACTACACGCAGAAAACATCACTGAGGCCGTGGGTATCGCAGCCAATATGAGGCTGATTTAGGAAGATTAATAAGAAGTTTTAATTCTGCTTACAACAATCGTGTACTTTGATCCTTGATTCTCATTTGTTTTAAGTTCTTTTCAATAGAATTACTCTTTTTCATAAGAATAAAGAGGTCTGACGTTAGTGTGTATCTTGCTTTTTTAGATAAGATAACAACTAACTACTATGCTTAAAAAATCTTGTGCTTCTGATTTTTTGCAAATCTATAAAAGAATACAGATATATAACAGGTTCTTTAATATATGGATTAATACTTATCGAGATTTATGTAAGTATATATTCGTTATAATTATGGCTATAGCAACCGATAAGAGTCTAAAAATGTTTGAAATCATACCACCTGCAGCTACAGAATTTCCTTCTATAATAAACAATTGCCAAGATAAATTCATAAAGAAATGTAATCCTATAGGACACCAAAGATTGAAATTCCACTTCATATAAATCCAACTGAAATACAATCCTCCCAAAAATGTTACTCCAAATGCCATCAAAGAAGATATTAAATCATGGCCTTGATAAAGATGAAGAGAACCAAACATTAAGGAAGGAATCAGGACCGACCAACCGAAACCTATTTTACAATATCGGAATAATTGCCCAAAGATAAAACCCCTAAAAATGATTTCCTCAAATACTGCTACAATAACAGTTGAAGGGATCAGTTTTTCTAATGTCAGTTCATTATTAAATTTTCCAACAATCGGGAAAGCTATAAAAAGAGGGAGCGTACTTATTAAAGCAAAAACCATTCCTTTGAGGAAATTGCCATCAAGTCCAAGCTGACTGAAAAAGTTCTTAGGCTTGTACAATATGAGTAATACAATTCCAATGGGCAAACATACTATCAGATGCATTAAAAATGAAGCCAATATTCTTTGCAAATGTAATGGAGAAACAATTAAATGTACTTGTTTATAAAGTACTAATATAATTATAGAAGAAACTACTATGATTAAAAATTTAAGTAACTTTTCTTTAATATTCATGATGATAAACTATAAATATAAATGCCAAAACCGTCAAGTTTCACAAGAAGTAACTCTTTGAGAAACTACACGCAGAAAACATCACTGAGGCCGTGGGTATCGCAGCCAATATGAGGCTGATTTAGGAAGACGATGTAAAACTTCGGCAAAGTAACTACAGGTAGATGTGAGGTAATGTATTCCTCCAGTTTCTTCCGTCCAAGTTCGATTACCTTCTCATCGTCACATCTGTTCATCTTTTCTTTATCAATATAGGCAATATGCCAGAAGACCAGATAACCGACAACATACCTTTCAATGGTAAATTCTATCGGTTCCTCTGGACGCTTCATGGATTGTAGGGAGTTGTGGACATCCTTATCTATGATGCCCACAACTGCCCATGAGAGATTTATATAAGAAATTGATGATACCATATCTTTTAGTTTTCTGCTGCAAAGTTCTATACTTCGTGAGACTTTTCCACTACCCAGTAGGGTAGTTTTGATTATTGATGATTATAGTTTGGCATACTATTGATATCTTTGCAACAGAATATTTATGATAGCCCTTGTCGATTGCAATAACTTCTACTGTTCATGCGAGCGCGTGTTCAATCCGCTGCTCCGTGACAAACCTGTCGTTGTCCTTTCGAACAATGACGGCTGTGTCGTGGCCAGAAGTAATGAAGTCAAGGCGATGGGCATCAAGATGGGTGCACCTCTCTATCAGATCCGTGACATCTTAGAGGCAAACAATGTGGCTGTTTTCAGTTCCAACTACAATCTGTATGGTGATATGAGCCGCCGGGTTATGATGCTGCTGTCCGAGTTCACGCCCGAATTGACCCAATATTCTATAGATGAAGCGTTCCTGGATCTCTCCGGCTTCGGAGAAGGGGAGAAGCTGGTTTCCTACGGTCATAGGATTGTGAAGACCATCGGAAAGGGTACAGGCATCCCGGTTACAATGGGCATTGCACCGACAAAGACTCTGGCAAAGGTGGCAAGCCGCTACGGAAAGAAATACAAGGGATATCAGGGTGTATGTATGATAGATTCTGAGGAAAAGCGCATTAAGGCGCTGCAGGGATTCGAAATTGGCGATGTCTGGGGAATAGGCCATCGGAGCTTGGATAAGCTGCGCTATTACGGTATAAATACCGCCTGGGATTTCACTCAGAAAAGCGAGAGTTTCGTGCGAAAATTACTTACAATTACAGGTGTCCGCACTTGGAAGGAGCTTCGCGGAGAATCGTGTATCGATGTCGAGGAACTGCCACAGAAGAAGAGTATCTGTACCAGCCGAAGTTTCCCTGATTCCGGTCTGTCCGAACTCTCCAGTTTAGAGGAAGCTGTCGCCAACTTTTCTTCTGAATGTGTCCGTAAGCTTCGTATGCAGCACAGCTGCTGTACGGAGATAACAGTATTCGCCTATACCAGCCGCTTTCGTTTGGATCTTCCGCAACACTGCATTAACCGCACCATTCACCTGCAAGTACCTACAAATGACCTTCAGGAACTTGTAAGCACTGCAGTCCGGGCACTCCGCATGGAGTGCCGCAAGGAGGGCGGTTATCAGTACAAGAAAGCCGGTGTCATTGTCTGGAACATAGTTCCTGACTCTGCCATCCAGACTAACCTCTTTGATACTATAGACCGTGATAAGCAGTCACGACTGGCCGCTGCCATAGATGCGATTAATCGCAAGAACGGCCACAACACCATAAAGGTAGCTGTCCAGGGCACTACAGACAAGTCGTGGCATCTTAAATGCGAACATATTAGCAAACAGTACACCACCAACCTCGATGATGTCATCCTCGTGAAATAAAATATGGTGCTGAATGTAGCTTATTTATTTCATTATTACAGCTATAAGTTAATTTTAATATCTACATTTGTATAGTTTGTATAAAAACAATGATATCCTTGTTGAATTTTTATTTCGTAACGAAATCAAAGTTCTTCAGGAGTATAAGAAAAAAGCACACCAGGAACTTTGCCGTGTGCTTGACGAACAGAAAACGATAGGGAAAATAAAAGTAAATACAGAACTGTAGTTTGGTATATGCTTATATCATAGGATGAACAACACCCATTTCAAAACCTTCTTTCGGGAACTTTGGAACAAGCTACAAAAGGTATTTGGAATTGACATTGGTAAAGGACTACATCTATAAAATCATTTATATTAAAGTAAATGTGGTCTAAAATAGCCCACATTTACTTTAATTTGCACTAGTCTCAATCACATGATTTAATATCAACCGCATTCTCTATACTAAATGCCTTCACAAAACAAGGAATTCCACTGACTTTACCATTATGTATACCTGCTATAACATTCTTTCCATTCTTTACTATATAAACTAAACCTCCACTATCTCCACCTGTACTATTATAACTAGCACTAACTAAATTTGTTATACCACTAGTAGAATTTGTAACATTCAAGCTTTTTATAATACCTTCTCCCTGGCTTCTACTTCCAGCAAAATACACCTTAGCCTTTTCAGGTAAGTCCTTTAACTGCGCAATCTCCGAAGATACAATATTCGTTCCATTTGATATATTGTGTGTAACCTCAGATGAACTATTCACTTCAAAAAATGCCACATCAATAGAATCTGAATGATGTTGATAAATACACTTTCCTACAACAAATGCTTCACTAGATTTTACTAATGCCCCAACATCTTTCGTTGTTATTCCATGTCCTGCAGTAACAAAACCAATCTTATTATTATATTTTGCTTTATATCCTGCAGAGCTATATCCCCTTGGAGTCTTCCCTCCATCTTCAACATACGCAATATTTGCACCAGGATAAACAGAATACTTAGCTTTGCTTAAAGGGAAATGAATAAAAACATCATCCCAATTAATAACTTCATTATCATCTACATACTGCTTAAATTGCACAGCTGAAGATTCCAATACCATCTCTTTAAATAAACTTATTTCCGAACGTGTACATTTTTTCAAATAAACCTCAACACAATTATTTTCCTGACTTACAGAATATAAAGCAACATTATCACTAACTGGATTAAGAGCATTCTTTTCGTAAATAAAAATCTTATTCAGCTTATCCATTATACCATTCAACTCATTTAAAGAATACCGGCAAAATTTAACCTTAATATTCTCATTTTCTCGGATAAAAGAAGGAATATCCTCAGTCCCCTCCTTAATTTGAACAACCAAATAATTCCCATCAAGATAAGCTCCTCCATAAAAATTAGGATAACCTGAATTGATTCCACGAGTTTGACTACACAAATTATCCAACAAAGATGAATACAAATCAACAAGCGAACTATTATTATCATCAACAGACAATTCTTCCACAGTATTGTATTCAAAATCATCAGAACAAGACGTTACTAAACAAATAGATAACGCAACAAAAAAACTAAAAACAATTTTTTTCATAAGCCCAACAGTTTAAAGGTTACTCCATGAAGTTACACAAAATATAGATTAATTGTTCTCAAAACCTAATATTTAACTATTCAGGAGGGCTTTTTTCTTCTTCAAGGTAAATTCGTCCTTGCTCGTTACCTCATAACGGCACAAAACCCATGCTCTCAGCTCTGAAATTACATACCCATTCCAAAACCCCGGCTTCTTTTCCTGGGCTGGTCGAGTTCTTCCTCCTGTTGCTTCTTCCGCTGTGGTGCCTGGTTGATTTCCGGAACTTGGGATATACTGTTTCCCTGTTGTTGGCTCTCTTCACGGCCTTGTTCCTGGTGCGGTTCCTGAAGATCCCGGCTCCGGAACTTATAGTCCAAGCAACAGAAGCAAAGGCCAAAGCGGAAAACCTGACAGCAGAACGTGCCAAAGAACTATAGGTTCTTCAGGAAGAAAACGACCGATTGCGTAACGAAATCAAAGATCTTCAGGAGTATAAGGAAAAAGCACATCGGGAACTTTGCCAGGTACGTGATGAACAAAAAACAATAGGGAAAATAAAAGTAAACACAGAGTTATAAATTGAATAAAAAAACTTATGTATTATATATTTTTATTATCTTTGATGCAATCAAACATAAGAGATGTAACTATCTAAGTTTATATTGCATATTTTAAGCCTATTCTAATAAAATAAATTTTACATATTATGAAAAAGCTGTTCTTTCTACTATTGTTAACAACTATCGTTAGTTGTAGCAAAAATGACATTACACTTTTGTGTAATACAAATGAAGAGTCTACACCCCTTCCTATAAAAGATTCTTCTAAATCTTTTTTCTTCTGGTATAAAGGTGAAAAACATTATTTAACTCCTGATAGTACTAAATTTTTTGTTGTTTACAATGACACAAATGCTTATTCATCTGCAAGTGTTATAAATGAAGGAATCTATTCAAATATATCATCAAGCCGTACTAAAAGTAAATTATCCAAAACGAATAAGCAAAAATGGCAAATTATTAAAGGTTATGATTCTATAAAAGATAGTAGATCAGCCACAGATATTTGCTACGAAAGTCCATTTTTCACTTCTCTAAAAAATGGCAACTCTTTTGGTATTAGCAATTTAATACATATAAGATTAAAAGACATAGATGATGTAAGTATTCTTGAGTCCCAAATGGAAAAATATAACCTTTCATTATATTCTCAAAATGAATTTATGCCATTATGGTTTACTGTTTCTTGCAATGATAATTCTATGGGGAATGCCCTTGAAATATGCGATTTATTATATAAAACAAATTTGTTTGCTTATGTAGAACCCGATTTTATGGATGACTTGTCTATGTCTATAACTTCTTTCCAAGTCCCTAATGACCCTTATTATAATCAGCAGTGGAATCTACACGGGAATTATTCAATTAATTGGCCTGAAGCAAGCACAGTAACCAAAGGTGAAAATGTAAATATTGGTTTAATAGATCAAGGTGTAGCATTTTTGCACCCAGATTTAAATCCATCTTTGGTTGTTCCTGCATATGATGCTTCTACCGATGGAGAGCATTGGTTTGTCAACGGTCTTTATGGCTCTCATGGAACAAACTGTGCAGGAATAATAGCTGCAAAAATAAATAACAGTATAGGAATAACGGGAATTTGCCCCAATGTCCATGTACACAGTTACTCAGATCCTTTAAAAGAAAGGCCTAATGCTTCACAAGATTTAGCATCTGACTTATATGTGGCTTTAACTTCTGATGACGTTGTTAGTTGTTCTTGGGGTGGTAATAGTTTAATAAGTTCAGAAATAGAAGAAGCAATAGATTATTATGGCCCATGGGGAAGGGATAATAAAGGAACTGTTTTAGTTTTCTCATCTGGGAATAGTGACTCATCCATAAAGAATGTTTTTTATCCAGCAAATCATAATCCATACATATTAGTTGTTGGGGCTACAGATTCAAATGGACAATTAGCAAATTTCAGTTGTTATGGTGATGAAATAGACGTTGTAGCACCAGGAGTAGAAGTATTAACTTTGACAAACACACAGGACGGAACATACACCTTTGGTTATTTCACTGGTACATCTGCTGCTTGCCCACATGTTGCCGCCATTGCAGCTTTAGTTCTTTCTATTAACCCTGAACTAACAAATATTGAAGTCAACAACATCATAGAAAGTACAGCAAGGAAGATTGGAAATTATAGTTATTCTATAGTAAACAATAGACTTAATGGATCTTGGAATAGATATATGGGATATGGACTTGTAGATGCTGCTGCTGCAGTACAGGCCGCTCAACAAACATTAAACTGAATATACAATGAAAACACTACTTTATAATTCTTTATTATTTATCTGCAGCATTTTTTTATGCATTTCTTGTTCCAATAATGATATTAATATGCTGACTCGTTATAATTTGCCTCAAAATATTAGAATCGATACACCTTCAGACAGCATAATTGTTATAAGGAGTTCAGAAGAATTCTATAAGAGATTCAATGGATATACAGATAAACTGTCTAAAATTGATTTTAATAAATATGATTTAGCATATATTCAAGGGACTTCGCCTACAGGAATAGAAGATTTCAACATACAGTGGAATGTAGATACTACCCCATATGAATTGTTAATCAATATAAAGAATAATATGACTACACAATACCAGATATGGAGTTTAGCCTATCTAATAGATAAAAGCAAGAGCAATGATGTTGTAGCATATGTTGTTTATGACAATGCTATTGATAGATAAAGAAATGCATTTATGTTTTTAATAAAATTCTGACAAAGCCTAAAAATAAGAGTAGTTACCCTTAACTACTCTTATTTTTTAAACAGTTTCTTATGATATACAAGAACGAAAGCGGTAAGTTTATGTAAAATTACATACCCATTCCAAAACCCCGGCTTCTTTTCCTGGGCTGGTCGAGTTCTTCCTCCTGTTGCTTCTTCCGTTGCGGTGCCTGGTTGATTTCCGGAATCTGGGAAATACTGTTTCCCTGTTGTTGGCTCTCTTCCCGGCCTTGTTCCTTTTTGTCCAATAATGTTTGGGATAATATATAACGTTCATTTGCTTTTGTCAGATGTTCTTCGTAATTTTATGAAACTCAGGTGGAGGTTCTGGTAATAGCCTATTACGGAAGACGTGCATGGCTCTGGGCGGTTAAGGTAACTTAACCGCTTTTTCTTTTCAATTTTTCTTTGATGATAGAAAATTTCTGTATCTTTGCCTCGTTATAAGACACTTATAACACTCCAATACTGTTATTCCCTTTTCATCTCTTATATTCTTGACAGTAAATCAAAGCACATTATAATTTAAGTTTATAGCTGCATCTGCGGCACGTCTATCGTATCCTTTCCAGGTTGTGATAGATATTTCCTCATTTTTTTACTTTTCATTATTTATTTAATCAATTTCAATATGGAACAGGTATTAATTGGTCAGAATGCCGGTGTTATTTGGCATATTCTTGATGGTAAAAAGAGTGTTGAACTTGCACATTTAAAAAAAGAATCCAAACTTTCAGATGCCGAATTTTGGGCTGCTATAGGTTGGTTGTCTAAGGAAGACAAGCTTGCCTTCTCTACAGAAAAGGTGGGTAAGAAGACAGTTAAGACATACTCTCTGAAAGGCTGATTCATTGTGCGCTAATGCTGTAGGCTTGCTTTTTCCCAGATGGGAATAGCGAGCCTTTTTTGTGAAATATATTTTACAATACATTACGTTCAAATTATGTTTATTTGATTTTGTGACATAATCAAAAATTATTATATTTGTCTCAAATTACACAAATCTGCTTATATGGAAAATAAATTTGAACTAGTTGAAAAATATAATATTAACGTTGATGTCTTTCTTGATGAGGATGGCGTTACTCCAATTGAGAAGCTGCCTGACAATCGTTTGACAAAAGAATTTCTTCGCCTTTATTTTACCGGAAAGATAACCAAGGTTTGGAAAAAATGGCTATCTGAAAATTATTATGCAAAAACATCAAAAGGTAATGAAATATATTTGCCTGAATCTAATCTGACATCTTGGGATATTGAGAAGATTATGAAAGATAAACGCGGGGGCAAAAGAGCTGGTGCCGGACCTAAGTTAAAGACCGGTTTTTCAACGAAAACTTTAAGAATCCCTTCATGTTTAAAAGAAAACTTTCAGTGCTATATCGATATGTATAATCAGTATGTGAATGGTGATGATAAAGATATTCCATATTTCACTGATGAAGATAAAAGAATGGAAACCATTAGAGATATGATGTCTGTGCTAAAGTTTGAGGAAAATCTCATTTATGAGCGTCGCAGAAGAGCGGCTGAAGAAGAAGAGAATAAACGGCAGCTTAAACTTTTCGATGATAGTGAATAGTCGGTTTGAAATTTGATTCTGTAACACAATCAGATACAACTAGAGGTATGCTTGGTTTTATACTTGCATACCTTTTTTATTTTCTCTTATTATGTGTATTGTTGAGTCTATCCGTTTCAAGTGATCGCTTATCTGTGGGCTTTATTCTTCTATCCCTAACGCATATCTCTTACTCCCACCCACCCCATTAATGTACTTCACTGTACCTTGGCCTTACTTGCTAAAGCATGTACAGGCTTCAGTACAGTTTAGTGTTCACTCACGTTGTCCTTTGGCCATAAATGGCTCCAGTCAGTTCGTTCCCTTTATTGTCAACCCGTAAGATGTACATTCCTGATTTTTAGTTACTTTTTTATAGAAATATCTGTTGTTCTGTGGAACTAATCTTATCATTTGAAGGTATAAAATTTTCTTATATTGCATACTATCAGTCATAATTGCTGTCACCTTCTTTAGGATGGCTCATAATATACATGTTTTAGTTGGTTATTGAAACTTTTCCTTATTGTCTTTGTAGCTCTTTTCAATAGTCCGCTTCCTCATTAGAAA
>ERZ857827.834-NODE-834-length-38489-cov-6.738643_pt1 | contig 38489 bp, 44 predicted proteins | sample MGYA00519761_ERZ857827 | MGnify/ENA primary metagenome ERZ857827 (study PRJEB31778, sample SAMEA3449370) | human gut metagenome | biome: human gut; feature: human-associated habitat; material: faeces | place: United Kingdom | collected 2010/2012 ... | reverse complement strand
AGAGCACCCCTGAAGGGTGCTCATTTTTTATCTATGGTTACGACTATCTATTAGGTATAATGTAACTAAAGTAAGCCATATTATTAGTATGATTTCATTCACTTACTAAAGCCCTCTTTTCTGTTTGTTTTTTCAGCATAGCATCACTCCTTCCTTAAATACTTAAAAAAGGATAGACGCACCTTATTGGTGTTACCTAGAAACTCCCCTATATTTATACTTAATAGTCAATATAATATGTCTATTTATTTATACTTTTTATATACATACAAACGTATATTATTTGCTGTCACTTATCATTTTCTTTTTAAACAAAAATATTTCTAATAATATAGTTATTATTGTATATATAACCACTATTAAAGTGCTAGTTAATATATTGTTATAGCTATTATTTAATACACTTTTAGTTATATTTAAAGTACTTTGAAATGGTAATATTTTACATATAGTACTAAAAGTATTACCTACCATATCAGTACTAAAATACATACCACTAGTAAAGGCTACTAACTGTACTACTATACTAGATACTCCTGAAGATGATTTTTCATTAGTTATTGTTCCTATTAATATACCAAGAGATATAAATAAAATAGATATTGGTATTGATACTAGTATTGTATAAATAATATTTATACTAAAGTTTAACCCCAATAACATAGCAGTCATAAAGAATAATATATTTTGTATTAACACTATTGGTAACACTGATATACTATATCCTAAAATATAATCTATACTTTTCATTGGAGATACTCCTAATCTAGTAGTAAGAGAAGTACTTCGATCCTTAGCCACTAATAAAGAAGTAAACATTGTTATAAAAGATAAACTAAATATAATAATACCAGGAGTAAAATTCTCTATATTATATACTTCGTTTGGTATTTTAAACTGTTTAAATATATATAATAAAAATAACGGTAAAATAATAGCAAAAATAATACTAAGTGGATCTCTTATTATTTCTTTAAAATTCCTATTAGCAAATGTTAGTATTCTCATTATTATCCTCCTTTATTATTTTTATAAAAGCATCTTCAAATTTTTTAGTTTTAGTTTTTTTTATTAATTCTTTAGAAGTACCTAATTCTATTAACTTACCTTTATTCATTATACCTATTCTATCAGATAATACTTCAGCTTCTTCCATATAATGAGTAGTAAGAATAATAGTAGTTTTTCCTTTTAATAATTCTATTATTTTCCATAAGTCATGTCTTGATATTACATCTAAACCTAGAGTTGGTTCATCTAAAAAAAGAATTTTAGGATCATTTATTAAAGATATCGCAATAGATAATTTTCTTTGATAACCACCAGATAATGTCTTAGCCTTTTGTTTTAATACTTCTTCTAATTTAAATAACTTTATTAACTCTTTTATTTTATCTTCTTTATTAGGTATTTGATATATACCTGCCATAAAATATAAATTTTCTAATACTGTTAAATTAGATGCTACTGCAGTCTCTTGAGGAGATATATTTATTATTTCTTTTATTTTACTACTATCTTTTACTAAATCTAAATTATTTATCTCTACCTCTCCACTAGTAGGTAATATTAATGTAGATAACATCTTAATAGTAGTAGTCTTACCCGCTCCATTAGTTCCAAGTAAAGAAAATAATTCCCCTGTCTTTATTTCTAAATTTAAATTATCTATTGCTAATTTATCTTTATATTTCTTAGTTAAATTATTTATCTTTATCATTAGATCCTCCTAATATATTATTAGTAGCAGCCTCAATTACATCTGACTTTACTAAAGCTATTCCTTTTTTAGAATCCGCTAGTACTATTAAAGAATCTCCCGGATTTATATCAAAGATATCCCTTACTTCTTTAGGTATTACTATTTGGCCTTTTTCTCCTACTTTACTTATACCCATATATTTATTTTTCTTCATTATATTATTTCCTTTCCAAAGTTATACTAGTTATACTTTTCATACTAATTATACTATCTATTATATATATAGTCAATACCAAAATTCTTTAAGAAGGCAATAGTCTTTCTCATACTCCAAAGCACCTTAAAATAAAAAAAAGAAAAAAAGAGGCATAGCCTCAATATTCATATATAATTTTAACTTCTTGCTAAACCATCTACCGATAATATAACCCCAGTTATATAACTAGCCATATCACTTGCTAAGAAAAGATAAGCATTAGCAATATCTTTAGGTTCCCCAATACGACCTAGTGGTATTGATTTTATTAATGGTTCAATCATTTCTTGAGGTAACCTTTTAACCATATCAGTATTAGTTATACCAGGAGCCACAGCATTTACTCTAATATTATAAGAAGCCAGTTCTCTAGCAAGTGACAAAGTAAAACCATTTACCGCAAACTTACTAGTAGGATAACCTATTCCTGATGGCTGTCCATATTTACTTACCATTGAAGAAGTATTTAATATTACACCATATCCTTGTTTTTTCATATATATAGTTACTGCCTTAGAAGTATTATACATAGCATTAATATTTATATCCATAATACGCATAAATTCTTCACTAGTAGTATCTTCTATTTTCTTATTTGCAGAAATACCAGCATTATTAATTAATACATCTATTCTCTTATATTTATTATATATTTTATCTATAGTTTCTACCACTTCTTGATAGTTATTTAAATTAGGATAATAACCCTCTACTAAAATATTATCTTTAGATAACTCTTCTAATGCTTTATCTACTGATTCTTTCTTTGAGCCAAATATTATGACATTAGCTTCTTTCTCATAAAATGATTTAGCTACCTCTAATCCAATTCCTCTAGTACCCCCTGTTACTATTACTACTTTATCTTTAAAATTCATTATTATCACTTCTTTCTTCTTTATTTTATTTGTACTCCAAATAATGATATAATATCACTAGCTTGAAGAACATTTATTTTTATACCTTTTAATGAATCAATATCAAAAACTATTCTTTCTATATTACAAGTAGAAAAATCAACATCTTTTAAATTGGTCCTAATAAATTCTGTTTCATTAAAAGTACTATTATATAAACTTATATTCTTAATCTTAGATTCAGTAAATATACTATTACTAAAATCACTATCTATTATCTCAATATTATTTAAACTACTAGTAAAAAAATTAGTATATTTAAAGTTACTACTACTGAAAGTAACATCTTTTAAACTACTATTAACAAAAGAAGTACCAAGTAATTTACAATTATCAAATACTACTCTACTAAGTAATTTATTATCAAATACTTGATTAGATATATCACAGTCTTTAAATATTACATCTATTAAATCAACATTATCTAATTTTATATTACTAAAATTAATATTATTAAAAATACAACTATCAAAAGTTATATCACTAATTATAACATTATCTTCTATATTAGTATTATATAATTTATTACTAAAATCATTATCTTTTATACTATCTATAATACTATATTCTACACAGTTTTTTATTTTAGGACTAACTATTTTCATTAGCTTCCTCCTTATATAAATAGCAATCCCTATCATGAGAATATATTATACCTATAGTTTGAAGATAAGAATATATAATCGTAGTACCTACAAATGTCATTCCTCTTTTTCGTAGATCTTTAGATAAATTGTCAGATAATTCAGAACTTGTCATATTTATTTCATAGTATATTTTATTATTAGTAAAAGTTAAAAGATAATTCTTAAAACTTCCATATTCTTCTTTGATATCTTTAAATATCTTAGTATTATTAATACTAGCCTTTATCTTTAGTTTATTTCTTATTATATCTTTATTTTCCTCTAATTCTTTTATTTTATCTTCAGTATAATTACATATTTTATCTATATCAAAATCATCATAGGCAGTCCTGAAGGCCTCCCTCTTATTTAGAATACATTCCCAAGATAATCCTGCTTGAAACATCTCTAAGATTAACATTTCTAATAGATAAGTATCATCTAGATTTAATACACCCCATTCATTATCATGATAATCTATATATTTAGGATTATTTAAATTACACCATTTACATCTATTCATATCTCTTCTCCTTTGATAGTTTATCTTTTTTTATATTATTTTCATCCTCTTCAACATATAATCCTGTCATTAATTATTATAACATACTTATCTATTTTTTTATTAACATCAATTAATTTATGGTAATTTATAATTTTTTAAGGATTAAAATAAGAACTATTATCTAGTCATTATTTACTCTTTTTTAATTTATCTGTATAACCTGCAAACTTTATTTTAGTAGTAGATTCTGCAAAATGGTTATTTTTATTTTTGCTATTATGTAATTGTACCATCTTAATTGCGGGTACTATTTCATTATCTTGACAATTAGAAATTATATATGCTTCTTCATCTGTTATTTCCATACCATTAAAATATCTTAATAATGCTCCTCCTAGCATATATAATCTTTCCATACTTATTTTTTCTACTTCTTCTCTTTTCATAATTTATTTTCTTTTATTAATTAATTTATAGTTTATTTATAATATGTAATAAAACTTAGTATACTCTTTTACCATTTTCTACTTGTCTTTCTAGATTTAATAAAACTACTCCATCTTTAGTATCTACTCCTAGTACAAGCACTTCACTAGTAACATCTCCTATTTTCATTGGACTAAAATTAGTAACCACTATTACTTGCATATTTATTAAATCTTCTGGTTTATAGACATTAGTTATTTGAGCAGAAGTTTTCTTTATACCTAGTTCTCCCAAGTCTATTGTTAATTTATAAGCAGGTTTTCTTGCTTTTTCATTAACTGCTGCCTCTATTATAGTACCTACTCGCATATCTACTTTTTTAAAATCTTCTATCGTTATCATTTTACTTCTCCTTTATATATCACTAGTATATCATAATAATAACAAAGTTACTAGAGAGTATTAAGATTCTTGTAATTGTTTTTTAGATTGTTCACTAAACTTTTCTACATTTTATTTTATCATAACTATCATTAAAATTATTATTCATTATTTTTCTCCTTTCTCTATTTTATTCAATAGTTTTAATATTAAAAACCCCAATATATTTATATAATAAAAAGATTAGTTATATTTCAAACTAATCTCTATTAAATTATTTATTTTTCTAACTAATTATTAATACCTAGATTTATTTCTAACCATAAAAAGAAATATCGGTCTTAATAAACCAAAAGATAAGATATTAAATATAGTTAATATATCTCCATATTTATTTGTATGACTAATATATATTTTATGTGATATTATTGTATCTAATATAAAAGTAATTATTAAACTAATTATTAATATAATAAATAAAACTATTTCTAATTCTTTATGAATATAAAAATAAATACCTAAACAAATAGATACAAATGATAAAATTCCCGATATAATACCCATTATTTTATTACCCGCTATTGAACCTAATAAATATTTATTATAAAAAGGTATCCAAGCAGTAAAAGTATTTTTATATCCCATATTTTTACTCATACACATAATTGAAATACCTTCAAAGGTATAACTTATTACTATATATAATATAATAGCTACAAAAATAGTAATAAAGAATATATATAAAAATAATAATATATTCATAAGAACTATAACACTAAGTCCTCCCATAATATTCACTCCTCTACTAATTCTTTTCTACTTTATCTTTATTATTCTTTTCCATATAATTAACTTCCCTACAAATTACTATTTTTCTAATTAATTATTAAATTGTAATTTATTTGATTAGATGTGCTGTAATAATTGTATAACTATAAGAGTTAATAGTTATTTTAATATTATCAATTTCACAATACCAATTTTTACCCTGCTTATAAATATTACAATTCTTATCTAAAATTTTATTTTTACAAAATTCAACTACATCATTAGTATTCAATTTTAGATTCTTCTTAATTCTATCAATCCCCATTTCAGTAGTATGCACTTTACTTATACTATCAAGTAATATTTGTTTATCTTCCATAACTTAATCTCCTCAAAAAATTACTATTTATCTAACAAATCAATAAATTGTAATTTAGTCATCGTCTGATAGTTCTCCGCCTTTACAGAAATCTGCTAATTCATAATCAGATTTATGTTCTTTTTTGTTATCCATGTCTAAATAAGTGTCTCTAATTTGTTTTTCGCTATATACTCCATCTTGAACATCCTCTAAAAATTCATTAGCATACTTTTCTCCAAATTTAGTTAATAAATCATCATATGTATCAATGGACATTTTAGGATGTACATCTTTTCCATACTTATCTGCAAACCATCCCATCATAATCACCTCGCTTTCAAATTACTATTTATTTAACTAATTCTATAATGACCAACTATATCATCACGATATTCTAAAATGTCTTCTTCATAATATCTTTGATAAGGATTAGCATGATGAATAATAAAAGATATTCCTTTTTTATTTCTGTTATCTGATACTATTCCAATATGTTTTTTAAATACAATAATGTCTCCACCTTGCCACTTATCTATTTTATTTATATCAGTAGTAAGACTTATAGCATTATTATCTAAATATATTTTTAAATTTTGAACTCTTCTAAAATCTATCTTTTTATCAATACTATCTATATTATATAAATCTTTATTGGCTTTAATATCTTCGTTTACTAATTCCATTAAATCATAGCCTGCATCTTTTAGGGCAAAAACTACTACATCAGTGCAAACTCCGTATTCATCATCAGGATAGCCTGTAGTATAATATTTACTCTTATATTTAGGTTTTGTTTTTATATAATCTCTTGCATTATTTAATATATCTGTTTGATCATCTATACCATCATTATCTTTATCTATCTTACTCTTATAAGTCATTATATTGAAATCTTTATTTGTATATTTCTTATGCTCTATATAATTTAAATGATATAGTGCATATAGAACTATAATTATTAATATTACTATTATCAATGTAGTAATAATTGTTATTTTCTTTTTCATTTTTCTCCTTTTTTATTAAGCCAACTTATAGTTTCTTTTATAGTATCTTTCATATCTCTATTTTTATATCCTAACTCTTCTTTAGCTTTTTTATTACTAAAATTAGAATTAGAGGATAATGTGTATAATGAATACTTTGTAAAGAGAGGTGTTTGCTTTTTTAAATTATAATATGCTTCAAAAAAAGGTGCTATTATTTTTGCTAAACAAATTGGTAATACTATTTTTATTTTTTTTATACCTTGTACATCACATATTAAATCTGATAGTTCTTTGATTGTTATATATTTATTTGATAAGATATAGCATTCTCCTTTATTATCTTTTTTAGATGCAGTAATAATAGCGGCCGCTACATCTCTAACATCAACAAAATCATATCCTCCTTTTACTATGGCAAATAGTTTTCCATTTGATACTCCTCTTACTAACTCAGTTAAATGGCTATTACCATAATCATATGGTCCTATAATTCCTGATGGATGAATAATACAAGCATTTAAGTTTTTATTTTTAACTGCATTCATAACATATTTTGCTGCTTCAGCTTTTGTTTTGGCATATAATCCATGAACTTCATCAGGATTAAAATCAGTTATTTCTTCTATTAAATCATTATTTTCTTTCTCTGGAATGGCATGTACACTACTAATATAAATAAGTTTAGCTTTTGTTTCTATTACTTTATCTACTACATTTTTAGTACCATTAACATTTACATTATAAACAAGTGGATTATATTTAGTCTTTATGTATACAACTGCTGCACAGTGAATTACAAATACTTCTTTTCCATCTATGTTTTCAAAAAGAGGTAATAAGGTTTCTTTCTTTGTAACATCTCCATAATATATTTTGCACTTTAATTTTTCTAATGATTTTATTGATTCGCCATTTAAAACGAAAGCTCTTATTTCATTATTATCATCTTGTTCTAACTTTCTTATAATATTATTTCCTAAAAAGCCATTTGCTCCTGTTACGATATAGATTTTTTTCATATTTTTCCTCCTATCTAATAACTTCTATATATAATTATATCACTGATTTTATAAATTAAAAAGAGCTAGAATTTATCTAACTCAATTATTTTACTCTATACATCTTCTTCTCTCATCATTCTTCATACCTAACATCACTCATATAATTAAATCCACTTAAGAAATAATCATCTTGATATTCTCTTACTCTATTTTCCATAATATCATTTATAGGTATAAGTGTTAAATCTTTTAATACTACATATTTATATGTAAAAGTTAATACTTCATCATAATATTTAGTTAACATATTAATTTTTACTGTAGTAATAACTGTTTTATTTAAATCAGTATCAAAATAACTCATTAATTCATAAAAGGCTTTATCTGTTTTTACTATTCTTTCATTATATATTCTAATTATTTTTTCTCCTTCATAATTACCACTTACTTTTTCAGTGGTAGGATACTTCTCATTACCATAATTCTTACTATATAAAATATTATCTTTTACATAAACATAATTAGACATAAAATCATAATCTATTTTTTTACCAAGAAATTCTGTTGAATATTCCCATTTTAGATAATCACTTAAGCTATAATTAGCTTTTAAATACATATCATAACTATCATTTATTTTATTATCTGTATTATTATCATGTAGTGTATATATAGTATCATTATAATCATAAAACTTTATATCTGGTCCAGCATCAGGAGTAATATTCATAACTTTGATATTTTTATCTACATCATATACTTTTTTATAAGTAAATTCTCCACTATCTAATTTTTCCGGATTGAAAATATATATGGAATTATTATTTATAAAGGAGTATTTACTAAAACATGTATCTTCGTTTAACATTTCTCCACCAGTTAATTTTAAATACTTTTTATCTGAGTACTTCTTTTTTAATTCTTCTATGATAGATGTTGCCTCTTTAGGTGTATGATCTATTGGCATTGGTTTATTACTTATTATAGCAATAATAACCACCATAGATATTAATATAACAATTCCTATAATAGCATAAATTATTTTTTTATTCTTCATATCACACCTACTTTTCTATATATCCACTTGTCTTTTGTAAGTACATATCGTCAGTTACTGGTTTATATCTTTCTCCATCATATTCATCATTAAATCCATTATATGCTTTATATATTTCATTTGTTTTGGTGTCATAAACTCTTTCATAGCCAAGTGTGGCATCACTTTGTTTTTGACTCATAATATCAAAAGATGTATTTCTTTTATTCCATGAATCCATTATTCCATCGCTTATCTCATTACCTATTGCTCTAATTTGCTGAAAATTTTTCATGACTGCATCTTGTTCATTATTAAATCCATTTATAAATGTATCTGTAAAACTAAGTGAAGAACAAATAGTATTTAATGTATCTTCCCAATCTATAAATTCATCTTTTGGGGTAGTAATAAAAATCGTATCATATACATTTAAGTATTGTATATCTATTTGTTTTCCTGAAATTATATTTTCATAAACATAATAAGTACCTACATCATATACATAAGCAGTAAATATTCCTTCACCTTCTTCGCCATTTGCATCCTTAAATGTTGCTCTTAATATATCTCCTCCAAATACTCCTTTACCTAGATTTTCACTTACAGTAAAATCTGTTAAAGTTGGAAAGGTAAATGCAGCCGTATTATTTAAAGTACCTAAATCATTAAATATTTTATAAAATCCTTCTGTATCTTTAGTGGCTATTACACTAGTTTTTGCAAATGGATTATTTGGATAATATTTTTGTTGCCATCTTTTCGCATCTTCTGATTTATTATAACCTTCTGTTTTCATGTTTAAGAAAAATTGATAAAGAGGCTTATCTGGATTATATACTTTAATTGTATAATGGATATAATCTCCTAATGTATCTACTTTCCATCCTTTTGGTATCTTAATAGAAAATTCATTTGTTTTATAATCTTCAAGTTCTATTTTACTAGCCTCTGATTTTACTATTTTAATGTTTTTATCTGGATTATAAAATAGTCCTTTATCATTATCTCTAGTTAACAAAAGAATACCTCCTATTACTATTAGAATAACTACACTTATTATAATTAGATTTTTTTTTGAAATATTTAATTTTCCAATCTTAATCATTTCTCTTCTCCTCTCTATTTTAGATTATAAATTAAAATCTTTATTAGGGCAATAGACTTGTCTTAAAAATCATTGCTTTTACTGGAAAGTTATTTTTATTATTTAAAAAGTATAGTATAATAGTGCTTAAGGAAGTGATACTTGTGAATTTTAAAGAAGTTTTAAATGAATATTTAAAAGAATTAAATTGTTCTTCAAAAAAATTATCAAATGAATCTGGACTATCTGAATCAGTTATAAGTAGATATAGAAGTGGTGAAAGAACCCCAGTAAAAAATAGTGAACAATTGAATAAATTAACTAAAGCTCTTTTTAATATTGCTAAAGATAATGATAAAAACAAATATACTTTTGATAAAATAGAAAGTGATTTTAATAGTACATTAGCTAGTGATAACTTTGACTATACTACTTTTAGTAATAATTTAAACACCTTAATAACATCACTAAACATAAATATTCATGAAATGTCAAAGTATATTGTATTTGATGCCTCACATATTTCAAGAATTAGATATGGTAAAGCTAAGCCATCTAATCCAGTAGAATTTTCAAATAAAATATGTTCTTATATTTTAAATAGATATAAAAATCCAGATGATATAAATAATTTAATGATGATTATTGGATGTAAAAAAAGTGATTTATCAAATGAAAAAATCTATAGTACTTTATTTAATTGGTTAACTAGTGAAATAGTTCCTGTTAAAAATCAAATTTCCGATTTTTTACATCATCTTGATTCATTTAACCTAGATGATTATATAAAAGTAATAAAATTTGATGAATTAAAAGTTCCTAATATCCCTTTTTATAAAGCTAAAACTAAACATTATTATGGTATTGAAGAAATGAAACAAGGCGAACTAAACTTTTTTAAAGGGACTGTTTTATCTAAATCTAAAGAAGATATATTTATGTGTAGTGATATGCCCATGGAAGATATGGCTAAAGATATAGATTTTGGTAAAAAATGGATGTTTGCTATTGCTATGTGTTTAAAAAAAGGGCATCATCTAAATATTATTCATAACTTAGATAGGCCTTTTAATGAAATGATGCTTGGTCTAGAAAGTTGGATTCCTATTTATATGACTGGTCAAATATCTCCTTATTATTTAAGTAATCTTAAAAATAATATATATAATCATTTAAACTATGTATCAGCAGCAGCAGCTTTATCTGGAGAATGTATAAATGGTTTTCATAATAAAGGTATGTATTATTTAACTACTAATAAAAATGAAATTGAATACTATAAAGAAAAAAGTGATTTACTTCTTAAAAAAGCTAAACCACTTATGGAAATTTATAGGGAAAGCAATATAAAGGAATACCATTTATTTTTAAAGAAAGATGAAAATATAGAATGTGATAGAACAAGATATATTTCTTCATTACCTTTATTTACAATTAATGATGAATTATTAATTAAAATCTTAAAAAGAAATAAACTTACAAAAGAAGAAATTAATAAGATAATCAAATATAAAAATAACGAATTTAAATATATGAATAGTATTCTTAAAAAGAACAAAGTATTTGATTATATTTATGTTATTAAAGAAGATGAATTTATAAGTGATACTCCTTCCCTTTTATTAAATAATTTATTCATAGATAAAACAATTAACTATACTTATAAAGAATATATAGAACATTTAAAATTAACAAATGAATATGCTAAGAATAATAAAAATTATAATATCTTAACTGAAGAAGATAAAACTTTCAAAAATATAACGATAACTATTTTAAAAAATAATCATGTCATTATTTCAAAAAATTCTAATCCAACAATACATTTTGTTATTAGACATCCTAAGTTAGTTGCCGCTATTGAAAGTTTTAATCCTCTTGTAAAGGAATTATAATTTGTAATATTAATTATTTTAATAGAGGATTAGAAATTAATCTAATCCTCTATTTTTACTTATACTAATAAAGTGTCACTATCCTAAAGTCATGTAATACCAGCTATTATTAATATTTTATATTTATTTTTTTACACTTTTTATATTTTGTAATTCAAATCTATATTTTTGTTTTATTTCTGGATATTTATGATGATCTACTTCAGATATAAACATATTATATGGTCTTATATATAGTTTATTATCTCCGTATAAAGCTCTGTATATAACATATTTCTCTTCTGTTTCACTATTTATTGCTATGTCTTCAACTAGATATAAGTCTCCTTTAAAATGTTTATATATTCCTTTTATTTTTATTTTATTCATATTTTTCACCTCTTAATATTTTTTATATTTAACTAAATAATATTGGTATATTACCATATAGTATTATTCTTAATATTCCTATTAATACTAAATGTAATGGATAATATAGATAGAAGAACCATTTTAACCATTTTATTTTTCCTCTTTCGCCATTATAATTCTTTAGTAGTGGATATACTAGTACTGCAAACAAAGATATTACTCCATATATTTTATTTACAAAGATAAATGATATTAAGGCATATAATGATAACCATAACATCATAGCTTTCATTTGTTTATTTAAATTACCTCTAGCAGAATACATAGATAGTATACTCATTACCGCTATTGAACTAAAGTCAGCAGGAAAAGCTATTATATTTATTAGTATTACTAATATCCATTTCTGATATTCTTTTAATTTATTATTACCATTAGCTATATATAATGCTACTACTGCCCAAGCAAGTGACCACATAATACTAGTTTGATTAAAGACACTACCTGTAGTAAATGGTATATAATTTATACCAAAGGCAAAACAATAAGCAAAGTGTGATATTATAGCAAAGATAAATAATCTTGTTATATATTTTTTTAGATTCTTAGTATAATGATATCCTTCGCATATAAAGAAAAACATAATAGGAGCAGTCACTCTACCAATAACATGTAATATTATAGGTACAATATTATTTTGCATATTAGGATATAAAAGATCTGCTAGATGATCTATTGTCATAGCTATTATTGCTATTATTTTTAAATGATTTGAATTTAATTTTTTCATATTTATTCCTCTGTAATTATTATATCAAAAAAAGTAGAATATTTCATCTACTTTAATTTTTTTATCAAATATTTTTTTAAAATTTGGCTTAAATTTGGCTTAAATTTGGCTTATTTTATTTTTTCTTGATATTTCTTAGTTAAAATATAATCAACATTTCTAATTTGCTTATCATTTTCTCTCACTAGAAAACCATTTTCGAGCCACTCTTTAATCCAGTTATTCGCTGTATTCAGGCTTATCTTAAAATGACTTGCTATATCTTTAGCCTTAATTTTACCATTATTTAATATATAATTTGCTATCCATCTTTCTCTTTTATCTAGTGTATCTAAGATATTTACCTCTTCTTTACTATTCAAATATATTTCTTTTACTCTATTTCCAACTGCTTCAAAAGTATTTGCCATAGTAGAAATAAAATATTCTAACCATTCTGTTATATCAGCATCTTTTCTTCCAAAATAAAAATTATGATGTAATCCCATTTGTAGAGAATTATAATAATCATTTATGTTTTTATCATAAAACTCTTCCATTACATAAAATCCTTTTAAGTCATATCCATATGCTTTTAATATATAATTGGCAAGTAATCTAGATGTTCTACCATTACCATCCCAAAAAGGATGAATAGTAACAAACTCATATTCTATGATACCAGCTTTTATAGGGATAGGAATATCTTTAGATGTTTTATTATCAAACTCTTTTATCATTTGATTAATTAATACTTTTATATCTTTTGCTTCTGGTGGCATATACACTATTTGCTTAGTTAATGAATCTTCCACTATATTTTGACCATCACGATATGTTGCTTTAGCATTTAAGTTCTTTCCAATTACTAAGTTATGTACTTTGAATATTAAGTCCTCAGTTATACTATTATTAGTATCTGCTTCTTTATTTAAATACATTAAAGCATTATAGTAATTTCTTACTTCTAAAACATTTCTTTCATGTGAATTATTAGTATTTTCGATTATTTTTTTTACAGTATTTAAATCCAAACTATTTCCTTCTATTTTAGTAGAATAATGAACCCTTTTAGCAATAGTTTCTTTTTTTATTTCTTCTTCAACTGATACTGGTATTTCTAATAAATCTACAATTTCTCTTGCTCTATTTATTTTTAATAAATCATTTACTATTTTATTAGTGTAATTCCATTTTATATTCATTTTTTCCATGGTATTTCCCCCTCTAATTTTATATATAATATTATATCAAAAAAAGTAGAATATTTCATCTACTTTATATTATTTTAATATATATTTCTTGCTTATATATGAATGTATGGCTGATACTTATTTAGAGACAATATATTATATTGGCTCTAAATAACACTAACAAGACTAATATAATTAGACTTGTAGTGAACATAAATATATTATTTATACAAAAATCGGATTATTTTCGGCTTAAATTCGGATTATTTTATTTTTCCTAACGTATCTTCACTTATACTATATCTTATTTTTAACTCTAACATAATTATCTATACTATATAAATTATAATTTTAATATATTATTTATATCTTCTTTTAATAATATCATTATCTTCTATATTACCTATTAGTAATGGAGAATTAACATCATGATTATGATAATTTTCTATTACTTTATTCTCATCATAATTAGCATAGCAATATTTACAGAAGTGTCTACAACTATTATATATACCTATATCCACCATATTAACACAATTACAATACTTATTCTTTCTTGAACTCCAATTCTTATAAGATTTACCAGTTAGTTTATAGGCAAGTGTATGAGATAAACATTCTTCTTTTATAAAGCCATATTCTTCTAATGTTTCTTCTTCAGCACAAGTCTGAACTGTCATATTATTATTACCTGCTATCTTACTAAAAGACTCTCCTAGTAACTTATAATCTTCTTTAGTAAAAGATTTAATTTTTAAAATATTATTATTCTTTCTAACATTCTTATAGTCATCTATAAATGATACTATGATATGTTTTACATAACCATTTAACATACTACATAGTTTATTAAAAGCCTTTATATGATATTCTATATTATATTTATCACTTAAAAATATTGGATCATATCTAATATATATATTATCTATTCCTATTATCTTAGATAACTCTTTTACCCCTTCAATTATATCCCTCTTATCTATAACATTAGTTTCAATATCTTTATTATAAGGAGTTATTGTTATATGAAATAGTATTGGTTTATCTATTTCTTTTATTCTATCTATTATTGGAAGAGGATTCTTAGTACAAAAAACTATTAAATCAACATCTTCAAAATATATTTCATTTACTAAGTGATAATTAAAAGGATTTCTTACCATTACATATCCTTCTTTATACCTATTCATAAACCACTTGGTATAAAAAGCTACTATATCAGTTCTTCCACTTACATTTAATATCATACTTACATCACATCAAATATTTTATCATATATTTAATAATTTTAAATTACTTTGTTGCATTTTTTCTTATTTTTTTAATATTTTAGTATATATTATTGCTTATATATAATATATATGGTTGATATATTTATTTGAGACAATACCTTGGCTCAAATAAACACTCTAGAACCATAGATCTAGAGTGAACATAATAAACTATACATTAATACTTCTATATTCTTTAATACCCTTATTCATAAGAATATAATATAAAACAATAGTTACTAAAATAATAATAAGTACATGTATGCCAAGTAATAAATAAATATTTAACATATCATATAAAGCAAAAATACCAATTACTGAGATAATAATAATCCCCATATTAATAAATACCGCTACCATACTACTCATACTTTGTTTAACTACTTCCGTATCATTTAAAGCATTCATCTTAGGATATTTTAAATTAATAATTAATCCTAAGATACTAGATAAAGTAATAGTACTAATACTCATACTAAATATTAATAATATATAAATAATATTAACTTTAAATATAATAAAGAATATTAATTCAGATATAATAACAAAAGGTAATTCTATAATATATGGATAAATTATCTTAGACTTTAAAATATCTTTTTCACTAATAGGCAAACTCTTAGTAATATTTATCGTCTTACCTTCTAAAGATATACAAGAAGAAGTTATCGAAGTCATTAAACAAGAAAATAATACACATATATAATACATTACTGGTATAGAAATATTAATACCACCTAGTTCTTCACTACTAAGTAACTTCACTACCCCACTCTCACCCTTAATACATAATAATATAGTAACTGTTAGTACTAAAAAAAGTCCAAATATGGTATTAAACATATATACTGGTGAAGAGAAATATCTCTTTAACTCCTTCTTAATCAAAGCTTTAATAGGACTATTCTTCTTAAATACTTCTTTTTTAATCTTACTCTTCCTAGCTATACTATCTTTAGAATTAACAATAATTTTAAAATAGTACTTACCTCCTAGTAAAATAAATAATATAAATGGAATAATATTTATTAATAATAATTTTAAAAATACCATGATATCAAACTTATCTATTAATATAGTATAAGCTCCTACTGGGTAATATATTCTCGTTAACATATCATTAATACTAGAGGCCCTACTTGCTATATTAAGGATAAAATTATTTAAATTAAAACTTAAGAAAAAGATACCCATAAAGATAATACTAGATAGTATTGTTTGCATTATCTTCTTTGATTTAAATTTACTTGATACCATTTTAACCAAATAACCTAAGATACTAGATATAACAGTAGGTATAATTGGTATTAATATAGTCATAATAAAAGATATTATATAAAAACTTATACTAGGATGTTCAAAATAAATATAGATAACAAAAGCAGGTAATAAAAACATTAAATTATATATATACTGAAATAATATTAATTTAAATATTCTAACAAATAGTATTTGACTCCTTTTTATTGGTAATGAAAATAATAAATCATTATCTTTACATTCAAATAGTATTCCTTGTGATTTATAAATACCTTCAATTATCGTTATAATACTAACCATAAATATAAATAAACTAAGCATTACATAAGTTAAACCAATTTCATGTAATGGTTTACCTATCATATAGGCATAGAAGCCAATAGAATAACCCGCAATCAAGAAAAGAAATACTGGTAATAATATCTTCTTTTTAGTACTAGCATTCTTACCAGCAGAATATTTAAACATATTCATATCACAAGTAAGAACAGCTTTTAATAGTGATAGTGTTTTCATTATTTTTCACCTAGTTCTAAGAATACCTGCTCTAATGATTCATCACCTTTGATATCTTTCATCTTACCTACTTTAACAATAGTTCCATCTTTAATAATAGCTACTCTATCACATAATTTTTCTGCTACATCAAGAATATGAGTAGAGAAAAATATTGTCTTACCTTCTTTAGCCATATCCCTCATTATTTCTTTCATGTCATAGACAGCCTTAGGATCTAAGCCAACGAATGGTTCATCCATTATTAACACTTTAGGATTATGAGCTAAAGCAGCAATTAAAGCAATTTTTTGTTTCATACCATGAGAAAAACTTGATATATCATCATTTAATTTATCTTCTATCTCAAACATTTTAGCATACTTTAGCGTATTTTCTCTTCTTATATCCTCTGATACTTCATACATATCACAAATAAAATTAATAAAATCAATTGCCTTCATATTTTCATATAAATCAGGATTATCAGCAACATAAGCCATTATTCTCTTGCATTCTAAAGGCTCTTCTTTAATACTTTTATTATCTACTAATATATCACCTTCTTCAAAATCAAGAATACCCATAATACACTTTATCATAGTAGTTTTACCTGCCCCATTATGACCAATAAAAGCAAATATCTCACCACCTTCAATTTTAAAACTAATATTCTTTAATACTTTCTTTTTACCATTATAAGTCTTACTTACATTTTTAATTTCTATCATAAATCCTCCTATTTAAGTACATTAGTAGTATCATTTAATAATTCTTGAACATTATTAAATACTTTAGATAAGTGATAACCATCTACAAAGACATGACTAACTGTTATATTTAAAGATATTTCATATTTACCATTATTTTCTATATATTTACCCCAACATACTCTAGGTACAGTCTGTGAACTTTTATCTTCAGGAATAGGATGCGTCATACTAATAAAATCAGTCCATGGCAAACAAGTTATATAGTATTCATTATAACTAGCAGTAGAATTATAACTTTCATTATTTAATTTATCCTGATATTTAGCCTTATCTATTCTCTCTTTAGCCATCTCATAAAATTCTTTATAATTATCTTTATTTATAAGTCTAACATTTTCAAATATCTCATTTTTTGTCATTACTGTAATAGCGGGATTTATCTCATCATATAAAACAGGTTTATTATTTTCAAATCTCATTCTTAAATTATCGACACTATTAAGTGCTTTAACAACAATATATAACATATTTATAAAGAATGATTCATTATGTTTCTTAGTATGTTCTACTAATGAAGTAACATCTAACTTTACAGTAAGACCATATGTTGGATTATTAAAAGAATTAAACCAATCATAAGTCTTCCTTCTCGGTAAATTATCTAAATCAATTTCATGCATCACTATCTTTCTCCTTATCTTTTATCATTATAGCAGATTTCTATCTATAAAACCTTAATATTTTCTTAAATATTATCTATCTTTATTTAATGTAACAGTAGTATCCCCTATTCCACCATTTAATTTTATAGTGTTAGAGCCCATTCCTAGTACTTCATTATCACTTACTTCTTTATTATCAATTAACATTTTACCAATACCTTTATTTACTTTAAAAATATAATTATTACCAATTAAATTTAAAGATAAAGATCCTATTCCTATATCAATAGTACTATTACCAGTAATCATTGATGTAATATTAGTTTTACCTACTCCTACATCTAAATCTAAATCATTAATATTACCATTTACAATAGTAAAAGAACCCGCTCCCGTATTAATATTAGTATTATCAGAATAAATATCTTTAATTAAAGTAGATCCTGTCCCTAAATCAAGAGCTAGTTTTCTAGTATTCATATTTTCAATATTTAAAGTACCTGCTCCCATATCAATATCAATCTTATTTAATACAATATTACTAGGAATATAAATAGTTAATTCATCTTTCTTATTATTAGAACTATTCCATATTTTTCTATTTTCTTTTACTATTAAAGTACTATCTTGAATAGTATATTTAACATTCTTACTATTTGTTTCTACAGAGAATTTATCTCCTACTTTAATATTCAAATTATTATATATTAAATCTATATCAATATCATCTATATTAGTATTATCATTATTCCATAACACTCTTACATCTCCATGATGAGAAGAATCACTAAATACACTAATTAAACTATATATACCATTTGTTATACCTGATATAATAGTAAAAGTTAAGAATATAGCAAAAGCCATAGATAAATATTTAATTATTTTTTTACCAGTGGTCACTTAATATCAACTCCGCCAAACATACACATAGCATTTATATAAATATTCTTTTTAGAATTAGTATTTTCTTTTTTATTAGTAACTCCTCCAAAGATAGAAGTAGATTTTACAATAACATTTACATCCTCTGGTACTAAAATATTAACACCTCCAAATATACTTGAAGCATTAATTACTATATCTTTTTCAATAATAGCTTCTCTTAAATCTAATTTAATACCACCAAAACATGCTGTTACATCACTACCATTAAACTTTTTATTACTTAAATTTGCATCTTGTCCTGAGAAGGCTGCAAAATAATTATCATCACTATTTTTTTCTTTATTTAATTTATTTATTTTATCATTTACCTTACTATTAAAACTATTCTTAAATATTAATGATAATCCTATAATTACTATAATAGAAGGCACTATTAATTTCCATATCTTATCTAAATCTAAGATATCATTCATACCTAGTAATAAAATAACTCCTACTAAAAGACCAATTATATTACCAGTTTTATCCTCATTAGAAAATAAACCTATAAAACAAGGTATTATAATAAATAAAGACCACCATCCATCAAAGAAAATATCAATATTAGTAATACCTAAACTATTAGTACCAACAAGTACTCCAAGTAAAACCAAAACCACACCCCATAAAATACTTTTCATATTATTCATTATTATCTCTCCAATCTTTATTATTTAATATCCACTTATTATTTGGATTTTCTTCTAGAAGTATTAATGCTTAAAATTCACTAGATAAAAGTTCTACTACTTCTTTTTCTAATATTTTATCTTTAATTATTTTTATTTCTTTAATCGTTTAATTCTCCTTTCTTATAATTGCATTGTATCACATGATACATTATTTGTATATATTATTTAGATAATATTTTTATTTTTTTTCACTCTAAGCCTAAGGTCTTAGAGTGTCATTTCTAGCTTGTAATCTAGAAATGATAGTATTTATTAAAATATGTAAAAAGATATAGACTTTTATAGATATTTATAGTATAATTAACTCACGAAGGGAATACTATATATTGTAGTATTTTCTTACCGAGCCCCCCATACATTTGAGATGGCAAGGGCTCGACCTCGAGTTGATGCCGAGCATCAGCATTCCCACCTTTTGGTGGGTTTTTTATATTCTTTTATTTTTTAATGATAACATAATGTGTTTTAATTGCTCATTACTTAAAAAATACTTTTCTGCATTAGTAAGTGAAATATGATTTTTATTTTTATAATATAGTTTATCTATAAATGTTAACATATCTGACACTTGAAATAATCTTTCTTCTTCATGATCAAACTCTACAATTTTTTCTACATTTGAAAAAGAAGAAAAAGCACTATCAAGTATATAATTTAACTGTTCTTGACCATTATCGTAATATATATAAATTTTTCCAAATTTTTCAAAATATTCCTTATTACTATTTATAAAATCCTCTATTTGCTTAGATAATTCTTTATTTAATTGTTTTCTGGTATTTTGATATCTTTTATCTATAACTATAGTCTTAATTTTTACTTTTGATCTTTTAAGAAAATAATATAATGGCCAAAAAATATTTCTTCTCTTTTCTAGATTATAGTTAGAGTATTCACCCCTCTTGGCCACAAGTAAAGCCATATGAATCATTCCTTTGTAACCAATAATATCAAGTTTATCATTTAAATATTTTATTTCTTTTTCTAATGAATTCATAGTTTCATGTAAAGTAAATGATATAGTATATAATTTTGAACCACCTTTGGTAAAACCAGGATCTCCACTTTCATCAATATAGATATTTAGTCTTTTCATGCAATAAAATCACCTCTTGTTCAAATGACCATTTCTATTTTCATTAACATTTACTATAAAATAAATATGTACTTATGTCAATGTTATTTTTAGTATTTTTTTCTATATTTTATAATACCTTTATTTATAATATCTTACAAAGCTTTTAGCAAACAAACAAAAGTTTATTTTTTAGACCCTAGACTAAAAAATACCCTATAGGACCTTAGGCCTATAGGGCAATAGAAAATAAATTATTTATTATTTAATAAATGTTTAATAGCTCTAGTTACAATTAATTTACCATATTTATAACTAATAGAACCCTGTTGATAAGCAATATAAGGACTTCTAAGAGGACCATCACAAGATAGTTCTATAGAACTACCATCAGTAAATGAACCCGAAGCCATAATAATTTTATCATCATAACCAGGCATTTCTGATGGCATAATCATAGCACTAGAATCTACTTTAGAATTAAACTGAATACCTCTAACATATTCTATTAAATCATTTTCATTATTAAAAATAATATTTTGAACAATATCTACTCTTTCACTATTATATTTAGGACTAACTTCATATCCTAATTTTTCCATAACATAAGAAGTATATATAGCGGTCTTTATAGCATTTGCTACTACCATCGGAGCAAAGTATAAACCTTCTAATATATATCTATTCTGATTAAGAGATGGTCCCACTTCTAAAGCCTGTCCAGGAACATTTAATCTTTCAGCGCATAAATTAATTAAATCTTCTCTTCCAACAATATAACCACCATTTGAAGTAATAGCCCCTCCTAAGTTTTTAATAAGAGAGCCTACACAAACATCTGCTCCTACTTCAGTTGGTTCTTTAGTAGTTACCATTTCACAATAACAATTATCTATCATAACAATTACTTCTTTATCAATACTTTTAATTAATTTAATTACTTTTTCTATCTTATCAATATTAATACTATCTCTAGTACTATAACCTTTACTTCTTTGTATTTCAATTACTTTAACTTTATTATTTTTAAGAAAATCTTCTATTTTAACATAATCAAAGTCATTATCTATTAAATCTATTTGTTCATATTTAACATTAAAGGCCTTTAATGAAGAAGGATTATCATTAAAACCAATTACACTATCTAAAGTATCATATGGTTTACCACTAATTGATAATAAAGTATCTCCAGGTCTTAAAAGACCAAAGAAACAAGTAGTAAGAGCATGAGTTCCTGATATAAACTGACATCTAACCAAAGCAGCTTCAGCTTTAAAGATATCTGCAAAAACTCTTTCTATTTTATCTCTACCTATATCATTATACCCATAACCAGTAGTACTATTAAAATCACTCTCACTAATACTATTTCTAATAAAAGCATCAAGTACTTTACTACTATTGTATTCCTCTATTTCATCTATTTTAGTAAATATTCCTTCTAAATCTTTATTACTATTCTTTATAATATCCTCTAACATTTCTTACCTCCATCTATTCTTATAATACTATTATTTATATAACTAGCATTATCACTTACTAAAAAGAAAACTAACTCTGCCACTTCATTTGGATTACCAAATCTACCTAATAGAATTTTATTTTCTTCTTTATTAATAAATTCTTTATCTAAATTTTTATTCATATTAGTATTAATCCATCCAGGACATATAGTATTTACTCTAACATATGGAGCTAAATAATTAGCCAAATTATTAGATAAAGATATTAATCCAGCCTTAGAAGCATCATAATCAACACTTTCTATATATGGAGTATCTATCCCATTAGTAGAACTAATATTTATTATTACACCATATCTATTTTCTTTCATTTTAGGTCCAATCTTTTGACATAATAAAAAAGGAGCCACTAAATTTATATCTAAAGTATTCATAAAATTATCTTTAGTTTTATCTTCAAATAAAGTATCACATGTAGTAGCAGCATTATTTATTAAAATATCTATTTTATCATATCTATCATAAATAATCCTTAACATATTATCTATTTCTTCTTCTTTAGCAAGATTACATTTAACTACCAATACATCAGTATTATATAATTTATCTAATTTATCTTTTAATTTCATTACTTCATCATAGTTATTATTGTAATGTAATATCACTTCATAAGAGTCTCCTAGTAAAGATGCTATTTCACTACCTATATCACTTGAAGCCCCTGTTATTAATACTATTTTCTTCATATTTCTTCCCTCTTCCATGGTATTATATCATATTTTATATTTTTTTTAAATAAAATACTTGTCAAAATCAAAAATATATGATATCATTGTTATTGTCTTATGGCGGAATTGGTGAAGTGGTTAACACGGTGGATTGTGGTTCCATTATACGTGGGTTCGATTCCCACATTCCGTCCCAGATAGATTTTAACTAACCATAATGGTTAGTTTTTTTATTATTAAATTTAAGAAATTTAAAAAGACTTGAGTATTTTACCCAAGTCTTTCTTTTACTAGTTTATTAACCAAAGACATATCAGCCTTACCTTTAACAAGTGGTGAAATATTCTTCATAATAAGTCCCATATCTTTTTGTGATGTAGGTTTTACTTCTTCAAATACTTTATCAATTATTTCAGTAAGTTCTTCTTCAGATAATTGTTTAGGCATATAAGTATTTAAGATTTCTATTTCTTTCTTATTTTGTTCTACTAGATCACTTCTACCAGCAGCTTCAAACTCTTTAATAGAATCATTTCTCATCTTAATTTGTTTAGATATTACTGTAATAACATCATCATCAGTTAATTCTTCTCTTGGATTAGGTTTAGCAAGTTGCATAGCACCCTTTACCATTCTAATTACACTAAGACGAAAACTATCTTTACTTTTCATTGCCTCTTTTAAATCATTATTAATTCTTTCTGATAGTGTCATATCTATCACTCCTTAGTAATTTCTTCTATTTTTCTTTCTAGAATTAATTATATTTTGTTTCTTTTCTTCTCTTAATTTAACTCCACGTGGTGTGTAGCCTTCTGCTCTTTTTTTAGCTCTAGAGAGATCACCATTACGTGCAACTTGTGTTTTGAACTTTCTTAAAGCAAATTCAACATTGTTGTCTTTTACATTAACGGTTACCTTAGTACCTGCTGACATTTTATCCCTCCTTCCGCTTTTTCATTAAAGATTATACCATTATTTAATACAATTTACAAGTATAACAAATATATTTTTTAATAAAATATGACATTTTTTTACTATTTAAAACGGAAAAAGGACTTTTATTATTAATTAAACCTAAATATTACACATTTTATTTTCTGTTTTACGCCGAATATAATTACCAAGAGATTCCCCTATTTGATAAATTACTTCAAGTGTTTTATATATAGCAGTTAACATACTAGAAGTTAATCCAGTTCCCCCTTCAATACTTTTCATTTCATTTATATTTAATTCTTTCATACTCTTCCTTCTTTCTAATTACATTTTTTAGGATTAGCTATACCATTTAATATTCCTGATACAAAAGCTATAACCATAGTTACTATACCAGTAATTAATATAGGATCTGCTCCCCCTTCAATATTCTTCATAGCAGTTACATCTAATTCTTTCATTACTCCTCACTTTCTAAGTAGATAATCAATTATTTTTTTATTTTCTTTTATTAGTTTTAAATCTAATGTTAAATTATTATATTTATATTTATTTGGCATATCTAAATTTATTGTTACTATTTGATAAGTAGTAATATTATCAGTAAAATATTCACTATCTATTTCTCTTATTTGATAATAATACTTTTTATTATCAATTATAATGATATTATTATTAGTAATAAATTTAATATTATCTAAAGGAATATATAATTTTATATAGTAAGAACTATCATCTTTAGTTACAAGTCCACGTAATTTATAATATGTTTTATAATCTAAAAGCATAAATGCTATAATTAAGGAAAGCAGCATTATAATTATTATCATTACATAAACATATACAATATACTTTATTTTTCTTGTTAATATTATTTCACTATCAATATATCTATTCATTATATACCTCCTCTATCATATTAACTTCACCATTATTTATTTTAATTACTCTATTATATAAATCACTATTTTCTATCCGATGAGAAATAATAATAAATGTTTTATCATGAAAATATCTAAATATATCAAGTAATATTTCTCTTTCTAATTTAATATCTATTTGATTAAAACCTTCATCAATCATAATTATCTTACTATTTTTTAATAAACTTCTTGCCAGTATTATTCTTTGCCTTTGTCCTCCTGAAATATTGATACCATTTTCTTCAAGAATATAATCATATCCCAAAATATTATCTTTAACAATATCATCTATATGTAATATCTTACATATATTTAAATAATCTACTTCATGAACATCTCTATCAAGTAGAATATTATTTCTAATAGTATCATTAAATAATAATTCATTTTGTGATACATAAGTAATACTACTTCTAATATCAGACATACTATAATCATTAATATCATAATTATTTATAAATATTTTATTTCTGTCCGCTTGTAAATATTTATATAATAATTTTAATATAGTTGATTTACCACTACCAGAAGAACCTAGCAGTAGTACTCTATCTTTATCCTTAATAAATAAATTAATATTTTTAAGTACATAGTATTTATTATTAAAAGTATAACTTAAATTAACTATTTTAATATTACCATTAACTTCTAATCTCTTATCTTCATATATTTTTTCATCTTCAATATCAAAGAAATCATTAGCCCTTCTAATACTATTTTTAACATAATAATATTCATAAATTAAATCAATAATATTACGAAAAGGATAAATTAAATAACTAGATAAAAAGCTTATAGTCATATAATCTCCTACTGTTACTTTACTATTCATAATCAAACTAAAAGTATAATAACTAACTAGTAAGATAATACTATCAGTAATAATCTCTTTTAATAAAAGAATAGTATTATTTATTTTATCAGTATAATAATTTATATTTAATAATTTAGAATAATTCTTACTAAACTTATAAATAATATTATCTTCTATATTAAGACCTTTAATTGTCTCAAAACCATTTACCGATTCAATAATAGTATTATTTACTTCTACTACTCTCTCTTGCTTTGTTATAATAGCATTTTTTATTATAGTATTATAAATAATAATTATCAAAAGATATAGAAATACTCCTACTAAATAAAGAATCAATATATCTTTATTTATATTAAATATAATTATAAATGATATAATAAATAGTAATGTATCTAGTAATATAGTTACTATTATTTTTGAAATAAAAGATTTTATATAAGATAAATCATTTATTCTTGATAATACTTCAGAAGCCTTTTTATTCTTATAATAATTGAAAGGAAGTAAAATTACTTTGCAAAAAGATTCAATTAAGAGAGTTACATCAAGCTTTTGATTTAAATAAATCAAAAGATGATTTCTAATAAAACTAGTTATATTCTTGATAATATACAAAATGAAGAATACTATTGTTATTAATTTTAAATTATGTAGTTCTGTATCTATCACTTTATCAAATACTATTTGAGAATATAAACCTACTATGCACGATAGTAAAGTAAAGATAACAGATAGTATAAAGACTATAATAATATTACTTTTATTATCATTTAATACTTTAAAAATTATTTTTTTAATAATTTTATTACTCTTATAAACAGGTAACTCTGATACTTTTTCTAATAATAGTATATAGCCTGTCCACATATTACTAAAATCAAAAATATCTATTACTTCTTTACCAATACTAGGATTCATTATAAGTACTTTATTATTATTAATCTTATAGACTACTACAAAATGCATATAACCATTTTTATTTACTTGACTAATAAAGGGTAAATTTACTTCTTTTATTTTATCTATCTCATCTACCTTAAATCCTTTAGCTGCGAACCCCAAGTGAGAAGCTGCTAAACCTATGTTGTAGAAACTAGTCCCATCCTTAGTTGTCTTTACTAATTCAATTAGTCGTTCCTTTGCTATATCACCCCCATAATAACGAATAATTGATAGAAGGCATGCTGCTCCGCAATCCTTAAAACCATCTTGCTTAATGATGAGTTTCTTCTTCATTCTACCTCCCTTCATATATTAATACACTTTTATTTTTAATTTTTACCTCTTTTTAAAAATTTTTTTATTATTCGATACTTATGTATAGACTTCCTTTATCTTTCCAGGCATCTTTATCTTTCTCCCAGGCCGCTAATAACTCTTTATCTTTGTTAGCAGCCCTAATACTTTCTAAGAGTTTTTCTTTTTTTTCAGGAGTTAATAAATCATCTCCCAATAATTCTGATATTTCATTAATAGTCTTAGCTTTAAAAATACTTCCCCATCTTAATACATTAGTTTTTGGTACACTATCATCATGCATAAGTTCATAACACTTATCAAAATCAAGTCTTACTACTTTAATTGTTTTTACTTTATTATCTCCATCTATTATGTAATTACAACTACATTCACTTAATACTTTTTTATCTATTTCTTCTCTCATTTTTCCTTCTTTCTTCACATTTAACTCCTAATTATTCTCTGGATAAGTTACTTCTAAGTCATACTATTTTCCTCCCTTCATATATTAATACACTTTTACTTGTAATTTTTACCACTATATGTGATATTTTTTGATTATTTTTATGACCTTAGGCATAAAAATACCTCTAAAGACCTGAGGCTTTAGAGGTATCTACTAATTATATTTAACTGAAATATACATCTTATCATCAAATTCGTTTTGGACTAAACGCATAATATTATTAGCATTACTAGTATTTGAATCTTTACTGTCTAATACTACTCTTATATTATCACCATCTATTTTTACAAAGTTTTCACAATTACATAATTCTTTTATTTTTAATTCTATTGTTTCTTCTTTAGAAGAATTTTTATTTAATAATTTTAATTCTTCAAAGACACTATTTTTTTCTTCGGTACTTATATCAGTACTAGTTAGTTTTTCTTTTAGACTATTTATCTTATCCATGACATTATTATCATCTTCTACTTTTAAGGCTGATATTATACTTGTTTCTTCTACTTTGGTAGTACTATTATCAGTAGTAGTCTCTTTGATATTTTTATCAAATATTTCATTAGGCATTGTTACATAATAGATAGATAATACTAATACTAAACTAAATAATGTTAAAAACCATAAATTCTTCTTATTTATCATATTTATTCCTCTTCTTTCTAATTAATTATATTATCTTATATATAAAATATGAAAGAAAAAGAAAGAAACATGAATCCTCATATTTCTCTCTGTCATTATATATAATGATACTATATTATATTAAGCAAATTTGGTTTTATGTTTTTTTTGTTTTATTAGGACTATTGCTAGTGTAATTATTGATACTGCAAGTAAACCTAAGGATATTAACATATACATGAAGTATTTATTGTTTTCGTCTTTGTAGGCATTTACTAAGTCACTATTAAATCTTTGGATTGTTCCTTCTAGTTTATCATAGACATATAAAGCTTTTTCTCCTGTCTTTTCGTTTATGGCATAGAATAAGTAGAAGTCACTTCCTTTTACTTTGTCGTCAGCGGCATATGTTTTATTTTTTTCTATTAATTGATATCCTTCTAGTTTGCTATTGTCATAAGTAAATGATACTTTGCTATAGCCTTTTGGTACTAGATTATTAGGCATATCTATTATATTAAAGGTAATATCTCCGACTGATAGGCTATTATATAGGGTATATTTTTTAGTCTTTTCATTATAGCTATATAGTTTGGTATTTCCTTTTTCATCTTTTAATAGAACTAAGATATTTTTGGTTTTACTATTTTTATAACATAGTACTTCTTCTTCTCCTATTGTGATAGTGGATTTTTCATAATTACTTGGTATAGTTATGTTTTCGTCTTCTTTTCTTACGATAGTGTATTTCTTTTTATCTATTGTTACTTCAACAGGATTTAGTTCTTTTACGGTTACATTGATAACATAAGTCTTAGTACTTCCATCTTCGGCGGTTACTTTTATTTCTATTTTGTTATTTCCTTCTTTTACCTCTACTTCACCGGTTCCTTCTACTTTGGCACTAGAGTCATCTAATTGGGCATTTATTTTTATTTTTTTAACATCGTTTTCTACTACTACAGAGTATTCGGTTACTTCTTTTTTGAATTCTTTATCTAGGTTATAGCCTTCGATAGTTAGACTAGATAAGTTGTTATTACTACTCTTTTTTTTGGTTGGTTTAGGAGTAGTTGTTGTTCCGGTTTTATTACCACCATTATTAGGATTTGATGTTGGTTTACTATTTACGGTTATGGTTACGGTTTTATTTCCGGTTATGGTATTACCATCATATGATGTTACATCAGTTGGAGTAATTGTTATTACGGCAGTTCCGGCATTACTTGTCGATATGGTTACACTTTGACTGTTATTATCTATCCAAAGACTACTACCGGATAGTGATGCAACACCTGAATTAGAGGATGATAAGGTAAATTTACCTGCTAAATCATTTCCTTTTATGGTTAGGGTTATACTATTTCCTACGGTTACGGTATTACTTGTTACTGATACATCGTAACTAGCGGCCTTTACATAACTTATTGATATTATGAATGTACATATTATTATACTTAAATATTTTACTACTTTTTTCATATTTCCTCCTACTGAATTATTTTACTTACTTCCATTATATGATTTTTTATAGCGATATAGTCTGCTGACGAGACTTTTCTATCTTTATTGGCATCAGCATATTCTTTTTCTAGATCAGTTAATTTATTTGTTTCCATGATATGATTTTTTATTTTGATATAGTCTGCTGATGATATTTTACCATCACCATTTACATCACCATAGATTATTACTATATATTCTTTTTCTTCACTATTGGTTTTTATTTTTATTTTATCTCCACTAGCTATTAGACCTGATTCTTTTGATGATGTTATGGTTATTTCTAAGTTAGTACTCTTTAATTTACTAATGGTATCATTGATATCTTTACCTAAGGTAAAACCATATAGGTAGTTATCTTTATATTTGATACCGGCTTTATCTAGTACTTCTTTAGTTGTTACTTTGGTATTATCTCCAGGATCAGGAGTTGGCTTTGGATCAGGAGTTGGTTCTGGAGCTTTCTTTCTTGTTACATTAATGGTATATTTTCTAGTATCACCATTAGCGGCGGTTACTGTTAAGTTTATATTGGTCTTCTCACTATTTAGGGCTACTGTTCCTAAACCACTTATAGTAGCACCATTATAGACTTTAGTTGCATCTACTGTTACTGATGAGACATCACTTTCTACTTCAATACTGAAGTTAGTGTCATTAGTAGGACTACTAAATAGTCTTGTTTTGTTTACTGTTAGGCTAGATAAATAGTTATTAGGATTTCCTGTATTTGGGAAAGCAACTTTATCGGGCATATTATTAAATATTGGTATATAGAAGGCAAAGCTACTATTTAACAGATTAGTACTATTATAGCCATTATATGTTTTATAGCTTTGAGAATATGGGGCCTGGATATTTTGCATATACTGATGATCAGCATATGATGGTCCTATTAAATCCCATTTTTGTAAGTATTCTGTTTTTTGTCCAACATTTACATAGTTATTACTTAGGAAGGATGCTCCTCCTACTACGGCTTTATATGGGCTATTCCAGCCTTGGTTTTTGGCATATATTAGACCATTGATAATGGTTTGATTTTTATCTCCACCTGCGGCAGTGGCTCCAATGTTATAGAAGTTATAATAGCCTTCATACCCTGCTACTGTACCACTTACGATAGTACTTCCTGATGCTCCTACTTCTTGAATTACTCTTGATATTAATACATATGGACTTATATGATAAGTATTAGCAGCTTCTATGAAGGCATCTACATAAGTCTTACCATCACTACTAGCAGTCTTACCACTCATGAAAGTTCCTTTTAACATATTTTCTATTCCTTCTCTAGTATGGAAAGATGGGTTATATGATAAGTCTTCAAACATAAAGATATTTCTTTCATTAAAGAAGTTTCTTGGATCTATATAATATGCTATAGTACTAGTACTTGCGGCATACCATCTAGAACCTCCTCCAGTAAAGTTGGTGCTAAAGACATTAGTGAAATAGTTATATGACCAACTTGCTGTTGATTTTAAGCCATCTAGATTACCATAACAGTCTTCGATTAGACTTCGTCCTGATGATTTATGTTCTAGATTAACGATATAATTAAAATCTAGATTAGTATTAAAGGGAATAAATTTCCATTTAGGATATAGGGCATGCAACTTTACTAAGTCATCTAAATAGCTTTCTGGAAAGCCACTCTTTTTTAGGTTGGCTCGATATTCTTTTAAATCTGTTGTATCTAGATTAATATTGCTATCAGAAGAGCCTATATATTTACCACATACATAGCCTGTTGTATTTCCATACTTTACTTTATATAAACTAGTAGGGCATGTTCCTTTACCATCTTTACCTGCATTTTTATCTAATACTTCTACTTCGGTATTACAACTTAAGCCTCCATTATTTATTTTATCTGTTCTATTTAAATCTCTATACATATATAATGGAGATGTATCTTCAATACATAGTACTTTTCCTTTTTCGGTAGTACTAGGAAGATTTACTTTTATAAAGTCTCCACAGGCATAGCCTGTTAATACTCCTTGTCTTACTTTATAAAATGATGTTGTACACCCGGAACTTGGATTTGTACCGGCATTGGTATCTAATACTTCAACTGTACTATTACAAACTAATGAGTTATTAGCGGGACTTGTAATACTTGGTCTTAGGTTTACTGGTTCATCATTATCTGGACAGTATACTGTTCCTGTAGTACTCGCGGATACTACTCCTATAAAAGATAAAAAGATTGTTAATGTTAATAATACTCTCTTCATATATTCTACCTCTTATACATTATAACATCTTTTTCGATCTTTTTCTACATATATAGTCTTTTTTTTATTACTTTACATTTATGTTTGGCACTGCAAGCTATAATCTTGCTAGTGTTATATGAAGACAAAGTGTCTTCATATAAGTATCAACCATACTTATTATATTTGGGGTGTAGACTATTTTTAGATATAATTGTTATTTTTATGACCTTAGACATAAAAATACCTCTAAAGACCTTAGGCTTTAGAGGAAAGGAAAAATTTAAATATTATTATTCATGAAAATCCATTTTAGTTATAATATTATCTTCAATTACAACTTTACCAATTTGATATTTAAAATTATTATTACTACATTTGGATAAATCTTTAAGATCACACTTACTATCATCAGTTAGATACTCATAAGAAATATTAATCATATATTTATTATCACTACTAGAAGTAATCTCTATATTATAGTTTCCAGTATAATTACTCTTCCATCCTTTACCAGAATAATTTCTACAATAAAGATTTCCATCTATTTCATAATAATCATCATATTGTTTAGGAGTATTAATATCTGATAACTTAAGTTCTGTTTTAAATAAACTAGGACTTGCAAAAGTATTTAGATAACTTTTTATTTCATCGATGGTTTTATATTCAGATTTAACATATTCTCCAGTAAAAGTAGAACCATCTTCATTCTTAAAAGTAATATCTTTGACATCAGTAGTATTACCACAGTAAGGCATTACCATGGTTTTTTCATAATATTCATTAGCCTTATCAATTATTTCTTTTACTTTATTTATAGTACTTTCTTTTATATTACTCTTTTTAATATAAGTACCACAGGCATAACCAGTATAATTATCATCATGCTTTTGGTAACTTATTTTATACCACTTATCACATGCTTCATTACCTTCTAGTTCTTCTTCTATATTAACTTTTTGGTAGCAGGATAATCCATCGATAATATCTCCTGCTGTACTATTTCGAACATTTAAAAGGGCTGTATTACCATCACAACTTACATAAGAAATAGTGGTATCTTTGTCAGTATCTTTGATGTTATCTACTGCATCATTATCTTTATTATCTTTAATGTCTTTATTAGTATTGTCTTTATTAATTATTACTAAATATATTATGGCTCCTACTAAAAGTAATATTGTTATACCAACTACTATATACATAATGGTTTTATTTTTTTCATTATTTTTATTTAGTCTATTCATATTAATATTCCTTTCTTTATTTTCATTTTCTTCTACTCCTTCGATTTGTTTTTCTATATCATTCATAATAGCCTCCTACTAAATATAATATACCATATTTTTGAAAAAAAGAATAGTTTTTTTATATTTAAAGAAGGCACTTTTTAGAGTGCCTTTTCTTATGCTAATTGTTTTATGAATTCTAATCTTAATTTATCCGCTACTGTAACTATGAATTCGGAATTGGTTGGTTTAGCTTTATCGATGTCAACACTATGGCCAAAGACATCTTCCATCAGATTCCAATCTCCACGATTCCATGATACTTCGATAGCATGTCTGATTGCTCTTTCTACTCGTGATACTGTGGTATCGAATTTTGAGGCTAGTTCAGGATATAATTCTTTGGTTATTCCTCCTACTATTTCAGGATTGTTATATACCATAGAAATTGCTTCTCTTATGTATTGATAACCTTTAATATGAGATGGCATTCCTAGTTCGTGTAACATTTTACTTATTGATATTTGAAGATTGTTATTTAGCAAATTGATTGTTTTCTTTTCTGATGTATTAAATGTATCTAAAATTTTATCTTCTAATTCTGCTAAGTCAAATGGCTTTAATATGTAATAATTTACACCATACTCACTTACTTTTCTTATGGTATCCGGTGCATTATATGATGTTGCCACAATTATATTGAGATGCATATTTTCTTTCTTTAATTCTTTTAAAACTCCTAGTCCATCTTTTTTTGGCATAATTAAGTCAAGTATAACTAGATCATATTTTTGTTTATTTTCCTTTATTATTTTTAGTCCTTCTTCTCCATCATATGCTTTATCTACTACTTCGATTCTTGGATTGTTTTCGAAATAGTCTTCGACCATTTCTATTAGATTGATATTGTCGTCAATCATTAGTACTTTTATTTTTTCCATTTCTTCTACCCTTCTTTCTTACTACTTGATTGTACTACATTAATAAAGCAAAATATGTCGAATTATACTCTATATTATTAAAAAATAGAGAAATATTTTTGGTACTTCTCTATTTTTTATATTTCATTCATAATTCTTTCTACTTCTTTGATATCCGATGAAATGTCTCCTAATAAGATACCATCAAGAGTATCCGTATTTATAATTTCCTTAATATTGCTACTATCAACGGAACCACCATATAGTAATATTGGCTTTCTCTTATATTTTTCTTCTAGGTAGTTATTTATGAAAGTAGTTGTTTCTTGTAGTCTTTCTTTATTTGGTAATGCCCCTGTTCCTACTGCATAAGTTGGCTCATAGGCAAAAATAATGAATTCTATATTTTCTACATCTTTTAAATAACTATCTAGTAGTTTTGGTAGTGTCTTTTGATATTCTTCTTCTATTCCTTCACCAAAACATAGGATAGGAAAGATATTGGCATCTAGGGCCGCTAATAACTTGCTATTTATGATTGTTGCAGTTTCATTGAAATCTCTTACTCTTTCATAATGCCCTATTATGCTATATTCAATACCTAAGGATTTTAGTTGATCGGTTGATATTTCTCCTGTATGTTTGGTATCAATATTGTAATTTAAATTCTGACTTCCTACTAACCAATCGGAATTGTTAGCAAAAGCCTCTAAATAAATACTTGATGGACAAATAATGATATCATTATCTGTATCTATGTTGTTTGTCCTTTCAATATAATTATATAAGTCATCATATAATAAACTCATTTTATGATTTAGTACGATTATTTTTTTCATGTGTTACTCCTTACGTTAATATAATTATATTACCGGGTAATTATAATTATATATTCTTATTTTTATTTTTTATGTTATTTTTTATATTATTGTTATTTTGATTGATTTGCTTATAATTATTTACTCCTAGTTAACTTCTTTTTTATCTTCAATAGCCTCTATTCCTACTAGCGACCTATTTTCTAAGTATTTCATAGTGGCTCCACCACCTGTTGATACATGGTAAAAGCTATCTGCAAAGCCTAAACTATTAACAGCGAATGCTGAGTCTCCTCCTCCAATAACTGTTTTGATTTTATTTTTATCTAAATATTTAAATATTCTACTTGTTCCTTTAGAGTATCTTTTATCTTCAAATAAACCCATAGGGCCATTTAATATTACTCTTTTAGCACCTTCTAGTTCTTTTTCAAACAGTTTTATAGTTTTAGGCCCAATGTCATAGCCAATATCATCAGAAGAGAATTCTTCAATATCTTTAACTTCTGTTTCGGTTATGAAATCTATTGGTAAAACTATTTTATTAGAATATTTATCTAACATATTTTTAGCAAAGTCTAAATGCTCAGTACTTATTATGGAATTACCAGTATTATAGCCTTTGGCTTTTAGGAAGGTAAATGACATGGCACCTCCTATTATTAATTTATCACTTTGTTGAACTAATGATTCTATTAGTGTTATTTTATCATCTACTTTTTTTCCACCAAGTACTGCTACAAAAGGATGAGTTTTGGAATCTAAAATATTATCGATTTTTTGTAATTCTTTTTCTACTAAAAAGCCAATACCACTTGGTAGATATTTGGGTATTCCTGTTACAGAAGCATGATTTCGATGACAAGAACCATAGGCATCATTAATAAATATTTCTCCTAATGAAGCCCAATACTTAGATAAATTATCATCACAATTGGATTCTTTTTTATCTGGAATATCTTCATATCTAGTATTTTCTATTAGTAGGACTTGTCCTTTTTCTAAATTTTTGGCCATTGTAGTTAAGTTTTGACCATGAGTTTCTGGAGAAAACAAAACATCTTTATTTAGATATTCTGATAGTTTTATTGATACTGGATAAAGGCTATTCTTAGCTTTATCTTCCTCTTTTTTTATTTTACCTAAGTGAGATAATAAAATTACCTTAGCATTATTTCTTAGAGCATATTTTATTGTTCTAAGACTAGCTACAATTCTTGTATCATCAGTTATGATATTATCTTCCATAGGGACGTTTAAGTCGCATCTTATTATTACTTTTTTTCCTTCTAAATCAAAATCTTTTATTGTTCTTTTCACTATTCCATCTCCTAGTTTTATTTTATCATATTTAAATTTATTAGTCTATATTTTATTTTTATTTAATAAAATTATTATGAGGGATACTATGGAAAATATATTAAGTTTTTACTATAATTTAAAGTTTGATAATCTTAAAAATATTGATGATGATTATTATTTTTTTAGTAATGGTAATATGTATGTTTTTAAATTATTTCATGGTAACCCGGATAATATTAGGGATATCTATAATCTTAATTTATATATGGCTAATTATGTTAATGTTGATAGAATTATTCTGAATAAAGATAATAATATTGTAACTGCTGTTAATAATTCTCTTTATATTCTTATTTTAACTATTGAAAAAAATAAGAAAATTAGGTTATCTACTATTTCTAATTTATCTCTTATTAAGATTCCAAATATTAAAAGTTTAGAGAGAAATAGTTGGGAGATTTTATGGGGAAATTTAGTAGACTACTACGAGACGCAGATAGGACAAAATGAAAAAAAATATCCTCTTATTAGGGAATCTTTTGATTACTATGTTGGTATGGCGGAAAATGCTATATCTTATGTTGTTAATACTAAAAGAGAGACTACTCCTGATGAGAATGATAGTAAGGTTATTGCACATAATAATTTATATTGTTCTCTTTTTGATCCACTAAATATTATTTTTGATCATAAGTCTAGAGATTTAGCTGAATATATTAAACTTAGTTTTTTTAATAATGATGAAGATATTTTTGAAAAATTAGATGAATATTTTTATTATAATAAATTTTCTTTATATGGAATAAGGATTTTATTTGCAAGAATTTTGTATCCTAGTTTTTATTTTAAGTTATATGATGAAATTATCAGGGGTAAAAAAGATGAAAAGGAACTCAATTACATTATTAATAATGTTGATAGATATGAGATATTTTTATATAGTGTATACTTATATCTTAATAAATATTATAGTATTCCTGAAATTGAATGGTTAAAAAAACGAGGGTTTGATTCTCGTTTAGATATTAATTTTCATTTATAACTTTTATTACTTCTGGTATTTCATTTACTAGTGCTGTTTCAATACCATCTTCAAGAGTGGAAGACGCTAGCGGACAGCCAGCACAAGCTCCTACTAGAGTTACATAAACAACACCATTTTCATATCTATTAAATTTTACTGAACCGCCATCATTTTCTAAGTATGGTCTTATTTTGTCTAATACTTCATTTATTTTCTTTTCTATTTCTTTATCTTTCATTGTCTCACCCAATAATTATTATATATTTTTTTTATAAAAAGTACAAGAACTATTCTAAAATTACTAAAAAAATGTTATAATATTGGCAGTGAGGAAGATAATATGGAAAAGTTAAGTAAAAACGATGTTATAAAAGTTACTGTTACTGGGGTTCAGAAATATGGGGCTTTTGTTAACACTAACGATGAAAACTATGATGGATTAATTCATATATCAGAAATTTCTTATGGATATGTAAAAAATGTTAATGATTATTTAAAAGTTGGGGATACTATTTATGCAGAGGTTGTTGATATAAATGATGATGATAATCAATTAAGACTTAGTATAAAAGATATTGATTATAAGAATGATGGTGCTAAGCTTAAGAGAATGGCTGAAACTAAAGGGGGATTTAAACCTTTAAAAGATAATCTTGACAATTGGATTAATATTAAAATTAAAGAGATAACTGATAAAATGTAAAAAAAAATAAAATTTTTTTATAAAACTCTTGACAAGAGGTACTAAGAGATGGTATAGTATTAAATGTCATGAGACAATGGGCGATTAGCTCAGTTGGTTAGAGCACCTGCCTTACAAGCAGGGGGTCATAGGTTCGAGTCCTATATCGCCCACCATTGCCGAAATAGCTCAATTGGTAGAGCAACTGACTTGTAATCAGTAGGTTACGGGT
>ERZ857827.830-NODE-830-length-38616-cov-19.355281_pt1 | contig 38616 bp, 18 predicted proteins | sample MGYA00519761_ERZ857827 | MGnify/ENA primary metagenome ERZ857827 (study PRJEB31778, sample SAMEA3449370) | human gut metagenome | biome: human gut; feature: human-associated habitat; material: faeces | place: United Kingdom | collected 2010/2012 ... | reverse complement strand
ACGAGAACGGACATTTCAAGCCATACCCCAACCACTGGCATTTCACCGCCACATCAAGCAAGCAAAAAACCTATCGTTTTGCCACAATTGTGTACACACACGCCAAAGGCCTTGGTACAGATACCGGACAAACTGCTCCCCAAAGACAAAAAGACGGTAGTATCCAAGTGGGCGATTGGAATATCAAAGCGAATATTTCCACTGACGGAAAACCTTCGTTTGAGGTGCGGAATACACGCCAAGGATACAATGCAAGCGTTAGTTATAAAGACTACGGTGCAACGGTGATACAGGACGGTGATAAAAAGACAGAACTGAAAGACGAAATCCCGGAACTGGAAATATAAAACAATAATATAGAATAAGATTTCCTTTTCTCAGACAACGGTTTGAAGCATTTTCTCGATAGAGGCTCTGCTTCAAACCGCTGTTTTTTATACCTGTCCCAATCTTAATCTGCCATTTTATACAAAAATATAAGAAAGTTGGACAGAACTAAAAGTCAAATCAACGTTCCTATAAAATTACAGGACACCCTAAAAAGCAACTAAACTGAAAACAACTTAATTTAGCAACCTGAAAAGATATATAATAATGTGCTATTTTAATTCCATATGAAAAACATGCGAAGCATCATTCTATTAATGGCTTGTTTACTCTGCATACCGGGTATCCATGCTCAAGATTTTACTGTTACCGGAAAAGTTATAGACAATACCGGACTGGAAGTAATTGGTGCCAACATTTCCATTAAAGGAAGTGCAGGAGTCGGAACAATTACCAATATCGACGGGCAATACACCCTCAAAGTGAACAATCCGGCAAAAGACGTACTTGTTATTTCCTATATAGGAATGAGGACACAAGAAATAGCGGTAAAAGGGCAAAAACAAATCAACATAACTTTGCAGGAAGACAGTAAAGTGCTGGATGAAGTGGTTGTCATCGGATACGGAACAAGTAAACGAGGTGACTTGACAGGTTCTGTCGTATCTGTAAAAAATGAAGACCTGATGCAGACCCCCACCTCGGATGTAGCGCAAGCGTTGGCCGGACGTGTAGCCGGTGTACAAATCATGCAAAGTGAAGGTGAACCGGGAGCGTCTGTCTCCATTCGTGTGCGTGGCGGTATCTCCATTACTCAAAGTAACGAACCTCTTTATGTCATTGACGGTTTTCCCAGTGAAGACGGTATGAACAGCCTGGATCCCGGCGAGATTGAAACCATAGACATTTTGAAGGATGCCTCCTCTACCGCCATTTACGGAGCACGCGGGGCCAATGGTGTAGTAGTGATTACTACCAAAAAAGGTACTAAAGACGCCTCAAAAATGAATGTCAGCTTCAACAGTTACATAGGAATACGGAAAGTAAATAAGAAGTTGGATGTACTCTCATCCAAAGAATATGTGTTATTGGATTATGAACGTAACTTAGCCTTATATGGAGAAAGCGGCATACGACGGTTCCAGAATGCTTACGGTTCTTTCCGGGAAATAGATGAGAATTACGGCAACCGCGAAGGAGTAGACTGGCAAGAAGAAGCCTTCGGACGGGTAACAACCTCCCAGAATTATCGCGTAAACATTTCCGGTGGAAATAAGGAGCTAAAATACAGCCTTTCTTATAATTATGTAAAAGATCTGGGAGCTATGATTAAAAGCGGTATGGATCGCCACAACGTATCTTTCAACATTTCGCATAAAGCCTCCAGCCGTTTCCAAGCCAATGCCCGCCTCAACTACGATGAATCTAAAACATACGGCATGGGGACTTCGGAAGGTAATAACCGCTTCAATAAAATGGAGCATATACTGCAATACCGTCCTGTCAATTCACTGACCGGTAATGACCGTAATTTAATAACCGGAGACGATGACCTGATTGACGATGAGTCCAATCCGATGCAAAGTCCTATCCTTTCTGCACAAGAAGAAACAAAAATACGTAAAATACGCAGCATGCAAGCCAACGGCGGCTTCACGTTCAACTTCACAAAACGGTTCAGTTTCCGTAACAGCACCGGCATGCGTTATCAAATTTCACGCCAAGATATATTCTATGGTGAGAAATCTGTTACGGGAAAACGTTCCAGCATCAACGGAAACTTAGCCTACAACGAAAGCGGCAGTTTCCAGACCTCCAATGTATTCACTTACGATTATAGAGGTAAGGTTCATAAGCTGAATGTCATGGCCGGCCAAGAATGGATTTCACGATGGACCAAATATTTAGGAGCGTATGCCACCAACTTCCCGAACAACGACATCGGACTGGACGACATGAGTTTGGGAACTCCGAGCGAAATACGTTCCAGCGTCAACGATGATGACCGCCTGCTCTCCTTCTTCGCACGTGCCAACTACAATTTCCGGGAGAAGTATTTATTGACCGCCACAGTACGTGCTGACGGTTCTTCCAAATTCGCCGCCCACAACAAATGGGGCTTTTTCCCTTCAGTCTCTGCCGCATGGCGCATGAGTGAAGAAGAGTTTATCAAGAAATTAAATCTGTTCTCCGACCTTAAATTCAGGGTGGGTTATGGTTTGGCCGGTAATAATCGTGTAGCCAGCTACACCTCACTTGATTTATTGACGTCAACCCGCTACCCCATCGGTGAAGCGCTTTCACCGGGATATGCTCCTTCCGGTATTCCAAGTGCCGACCTCAAATGGGAATCGAACAAAACATTAAATATAGGTATAGATATGGGATTTTTGGAACAACGGATCATCGTTTCTCCTGAGTTCTACCTCAATAAAAGTTCCAACCTGTTACTGAATTCGCGTGTACCGACTTCCTCCGGACATAAGACCATGATGCGGAACATCGGAAAAACCAGCAATATCGGTTTTGACCTCAGCATTACTTCTGTCAACATACAGAAGAAGAACTTTACATGGACCACTAATTTCAACATATCCCATAACCGTAACAAGATTGAGGCTCTATCCGGAGAACAGTATTTTCTTGAAGAAGCCCGTTTCGGCTATGAACAAAAAACACACAAGATTGAGGTAGGCAAACCGATAGGACAATTCTATGGCTATAAAACTTTAGGATTATATCAAGTAAATGACTTTGACTACAATCCCAAAGACCAAACATATACTCTGAAAGAAGGAATTCCTTACATGAGCGGAACACTGAACCGAAGCGACGTCCGTCCCGGCATGTGGAAGTTTCAAGACCAAAACGGGGACAAGGTCATTGACGACTCGGACATGACTGTCATCGGCAATGCCAATCCTGATTTCTACGGTGGTCTGAACAACCAGTTTAAGTACAAAGGGTGGGACTTAAATCTCTTCTTCACTTTCAGTTATGGCGGCGAAGTACTGAATGCCACCAAACTGACCAACACCAAAACAGCTACCACCAATTACAGCGTATTGGACATAGCCAACAGCAGTAACCGCTGGATGAGCATCAACAACGAAGGACAACTAATCACCGACCCGGAAGAAATGGCCGCCATTAATGCGGGAAAAACGGTTGCATGCATATATGACATGGAAGCAGGCGACAAATATATACATTCGTGGGCAGTGGAGGACGCCTCATTCCTGCGACTGAGCAATTTAAGCTTAGGATATACTTTTGACCGTAAGCAACTACGCAAATTCAATGTTCAAAGCCTTCGTCTCTACTTCACCGGCAGCAATCTTTTTGTATGGACACCATACAGCGGATTCGATCCGGAAGTATCCACCAAAGGAAATAACCTAACACCGGGTGTGGATTACGGCGCCTACCCCCGCAACCGTTCTTATGTATTCGGACTTAACATCACTTTCTAAACAAGATACAACCATGAAAAGAAATAATCCCCTATATACTATCTGTTTCTTATTGGCAGGAATGTGTATCAATACCTCCTGTGAAGACATTTTAAGCGAGTCTCCCAACTCTTCATATGAACGGAAAGACTTCTTCCTTACCGACAAACAGGCCGATATGGCCGTATTGGGAGTATACAGTATATTGCCCGGCATTTACGGAGACAAAGACGGCATGGCTTTTCCCTGCTCCGATGACACCTACTATGCCAGCGGGACCAACAGCGACAATACCCGTCGTGATATCTGCCATTACACCATCCGCCCTGCTAACACATGGGTAGACGCAGTGTGGGTAGGGAAATACCAGCAAATCAATCGCGCTAACTATGCCATTACGGGAATTGAAAACATGGACGGATACAGCGACAGCCAAGTTTTACAAGCTTTCGCAGCCGAAGCGAAATTTTTACGTGCACAAGCTGCATTCGACCTGGTACGTTATTGGGGAGACGTCCCTTTCAGCATAGAATACACCACCGATTATGAAACTTCTTACAAACCACGTACAGAACGTGAGGAAATATACGAACAAATCATCAAAGACCTGGATTTTGCCAAAGAACATCTGGCATGGGCCAATGGAAATTCTTCACCCGAACGTGTCACTCAAGGCAGTGCACGTGCATTGTTAATGCGCGTATTACTAACCCGGGCCGGATACAGCCTGCAATTGGACGGAAAGACAACCCGCCCCAATAAAACTTTACGTACCCGATACTTTGACGCAGCTATCAAAGAGTGGGAAGCTTTTCAATCTGAAGAGGGTAAATATCATGATTTCTACGAAGGAGGCTATGAAGAACTGTTCAAAAGCTTCTCAGCCGGAATCTTGAATAATAAGGAAAGTCTGTTTGAAGTATCTTTCTATTATCCTGGAACTAAAGGATATTGGGGAAGCTATATCGGTATAACAGTAGGTGCACCGGCAAATTCGGCAGATGTAAATAAAGTAATGGGACGGGCAGCTGTCTCCTATCGTGCCATACCCGAATGGTATGATTTCTATGAGGCACAAGATACCCGCCGCGATGTAGCTATCGGAAGGCATAGTTGGACATGGAATAAAGAGACCGGCATGCACGAAAAGACAGACTTGTCAAATAAGAAAGGCAACTGGACTCCTGCCAAATGGAGACGCGAATGGATGCCGGCCGGCTATAAGGATCCTAACTACACAGATGTCAACTACTGTATGCTTCGCTACGCAGATGTGGTACTGATGGCTGCCGAAGCCTATAACGAGACAGGCAATACTCCGAAAGCCTGGGAACTCCTGAATAGCGTGCGTAAACGCTCCGGAGCCACAGAAATAACGACCCGCAACTATAAGAGTCTGCTCAAAACCAATGAACTTATGAAAAAGCTCGATTTCATCGATGACAGCGATGATGCCGGCAAATTCCGTACTGCTCTCTATTGGGAACGTGGTTTCGAGCTTGCTTTCGAAGGACAACGTAAATTCGACCTTATTCGCTGGAACATATTGAAAGAAGCATTGACTCTGTTCGGAGAAAATACGGCAATCAATACTTCCACCAATACCGCCTACCCTGCCTATCAAAACTTTAAGAAAGGCACTCACGAACTGTTTCCAATTCCTCAAGATGAATTACAAATCAACAGTAAATTGGAAGGGATAAATAATCCTGGTTATTAATGAGATACGAAATACAGGCAATCGTCTATTAAACAAAATTGTAAGAGGTTCAAACGAAATTAAAAGGAAAATCGCCAATATCAAACAATTGAAAAACAAGTTAAAAACCCTCATTACAACAAATACTATAGATTTGCAAACAGAGAAAAACATCAAAATAATATTTATTTTTTTATGAGAAAGACCTTATTCATAGTAATACTATCCTTAACGGGCATAACGGTGCAAGCACAAGGCCCGGCCAATATCCGGCTGACCGATACCACCTTAATGCACGAAATGCGGGCCACTCCATATCCGCAAGACAAAGCTGTAATAAGTGACCGAAGCGTATCTTTCCAATGGCCGCTTCTTGTCAATCTTGATACGCAGGACAAAGAATTGAAAACATTAATTGCTCAGGCTAAACGTACAAAAACAGATAAAAGTAAACTGCGCTATGCCGTACGCTGGTCTCAAGATGCCGGCTTCAAGAAAGGAAGCACACAAGCAGAGACACGCTGGCCGTTTTTCAACCCGGAAAAGGACCTTGATCCCGGTGTGTGGCATTGGCAATTCGGCTACATTATAGACGGTAAGACACACTGGGCAGGCACACAACAAATCACCGTAGAAAAGAATGCAAAGAAATTCTGCCCGCCTGCATTGAAAACCGTACTTGCCAGACTGCCCAAAACTCATCCGCGTGTATATCTGGACAAGAACGACTGGGACAATCTCATCAAGCGCAGTGCCGGAAGTGCCGACCGCAATACTTATATCACACGTGCAGACAAGGCTCTTGTCACTCCGATGAAAACAACCAAGGACATCAATACCAAACTGGCTGACAAACTGACTAACCAGTCGCAACGCGCATCCATGATGACGCGTGAAAGCCGCCGCATCATCGATAATGAAGAAATCAATGTAGATGTATTGATACGTGCCTATCTGTTGACAAAAGACCGCCGCTACTCTGATGAAGCGATGAAACGCATCAAGGAAATGCTAAGCTGGAGTGGTGATAAGAATGTTGTAGGTGATTTCAATGCCGCCACCTTCGTATCCCTTTGTGCCACCGCTTACGATGCCTTATATGATTTGCTTGACGCCGATACCCGCAAAATGTTGCTGGAAGCTATAAAAGTGAACGGCGGCAAAATGTTCGCCAACTTCAACAACCGGTTGGAAAACCATATTGCCGACAATCATGTATGGCAAATGACATTCCGTATCTTCACGATGGCTGCTTTTACCGTATATGGCGAACTGCCTGAAGCCGATACATGGGTGGACTACTGCTACAATCTTTGGGTAGCACGTTTCCCCGGACTGAACAAAGACGGTGGCTGGCATAACGGAGACTCTTATTTCGTTGTCAATGTCCGCACACTGATAGAAGTACCCTACTTTTACAGCCGCATCTCCGGTTTCGATTTCTTCAGCGATCCTTGGTATCAAGGAAATGCGATGTATGTCATCTATCATCAGCCACCTTTCTCCAAATCGGCCGGAAACGGAAGTTCCCACCAGAACGTAACACGTCCCAGAGGTTCCAGAGTAGGTTATGCTGATGCCCTGGCACGCATGACAGGCAACACGTATGCCGCCAGCTATGTACGCACCATTCAAGCCGGACGTGCCGACATACTGACAGAGGACAACGTGAGCAAAGAAGCCGGCTTGGGCTGGTTCCGTCTGCAATGTAACAAGCCGTTGCCCGAAGGTCCCGGACTGAAAGAAATGCCTTTCGGATATGTCTTCCCCGAAACCGGACTTGCTTCTTTCTCTACCAGCCTGGAGCGTTTAGGACGCAGTTCCATGATTAGTTTCCGCAGCAGTCCTTATGGAAGTACTTCACATGCACTTGCCAATCAAAACTCCTTCAACACATTCTGGTCGGGACAACCGCTGTTCTATAGCAGCGGGCATCACATCAGTTTCATAGACAAACATAGCATGTTCAGTCACCGCGCCACTCGTGCCCACAACACGATTCTCGTAAATGGCATCGGACAACGTATCGGTACCGAAGGTTATGGTTGGATTCCACGCTACTATATAGGTGAGAAAATAGGATACATACTGGGAGATGCTTCCAACGCTTACGGAAAAGTCATTTCCGACAACTGGCTGACAAGAGCAAAAAAAGAAGAACTTACTTTCAGTCCCGAAGCCGGATGGGATGACGTGAAGTTGAAAACATTCCGTCGTCATATTGTGGAATTAGGAAAAACCGGATTCACTTTCATTTATGATGAACTCGAAGCCGAAGAGCCTGTTACTTGGAGTTACCTGTTGCACACTGTCACCAACCCGATGAATGTCGGTATGGAAAAGGACTTTGTACATATACAGGCAACCAGCAAAAACGGTGTTTCCGACGCATACCTTTTAGGAAGCGATGCGCTGCAAACCGATACAACCAGCCAATTCTTTACTCCTGCAGTGAACTGGTTGCGTGCCGATGCCAAAGGAAACTTCAAGAAATACCCCAATCACTGGCATTTCACCGCTACTTCGGGCAAGCATAAAGTATATCGTTTTGTCACTATCATCAACACTCACGTCAACAAAACCACGCCGGACAAGCCGTTTGCCGTCCCGCAACGTCTTAAAGACGGCACTATCAAAATGGGGAGCTGGATAATCAAAGCCAATGTATCTTCCGAAGGAAAACCTTCGTTCGACGTACGTTTCCCAAGACCTCAATATGATGCAGCAGTGACCTACGACGGCGAAATAACCGTAGTACGCGAAGACGGCTACGAAACGACATTAAGAGATAAGTTACCCGAGCTGGAAATCTAATAATCAAAAGAAACATATGAGACCTAATAAATTCATGCAACGAGGAGTTGTCTTTATAACATGCTTGACGGCATCCTTATTGGTTTGGGCACAAACACCCCGGAAACCTCGTATACAAACCTCTGCTTCACCGGCAGAAACCGTATACAAGTCATGGGAAGACATGCAAGCCGAATTAAAAGATAAAAGCACCGCCTCCAAAAAAAACGTACAGGCACCCAAAAAGGATGTAGCCCAAGCTAAACCGGGTAAACGGAAATCTTCAAAAAGCAAGTCCGATTCTGCCGATTCGGAAAACTATATTGCTCTGAAAACCAATCTTCCTTTCCTTGCCGTAGCCATACAAAACCTCTCTTTGGAAGTGAAAGTACACAAACATATCTCCATTGATTTTCCTGTCATGTGGAGTATCGGCGATCTCGAACGTGAACATGGGATACGCACGATTGCGTTCCAGCCGGAAGGACGTTGGTGGCTAAAGGCAGCAGGTAAAGGTCATTTTTTCGGTGTACATGTCCACGCCGCCTGGTTCAACCTGAAATGGGAGGATACCCGTTATCAGACCGAAAAGCAGCCTTTGCTCGGTGCAGGTATCAGTTATGGCTACAAGCTGCCTTTCTCCGAACATTGGGGAGCCGAGTTCAATCTCGGTGCCGGATATGCCAACATGAAATACAATACTTATTATAACATAGAGAATGGTGCAAAATTGGATACCCGTAAACGCAATTACTGGGGAATTACACGTGCAGGTGCATCATTGGTTTACCGTTTCTAATATCTGAATAGTTATGAAAAAGAACATATATTTACCGTTGGTTAAAGGTATCTGCCACTTTTTACTGATACCCGTATTAGTAGCGGCATGTAGTCTATACGAACATCCCGAGCTGACTGAAGACGGCGAACCGGGCGTTGATCCCACAGAAGTGAATGTAAATATCGACTTATCACTGCAATTGCAACCGGAAACCGATAATGGTGCAGAGAACGAAGCTACTACTCGCGCCGATGCCGGACATCGCCACCGCATCATCGTGGATGCCTACCAGAACCGCATTCTCTCCAAGCGACAGGTTATCTACAAAGAAATGACCGGCGCTGCAAAGCTGGATACGGAAATCAGCATGAAGCTCCATGCACGTGACTATCAGTTAGTAATCTGGGCGGACTATGTAAGCACTGACAGTGACGAGGACCTTTACTACAATACCACCACACTGGCGCCGGTAATTTCTCCCGAAACCTATCGCGGAAATTCCGAATATAAAGATGTGCTTTATTCGTGTCAAGAATTGAATTTGAGTAAATATCGTGACCAATGGAATGCCTCGGTAACTTTGGCTCCCGAAATGGAACGTCCTGTGGCACGCTACGAACTCATAGCCAACGATGTTGAAAAGTTCATGGCAAACGGTGCTAAAGCCGGTGACAAGTACAATTTGCGTGTACGCTATTTAGGTTTTTATAATACCGGATTCCACACGTTGGACGGTGTCAGCAAGCATGGTCTGCAGTACATCACATTCAAACGCACGCTTACCGTACCCGATGAAGGAACAAAAGAGCTGAGTGCTGCATTCGATTATGTATTCATACCGGAGAACGGCAATCTATCTATCGCAGTGGAACTGCTGGACAGCAAAGAAAAGCTGTTGGCGCGTACTTATCTTACGATAGCATGCAAAGAAGGCGACCGCATCGTGAAACGCTCCAACTTCCTGACTGCCGACCCGTCCGGCGGCATCGGTATCGACCCCGGCTTTGACGGAACCATAGACGGAGAATTAACAGTAGAATGAACAAGTAATAATATCATATAACACTTTAAAATTTCTAAGATTATGAAAAGAAGTTTATTAAACATCGCAATGGCTGCATTCATCAGTTGTTTCGCAGCTTGCAGTGAAGAAGAGATTATCGCTACCCAAGACGGAACTCCACAAGAAGTGACGGTAATGGCGCAAGTGCCTACAAGGGCAACTACACGTAATGTAGGGGTAGAAAATGTGATCGAAGACAACCAATTGCGTTGCATACTCTCTGTTATAAATAATACGGATAATTCAGAGATTGCCCGCATGGAGAAGCTGGCAGGTGCAGATGACACCAAGATATCATTCACTTTTACAGTAGGTAGCAACGAAGATTACAGCTGTCTGTTTTGGGCAGACTACGTAGATAAAAGTGCAAGTAAAACAACAGATGAAAAGTATCCAGATAAGTACTACAATACAGCCAACTTGCAAGCTATCAGCGTAAAAGTAGACGCCAACGAACCGGCTAACAATGCTAAGTTATTCAACAACGCTGCTGCCGATGCATTCTGTGGTGTGCTGCCTAAAGAGCAAATTGCAGATGCAGGTACACCGAGCATTACCTTGACTCGTCCGTTTGCCAAACTGAACCTGAAACCTGAGGCTGGCGATGAGTGGGCAAACCAAATCACAGCAATGGATATAGAATTTAATATGCCGGGAGAATTCAACATGTTGACCAAGAAAGCCGCCGGTACCAAGACACTCGTGAAAGCAACCGGCGTTTCCAAAGCAGAAAACGCTTATTTCTCAACATTCTTGTTCATTGAAGATCCCGAAACAGCGAAGTTCAATGATGATATCAAAATATGTTTCGCCAAACCGGGCTCTGAACCTTCCGAAACTGTAACAAGAACTATCAAAATAGGACTTAATATTAAACCGAATAATGAAATTAATGGCGAAGCCAACCTCTCTAAAGAACAAGATATTACTGTGGATGTAGACATTAACGGAAAACCGGAAGAACCGAATGCACCGAAAGTAGGAGATTTCTTCTATACTGACGGTACTTGGTCCACAGAACTTGATGACGCAAAGACCGTAGCTGGTATTATCTTTGACTTAGCAGCAGATGACGCTTTAGACAATTACGTTGGAAGTAATCTGCAAAACAAAGTAAGAGGATGGGTAGTAGCTTTGAATGATATATCCGGTAAATGGTACGGTGGAGAGGCCAACCTCAGCTCCAGTAATTTAAAAAATACAATTGAAGGTGTAGTAGTCTTAACAAGCCTGAAAACAGAGTCTGTAGAGGGAGAATTATTAGGATATAAAAATTCAAAAGCTATCACAGCTGCAACAACTGACACAGAAACTTTCCCTATTAATACAGGATGTACCGATTGGACAGCTACGATAACCAATAATGCAACAAGCGGTTGGTATCTGCCTTCCATAGCTCAACTTCAAAGGTTATATCAAGCCGAAGTAGCTATTACAAATAAACTAACAGCAGCAAATGGAACAGCTATTAATACAGGAGTATATCTAAGTAGTACTCTATACAAGACCAATACTGACACATTCACACCTTTGGGGATCAATCTCAAGGCAGCGGATAAAGCTGAAAATAAAAATAATTATGGAGCTGTTAGAGCTCAAAAAGCAAATAGCGGATATTATACTCGTGCCGTCCTGACTTTCTAACCCCATTAACGACCTTATATCAATCCCAAGAAAGGCAAGTCCCCCTTTATCCTTGCCTTTCTTCATTTAGCCTTGCCATTCGGAATGTAGCAGAAATCTCCTCTCTCATAAGTAGATGTTTCTTTACGTCATTCTGAATGGCAAAGCCAAATGATTAACATTTTCCCTATAAAACCCAAAGCAGCTTTCTTTTAGAAAAGACAGTTGCTTTACATGAGAACGCCTAAAAAGCACAAGCTATCATTTCTCAAAGCATCAGCAATAACTTAGAATATACCATTATGAAACAAAGTTCCTGCCTGTGGTTATCAGCCTGTCTCTCCACCCTTCTACTGATATTCTGTGCCTGTCACGATGACTCGATGCCTGAGCAACCGACTTCCCCCGACACCGAAAGCACTGAAGCGCCCGATGCCTATCATAACAAAGTGCGAGAGAAACCTTACCCTAAAGCAGACAATGAACTTTATCTGAACCCTGCCCCTCTCATTGTGCCACAAAGCATGAAGACCGGTGCAAGGCTGCAATTCTCCCTTTCACGCAGCCAGAACTTTGACACCCCCGAAACACTCACTTCCGAACCGGTAGAATGGTGCATGTTCAACCCCCATAAACAATTAGAAAGCGGTACGTGGTATTGGCGTTTCCGTAACATCACCACTGACGGCGCCGAAGAGATATGGAGCGAGGTCTACTCATTTGAAGTAAAAGAGACCACGCCTGTTTTTATCACCCCCTCTTTCGAAATATTCCGAAAAAACGCGCCACACACCTATCCCCGTCTCTACTGCTTCCTGAACGACCGCATCCAAATAGCCCGGCAAGAGGTAGCCTCACATAGAGAGTACCAACGATTAATAAATGATGCCGCCAGTGCTGTCAATGCAGACTTGACAACCATCATCAATCCATACGATCAAATAAAAGAGATAAAGAAATATATCCAAAGCCTTTATCAGGCCTACTATCTGACACAACAGGAAGGATACGCCAAGCGTCTGCACGAACTGTTACAACTGTTAATCGACACACCGATAAGCGATGCCATTCTGTTTGCCGATAATTTCGGAAGCACCAACATCGCTTTCTGTTTCCTCAAGCCCTATGACCTGCTCTATAACCGACTATCCGGAATAGAGCGCCAAAATGTAGAAGATTTATTGATACGCATATTGCGCTATTACTATCCACAACAATGCGGTGCCGAAGAAAATCATATCTTCGACAATCACTTCTGGCAACAAAATCTCCGTATACTCTTCCAAGCAGCCTTTCTGCTATATGATAATGAGAGCTATAAGGACGAAGTTCTGCCAATGCTGGAGTATTACTATGAATTATGGACCGCCCGCGCTCCGGCTTCCGGCTTCAACCGGGACGGAGTATGGCATAACGGAACGGGATATTTCAACAACAACGTGCGTACGTTGTTCTACATGCCAATGCTCCTCTCATACCTCACACACAAAGACTTCCTGTTGCACCCATGGTACCGGAATGCCGGAAAGTCACTTGCCTTTACCTGTCCGCCGGAAAGTAAAAACATAGGATTCGGAGATGGCAGTGAGAAATATACAGCAACCTACCAATACGCTGCCTTTGCCGACTTCCTAGCTCGTGAAACAGGCGACGGATATGCCGGCTGGTATGCACAACAAGCGGCCCAGACACTGGTTCGCGATCCCGAGATGCGACTTTACCGCATGGCAAGCGGCAGTATCGGCTACGACACACAACTGCCGGAAGATACCCCCAAACTCATCTGGTACAAAGATGCCGGCGAGGTAGCCATACACAGCAATCTGACAGATACGGAAAACGACCTCGCTCTGGCATTCCGCTCCAGCACATTCGGTTCGGGAAGCCACACCGTATCCAACCAGAATGCTTTCAATCTGTTGTATCGCGGCGCGGATGTCTACCGCAGCAGTGGTTATTATACGAATTTCTCGGATGCCCATAACCTGATGTCCTACCGCCATACCCGCGCCCACAACACGATATTAGTCAACGGCATCGGGCAGCCATTCTCCACCGAAGGCTACGGCTGCATCGTGCGTGCCATGGGTGGAGAACATATTTCCTATTGTTTAGGGGATGCATCGAAAGCCTATTCCGGAATAAGCAAAGACCCCATGTGGATAGCAGCTTTCGAAGCTGCCGGCATCACTCAAACCCCCGAAAACGGTTTCGGCACCACACCGCTCACCCGGTACCGACGCCACATACTGGTGCTACATCCCGATATCGTTGTCATCTACGATGAACTGGAAGCCCGAGAAGCCGTACGTTGGGAGTGGCTGCTACATAGCCCCACAGAGTTTGACATTGACAGTAACTCGCATACGGTAATCACCCGTAATACGGAGAAAGCCTTCACCGCTACCACCAGGCTGTTCAGCAACGAACAGATCGGCCTTTCGCAGACCGACCTCTTCACTGTGCCACCCCTCGGTTCATCCGGTGCACTCTATCCGAACCAATGGCATCTTACAGCCCGTATCGAAGGACAAGCAAAAACCCGTATACTGGCCATCATCCAGCTAAAGTCCGATAATGATACTCCTGTCAAGATACAACAGAATGGAAATATTCTGACTTGCGGCTACTGGACAATCGAAGCAGAATTGGATGCCTCTTTGCCTGCCATGCTGAATGCGACACACAGTATGAAAAAGTCGTCTTTCCACTATGGTAGCAAGTCCCCCATGCTGGACGGACGCCCCTATATGCCCACCGATCAGGATTCTTCCATACTCTATGACAAAACAGACGGGAAGTACCTTGTTACGGAGCAGACAGACCACCGGCCGATATCAACCCGCATAACCCAGTAACAGCCATAAAGGGTATTCACACCAAGGCCAGAACAATATATAGTCTCAATACTATATATAATAATTAAGATTACAGAAACTTACATTCTTAATTATCGCATTTCATTAAATAATAAATCTTCATTTTTACAATTTCCCGGTAAAAATGAAGATTTATTATTACCTTTGTTACGAATAACCTTATCAATCAGCAGACCATGACCAAATCTATCATATTATTCTTATTATTTTGGATATCCATATATCCTCTTCATGCACAACAACCCAACAAACATATCAACTTTACTCATCTCGGAGTAAATGAAGGGTTGTCACAGAACACTGTTTTCGACATAGCTCAGGACAAACAGGGATATATGTGGTTTGCTACCTACGACGGACTGAGCAGGTATGACGGCTACGACTTCACCGTATACCAACACGACGAACAAAATCCACATAGCATCGGCAGCAACATCGTCAGATCGTGCTTGGTCGATTCGCAAGGAAATCTATGGGCAGGTACCCAGGAAGGCTTGTCGCTTTATGATATGGAACAAGAGAAATTCTATAATTATCCCTGCTCCCCAAATGTATCTTTCACCGGTATTGTAGAAATCAACGAAAACCAGTTACTCTTATTCTCCAACGGTAACGATAAGAGCCTTTTTCTGTTTGATACCCGTACCCGCCGGTTTTCAGCCAAACCCCTGTATCCTTCACTCTCCTCCATACAGGCCACGACCATTTCCAGACAAGGAGACAACATATATATAGGAAGCTACAAAGGAGTATTCATCTATTCAATCTCACAAAATACATTCGAAGAAGTCATGCCTGACGCATTTCAGGGTAAACAAATACTCTCCATTTTGCAACAATCCCCCATTTGCCTATGGATAGGAACGGAAGGAAACGGATTATACAAAGTCAATCCTCAGACAAAAGAAATAACCAATTATACCCATACTCCCGGAAAAAAAGGCAGCATCAGTTCCAACTACATCCGTTCATTGACACTCGATTCACAAAACACTTTGTGGATAGGTACTATCAACTCTTTGAATATCTATAATGAAACAACTGATTCTTTCGAAAGCTATACCAGCAACCCGGAAATCAGCGGAAGCCTCTCACAAGCATCTGTCCGCGATATTTTTATGGACAACCAGGGAGGAATGTGGTTAGGAACATACTATGGTGGAGTCAACTATTATCATCCGGTAAAGAACCGCTTCCAGAATATCCAATACATCCCCCAAGTAAACTCTTTGAACAGCAATACCATTGAATGCATCAAAGAAGATATGCAGAAAGGCGTCTGGATAGGAACCAATAATGGAGGAGTAAACTATTACAATACCAAGACTCATAAATTCACACATTACACACAAAAGGACGGACTCGCTTCCAATGATATAAAAGCCATATATATAGATGAAACAAGAGGCTTGGTCTATATTGGCACTCACACCGGCGGACTCAGTATCCTGCACCGTAATTCCGGTCGTATAGAAACCTTCAACAGCAGAGAAACAAGAAACCTCTACGACATTGAACCGGCCATCAACGGTGATTTATGGCTGACCGGGATGACAACTCTTCTGCGCTTTAATCCTCAGCAAAAGACATTTACGCGTGTCACTGCCCAAAGCAACGGACAGCCTTTGGGACTGGATGCGTTCACATATATATTGCGTGACAGTAAACAACGCCTTTGGCTGGGTGGTGAAAAAGGACTGAATGTATACCGGGAAAACAGCAATGGATTATTAGTCTGCCCCATATTGCCAAAAGCTTTTCCGATAAGACAAAAGGCTATTAATGCCATATATGAAGCACATAACGGTATTTTCTGGATAGGAACACGAAGCGGACTTTTCCGTTTCGATGAAGATAAAAAAGAGTATAAACAATATACCACTTCCAACGGACTTCCCAACAACGTTATACATGGAATTTTGGAAGATATATCCGGCAGACTATGGCTCAGTACGAACAAAGGATTAAGTTGTTTCCAACCCGAAACAGAAAAGTTCCGTAACTATACAAGTAATGACGGGCTCCAAAGTAACCAATTTAACAGCGCCTATTACCAAACTGCAGGCGGTCAGATGTATTTCGGCGGTATCAATGGCATCACTACATTTCACCCGGAACAGATAGTGGACAATCCATACACTCCACCGGTCATTATCACGCAACTACATCTGTTCAACCAAACCGTCTTTCCCAATGACGATACCGGTATACTGAAGACAGACATCAGCAATACGAAAAGTATCACACTGTCGAGCAAACAATCCATGTTTTCACTGGATTTCGTCGTATCCAACTACATATCAGGCAATCATAATACATTCGCTTATATGCTGAAAGGCTACGACAAGGGATGGTACTATTCCAATACCCAGCGTACGGTGTCTTACTCCAACTTACCGGCAGGTACCTACCATTTTCTTGTAAAAGCCGCCAATAGCGACGGCAAATGGAATGATACGCCGACAGAACTGAAAATCGTAGTGCTGCCCGTCTGGTACAAAACATGGTGGGCTATCCTGCTGTTTATCATTGCTTTTATCTCTATCACAATCTTTATCTTCCGTTATTTCTGGATGCGCAAGAGCATGGAAGCCGAACTCCAGATAGAACGTATGGACAAAGAGCGCCAGAAGGAAGTGAATGAAATGAAACTGCGCTTCTTTATCAATATTTCCCATGAATTACGCACTCCACTCACTTTGATTCTTGCCCCTGTACAGGAAATGCTGGATAAAGTAAGCGACCGTTGGCTGCACAAGCAATTGGAGCACGTACAGAAAAACACCAACCGATTACTGCATCTGGTGAACCAGTTAATGGACTATCGACGTGCCGAATTAGGTGTATTCAATTTGAAAGTAAGGCCCAATCCGATACACAATGTGATCGAAAAGAACTTCTTATTCTATGAACGCCTGGCCCAACGCAAACAAATAGCCTATAACTTCAACTCCAATGTAGAAGGACGCGAGATTCTCTGTGATCCGGATTACATGGAACTGATTGTAAACAATCTGCTTTCCAACGCTTTTAAATATACGAATGAAGGCAAAAGCATCACAGTGACATTGAAAGAAGAAAACCATGAACTGCTTCTTCAGGTAAAAGACACCGGAAACGGCATTCCCATTGACAAACAAGGAAAGATCTTCGAACGCTTCTATCAGATAGATAATGAACATTTAGGCAGCGGCATCGGACTATCACTGGTGCAACGGCTTGTCGACTTACATCATGGACGTATCGAGCTGGAAAGTACAGAAAATGTCGGAAGCACTTTCTCTATCTACCTGCCAACAGAAGATTCTGCATATCTGCCGGAAGAAAAACAGTCGATATCCGATCCCGTAGAAGAACAAAGAATCTACACGACCAACGATCGGGATATGTATGTTATCGATACGGAAGAAAAAGAATTTACAGAAGATACGACAGAGACAGAAGGGCAGCGCAAAGAAATTATTCTGATAGTGGAAGACAACGCGGACATCCGCCAATACATCAGTGAAGAATTGGGCAAGAGCTACCATATATTGAAAGCAAACAACGGCGAAGAGGCCTTATCCATTGTGAAAGAACAAGAGATAGACCTCATACTGACCGATGTCATGATGCCTGTTATGGATGGGTTACAGTTGTGCAAGCAGATAAAACAGAATCTGCGTACCTGCCATATTCCTATCATCATACTGTCTGCCAAGACAGATTTGAAAGAACAGCTGGAAGGATTGCAAGTAGGTGCGGACGATTATATTCCCAAGCCTTTCTCCATGGCGATGATTGCTGCAAAAATCAAGAATCTGTTCCGTACACGTTACCGGGCCATCGAACATTACTCCCATTCTTTGGAAATAGAACCTGAAAAAGTGGCACTCAATCCACTGGACGAAGAATTGTTGAAAAAAGCAATTGACATCATGGAAAAGAATATGGATAATGTGGAATTCTCTACAAATGACTTTGCGCGTGAGATGTGCATGAGCCGCTCCAACCTACACATCAAGATGAAAGCGTTGACAGGAGAATCAACCAATGATTTTATCCGCAAAATGCGTTTTAACCGGGCATGTAAACTATTGCAGGAAGGCCGATACAGTGTATCGGAAATCAGCGGAATGGTAGGATTCAACACCCCGTCCTATTTCGCAACCAGCTTTAAGAAATACTTCGGCTGTCTGCCGTCGGAATACGGGAAATAGCCATTCAGACAAGATTACAATACGATTGTACAAAAGTGAGACAAGAGCAAATCTGTCTCACTTTTTTTATTCTATTAAACAAAATTGAAAGTTCTTTATACAGGAATGCAAGTGCTTTATACCTTGGTAACAATTCATTTGACAGCACTGCAAGCAGTTTTTATATCAATCCGATACCTTTGCTCCCGTTGACTTGGAATCATTTTAAGAACAATATAACATGAAAAAACAGTTTTTTATTCTTTTGACATTCTGTCTGACATTGATTGCCGCACAAGCCGGAAATATCAACCGCATACATGAGAATGTACGGGAAACCCCGTATCCGCAACAAGGACATACTCTCTATATAAATCCTTCTCCCTTATTGGTTCCCCAAAGCGCCAAGCAGTCGGACTATTTGCAATTCAATTTATCCCAAAGTAAAGACTTCTCGGATGCCAATACCGTTTTGTCCCAGCCCAAACCCTGGTGCATGTTCAATCCGCACAAACTATTGGAAAACGGTACATGGTACTGGCGTGTCCGTTCAGTAAGTAAAGAAGGCAAAGAATTCCCCTGGAGCAAAACGTACAGCTTCACTGTAACCGATGACGTACCTCAATTCGTCACTCCGGAAGTCAACGTTTTCCTGAATAACATTCCTCAAACATCCCCCCGCATTTATTGTTTTCTGAACGATAAGCTGGAAAAAGCGCGTAAGAAAATGCGTTCAAATCCGGAATTCGAGCATATGATTAACGATTCACGTAATGCACTCAGCTCCAACTATTCCAATGATACCAAGCCATACAGACAAATCACCCGTATGGCTGCCGAGTGCGACAATCTGAATACCGCCTACCAAATGCTTCAACTGGATGTATATGCAGAAAAGATGGTGCAAAACGTACGTTGCCTGTTGGCAGTAGAGCGCGACAAAAAAGTCATCAACAACGACTTCAATGCAGGAGAGCTGGTTTACATGCTGGCATGTACCTATGAGAATTGTTATGACCGCTTCACTCCGCAAGAGCGCAAGCAGATAGAAAGCATCATCATGGACGTGTTGTCACTCTATTATAAAAATCATATAATAGAGAACGAAGAAACCCATATCTTCGACAATCATTTCTGGCAATTCGCATTCCGCCACTTCATGCAGGCAGCATTAGTGATGTATGACAAATACCCGCTCGCCAAAGAATACCTGGAATATAGCTACGAACTATGGACGGCACGTGCTCCGGCATCCGGCTTCAACCGCGACGGCTCATGGCACAACGGAACAAGCTATTTCAGTGCCAACGCCGTTACCTTGTCCTACGTCCCCACTTTGTTCAGTCACCTCACAAAGACAGACTTCATGCAACATCCCTGGTATAAGAATGCCGGCATTGGCATGTTGTATAGCTGGCAACCCCTATCATTGAGTGCCGGTTTCGGCGACGGACATGAAAAAAACAACGGCAAACCTTTGCGCATCCGCAGCGCCTTTGCCGACTTCATGGCACGCACCACCGGCGACCCTTACGCCACTTGGTATTCGTCTATCAACAACCGTTACAAAACGGAATCCGAAACACGTCTCTACCGCATGGCATGCGGTCTGCAACGCCCCCGACAGGCAGAATTACCCTCAGACGCCCCCAAAGCCGTATGGTTTAAGGATACCGGCGAAATGATAGCCAACAGTAACCTGAAAGACTATAAACACAACATCAGTCTCAGCTTCCGTTCCAGCCCGTTCGGCTCCGGCAGTCACACACACTCCAACCAGAATGCTTTTAACCTGCATTACGGCGGAAAAGCTATTTATCATGCAGTGGGTCATTACATGAACTTTGCCGATCCTCACAACCTGCTGTCTTACCGTAATACACGCGCTCACAACACCCTGTTAGTAGACGGCATAGGACAGCCGTTCACCACACGTGCATACGGAAACATCGTACGCATGTTCAACGGAGAACATATATCATACGCCTTGGGAGATGCATCCAATGCTTATTGCGGCATCAGCGAATACCCCATGTGGCAAAAGAATTTTGCCAACCATAATCTTGAACAGTCACGAGAAAACGGGTTTGGAGAAACTCCGCTGAAGAAATACCGTCGTCATATCTTCCTGCTGCATCCCAATATTGTAGTGATTTACGATGAGCTGGAAGCTGAAAAAGCTGTACGTTGGGACTGGCTGCTGCACAGTCCGGTGAAGTTCCAGATAGACGAAGCAACCTCCACATTGACTACCCGCAACAAAAAGAGCAAGTACATCTCGGTTGCCCGCCTGTTCAGCGAACAGCCATGCACCATCAGCCAAACAGACAAGTACGCGGCCGAGCCCAATAAGAAAATAGGCGTACGCGGCGAAGACTTCACAGCTCCCTGGTCGCTGACAGCCAGCTATGTTCCCTGTAAGAACAATCGTATACTTACTATTATTCAGGTAGAAGCGGACGGAAACCGAGTTGTAGACATTGAACGTGCCGACAAAAACAGTTTCCAATGCGGTGATTGGACAATTGAAGCGGAATTGAATACCAAGCGCCCGGCAAGCCTATATATCCGGAACAGTAAAACGCCAGCCACATTCAGTTACGGAAAGGAAAAGCCTGTTATCAATGGCCAAGTATATGAAAGCAAAGAAAAGCAATCCTCTATCCTATATGATAGCTTTAACGGTAAATGGGAAGTACAGGAAATGAAAGACAGACCGGTACAGGCTATCGGTAAAGTAAGATAGCTGATTTGTGTTACAGTAAAGTGCACTTTATTTTCACTAAATAATATAATTATGAGAGAACGATTTATTAATTAACCAAAAGTATTATGAAGAACAAGAAAAATCACATGAAACGAATGCTAATGCTTTCGTTATTAAGTAGTGCTTGCTGTTTGCACAGCTATGCAACTACAAATGACCTTACTTTGGTAAAAGAAACGAGATCCATCGAAAATGTTTTGCAGAACAAAAGAATTTCAGGAGTAGTAAATGACAATTTCGGTCCTGTCATTGGTGCAAACGTATCTATAAAGGGAACTACCATCGGAGGTATCACCGATATGGATGGTAAATTCAGTTTTGAAGCTCCGGAAGATGGAATACTGGTCGTATCTTTTATCGGATATACCACTCAAGAAATTCCCATAAAAGACAAAAATGAATTCATCGTCATGCTAAAAGAAGACGCTGAGTTGCTGGATGAAGTAGTAGTAGTAGGTTATGGAACTCAAAAAAAGGTAAACCTGTCCGGTTCTGTATCTGCTATTGAAGGGGACCAAATTGCAAGCAAACCTTCAACAGATGTTATGTCAGCATTACAAGGTGAAATGCCGGGTGTTACTATTACACGCGGCAGCGGACAACCGGGTGCTGAAGGAGCCGGTATTCAAATCCGAGGATACGCATCGGCTAATGACACCAAAGCATTGGTCTTGATTGACGGAGTAGAAGGAGACATGGCCATGCTTAATGCAGATGATATCGCATCTATCTCAGTTTTGAAAGATGCTGCATCTTGTGCTATTTACGGAGCACGTGCAGCAGCCGGTGTAATCTTGATTACCACTAAAAACGGGACAGAAGGAAAACCAAAAATCTCATATAACGGTTATGTATCATTCAATTTCCCGGGAAATATGCCCGAACGTATTCCGGCATGGGAAGAACAAGATTTCATCAACCAATCCCGAATAAATCAAGGGAGCGGTCCGGAATGGAATGAAGAAAAATCCTCATGGGTAGGCAACCCGAATTTCAACTATCGACCGTTGGGTAATGGTCGTTGGGACTTATTTGATAGCGTGGACTGGTTGGGTGAAGGTATTAAAAACCATACTTTACAGCATAATCATTCCGTAGCAGTAAGCGGTGGTACTAAGAAGATGAATTATATGTTGTCCGCCAACTATTACTATAAAAACGGTTTGTTAAAATATGGTCCGGACGATTATGAACGTTACAATCTCCTTGCTAAATTAAATGCCAGCCTGAATAAATATGTAGATTTAGGCATCAACGTTCAGTACAATGCTAAAGATATGGCAGAAAACTCTTACGGAGCAAATGAAATCTTTAGGCTGTTATATGAGAACCGAGGACGCCAGCCTATCTATCAACCTGAAGCAGAGAATTATCTCAACCCATACAATGGTGACCTTATGGAAGGCGGAAACCCGATTGACTTGATGAAAAACAGCGGTGAGAAATCTACCCAATATGAAACCTTTACCGGTAAAGCCCAACTGACAATCAAAGATTTCATCAAAAATCTGCGTATCAATTTAAGTGCTTCACGACGTGCCGGTTACTATACGCAAGAGAGTGAAAAGAGGACATTAACTTATTACAAATACGACGGTACGGTACGTAGAATAGTAAACAACCCCAACTCACTGTATAAATCTCAATACAAAGAGTATCATGATTTGCTGGAAGCTACCGTCAATTACAGTTTCAATCTGCAAGACAAGCATAATTTCAGCGTGCTGGCCGGTACTTCCTACGAAAACTATCGTATGAACAAAATTGAAGCTACCGCTAAAAACATGATTTCCAACGATTTCTTCTCATTCAACTATTATGATACATCCAACGCCACTAATAGCATTCTAGGCGATAATATTGAGACATGGGCAATGATGTCTTACTTCGGTCGTATCAATTATAACTTTAATGAAAGATACCTGTTAGAAGCTAATGTGCGTTATGATGGAAGTTCCCGCCTTGCACCGTCCCAACGTTGGAAAGCATTTCCTTCTGTTTCAGCAGCATGGCGTATCAATGAGGAAAAATGGTTCAATGCCGACTGGGTAAGCAACTTGAAGTTCAGACTCTCTTGGGGCCAGTTAGGTAATGGGGCTGTACTGGGCCTATACGACTACATCCCTCTCATCACCGATTCTCAAAAAAATATGCCGGAAAGCTATTTGGGAGAAAAATGGCTCTATCAAGCCAGCCTGGCTTCCGATAAGAAAACATGGGAAACAGTAGAAACCACCAATATCGGTCTCGACTTCGGTTTCTTTAATAATCGCCTGACAGGTAGCGTTGAATATTACTGGAAGTTCAATAATGACATGCTTGCCGCACTTCAGTTACCCCATCAAATCGGAATTAATGTGCCTAATATGAATGTCGGTAAACTCAAGACTTGGGGTTGGGATTTTAATATCAATTGGAGAGACCAAATCAAAGATTTCAGCTATCAGATAGGTTTCAATATTTCTGACAGTCAAAATAAGTTACTGAAATATGACGGAGCAAGCGTAGTAAGTGCCGGCGTAGTAAAGCTATTGGAAGGTTATCCAATCAATACAATCTGGGGATATCAGACAGACGGATTCTGGTCAAGCAGAGAAGAGTACCTCCAATACAAAGCAGATCATCCGGGCTATCAGTCATTCCAAGATGGTATTGTTAGTGGCGGTGACGTAAAATATGTAGCACAAGGAAAACCCGACCATACAATTGGAGTCGGTAAAGGAAGTCCTGAAGACTCCGGAGACTTGGTAATGTTGGGAAATACAACTCCCCGCTATCTGTACGGCATAAACTTGTCCGCACAATGGAAAGGATTTGACCTATCACTTATATTTCAAGGAGTAGGAAAGCGCGAACTTGTATTGAATAACAGAATGTTTCCGCTCGCCAATGCTTCTGAAATGCCTTGGACAATTCATCGCGACTACTGGACAGAAGATAATCAAGATGCCTTTTGGCCACGTCTGTACCAGTACAAAGGGGATGATTTTAACTCCAAACCCGCTGACAGATGGATACAGGACGCTTCTTATTTACGTTTGAAGAATGTAACATTAGGATATACTATTCCTATCTCTAAAAAATATATGGAAAAACTGAGAGTTTATGTCACCGGACAAGACTTGTTTGAGATCTCAGATATTCTAGAAGTTATGGACCCGGAAGTTGAGAGCAGTGCAAACAGAGGCACGTACCCATTCTTCCGTAGTTGGACATTAGGTTTAAACATCACATTCTAAAAAACAATATGACAATGAAAAATATATTTTTACTGCTTGTCAGTGCAATCCTTATCTGCAGTTGCTCGTTGGACAGAGAACCTGAAACTACTTTGAGTGATGTGGATTTCTGGAAAAGTGAAAACGATTTAAGAGCTGCATGCAACCGACTATATATCGATTTACCAGGCTTTCTGACAGGAAGAGGGCATGATTTACGTTCTGAAGAATTAATAGGAAATACTCCTGACAAAATATCATCGGGAAGTCGCAGTATACCGGAAACAGATGATGAATGGACAGGACCGTACAAAAAGATAGGTATTTGTAATAATATCGTCATTAAGGGAGAAAAAGTCATTGCCACAGAAGCTGTCAAAAATCGCTGGCTTGCAGAAGCTCGTTTCTTCCGCGCTTTCTATTATTTTGATTTGGTGAAAAAATATGGAGACGTCCCCCTAATCCTGAAAATTTTCACTACTACTACCGATCCGGACATAACCAAAAGCAGAGACTCTCGTGAAACCGTCATACAGCAATGCTACAAAGACTTAGACTTTGCTTCCCAATGGCTTCCCGATATAGACAAAACTGCAAATGACTGGGGACGTGTATCACGTTCGGCAGCATTAGGCATGATTGTACGTATCGGTCTTTACGAAGGCACTTATATCAAGTATCATGGCCTGACAACCGGTGACAGTCAAAGTCATCTGAAAAAATCCATTGAAGCTGCTGAAGCTATGTTTGAAGACGACAAGCATGAACTTTATAGAGATTTCCAGAAATTGTTCTATTTTGACGGCGAAGGCCGCCAGAATAAGGAAAACATCTTTGTAAAGGTATACGGTCCCAACGGCATGAGCAACGCTATTGTTTACCATAATCAATGTTCCTCAAAAGCAGGACAGGCAACTGTTACCCGCCAAATGATAGACAACTTCCTGTATACAGACGGACTGCCCAAGCCCCAATCATCCAAATATAAAATGGATATCAAACTTGATGATATTTTCACAGACCGCGATCCACGTTTGAAAATGACTGTATTTGGTTACAGAGAAATATCTTATAAAGACAGTGAGTATCTGCCGTTTGAGAGTGTCAACCATAATGGGTTCGGCTATCCTATCAAAAAAGGATACATGAAAGAAGAGTATGATACCAACTCTAAAGAAACAGTGGACAAAATGATTATCCGTTATGCTGAAATACTGATTTCATACGCAGAGGCACTTTACGAATATCATGGAAAAATCAGCAATGAACAGTTAAATGCCACTGTAAATGAAATCCGCAGACGTGCAGGCTTTACTGCTGAACTCACCAATGAATTCGCCCAGCAACATGGACTGAATATACTGGATGAGATCCGCAGAGAACGTATGGTAGAGTTTATTGATGAAAACCTGCATTATGATGACATTATCCGTTGGAAAACAGCCGAAAAATTGCTTCCCAAAGCCATGTTGGGCATGGTGTTCAATGCAGAAGAAAGTGCCAAAACACTCAAGGAATTGGGTGACAAGTTTACTGATGCTAACGGTGACTACCATGGAGTCAAAGTATATGACTACAACCAGGCAGGTATTTATGTAATAGAAGAAGCTGCCAGTCGTAAATTCGATCCTAAGCGAGATTATCTGTATCCCATCCCAAGTTACGAAATTGCAACCTCCGGCGGACAGATTAAACAAAACCCATATTGGAACTAACAAAATATGAATAATATGAAAACTATAAAAAACAAAATATACTATTTCTTATTGCTTTCCATTTGTTGCCTGGTAAGCAGTTGTGACAAATCGCATGAAGAATGGGAAGACGGTGACCCTGCATTGGCACACGTCTATTACTATTGCTTTGAAAAATGGGGAAATGTTCCTAAAGGAAATGATGTCACTTACAAAATGAACCAAGGAGAGACACTTGCCATTCCTACAGAGTTCCACAGCAAGTATACTCGCTCTTATAGTCCTGAGGTATATTATTATACATCTGTTGTACCCAAACAGCCGGCCTTGACTTGCGGAGTTGATTATGTCATTGTTGATGAGAGTGGAAAAACATTAACACCTGATGCCTCAGGAGCTTACAAAATGGTATGGAACAATGCAAAAGCCGGTATACAGAACATTTATGTAAAAGCCTTGAACGGTGCAAAAGGTTCTTTCCGAGTATTGACCTTCGACCCTGCAAAGAAAATGGATGCTACTGATGTAACCACGACTTCAATCATCAAAACAGATGAATATGAAGTACGCGCCATAACTGAAAACTACTACGTAACAGTAACCATAAAATAGACTTTTTCTCATCACTCATCACTTTTATAGTCAACTGTCTATAAATTCGGCAGTTAATAAGTTGTGAGAAGCGTTGTAACAGTGACGACCGATATTTGGTCGTCACTGTCTGTTTTGTCCCTAAATTACTTCGGCTGACTATCTGCCATCAGCAACCTACCCAAAAACAATCTCCATGCCGACTATTTAAAATACCAAAGTGTGAAATTCAAAATACCAATGGTTGGTACTTGAAATACCAACCGTTGGTACTCGAAATACCAAAGAGTGGTACTTAAAATACCAACCATTGGTACTCAATATACCAAAGGGTGGTATCCAAATGGTACTTGCAGTATATTGTTTTACAACCTGTTACAATTTCCAGTACCAACGATTGAAACACAATTCATAAACTTGCCTTCATAAGCGGATACAGGAGATAAATCTCTGCAAACAAAAGGACGGAAAAACTTGCTTTCAGCTCGTTTTATGCGTACCTTGCAGAAGCTAAGAGAGACGCTCTTAAATTCAACAATTTTCAAAACAAATCACATCGGATGAGAATAACCTTTATCAAGGAAAATCGTGACGCAGGTACAGAAAGCATCAGCACTTGCGACACCGGCACATTCATAGCCAAAATCAAGTCGGAAACCAAAGCCCGGCATGTCAGCGGACTGCGCACCATGCTGAAATATACGGACGGCAACTACGGCGGAAACTACGAGCATATCGACAAACTGCCCCGCGTATGCCCCGGTATGGAATACGGACGCACCGGCGAAGGAGAACGGCGGATGAAACGTTACAACGGCATTGTGCTGTTGGAAGCGGGCGGACTTTCCGGACTATCCGAAGTAGAGCTTGTGAAAGAGCAGGCAGCATTGCTTCCCCAGACCTATGCCGCTTTTGCGGGAAGCAGCGGGCGAAGCGTAAAGATATGGGCGTTGTTCGCCCTTCCGGACGGCGGGCTTCCCCGACAGGAAGAAGAAATCAACCTGTTTCATGCACATGCCTACCGCATGGCGGTGCAGTGCTACCAACCCCTGCTCCCATTTCCCGTCACACTGAAAGAACCCTCGCCTGCCGATACCTTCCGCATGACGCTGGACGAGGCGCCTTATTTTGCTCCCGACGCCGTCCCTTTCTGCCTTGAGCAACCGATGACAATGCCCGGTGAACAGACATTCAGCCAGCACAGACTGGCGGAAACGAATCCTCTAAAACGATTGCAACCGGGGTTCGAATCCTCGCATACCTTCACCCTGCTGTTTGAGGCGGCGCTGAACCGGGCGCTGGACGAAGTGGAAAACTGGCGACGCGACCGCGACGACTTTCACCCGCTGCTCATCCTCATAGGCGAGCAATGCTTCAAAAGCGGCATACCCGAAGAAGAAACCGTTCGGCAAGTGATGATGCACTATCATCGGCAAGCTGACGAACAAACCGTACGCACCACACTACACAACCTCTACCGGGAATATCGGGGATTCGGGAAAAAGTCCGTCCTCACCCCCGAACAACATACGACACTGAAACTGGAGGAGTTCATGGAACGACGCTATGAGTTCCGCTACAACCAGCTGATGGGCGATCTGGAATACCGCCGGCGCGACTCCATACACTTCTATTTCCAGGTAATGGACCAGCGTGCACGCAACAGCGTGGCGATAGATGCCTTGCAGGAAGGATTGCGTGTGTGGGACAGAGATGTGAGTCGCTACCTTACTTCCAACCGGGTACCGATGTACAATCCGGTCGAGGAATATCTGTGCGGTGTGGGCCGTTGGGACGGGAAAGACCGTATTCGTGCGCTTGCGGATTTGGTTCCCTGCAACAATCAGTATTGGCAGGAACTGTTCTACCGTTGGTTTCTGAACATGGTGGCGCATTGGCGGGGACTCGGCAACAAGATACACGCCAACAGCACGTCCCCCCTGCTGATAGGTGCACAAGGTTACCGTAAGTCTACTTTTTGCCGCATCATCCTTCCGCCCGAACTCCGCTTCGGCTATACGGACAGTCTGGACTTTGGCAGCAAGCGTGACGCGGAAATGTACTTGGGTCGCTTCCTATTGGTGAATATCGACGAATTCGACCAAGTGAGCATCCATCAGCAAGGATTCCTGAAACATCTTTTGCAGAAACCGGTCGCCAACCTGCGCAAGCCCTACGGGAGCAGCATTCAGGAAATACGCCGGTATGCCTCGTTCATCGGAACGAGCAACCACAAAGACCTGCTGACGGACAGCAGCGGCAGCCGTCGTTTTGTCTGTGTGGAAGTGACGGCCCCCATCGACACAAACGTAACAATCAACTACCGTCAACTCTATGCACAAGCCATGCAAGCGATACGCAACGGCGAACGTTACTGGTTTGACGATACGGATGAAGCTATCTTGAAAGAAACCAACCGGGAATTCGAACAAATCAGCCCGATCGAGCAGTTGTTCCATTCTTACTTTCGTTTACCAAAGGAAAAAGAAAAGGGAGAATGGATGTCTCCGGTACAGATATTGGAATACCTGCATACCAAAAGCAGTGACATAAAACTGACGGACGGATATGCAAAGCATTTCGGACGCGTGTTGAAAAAGAATAACCTGCAAAGTAAACATACAAACAAAGGAGTTATATATCAAATTATAAAAACCTAATATTCATTTCATTAGCAACCAAACATCTCTATTCAGAACGACACAAAAGTGATGACCAAATTCGGTCGTCACTTCTTACAACGGTTGTCACAACGATATAACCAACTTATATCTAATACATTACAACAAAAAGTGATGAGTGACGACAAAATATACGTTTACCAAAATTTACTCCCACTATTATTAGTCCGATAATATCAGGCCAATTATTGCAACTGATTATTGACAAATAAAAACGACTTAACACAACTCTAACAATAAGTATTGGACCATTTTGAAACCCAATCAGACAAAATTAAAATAGAACAAAGCAATAATGCAAGCCCTTTCAACATATACGTACTCCATTCTGCAAAGATCCCGTTACCTTTGCTAATAGGAAATTACTATTAATCTATAATATCAAAAAACACTTGTCTACAATGAAAAAAAGACTCTTATCTTTAGTTGCAGGGACCTGCCTGTCTTTCACCCTTTTTGCACAAGGCAATTTTGCCACCAAAGACCATGGATTCGTACATGGGGTTTCAAAAAAATATGAATGGCCCACCGACCCGGAGGTTCTGAAAAAATTAGACCAATGGCAAGATCTCAAGTTCGGTATCATGTTCCATTGGGGAATATATTCGGTACCCGGCATTTCAGAATCATGGGCTTTATGCTCGGAAGACAGATTTACCGCCCGCCGAAAGAAAATACTTCCGGGAGCCTCCTACGGGGACTTCAAAAAATGGTATTGGGGATTGGCAGATTCGTTTAATCCTACCAAATTTGAACCGGCAGAATGGGCAGCTATTATGAAAGATGCCGGATTCAAATATCTAATCTTTACAACCAAGCATCACGACGGTTTCTGTATGTTCGACTCTAAATATACCGATTACAGCATTGCAAAAGGTCCTTATAAAAATGGGAAATACAGCAATGTGGCGTATCATGTGTTCGATGCCTTCCGTCAACAGGGCTTCATGATCGGCGCTTACTTTTCCAAACCGGACTGGCACTGTGAGTATTATTGGGATCCTGCACTCTCCACTCCAACCCGTAATCCGAACTATGATATAAAAAAATTCCCGGAGACCTGGGCTAAATACCAACAATATACCGCCAATCAAATTGACGAACTCATGTCTGACTATGGCAGAATGGATATTCTTTGGTTAGACGGCGGCTGGGTCAGAAAGGACAAGGGGCAGGACATCAAGCTGGATGAAATCGTGGATAATGCACGTAAGAAGCAACCGGGACTGATTGCCGTAGACAGAACTATTCCCGGAAGAAACGAAAACTATCAGACACCGGAACTTAAAGTTCCCAAGACACAACTGGATCATCCATGGGAGAGTGGCATCACATTAGCAAATTCATGGGGCTGGAATCCTACTCCTAAATACAAATCTGCAAGCCGAATTATCAACACATTGGCCGAAATCACAGCCAAAGGCGGTTGTCTTGCCTTGAATGTGGGTCCTACCGGTGAAGGTGTCATTGAAGAAGAGGCAATCGTAAGATTGAAACAGATAGGAGAATGGTTAAGAAAAAACGGAGCAGCCATTTATGCAACCCGCATCACTCCCAACTATAATTATGAAAATGTATGGTTCACTGCCAATAAGGACGGAAAAACATTATATGCCATTTATGCACTGCCCGAAGGAGAAAAACTTCCGGCAACCATTGAATGGGAAGGCAATGAGCCAAGCGGCAAAATGACGTTACTGCAAAACGGCAAGCGAGTGAAATACACTTGTAAAAACGGAAAAGTGAAAGTTGTATTACCGCAAGGGTTGAAGAATGAAGCGTTGGCTTTCAGCTTTAAAGTAAAAAAATAAGTAATAAACCATCATTTAGCAAGAGCCTGTTTGAATGCCGGAAAGGGACATTTAAACAGGCTCTAATCGTTAATACCAACAAGATTATAATTTTGTCGCACACAATTATAATACAATAGAAGAATTTTACTATCTTGGAAAACAATATTATACTCCGCTGTCCGGCGAATACGTTACTTTTGCCTTACAAGAGAAACTAAAAAACTAAACCATTATGAAAGACAAGATTCTTCATCTATTAATTGTATTGCTCCTCTTTCCTGCTATACTGTCTGCCGCATCAAAGGAGGAGAAAGTTTTTGCCAATTACTTCGACATTCCGGTGAACAGTCCGGAAGGAACCGAAGTGATAGGTCGCATTCACCTGGAGAGGAACAAGGATGTATTGACAAATCCTATTCCTACCGGATATCACTTTGAAATTCTAAAACAAGCAGACGGACTATTCAGTCTGGAGACTCGATATGATTTATCCAAACGTATCATGGGGGTACTTACCGTAGCTAAGGGGCAGAACACAGGGAGTACTCCTTCCAATCATCGCTTGACCATAGCCCTGAAAGACGGTGACAAGCAACTGAAAAAGTTTAATATCAACGTCAAAGTCGTAAAAGAGACCTTATGGAGCCTGTTCAACAGACGCTACACTCCCCAGACACTCAAAAACAATCGCCTGTATGGACGTACCAAGTACTCTGATGATGAAGTGGCAGCCAAAATTGACGAACTGAAAAACAACAACTGGAAGTTTGCCGGACTGGAGAAATGCTATCAAGGACGTCCGCAAGATTATGTCCTTCAACTCGACCCAAGCAACGACCATGCTCCAAGCGGCACCATAGAGTATGACTGGGAGAAAGTTGTCAACCAAATAGGCGGTCTGGGGTACTCGTATGCCACTTCCAAAATTTATGGCCCCAAAGGTAATCCCGAAAAGCGGAAAGAGCTGAGAGAAACCTTATACCAGGCAATATTAACCTATACCAACTCCGTACCCGTAGAGGGAAACGAGGTCATGATAGACGGGAAACCGATAGGCAACTGCACCGGTGACGGTTTTGCCATGCTGCAAGCACACAAAATGGCAGGAATGCAAACTCCTACTCACCAATGGACCCTGACCGACCCGTTAGTAGTGCCCGTACTTCATTTGATGCCCGAATTGCTGAAAGGTATACACAATCAGGATGAAACCAGCCTGAAAGTACACAATGCGCTGATACGCTATCTGCAGATCTTCTTTGCAGAGATCAAAGGCCGTCGTACCATTGACAATCCCGACGGACGTTGGGGCGAACTGCAAGATACAATCTATTCTTCAGGCGCCTGGGCAGATGCCAACCTCGGTCATCGCTCGCGCACCATGCTGGCACTGCCTATCATCTGGGCAGACTACAACCGTCCGCTGATTTATGTACAGTATTGGTACAGTGATTTTTACCACGATCAGCCCTTCAAAGGATTCAGCTACTCACCGGGGTGGAGTCCACATGGAGTAGTGGCAGATGTCAGTCGATGGATGACCAAATATAACATCGTGTCCCACAAATATATACAGTCCGGTTTCCAACCTGACGGAACCATATCACATCACATCGCCAATGCGACCGATGCCGCCATGGTGGCTTACGGTTTTGAATGGTTGACGGATTGTAATGAAGGATACAGTTATTTCAAAAACACCAAATTCAAAATAGACGATAAATACTACCAGTTCCAATTGGACCGCCTACTGAATGTATATCCGAAACTGTTCTACAAACAACGTATGGACTTCCTCGTTGCGGGACGCTCTTTCATAAGTGATATGCAAAGATTCGTAACCAAGACCTACTCCAACGCCGTAAAATCCATGTTGAATGCACAAAACAAAGGCTCTAAACTGACCGGAGTAAAAGAACTCAAAAATATTTGCCGACAACTGAAAGAGAATACCTATGAATATTCGGGAACATATGCCTATTGGATTAATGAGTATCTGGTACACCGCCGTGGTGAAAATGAAACTCCGTTTTATGCCTCATTGAAGTTAAAATCAGAACGCACCGTAGGGGCGGAAGACTTTAAGAAAGATGTGCGCCGTTCATGGCACATGGGATATGGCATCCTGCAAGTGAAAGTAAGAGGAGATGAATACTCCGACCGCGTACTGTGTAACTTCGACTGGCACGCACTGCCCGGACTGACGGAAGAATGGCGTACAGACCCGATGCCGCTGGGACATGCACAATTATCACTGCCCGGACTGAATAAAATTTCGGGTGTACTGACAGACGGAAAAGCAGGTATGGGTATTTATAATCATCTGCCCAAAGAAACGTACAGCTCTGCCACAGCCTTCAAGAGCTATCATTTCATTGAGGACAAAATCATCGCCTTAGGAAGCGACATCGCCCGCTTGCGTCCGGGACAAGGAAACGAAATCACAACCTTCATTGACCAGTCTGCATTAAACAGCCCGTTAACCTGGTGCGTCAACGGACAGAAGCAAACCGTAGAGCCCGGACAGTCAGTGAGCATTGCAGAAGAGATAAACGGCATGTGCTGGTTGCATCAGGGCAGCAAAGGATATGTTATCTTACCGATGAAAAAGCTCTCATTACAAATAAAGAGCGGTAAGGAAATAAAAATAACCGACCGTAAGATAGCCAATAAAAAGCCGAACTTCATCATAGCTATAAGCCATGGAACCGAACCGGGGCAGATTTGGGATAATTCCTACCGATACATACAGCTTCCCAATGTCAAGGCAGAAGAGATGCCGGAACGCGTAGAAGCGCTATTGGAAGATTTGGAATTCGTTCTGCAAGAAGGTGCGGCACATGCCATATATTCCGATACGGACAAGACTTGGCAATATGCCTTCTTCAAGCCGGGAACCGTTTCCGTTGGCAACACCTCGGTAACGTCCAAGGATGTCGCACAAATTATGTTGCGTGACAACGGAACGGAATGGATATTATCTGTCAACAATCCGATGCCGGACGGACAAAAACAAACCCTGACTTTCAATACGTCCGTCAAACTGCCTGCCGGAACCTACACCTATCAGACCAAAGGACTATATCCGCTGGAGGGTGAAACCGTTACGGTAACGTCAGAAGGCAAAGGCAGCAAAGTAACAGTAGAACTGCCGGATCACCGGGATGCGGAAAAATACAACTATCAGTCGGATTTGTATGCAGCTACTCCGATAGTAGTGAATATTCCTAAAAAATAAGAGTAACAGTAATCGGAAGACCAGCTTTTGATTTAAAAGCTAAGATAAATCGTCCTAAAAGAGAATATAATCTCTGTGCTCGTTAACAGTAACTTTCCCCCAACAATAAGCATTGGACAAATTTAAAACACAATCAGACAATTTTAGAATAAAGTAGAATTATAATGTAAGACCTTTAAACATGAGTAAGCCCTATACTGTTAATATTCGGTTACCTTTGCTACATAAGAAAAGACAGATTTAAAGAAATCTATTACAAAACTTAATTAATACATGAAAAAGATTCTGCTATTCTCTATTGCAACATGGTGTATAACAATTTGCTGCTATTGCCAGATTGACTGGAAGACTTTTATGTCCAAACAGGACATGGTATGGAACCGCTTGCCACAGACATGGTACGAAGCGCCCTTTATGGGAAACGGAAGCATGGGAACCTATATCTGCAAAGAACCGGAAAAGAACGCAATACGAATAGACGTAAACAACAGCATGGTACACGATCATCGAAAAGATGACAAAAGTATCTATGGAAGATGCCGCTTGCTCATAGGTTACTTTCTACTGCAACCGGTAGGGGAAATAACTTCCGGTACTATGCGACTCGATTTATGGAATGCTGAAACACAAGGCTGCATCCGTACAACCTCAGGAGAAATAAAGCTGAAAGCCTGCGTTACTTCCGAAAGCCCCTACATCATCGTTGAGGCTGAACCTACGGAAGGTGAAAAGAACTTCACCTGGCAGTTCTATCCGGAAAGTACCGACTCACCCAGACAACTGAATGCGATCCGAATAAAAAGCAAAAATCACCTTAAGAAAGACTATATCTCCAATCCCCCCTCACAACTGTACGAACGTAACGGGCTGAACTATTGCTGGCAACCGCTACTCGATGGCGGTGGTACGGCTACTGCTTGGAAAGAAATGAGAAAGGACAATAAACGTATTCTTATTATCAGTAACGCCCATACCTTTCCGGGAACGGATGCTCCGCAAAAAGTGGAAACAGCATTAGCAAACCTACAAACAACAGATTTGCCGGCCCTTTGGCAAGCGCATCAGGACTGGTGGCATCGCTATTACCCCCAAAGTTTCATAAGTCTGCCTGACAAAAAAATAGAAAACTTCTATTGGGCGCAAATATATAAACTGGCATCTGCAACCCGCATCGGTGGCGGACTATTGGACAATAGCGGCCCCTGGCAGGTGTTGACACCCTGGCCCAACGCCTGGTGGAACCTGAATGTACAGCTAAGCTACTGGCCTGTCTACGCTTCCAACCGACTGGAACTGGGAATGCCGATTGTGGATGTTGTCCGCAACAACTTTGAGAACTTAATCAATAATGTACCCGAAGCCTATCGGAAGGACGCGGCTGCATTGCCTGTGGCTACCGATTTCAATTTAGTGGGCGCAGATATACGTGTGCCCGGCAGCAAACCATTCGCCCAAGTGGGTAATCTCCCCTGGCTATGCCATAATCTTTGGTTACAATACCGCTACAGCATGGACGAAAACATACTGCGCCATACAATCTTCCCAACTCTAAGACGAGCCATCAATTTCTACCTTCCATTCCTGGAGGAAGACGAACAAGGCATCCTGCATCTGAAAGAGACCTACTCCCCTGAGTACGGAAATGCCAAAGATTGTAATTACGATATCGCACTACTCCGCTGGGGATGTCAGACATTGCTCGAAAGTTGCCGGATTCTTTCCGTCAACGACGATCTGTGCCCCACATGGCAGCGCGTGATTGACAAACTGACCGACTATCCGCAAAACGAAGATGGCATAATGATAGGAAAGGATGTTCCATACAGCCGTTCACACCGTCATTTCTCACATCTGCTGATGTTTTATCCACTCTATCTCCTGAATGCAGAACAGGAAGGCAGCAAAGAATTACTGGAAAAATCAGTCGAACACTGGCACAGCATGCCGAACAACATTCTCGGTTTCTCTTATACAGGCGCCTCTTTATTATATGCGGCTTTTGGTGAGGGAGACAAGGCCTTAGAAAAGTTGAACGGATTATTCGCCCTCACCCTACGCCCCAATACGATGTATATGGAAAGCGGGCCTGTCATCGAGACTCCCCTGTCTGGTGCACAATGTATCCACGAGATGCTGTTGCAAAGTTGGGGTAAAAAAATCCGCGTATTCCCGGCCGTACCTTCCCAATGGAAAGATGCCCGGTTCCAGAATTTACGGACTGAAGGGGCATTTCTCGTCTCTGCCGTCCGCAAAGAAGGGGCAACAATGTATATACAGATTAAAAGCCTGGTAGGAGAACCCTGCATCTTGCAAACAGACATGAAAAACCCCGTTGTGAAAATCGGCAATGCCACTTTAACCCCTAAAGGAGAAAATGAATACGTATTAGACCTGAAGAAAGGAGAAACAGTTACAATCACCGCCCAAACCGCCGAAGTATTCCCCATGAGTCCGATTGAAGGAACGGAACAGAATTTCTTCGGATTGAAATAAAAAACAACTCTTTGGCACTCTTTTACATCAGTAATATTTAATTTTATCAATCAATAATCATAACTATACTTTACTTATGGCAAAAAGCAACTTTCACAAACTCATCTTAGCAAGTATCTTACTGTTACTTCCTTTTATGACCCAAGCACAGGTTACTTTAAAAAACTGGACAATAGAAGACCCCTCCGGTAAAGTGCAAATCCTCGTATCGGGCGACACACTGGAAATCACCACCCCTAAAGGCCTTACTTTGTGGTATAACCAACGCCTTACGGGTGATTATGAAATCAGTTATCGCGTTAAGATGCTAGTACATGGCGGTAAGTACGACCGGCTTAGCGACTTGAACTGCTTCTGGGCAGCCAACGATCCGGAACATCCCGATAACCTCTTTACGCGCAGTGAATGGAGAAACGGGATTTTCCAACATTACAAAACGCTGAGCCTGCTTTATGTGGGATACGGTGGAAACCATAACTCCACCACCCGATTCCGCCAATATTTTGCCAAAGCAGCGGACACCAATGATGCAATAGCCCGCCCTGTAATCAAAGAATATACAGACAAGGCGCATTTATTGTTCCCAAATAAGTGGTATGACATCCAAATACGCGTAGAAAAAGGAATTACGACTTATCGCATCAACGGTGAAGAACTATTCCGACTATCCATTGAAAAAGGTGAAGGAGACGGACATTTCGGACTTCGCCTGTTGGAAAACCATACATTATTTACAGGCTTTCAAGTAAAAAAACTGAAGAACAAATAATGTAATCCTAATCTTAGAAACCGTTTTGAATCTTATTCGGAGCTTCTTAGGCAGAAGTATTATTTCTACTCTTTTACAGAGGAAAGACAGTACTTCTGCTTTAGATAATACAAAATTGGAACAGCATTCGACAAAAGTGATACACCTTTAAACTGCTCCATAATTCCTTTCAACAATCCTACAGAATATATTGCCTGAATATGCATACTTTTGTAATGAATGAAAATCACTAAATTTTTTAATAACATGAAAAGAAACACTTTGTTATTTGCAACTGCTCTATTCATTGGCCTGACCGACTGTAACAGCACTCCGTCCAAGCAAGAAGCTTGGATAGACAACGCACTCGATGTCGCTTCCTATCAACTGAAATTAACCGCTGAAGAACTCTCCGGAACAAACAAGCTGCCACGCTCCATACATTCCGGTTATGACGTAAACTTCCTTGATGCACAATTACAGCGTGAAGACAAAGCGTATATTGATTCCTTGCGTCCTAATCCGGAAGCCCTTCAGTTGGGACAAAGATATCTTTGCAGCATTTACGACTGGACCAGCGGTTTCTTTCCCGGCAGCC
>ERZ857827.787-NODE-787-length-40208-cov-34.342116_pt1 | contig 40208 bp, 32 predicted proteins | sample MGYA00519761_ERZ857827 | MGnify/ENA primary metagenome ERZ857827 (study PRJEB31778, sample SAMEA3449370) | human gut metagenome | biome: human gut; feature: human-associated habitat; material: faeces | place: United Kingdom | collected 2010/2012 ... | reverse complement strand
ACGACAAGCACACCAACAAGCAGTTCATCGCGGTGGAAACCCGCAACGGCCATACGCTCTATCTGGTGATTGACTATGATAAGCCGCTGGATGAGGACGGAGATCAGTATGAAACCTACTTTTTGAACCTTGTGGACGAGAGCGACCTGCTTGCACTCATCGACGAGGATTCCGCCCCTGTCTGCTCCTGCAAGGACAAGTGCGAGGCAGGTGCGGTCAACACCGCCTGCGCAGTCTGCAAGACCAATATGACGGAGTGCATGGGCAAGGAAAAGGCTACGGAAAAGACGCCGGAACCCGACCCGACGCCGGATACGAGCGACAGCCCCGACAAGGACGGCGGCGAAAAGAAGTCCGGCAGCGGTCTTGTTGTGATTGTGCTGCTGCTCCTGATGGCGGGCGGCGGCGCGCTGTACTGGTTCAAGTTCCGCAAGAAAAAGCCTGACACAAAGGGACCTGTGGACTTGGATGATTACGATTACGGCGATGATGAGGACGAGGAATACGAAAACGAGGACGATGCGGACGAGCCGGAGGAAACGGAGGACGCGGATGCATGACCCTGTTCACCAAAAACCCGCTGGAGCGACTGATGATGCAGCGCCCCTATCCGGGAAAGGAGGAAACGCCGCGCACCCCCGCCCCGGAGGGGCATTTCTGCTGCGGCTGCGCCCGTTACGGCACCGTCTGCCTCCGCCCCTGCTACCGTGACACCGACCTGCGGGAAAAGGCGCGGGCGAAAGCGCCGGAGCGTTAGGACCCCGACCCCTGCCGCATTCTCCCACCGATGCACAATGTACCCATGAGAGACCAGATGCAGCGGAAAAGGATGTGATACGGAAGCGGTGACTTGAACGACCTTGACTCACATACGATTAGAAAAACAGACACGAAAAGCAGTCCTTCGGGGCTGCTTTTTGCTATGCAGAAAAGGAGAAAAATGAATATGACACACCATAAATTAGTGATCGCGGAAAAGCCCTCCGTCGCCCAGTCCATCGCCGCCGTGCTGGGCGCGACCAAACGCAACGACGGCTATCTTTCGGGAGGCGGCTACCTTGTGAGCTGGTGCTTCGGGCATCTGGCGGAGCTGGCGGGCGCGGATGTGTACGATGAAAAGTACGCCAAGTGGCGCTATGACGATCTGCCCATCCTGCCCGCAAGCTGGCGCTTCACGCTGAAAGCGGACAAAGCCAAACAGTTCGAGATGCTGCGGGACCTCATGCGCCGGGAGGACGTGACCGAGGTCATCAACGCCTGCGACGCGGGGCGCGAGGGGGAGCTTATCTTCCGCACCGTCTACTACATGGCAGGCTGCACAAAGACCATGAAGCGGCTTTGGATCTCCTCCATGGAGGACGCCGCCATCAAAAAGGGCTTTGCGGACCTTCGTCCGGGACGGGAATACGACGGGCTGCACCAGTCCGCCCTCTGCCGCGCCCGCGCGGACTGGCTGGTGGGCATCAACGCCACGCGCCTGTTTTCCGTCCTTTACCACCGCACCTTGAATGTTGGGCGCGTCATGACGCCCACGCTGGCGCTCATCGTCCAGCGGGAGGCGGAGATCGGGGCGTTCCGCCCGGAAGCCTTTTACACGGTAAATCTTCGCTGCGGCGATTTTGCCGCCGTGTCCGAAAAGTTCAAAGAAAAAGCGGAGGCGGACGCTCTTGCCGCCGCCTGCGCCGGTCAGCCGGTCACGGTCAAGGCGGTGAAGCGCACGGAGAAAACGGAGAAAGCGCCGCTGCTCTACGACCTGACCGCGCTCCAACGGGATGCCAACCGCACGTTGGGCTATACCGCACAGCAGACGCTTGACTACCTGCAAGCCCTCTATGAAAAGAAGCTCTGCACCTATCCCCGCACGGACAGCCGCTTCCTCACAGACGATCTGGAACCCTCTGTGCCGGAGCTTGTGACCGTTGCCGCCGCCATCTGCGAAGCAGCCGCGCCGGAGCGTGTGAACGCAAGACAGGTCTGCGACAGCCGCAAGGTCAGCGACCACCACGCCATTCTCCCCACCGCCAGCGCGGGCAAGGCGGATACCTCCGTCCTGCCGCTGGGGGAGCGCGAGCTTTTGCGCCTTGTGGCGGGGCAGCTTCTCCGTGCGGTCAGCGACGCTCACCACTATGCAGAAACCGCCGTTACGCTGGAGTGCGGCGGTACCGAGTTCACCGCCAAGGGCAAAACCGTCCTTGATACCGGCTGGAAGCAGTATCTCGCGCAGGAAAAGCGGGACGCCGCACTGCCGGAGCTGTCGGAGGGGCAGGTATTGGATTGCGCCGAAGCCGCCGTAAAGGAGGGCAAGACCACGCCGCCCAGGCACTTCACCGAGGACACGCTGCTTTCCGCCATGGAGACTGCTGGAAAGGAAGATATGCCGGAAGAAGCGGAACGAAAGGGGCTGGGAACACCCGCCACCCGCGCCGCCATCATCGAAAAGCTGGTAGCCACGGGCTTTGTGGAGCGCAAGCGGGCGAAGAAGGCCGTCAGCCTTGTGCCTGCCCATACCGGCGTTTCCCTCATCACTGTGCTGCCGGAGCAGTTACAGTCTCCGCTTCTCACCGCCGAATGGGAATACCGCTTGCAGCAGGTGGAGCGCGGCGAGCTGTCCCCGGACGAGTTTATGACCGGCATTGCGGAAATGCTCACGGAGCTGGTAAAAACCTACAAGGTCATCTCCGGCGCGGAGGTGCTGTTCCCCTCCGACCGGGAGATCATCGGCAAATGCCCCCGCTGCGGCAGCGACGTGACCGAGAGCAAAAAGGGCTTCTTCTGCGAGAAAAATGACTGCCGCTTCGGGCTGTGGCGGGACAATAAGTTCTTTGCCGCCAAGCGCGCCGCTCTGACAAAAAAGGTCGCCGCCGCGCTGCTTGCAGACGGGCGAGTGAAGCTCACCGGCCTCTACTCCGAAAAGACCGGCGGCACCTATGACGCCACCGCCGTGCTGGAGGATACCGGCGAGAGCGTCCGCTTCCGTTTGGAATTTGACAAGGGGGCGAGGACATGAAGCTCTCCAAGCTGGAGCAGGAAAGTATCATCCTCTACAACGAGGAAGAATCCACCGCCAGCATCTACACCCACGACCCGAAGCTGAAGCGCAAGCTCAAGCGCCTTGCGGAGAAATACCCGGACAAGGTGTACCCGGATAAGGCCGTCCATGCCGGAGCGGTCAGCTACGCCGTGCCGAAAAGCTGCGTCAGCGTCCGGGAGCCGTTCAGCGACGAGCGGCGCAGGGCCGCCAGCGAACGCGCCAAAAACGCCGGGTATACGCCGCCCGCAAGGAGTATATACTCCGAAAATGAATAAGAACCGAGCGCCCGCACAGGAAAGCCTACCCCTGCGCGGGCGCTGCCATTTTAGGGGCATTTACCCCATGAAAGGAGGCAAAAATGCCAGAGAAGCCCGGTAAAAACAGAGAACAGCTCAAGGAGATCACCGACCGCATCGAGACGGGCATCCGCGACATCTTTGAATCCGGCGATATGGAAAAGTACCGCAATTACCTGCGCACCATGAGCCGGTTCCACAACTATTCCCTCAACAATCAGGCGCTCATCCACTTGCAGCGCCCGGACGCCACACTTGTGGCGGGCTACAACCGCTGGCGGGACAAGTTCTCCCGCCATGTGCTGCGGGGCGAGAAGGGCATCACCATCATCGCGCCCACACCGTATAAGAAGAAAATCGAGCAGGAAAAGCTCGACCCGGACACCAATCTGCCCATTCTGGACGCGAACGGCAAGGTGATCACCGAGGAAAAGGAGATCGAGATCCCCATGTTCCGCCCGGTGAAGGTGTTCGACTACGCCCAGACGGACGGAAAACCCCTGCCGGAGCGCGTGGCCAGCCCCGTCGCTAACCTGACCGGCAGCGTGGAAAATTACGGGGCGTTCATGGAGGCGCTGCGCCGGTCCTCGCCCGTGCCGGTGGAGATAAAACCGATGTCCGCCGATGTGGACGGCTTTTTCAGCCCCAAATCCCAGAGCATCACACTGCGGGAGGGCATGAGCGAGGTGCAGACGGTATCCGCCGCCGTCCATGAGATCGCCCACGCCAAGCTCCACAATTACGGCTTGCAGCAGACAGAGGCGCATAAGCATAAGAGCCGCAATACCGAGGAGGTGGAGGCCGAAAGCATCTCCTTCATGGTCTGCGCCTACTTCGGCATTGAAACCGGCGCAAACAGCTTCGGCTATGTGGCAACATGGTCGAAAAACGCCGAGCTGCCGGAGTTCCGTGCCAGTCTGGACACCATCAGCAAGACCGCAAACGGCATCATCACGGATGTGGAGAAGCACTTCGCGGAGGTTTGCAAGGAGCGCGGCGTCGAGCTGCCCAAGGACACGGAATATGAGCTTGTCACCATCCCGCCCTCACGCGCCGACGCGCTGGCCTTTGCCGCTGAATATGCGGCGTTCCTGCGCAGGGATCTGAACGTACCCGGCAGCGCGGAAAGACCCGCGGCGGCTGCGGTTTCGGACAGGCTGCTTGCCGGAGAGGATGCAGAGCTGCGGAAGGAGCTGGCGGAGCTCGTCAAGCTGGCGGATGAGCTCGGCATCGACGACGGCTCCCACGGGCTGCTGGAGCGCTTCAACGGCCTGTTCCGCAGGGAATGGCGGGCAAAGGAGGGTCCCCAGCCGGAGGCTAAGGCGGAAATGGACGAAAAAATGACCGGGCTGCCGCCCCTGCCGGAGCTGGAGCAGGGCTATCCCATGCCGGATGCAGCCATCGGCTTTCAGGAAATGTATCAGTACGGCTACACGGACGGCAACGCCATGCTGCCGCTGACAAAGGAGCGTGCCATGGAGCTGTTCTTGCAGGACATTCCCGTGTTCCTGCTCTACGGCGACAACACCGAGGCCATGGCGCTGGACGCAGAGGACATTTTCTCCCACACCGGCGTGTTCGGCGTGGAGCGCGAGGAATGGGACGCGGTGCGCGGCGTTGTGACGCTGAGCGAACAGGCAGACACGGAAAAGCTGTTTCTGGAAAACCCACAGGACGCTTTCCTCATCTATCAGATTCGGCGCGGCGGTGAATTGGACGCTTACCGCTTCATGAACTTTGACTACTTGCAGAGCAAGGGCGTCACGCCGGAGCACGACGGCTACGACGCGATCTACACCGGTGGGTTTATGGATTATGGGAATGCCAGAACCAATCTGGATATGATTTATCAGCGGTTCAACGTGGATCACCCTGCGGATTTCAAGGGACACAGCCTATCCGTCAGCGACATCGTTGCCTTGAAGCAAAACGGCGTAGTATCCTGTCATTACGTTGACAGCATAGGCTTCCGGGAGCTGCCGAACTTCCTGAAGCCGGAGAATTACCTCAAAAATGCGGAGATGGCCATGGAGGACGACTACGGCATGATCGACGGCATCATCAACAACGGCCCCAAGCAGCCCACCGTGGCCGATTTGGAGGCACAGGTCAAGGCGGGCTTTTCCATCTCCCTGACGGAGCTGGCTGCGGCCTCCCACCGCGAACAGAAGAAGCCCTCCGTGCTGGAAAAGCTCAGGGAAAGAACGCCGGAGCAGACGAAAAACAAAACAGCGCCCAAACGGAGCGCGGAAAGAGAGCTTTGATATGAACGACAAGCATTTCACCCACGATGAAGTCAGCCTTATGAGCATCTACAACGCGGCAGGCACCCGCGAGGGCCTGATCGCAGCCCTCACAGAAATGCGGGGGTATCTGGACGCGGAGGAGGCTGAGCTGCGGGAGCTGACGGACAGCGCCCTCGCAAAGCTGCGCGACATTACCGACGCGGAGTACGCCGCCCTTGACCTGACGCCGGATTTTGACCTCTGAGCGCTTTACGGCTAAGCGCCGGAAAAACACATCATCGCCGCTTGGAGCGCGCCGGACGAAGAATGTATCGTCCGACGCGTTTCCTTTGGAAAATGAAAACCCCGATAAAACCACGAAGGGAGGATTTAGCGTATGCCAAACAAACTGCAAGCCTACGCGGAGCAGGCGGAGCGCACCGCACGGCAGATCACCGGCAGCCATTTAGCGTGGACGGCGTTCCTGACCACCGCCGCAAGGCTGTATAAGTACCCCTACAACGAGCAGCTCATGATTTATATGCAGCGCCCGGAGGCCACCGCCTGCGCGGAGTACGACTTCTGGAACGAGAAGATGGGGCGCTATGTCCGGCGCGGCAGCACGGGCATCGCCCTCATCGACGCTACCGGCTACAAGCCACGGCTCAAATACGTCTTTGACGTTTCCGACACCGGCGGCAAGGAAAACGCCCGCCGCGTCAACTTGTGGGAGCTGAAAGACGCGCATACGGACAGCGTGAGCGCCATGCTGGAGCGTAATTACGGCGTTTCCGGCAAAAACGGCCTTGCGGAGCAGTTCGAGAGCGTCGCTTCTCAGCTTGCTGCGGAATACTGGCGCGACCATTCCCGCGACATCCTCGGCATCGTTGCGGATTCCTATCTGGAGGAGTATGATGATTACAACATCGAGGTGGCGTTCAAAAACGCCGCGGCGGTCAGCATCACCTACTCCCTCATGTCCCGCTGCGGGATGCGGCCGGAGGATCACTTTGAACACGAGGATTTTTTCAGCATCTTTGATTTCAACACCCCGCGCACGGTGGCGGCACTCGGCACGGCGGTCAGCGAGATCAACGAACAGGTTTTGCGGCAGATCGAAGTTACCATACGAAATTATGAGCGCGAACACAGCGCGGAAAGGACGGCAGAGCATGGAGAACAACCTGACTTACACGATGAACGGAGATTACATGATTCCCGACCTGAAGATCGAGGTGCCGGAGCAGCCCCTCAGCAAGTACGGACGGATGCGCCAGAAGTACCTGAAGGAGCATCGGCCCATCCTCTGGAACCAGATGATCTTGGAGGAGACCCTGTTCCCGCACCTGCTGGAGATCGAGCAGGCAGCGCAGAGCCGCTTAGAGCAGATGATGCCGGAGCTGGCGTCGGAGGCCGGAGCGACGGAAGCTCTGAAAGCCCGCGACCCGATGAAATGGGTGGGCCTGATGAACACCTGCAAGGCGCAGGCGGAGGAAGTGATTCTCGCGGAGCTGATCTACGCATAACAGAACACCCCGCACGGGGCGGTCAGCTATCCTTTTTCCCCACCGAAGCGGAACAGATTACAGCCATAGAAGAAGCGGAGAGCGTTGCGCAGACGCCCTTCGCTTTTTCCGTTTCTCAGGAGCAGCTTGACCATGTGCTGCGGCTGGGCGGCAACGAGGACAATACCCGCATGGTCATTGCCGCCGCGTTCCAGAAGCGGAAGTCTGTGGAGGACGTTGCCGCGCTGCTGCAAAACACCTTCCACGGCGGCAACGGCTTTAAGACGCCGGAGGGCGAGCTTTCCGCGTGGTATGCCGCTGACGGCATCCACATCGCCCCCGGCAGGAGCGTGGAATATGTGCGCAGCGCGCAGGTAATTACATGGCAGGACGCCGCCGCGCGTATTTCCCAGCTTATGGGCAGCGGCGAGTATGCCTCCAACGTGGAGCTTGCCGAGGCAGGGCAGCATGAGCGGATGCAGCTTGCCCAAGCCCTCTGGTATCTGAAACACGACCTGAGCGACGAGGCGCGGGAACAGGGCTATCTCTCCTGCATGGATACGCTGCGGGGCGGCGGATTCCCTGATGAAACGGCGCGGCTGGCGGAGCAACTGACAAACACAGATTTCCGTGAAACGCTCTCCGGCGAGTTCGCACAGTTTTACGCCGCACATGAGCAGGACAGAAGCCTGCTGCGATTCCATTACCACAAGCTGGAGAACATCTGGCAGAGCCTGCGGGACCTGTCCTTGCCCCGCAGGGAGTATTCCTCCGAAATGACCGCAGTGCCGGAGCTGGGGCGCTTCATCACGGAGGACGAGATCGACCACGCGCTGGATCGCGGCAGCGGCGTGGAGGGCGGCAAGGGCAGGATCTACGAATACTTCACCGCCGACCATACCGGCAAGGAAAAGGCAGCTTTCCTCAAAAATGAGTACGGCATAGGCGGGCGCTCCCATGCCGTTTCCGGTGCATCCCATAGTGATGAAAGCCACAACAGCCGCGGAATTGTCCTGAAAAAAGCAGGCTGTGCCAATGTGGAGCTGAGCTGGACGAAGGTGGCCGCAAGGATTGACAGCCTCATTCAGAAGGACCGCTTCCTCTCTCCAAGGGAAAAGGAGCGCTACGCCCAGCTTCAGCGGGAAAAGGACGCGGAACGCGAATTGCCGGCGCAGGCACAGAATGAATATAACGCCATCAAGGAAGCCCACCCGGACGACATCGTGCTGTTTCAGGTGGGCGATTTCTTTGAGATGTACGGCGAGGACGCAAAACAGGCGGCGGAGCTGCTTGATCTCAACCTCACCACAAGAGAGATACCCGGCGCTGGCCGTGTGGAGATGTGCGGTGTACCGTCGCACAATTTAGAGATGTATGTGGAGAAATTGCGCGATAAGTATGATGTGACGATTGCCGAAGCGCCGGACTTTAGAGCTGAGCGCCACATTTACACGCTGCGCTCTATCGACCATGAAGCAGAAGCCGCCATCAATGCTTATGAAGCAGAGTTCGGCGCGGACGGCACGAAGGTGTTCCGCGATCCTGCCGCCGATGTGCCGCAGCCCACGGTGCAGGATCGTTTGGAGCATTACAGGCCGTCGGTGATGGCAGCGGTTTCGGAGGATACGGCCTATCGCAACGCCTGCGGGCACTCTGACCGGGAAAATGCGGAGATCGAGTGTAATGCCGCTGTGCGCCGTGCCGTTCTCAATTCAAAAGATATGGAGCTTATCCGGCTATTTTCGGATATGCCGGAGTTCCGCAGCCGCCTGCACCGAGAGACTTTTGAGGGAACCTATGCGCGGCTCCATGATCTGCTGCGTCCGCTCTCGCAGGACGATATAGACGATGCACTCCGTGCATGGAACGGAAATATCGAGAGCAAGCACGCCGTAGTGCGGTATATGGAGCAGCACGGACGTGAAAAAGAAACCGCCGCATGGCTCGCCCGCGAGTATGGCGGGAATGAAAGCAAAAGCCTTTTTATCGTCCGCGCCGGAAGCCCGGAAACCGTTGAACTGACGTGGCCGAAGGTGCAGCGGCGTATCGCCCAACTCATTCAATCCGATAGCTTCTACACCGAGCAGGAACAGGACAACTTTGACAATATTGACCCCATCGCCATCCGGGAAGCGCTTGCTGAAAGAGGTATTGTAAATGGGCAGGTTGTGGATGCGGAAGCTAATAGCAACAGCCCCTTCGTCCGGCAGGTCATGGCGGATGTAGAGCGGATTGCGGCGCAGGAAGCGCAGGCGGCGCACATGGACTCACCGGACCGTTTTTCCATCCGTCTGCACCCCAACGAGGGCGGCATTACCGGCATCTGGGACTCGGCCCTTGACCGCTTCTATGAGGAGGGTGGGCAGGTGCTTCGCTTCGCGGAGCAATCTAACGCCATTGACTACCTCTCCAGTATTCAGCGCAGCCGCGGTATGGAGCCGGACGCGCCGGTTTTCACAACGCCGCTGGGGAATGCCTATCGCGTGGGCGACGGTTTTTCCTCCACCACAGCCGAACAGCGGGATACTCTGATGGTGGTCGAGCGTGTAGACGAAGATAATGTTTGGTACACTCTGCCAAGCGTCCCGGAGCAGGAAACGGTCAGCGTAGACCGCACCGTTTTTGAGCGTTACCTCGACACCGGCTATTTCTTCGCTGCGGAGCAGACGCAACCTGTCAAGGAGATCACTGCCGAAAACGAACAGGAAAACATGATTTTCCGTGCGCCGTATGCCGTGGGCGATACCGTCTATCTGGACAACACGCCCTTTGAGATCACGGAGGTCGGCGCGCTCAATGTGCAGCTTCGTGACCCAGCGCTCCGCTATCCCGTATTCCGCGCCGAAAGCCGCGAGAACTTTGAACGGCTGTTGCGCCGGGATGAGAGAAACGCCGCCATAACAGATTATCTTCCCGCACGGAGCAGAAACGACGACCTCCGCGACCTCCTGATGAATGGCATCCTCACGCCTGACATCCGGGACGAGGTGCGGGAGCTGTTCCGGCAGGGCGAGGGCAACGCCGCCATCGGTGCGTATCTTTCCAACGTTTTCGCCGCGTCGGACGCGGACACCATGACGCTGGAGGACGGCACCGAGGCAGATTTCATCACCTCAAGAAGCGGCTTTCAGGCGCAGGTGCATGGGGAAAAGGGCGTACACGCCCTCGGATTGTTGTGGCCGGACGCCGCTCCCGTGCTGCGCGCCGTTTTTCTGGAGGAAGCGCAGGCGCAGAGCCGGACACAGGCACAGCCTGAACCAGATATTTCTCATCCTGAGCAGCCAGCATCGGAGGCGACTGAACCGGAGCAGCCGCAGTTTACCACGGAAACCGTAGCGTTCTACCCCGGCGAGAAAAGCCAGCTTCCCTATGACATTGAAATTCAGACTATCCGCACCACCGAGCCGGAGCCGCCCATGCCGCAAAGACCGCCTGCGGAGAATTTCCGCATTTTGGACGACAATCTCGGCACAGGCGGCGCAAAGGCGAAATTCCGGGCGAACATGGACGCGATCAATCTGTTAAAAGAACTGGAGTTTGACGGCAGACAGGCCACGCCCGAAGAACAGGACGTTCTCTCCAAATACGTCGGTTGGGGCGGCCTTGCGGACGCTTTCGATGAAAGCAAGGATAACTGGAAAGACGAATTTGCGGAGCTGTACGCCACACTTTCCCCGGAGGAATACGCCGCCGCCAGAGCTTCCACGCTGAACGCTCACTACACCAGCCCCACGGTTATTAAGGCAATCTATGAAGCCGTTGGAAACATGGGCTTCCAGACCGGCAACATCTTGGAGCCTGCCATGGGCGTGGGCAACTTCTTCGGTATGCTGCCGGAGAGCATGGAAAGCAGCAGGCTCTACGGCGTGGAGCTGGATTCCATTACGGGACGCATCGCCAAGCAGCTCTATCCCAAGGCAGACATTACCGTGGCAGGATTTGAAACCACCGACAGACGGGATTTCTTCGACCTTGCCATCGGCAACGTGCCCTTTGGACAGTATCAGGTCAACGACCGGGCTTACAACAAGCTCGGTTTTTCCATCCATGACTACTTTTTCGCCAAAACGCTGGATCAGGTGCGTCCGGGCGGCGTAATCGCCTTTGTGACCTCCCGCTATACGATGGACAAACAATCTCCCGAAGTCCGTAAGTACATCGCGCAGCGGGCGGAGCTGTTGGGTGCGATCCGCCTGCCCAACAATGCGTTCAAGGCCAACGCCGGTACGGAGGTGGTGTCCGACATCATCTTCCTGCAAAAGCGTGACAGACCCATCGACATTGAGCCGGACTGGGTGCATTTGGGCGAAAATGAAGATGGATTTCCCGTCAACCGGTATTTCCTCGACAATCCCGATATGGTGCTGGGAACGCCAACATCAGAAAGCACCCAGTACGGGCGGCAGGATTACACCGTCGCGCCCATCGAGGGTGCGGACCTTGCCGCGCAGCTCCATGCAGCGGTGCAGAGCATTGGCGGCGAATACAGAGCCGCCGAGCTGCCTGATCTCGGTGAGAACGAAACCATACAGGACGCCATTCCCGCAGACCCCAACGTGAAGAATTACAGCTATGCCGTGGTGGACGGCGAGGTGTACTACCGTGAGAACTCCGTCATGGTCAAGCCCAACCTGAACGCCACCGCAAAGGAGCGCGTCAAGGGAATGGCAGAGCTGCGGGACTGCGTTCACCGGCTCATCGACCTTCAGATGTGGGAATCCGACGACATTTCCATACGCGCCGAGCAGCAGAAGCTCAACCGCCTCTATGACCGCTTCACCGAGAAATATGGCCTCATCAACAGCCGGGGCAACGCCCTCGCCTTTGCAGACGACAGCTCCTATTATCTGCTCTGCTCCCTTGAGTTGCTGGACGATGAGGACAAGACCAAGCTCAAGGGCAAGGCGGATATGTTCACCAAGCGCACCATCCGGCAGCGGCAGTCCGTCTCCAGCGTGGACACCGCCGCAGAAGCTCTCGCCCTGTCCATTGGGGAAAAAGCCCGCGTGGATATGGCGTATATGTCCCAGCTCACCGGCAAAAGCGAGGACGACCTCATCGACGAGCTGAACGGCGTCATCTTCCTCGACCCCGTGTACGGCGACTGGCAGACGGCGGACGAATACCTCTCCGGCAACGTCCGGCAAAAGCTGCGGGAGGCGGAGAACGCCGCCGTTAACAGTCCCGGCTATCTGCCCAACGTGGAGGCATTGCGCGCCGCACAGCCGAAAGACCTTGACGCTTCGGAGATCGAGGTGCGTCTCGGCGCGACGTGGATCGACAAAAAGTACATTCAGCAGTTCATGTTCGAGCTGCTGGAGCCGCCTGTGTACGCCCGCCGCTCCTTGGAGGTCAACTTCTCGGAGTTCACGGCGGAGTGGAACATCTCCGGCAAGAACAGTATCCCCTACAACGACATCAACGCCCGCATGACCTACGGCACCGACTGCGCCAACGCCTACAAAATCCTTGAAGATACGCTGAACCTGCGGGATGTGCGCATTTACGACACCGTAAGGGACGCGGACGGCAAGGAAAAGCGCGTCCTCAACAGTAAGGAAACCACCCTCGCCCAGCAGAAGCAGCAGGCCATCAAGGAGGCGTTCCGGGACTGGATCTGGCGCGACCCCGACAGGCGGCGGGAGCTGGTGCAGCTCTACAATGAGCGCTTCAATTCCACCCGTCCCCGGGAATATGACGGCAGGCACCTGATCTTTCCGGGCATGAATCCTGAGATCACGCTGCGGGAGCATCAGCGAAACGCCATCGCCCACGACCTCTACGGCGGCAACACGCTCCTTGCCCATGAGGTGGGCGCGGGCAAGACCTTTGAGATGATCGCCGCAGCCATGGAGGGAAAGCGCCTCGGCCTGTGCCAGAAATCCCTCTTTGCCGTGCCGAACCACCTGACGGAGCAGTGGGCCTCGGAGTTCCTGCGGCTCTACCCCTCCGCAAATATCCTTGTGGCCACCAAAAAGGATTTTGAAACCCGTAACCGCAAGAAGTTCTGCGCCCGCATCGCCACCGGCGACTATGACGCCGTTATCATCGGTCACAGCCAGTTTGAGCGCATCCCCGTGTCCAGAGAGCGGCAGGAACGGCTCTTGCAGGAGCAGATATGGGAGATCGAGGACGGCATTGCAGAACTCAAGGCCAGCCGCGCCGAGCGCTTTACCATCAAGGAGCTGGAGCGCACCAAGAAAAATCTGGGAACCAAGCTGCAAAAGCTCCATGACGCCGCCCGCAAGGACGACGTTGTGACCTTTGAGCAGCTGGGCGTAGACCGGCTGTATGTGGACGAGGCGCACAGCTTCAAAAACCTGTTCCTTTACACAAAAATGCGAAACGTGGCGGGGCTTTCCACCACCGACGCCCAGAAGTCCTCGGATATGCTCTTAAAATGCCGGTACATCGACGAAATCACCCACGGCAAGGGCGTTACCTTTGCCACGGGTACGCCCATCTCAAATTCCATGACGGAACTGTATACCATGATGCGGTATTTGCAGCACGATATGCTCAAGCGCAACAGCCTGACCCACTTCGATTGCTGGGCCTCCGCCTTTGGAGAAACCACCACCGCCATCGAGCTTGCGCCGGAAGGTACGGGCTACCGGGCGAGGACGCGGTTTGCCAAGTTCTTCAACCTGCCGGAGCTGATGAACCTGTTTCGGGAGGCGGCGGACATCAAGACCGCCGATCAGCTTAACCTTCCCACGCCCACTGCCATCTACCACACCGAGGTCACACAGCCCACGGCGCTGCAACAGCAGATGGTGCAGGAGCTGTCCGAACGCGCCGCAAAAGTCCACGCGGGGAGCGTGGACGCAAGCACCGACAATATGCTCAAGATTACCTCGGACGGACGCAAGCTGGGCCTCGATCAGCGCGTCATCAACCCCGACCTGCCGGACGACCCGAACAGCAAGGTCAATCTCTGCGTGGACAACATCCACCGCATCTGGCAGGACGGACAGGCGGAGAAGCTGACGCAGCTCGTGTTCTGCGACCTGTCCACTCCCAAGGGCAAGGCGGCACAGAGCGGCAGGATCGCCGCGAAAGGCACGGACAGCCCGGAGCTTCACGCGCTGGAGGCTGCCATTGACGCGGAAACCGAACCGGAGGAGCCACCCTTTACCATCTACGACGACATCCGGGAAAAGCTCGTTGCCAGAGGAATCCCCCGCGAGCAGATCGCATTCATCCATGAGGCGAATACGGAAGTCCGAAAGAAGGAGCTGTTTGCAAAGGTGCGCTCCGGTCAGGTGCGTGTGCTCATGGGCAGCACCTTCAAGATGGGCGCGGGCATGAACGTGCAGGACAGGCTCGTGTCGCTCCACGACCTCGACTGCCCGTGGCGGCCGGGCGATCTGGAGCAGCGCAGCGGGCGCATCATCCGGCAGGGCAACCGGAACAAGGAGGTACACATCTACCGCTATGTCACGGAATCTACATTTGACGCCTACCTCTGGCAGACGGTGGAAAATAAGCAGAAATTCATCTCCCAGATCATGACCTCAAAATCCCCGGTGAGAAGCTGTGAGGATATTGACGAGGCGGCGCTCTCCTATGCCGAGATCAAGGCGCTGTGCGCCGGAGACGAGCGCATCCGTGAAAAGATGGACCTCGACGTGGACGTGGCGCGGCTGCGGCTGATGAAGGCCAATCACCAGAGCCAGCAGTACCGCTTGGAGGACAACATCCTGCGGCATTTTCCGGCGCAGATTGAGGAAAACAAAGGCTTCCTCTCCGGCTTTGAGGCGGATATGAAAACGCTGGAGTCCCATCCGCATCCGAAGGACGGCTTTGCGGGCATGGAGGTCAAAGGCGACCTTCTCACCGACAAGGACAACGCGGGCGCGGCGCTGCTGGAGGCGTTCAAGGACGCAAAGGGCTTGGAGCCCGTTCCCATCGGCAGCTACCGGGGCTTTGCCATGTCCCTGACGGTGGAGAACTTCGGCAAGAATTTCTACCTGACACTCAAGGGGCAGATGAGCCACCGGGTAGAGCTGGGCAAGGATGCGAGGGGCAACCTTGTCCGCATCGACAACGCCCTCGCCCAGATGCCGGAGCGGTACAAAACGGTGCAGGGCAGGCTTGAAAACGTGCAGGCGCAGCTTGCAACGGCCAAGGCGGAGCTGGGCAAGCCCTTTCCGCAGGAGGCGGAGCTGAAAGAAAAATCCGCGCGGCTGGCGGAGCTGAACGCCGAGCTGAACATCGACGACCGGACGCCCATGGAACAGGCGGCGGAGAATGTGGTGGCGAAACGCCCCTCCGTCCTCGGCAAGCTGAAAGCGCCCTGCGTCCACGGCGCTGGGGAAAAGAAAAAATCTCACGAACAGGAGGCACGATGAATATGAACGAGGCATTACAGCAATCGTTATACGACAAGCTCTCGCGGGAGCAGGACAAGTACCGGGACTGGCTGAAGGACCAGCCCCCGGAGGAAATCCTCCATCACAGCTATGAATACACCGTGCGGGAGGATATTTTGATGAGCATGGAGGAGCTGACGCTCAGCGAGGCGGAAACGCGGGCGCTGCTGCTGTCCCCCTCGCCTATGGCGATCCTCTACGACAAGTTCTCCAATCTGGAAACCGGCTACATGGACACGATCCGCGACAGCATCGAGGACACAGCAAAAGACGAAGCAAAAAAGCTCCGGGATCTGCCGGTCTATCCCTACCCCGCCGATCACGCGCGGGAACAAGGGGAGCTGGACGTTTACCGCGCGTCCTTCCGCGCCAATGTGAGCTGTAAGGACGCCATTGAAGCCGCCATCCGGGAGCACTACCGGGACAACCGCCTTGACACTGCGGCGGTGGGACAGGTGGCGGAGCAGTTCGGACAGGAGCGGATGCTCTACGTCCTGGCGGCAACCGTCCGTCACTTTGACTACGACGGACGCATTTCGCAGGACAACAAGCGCTGGGCGAATACCATTCCCGCTTATCAAAACGGGGACGGCATGGATAGCGACCGCTCGGTGCAGTTTGTGGTCTGCTCCCACCCCGGCCTGACGGATTTGTTTCTCACGGGGGCGCGGCATGAGCAGCGGCTGCGCCAGCCCCTCACCGCCGACGAGATCAAAGCGGAGGCGGCACGGCTGCTGGGCAAGCTGCAAGAGCCTGTGCAGCCCAACAGCCCCGGCGGAACGCATTTCATGGCAGAGGTGTCCCGTGACTTCATGGAACGCGCCGGAGCGAAGGACACGGCGGCACTGCAAAAACTGCTGCCCTTTTCCACCCTTGCCCTCACGACCCTCAAAGACCGCAGGGGCGTGTTTGCCCTGATCGGCAAGGACGAGGACCGCAGCCAGAGCCTCCGGCGTCCCTCCGTCCGCTCCAAGCTGCAACAGGCTTCGGCGGAGCAGAAGCAGCCTGCCGCAAAGAAGAAGGATATGGAGCTGTGACATGGCGAAGCGGAAACGGGACATCCAGCTAAAAGTCCGTGTGACGCCGGAGGAACGGGCGATGATCGAGGCGAAGATGGCGCAGCTCGGCACAACGAACATGGGCGCATATCTTCGGAAAATGGCTATTGACGGCTATGTGGTGAAGCTCGATCTGCCGGAGCTGCGGGAGCTGGTGTCGCTGCTGCGGTATTCCTCCAACAACCTCAATCAGCTCACGCGGCGGGTGCATGAAACAGGGCGCGTTTACGCTGCGGATATGGATGATATACTCCAAAATCAGGAGCGGATCTGGCAGGCGGCAAGCGGTATCCTGTCCCGCCTTGCAGCCATCCGATAATGGGGTATTTATCCCATGTGGGGGCGGCTTGCTGCGCGCAGGCCGCCCCTGCTTTTTTGTTCCCCGTCATCCTTGCAATCTGGAGCATATTCCTGTATCCTGTTCTCACAATACAAAACGAATGGAGGAAAAAGAGATGCGCTTTCTTTTGAAACTTCTGTTTGCGCCGGTCATGGCTGTGCTTGCCGTCGTGTCATGGTTTCTTGTGTTCGTTGTCGGCCTCTCCAGCGGCATCCTCTGCATCCCCGCCGCCATTCTCGGCTTCTTCGGTCTGTTCATCATCTTCGTGGATTCCGTCAGCTACGGCGCGGGGCTGCTGGTGATCGCATTCCTCATAAGCCCCTACGGACTGCCCATGCTGGCGACGTGGCTGTTAGCAAAGCTCCACGTCCTGCGCTACGCGATTCAGGACAGGATTTACGGGTGATACATTTTTAGAAACGCGCAAAACATTTTGAAAAGCTATATTTTTGTGCAATTTCAGAAACGCCATATTACACAGCAAGCGCGGGGCGATATGCTCCGCGCTTGTATTGTTTATTCGATCTCGTAGTCCTCGCTGTCGTCGGCCTCGCCGGTGGTGCAGGTGAAGCACAGGTACGTCCCTGTGACGCCGCTGCCTGCCGCCCAGATGGGCGCGCCGCAGATCATGCACCTTGCGCCGTTTTTCTTGGCGGCAAGGGATTCCCGCAGTGAGGCGATCAGCTCCTTACGGTTGGTATCCTTGTTGTTTTTTACTACGCCGTCCGCAAATTCTTCAATGGAAATATAGGTGAACATATCATTCCTCCGGTTTGACCGCAACATATTTTTGATTGCGGCTGTTGGGCTTGTCGGGAATGGTCATGCGAAGCTGCCCGCTTTCCAGCAGGGGCTTCAGGTGTGCTTTAATAAAATGGTTCTTGTTCTTCAGTCCGCACATGGACATGATTTCCTCACGGCTTTTAGGCTGCGCACAGAAAGCTAAAATCGTTGCGACTGTACTGGTATCTGTGGCGATAACTGTGGTGGTGACTGGTGTGGTTCCACCACAGTTATCCTCCGACTTCGTATTCCGAATGGTGGCGTATAGCATAAACGCCTCCACGCGATACTCCGGCTGCGGCAGCCCCGCCGTCTCCATGACCTCGTACAGACGGTCTACGCCCTCGCCAAACTCCTGCACATATTCGTATTCATGCAAAAACTGCGCGATCTTCGGATTGCGGGAAAAGTGGACGTGCCGCATATTGTTCAGCCGCACGATACCGGGCAGCGTACCGGGGCTTTCCACCGTCAGCCGGTCATCGAACATCTTGATTTGAATGTCCGTACCCTTGATGCTGTAATCCCGGTGCGCGACGGCGTTGACGATCAGCTCCTTCCACGCAAACTCCGGGTATTCCGGCTCTGTGACGAACCGGGTATCCGCGCCGAGATAGGTGCGCTCCTTGATCTGCCCGCGCACAAACTCCAGCGCCTTTTCCGTCACCTGCAAAATGCGGCCCTCAAATACCACGTCCTTGATGACGTTCATCTCCGCGCCGACCTTCGCCTCCGTACCCTCATATCGGACAAAGCGGATGCGGGCGCGGGGAAAGAAACGCTTCGGATTCCTGCCAAACAGCAGCATGGCGGCGGCGCTGACTGCCTCCTTGCCGCCCTTTTCCGAAACGAACTCCTTGTTCTCCCGCAGGTATTCCTCCGGGCTTTTCCGATAGCCGATCCTTGAAGTAAACTCCCTGACAAAGCCGAGGTCAAGGTCGTCCAGCCCTGCATCGGGAACCGGCGTGTCTTCAAAATACCGCGTTCCCTTTGCATACATAAGCTGCAAGCGTTCCTCAAAATTGAGCTTCTTGGACTTATCCCCGACGCGGAAGAAAACCTCGTCCGCCTGATTGGCGTGGAGGTCATTGCTCTGCAACACCTCGATCAGCAGGATGTGGTCGGGCGTTCCGTCCCTGTTCACGCAGGAGAGCCGTTCCGTTTCCACCCGCACGGAGGGCTTGCAGAAGTCAAACGGCGCACGAAGCAGCTCGTTGATATGCTCCGCATGGCCGTCGATGCCGGTGATCGTACCGTCATCCTCCACGCCGACAGCGATCATGCCGCCGTCCGCGTTGGCAAAGGCGATCAGATGAATCGCCAGCGTTTTTGCATCGATGCGGGCGCTCTTTCGGTCAAAGAGCGGCGATTCCACCGCACCGCAGATTTGCGCTATCGTCATTCTGTGATTCATGTGCCGACCCCCTCGTCATAAGAAAAATCCAGACCGTGCTCCTCGCAGTATTTGCGAATGACGAACACCGTCATTTTATTGGGCATCGTCCTTCCGTTCTCCCAGCGATTGACGGAGGTGAAGCTCACGTTCAATTCCTCCGCAAGCTGACGTTGGGAGATCCTGCGCTCGCTGCGCAGCTTGATGATGGCTTCGCCAAAGGTCATTTCGTATCACGCTCCTTATATCATAGTATAGCACATGGCAGCGCAAACATACAAGAAAAATACGGAGGACTTCAAATAAGAAATTACAAATCCATCCCACCGAAAGGAGGCCGCGCCCCATGGCGACCACACGCATCATTTCCATGCACGTTAATCACGGCAAGACGATTGCCGACTGCCTGACTGACCGCATCGACTACTCCAAGAATCCAGAAAAGACGCAGGGCGGCGAGCTGATCTCCGCCTACGAATGCGACCCAAAAACCGCCGACGCGGAGTTTCTTTACTCCAAGCGGCAGTACCAGACCATCACAGGGCGGGAGCAGCGGCACAACGTGATCGCCTATCAGGTGCGCCAGTCCTTCAAGCCCGGAGAGATCACGCCGGAGGATGCGAACCGCGTGGGCTATGAGTTTGCCGAGCGGTTTCTGAAAGGACGACACGCCTTTTTTGTGGCTACCCATACCGACACGCGGCATATTCACAATCACATCATCTGGAACTCCACCACGCTGGACTGCAAGCACAAGTTCCGCGATTTTCTCGGCTCCGGCAGGGCCGTCGCACGGCTCAGCGACGCCATCTGCACCGAGCATCGGCTCTCCGTGATTGCTGACCCCAAGCGCGGCGTCAATCACTACGGCAAGTGGCTGGGCGACAACGCGAAGCCCTCCCACCGGGAGCTGCTCTGCGGCCTCATAGACGCGGCGCTTTTGCAGAAGCCTGACAGCTTCGACACGCTTTTGAAGCTGCTGGCGGAGGCAGGCTGCGAGGTCAGGCGGCGCGGCAATACGTTGTCCCTGCGCCACCCCGGCAAAAAGGGCTTTATCCGTCTTTCCTCCATCGACGGCTATTCGGGGGACGAGCTTCGCGCCGTCCTCGCCGGAGAAAAGGAGCATACGCCGCGCAAAAAACGGACGCAGGCCACGCGGAAAAAGAATACACTGCTCATCGACATCGAGGCGAAGCTGCAAGCCGGGAAGGGCGGCGGTTACGAGCGCTGGGCAAAGGTGTTCAACGTCAAGCAGATGGCGCAGACCTACAATTATCTCCGGGAGCATGGGCTGCTGGATTATGCGGAGCTGGAGGAAAAAGCCTCTGCTGCAACGGAACAGTTCCACGCGCTGTCTGCACAGATCAAGGCGGCGGAGACGCGCATGGCGGAGATCGCCGTGCTGAAAACCCACATCGCCAACTACGCCAAGACCCGCGACGTTTACGCGGGCTACCGCAAGGCTGGTTACTCGAAAAAGTATCTTGCAGAGCATGAGGGCGACATTCTGCTGCACAAGGCGGCGAAGAATGCCTTTGACGAGCTGGGCGTCAAAAAGCTGCCCTCCGTCAAGAGCTTGCAGGAGGAATACGCCAAGCTGCTATCGGAGAAAAAGGCGGCGTATGCCGAATACCTGCGTTCGCGCGATGAGATGCGCGAGCTGCTGCTCCACAAGCAGAACGTGGATCGTATGCTGGGCAAAAACGAGCGCGAGGAGGAGAAGAAACAGGAGCATGATCGCCAGTAACGGCCATGCTCCCAAGCGTTTCGCAGAAACGCGCAGCCACACATTTATGTGTGTTCAAAGGGTTTCAGGGGCGCTGCCCCTGACAAGCAGAGGGCAGTTTTCGCGGCGGCGGAAACTGCCCGAAAAGCAAAGTGGGTACCTCTTTGCCCTGCTTGCCCAAGTTATCCCGAATCCTTGATAACCATCAATACAGCATCCCGTGCGGACGGCAGGCGATTTTTACCGACATTTAATATAGCTTGTTGCAGCATCAATCGTCTGCACTTTGCTGCCTAACTTGGCATAGAATGTGCAGGTAGCTCTGTAATATGCGCCGCTAACACAACCGGTAGCGCTTCCCGACCAAGCGAAGGAACTTGTGCTATATGAATACTTGTCATTCCAGAAAGCATCCGGTTCCCAGGAGCTTCCGTTCCAGCGCTCTATTTTAAGGACCGTAAACCCAAGTTTATCAACAGTTTTCTTTGTGCTAACGTTTGCATTTACAGATATTTTACCTACACTTGGACTGCTGATAGATAAACTTGGGCTGTACATCAAATCTGCAGCTCTCGTTTGTGGCGACAGAATGACACATCTGTCTGATGAAAATGGATCGGAAGAGGCAATACCCGTAGGCTCAGAACGTTCTAACGCAAATGTGGTTGTTCCAAGCACTAACGTCATTGTGCATATAAGCACCAGCGATATGATTTCTTTGACTTTCATGTTAGGTGTCCTCCATATTATTTTGTATAGACTTCAAGAGAATCTATGATAAGCAAAACTTCCTCATATGGCAAATCAGTGTTAATAGTGTATATCATATAACCATTTGTCCACGTTGCGTAGACCATTGTACCTGTTTGTGTCAACGTATATGTTATACTATTTCTCTTGTACTTTTTATACTCTTCTTTGTTATCAGGTAAAACAACTGTTACTGCGCTCTCTGATTCAAGATGCTCATCAACTTTATATGATAATGAGTGTTGTTCGCTCTTATAGACTATATTCAGCACTTTGCCGCCTTTGCCACAGTTTCCGTATACTCTATCCACATCAAAGCCATCGGGCAAGTGCATCGGCAGCATGGGTATAATATCCAACTTATTAAGAGCATCATCGATTGATGGATAATCGATCGGCTCAATTATACCGTCATCCATAATTGTAATACTGTTATCATTTATGATGCTTCCATTGGCAGAATCGAAGGCTTCTTCCTCCTCCGGAACATAGTTCACAGAGAGATAACCGGCATCCCAATGAATCAAAGCGGTCCATATTCTAAAGTCAATAGCTTGAGCCACACCGGTGCCAAGAAGAAGCATCAATAAAATGCTAGTTGCGAACGCAAGCCGCGGCCTTTTATAAGCCATCCGAACACAAGCTGGACTCTCAGCCTCTAATTTTACAATAAGCTTACGCCTGCTGTCATGCAGGTAGTCCAACGTATCCAGACACTCATTTAGCAGTGCTTCGTCTCGCCGTTCAACGGGTTTGCATATTTCGGCTTCAAAAACAGAATCCACATATTCTATCTGAGCATCATATCTTTTTATCCTTTTTTGGTATTCACGATGATCGCCCATGACGCTTCTCTCCTCTTATACTCTTATATGGTCTATTGCATGGCAAGGTAACAGGATTTCTAAAAAAATTTTTTGATTCCATCATATATCTTATTTCGCAGCCGCATCAAGCGCATCTTTGTGGCCGCCTCGGATATACAAAGCAGATCGCTTATGTCCCTTACGCTTTTGTTTTCGACATAAAACAGATGGTATATCTGTTTTTCATTGTCGCTAAGCAAGCTCAAAATTCCATTTTTGATTTCTTGAATTTCGCTATCGCTAAAAATGTTGTCCGGCCACAATTCAAAGCTAAAATCATGCTTTAGCGTCATTCTGGAAAAGAGTGTTTCCTTCTTTGTGCGCCTACGTTGAGCCTTATAGTGGTCGGAAATTATGTTTTTAAGCGATCGCATCATCCAACCACCGATGTTCTCGTGATCCCCTAACTTCTCTATATTCTTTGAGGCAACATCAAAAACCGCATGCGCACAGTTTGCTGCGGCATCATTGTCAAAATTCACCTTGGGAAGGGCATAGCGATAGAGGAGAAAATAATACTGTTCGTAAAAATTACGAATAATCTCCGCATCGCTTTCTGCTTCTGTATCAAAACTTGCCATGTAAGATATTGCACTTCCCTCCATCTAAACTTTGTAATTATATATTAACACGGCACTGCTAATCACGTAAAGTGTTATAAGCAGTGATGAGTTAAACATTGTGTTAACAGATTCATCTCAAGTATTTCTGTTGATTCGTCCCAAGGTTGCTGCATACAGCCAGTATCAACTCGCATCTGTTAATAAAAACATCCAACTTTAGTCCGCACAGTCACAACAAAAGATTTTTGTTACTTTGCATTCCGTGAAACCATACCATATAAGAAAAGAAGAAAAGAAAGCTATAAGGTACAGAAACGATAAGGCACAGGAAGGAGATGTTTCCATTGGGTGAATGAAAAAGTTCCTGTAAATCATGAAACGGACAAGCTCATCGCTGTGGGAAGCAATGCAGAGTTGCAAAGGCTGAAGGGGTAATATATTATGCTTGATTATTGTCTAATATCCAACAACTGTGAAAGGAGTTTTTATGCAAAAGGGATTCTTAAGGAAAGCGGCATTTACATTGATAATGCTGTTGATTCTTGTTTCTGCCAGTTCGGCGTTAGCTGCGACGAATAGTAAAACTTATACCAATGCTAAAATAACCCATGTCTGGAAATGCGGACCTGTCAGCCGCTCCAGTGGAAGTACCAAGTTTACATCGGGCAAAGATGACAACACGCGTATTGTATTTGCGGTATCTGGTTTGGAACGATATCAGGTTGTAGAATTGGTGAATGCCTCCAATGTTTCTGTTAGCGGACAAGCGGAAGTTCCAACGGGGCAGTCATCTGGCACCTTGTCGGTATACTCCACGTACCAAACGATTTCTTCTATCTATTTGCAGATTCGAAACCCGTACTACAACACACCGAATGCGTCTAGAATGACCACGAGCGGAACATTCTCGGCAACCTATCAATAAAGCATAAGCTGGGGCGTATGCTTGCGTATGCGCTCCAAAGTCCTGCCTTTTGGCAAAGGAGACAAGGAGATGAGTAAATGAAGAAGATCATATACCTTTTAAGCGTCTTTTTTTGCATTATTGCTATATCTGCCTGCCAGCCCACGCCCGAAAAGGAGATAGTGGTGCATAAGGCGGCGGAACAATTAGAAGCTACGCTTGTTGAAAGCAATGATATGGAAACTGACAGCACCTTTATTTGCCCAAATAAATTGAATGAAAAAATACAAATGTCACATTTCAAGTTTGTGGCGGATACGGATATTGAGATAGGCCAAGCTGGAGGCTTTCATGTGTATGAAGCGACGCAAGATAGGTTTGGCCAAACCCGCTTGGATGAAATAGTTTCATACTTCTCTAAAGACCTCATCGGAGCGCGCTCCGGTGAAATGACGAAAGAAGATTTGGAAGAACTCATAGTCATTCTAAAAAGAGGAATGCCGAAAAAACAGCAAGACGGCTCCGTTCTGTATGAGCCATCTGCCGATAGCGCCGAAATAATCGAAAGCTTATCCGAAGAATTGCGAAATGCGCCTAACGAGGAATATATTCCCATTGCTGATTATGACCCGACTTTCCCATGCAATGTGGTTTTCAAAAACAGTTTGGAACAAAATGTTTATGTGTTTGCCGATGAAAATCAAATAGAAATTTTCCCGAAGAACGCCGGAACCATACAACTACAATCATGGATAATAAAGAACGGCGGTTGGGACGGAGAAGGTCCTGTTGTACTGGAACCCGTTTTATCCAAAGAAGAAGCGTTGACAATATCAAAAAACGTATTGAATGATTTGAAAATTGAAGGCTTTGAAGCGGCACATATTGAAGCGGCGCGTATGCTGGATGGATTCTTTGGCTATGCTACGGTCTCGGTGGGCTACCAAATAACTTTTTGCCGTGCAATCGATGGGCAAATTCCGTTTGACAGCAGCATATTGACCCCGGGGGTTTTGGGGTTTGAGGATGAAGCGGACTATATCAAACCATGGCCGCAGGAAAGAATTGTGCTTATGGTGGATCAGGAGGGAATCCGTTTCTTTCATTGGGAGTATCCCGTTATTATAACGAATAAGTTAGAAAGCAACATGAAGCCTCTATCATTTGAGGCGGTATGGCAGCACGCGAAAGACCTGCTTATTCTTGGTTCCTCATGGGTAGCCGATGCTACCACAGTCGAGGATAGATATGTTACGCGAATTATGCTCACGAACTGCATGGTTCGCTCTACAAAGGAAAGGAACAAGGTTTTCCTCATTCCGACATGGCTATTCATTGTACAAAAAGAGAGCGCCTTGGACGGGCATATTCTACCCTCCTATATAGCAATCAATGCATTAGATGGATCCCGTGTTGAAATGCACAATAATTTTTCCTAAGAAATATATTGCATGACCGCATTGAACCCCGCCACGCCTGCTTTCAAATTGTAAAAACCGGAGAAAGGAGAAATCCCGCATGAAAAAAGCCCCTTTGCGCCAGCCTCAGGCAGGCCATGCTGAGCCGTGCATTCCTTATCGGCGTTTCAGGCACGGTGCTGGAGCTGCTCCCTTCCACGGTGCAGGGCATATTGTCCGGCTTCCGCTCGGCGGAGTTCCTTTCCCACGGCTTCCACAGCGACCTTATCATGAGCGCACTGTCCTCAGATGCCATGGCATTGGCTTTGCCAATTTTAGCGGCGCTGCCGTATACCGCTTCCTTCATCGACGATGTAAAGAGCGGCTTCATAAAGGAGTATCTCCCCCGAACCATCGTATCGCGGTATATCGCGGGCAAGGCCGCGGCCTGCGCTGCTTCCGGCGGGCTGGCGCTGGGGATATTCATAGCCTACGGCTTTGCCGCGCTGCTGTTCCTGCCCATGGAGGCTTACCCCAAGCCTGGGGAAAGTGTGCCGAATTACTTTGGCAATCTAATGGAAACTGCGCTCATGTTCTTCGCCTCGGAGGCATTCTGGTCGCTTACAGGGCTGACCTTCGCCGCCCTCACGAACAGCAAGTATATGGCATATGCAAAGAAGGAAAAGAATGATATGAGAAAAACAAACGACAAGGCGCGGGAAGGAGATATTTCCATTGGGGGAATGAAAAAGTCCTTGTAAATCGCGAGCCGGACAAGCTCATCGCTATGGGAGGCGATGCAGATTCGCAAGGACTATAAGGTAGTATACATCGTTTTCCTTTGAAACTCAACTATTTTGAAGGAGACTTATGCCTTTGGCTTCGGCTTTGATTATCGTGCTTGCTGTTAATAGCATAGCTTTTACCGAGGCTACAACGTCCACGGTTGCTCTAAACTTCAAGAACCACTATATAGATACAAGAGGTATTCAATGAAAATAACGAATTATTAATTTGTTACCTTGCCTTTCTGTAAACCATATATAGATAAAGTGGGTAATGTATAAGATGTTTGAGCGGCAAAGAGATGAAAGGGCTTCGCCTTCCGAGCTGATAATGAAGCAGTCGTGCTTGTCCTTGGCGACATCAATACCCACGCAAATCATGATGGTACCTCCGGTATGTTTATTTGATGCTGGGTCCACAGGACGCTTTACTCTTGTAACCTTGTTCTACATAAACCGTCTGGCGGTGTCTAACTGATTAACAATACTGTAAAGGACTGTGGTTGGAGCCTTTCATGAACCGTCTTGCGGTAGGAGCTGATAACCAATCCACAGCATCCCTTACAGTGTAGCATACGCCCTTGGAGAGGGGCTCTAATAACTACTACTTTATAATACAAGGAGCTGATTCCATTGGGCGAATGAAAAGTCCTTGAAAATCATGAGCCGGACAAGCACATCGCCATTTGACGATGCAGATTCACAAGGGCTTAAAAAACATACTTGTTTCTAAATTAGCACTTAAGGATTCTGAAAGGAGAAACAAATGAAAAAGTTTGTATTTTTTATGATTGTTATGCTAATGTTTTTATCGGTTGTTTCCATAGCATTTGCTGATTCTACATACCCTAACTATCAGTGGAGGTATAGGATGCAAATTCAGCAGCAAGGCGACCAAAATGCACAGGTTGGTGCAATACAGCGTGTATTACATCAACTCAACTACGGCATTAACGTTGACTGGAATTTTGGCAGTACTACCAAAGCGAAGGTAAAGTCATTCCAGACAAATTCTTCTTTAACCGCTGACGGCATTGTAGGTGGCAGAACATGGGAGGCCTTGCAGGACTATCTCTCAAAAACCCGTCGAGATAGCAATGGATTTGATTATTATAAAGTGTCTTCTACTGAATACTTTGCGCATGGAACTGATGGCACATGGTGGCTCCTGACTGACAGCGGAACTTTTTCTAAGATAAGATAATTTAACCTGTTCTGTTAGCCGCATACCTGCCGGTATGCGGCACTTTCCTTTGGAAGAGGAGGCTAAAATGAAAAAAATCATAAGCACGCTATGGTTGGTCATAAGTTGTATATTGTTATGTGCCTGCCAACGCACTCCGGATAAGCCGGCGGTTATTGTTGGCGATGAACGCCAATACTTTGAACCCGCTTCTCAAGGCGGCAATCCGCTTACCGATGATCTCCCCGAAAGGTATGAGGGCATAATAGACGTAGAAAATAAAAATGTAAAAATCAAAATCGATGCTTCTGTAATATCCCCTGTATTGGAGCGGTATGCCGTTTTTTCCGCAAGGCCGGAGTTTCTTTCCCAGGCTATGGTAGATAAGGCAAGGGCGGCGCTTATTGGCGATAAAACCATGTACGATCCGCTGTCCGTTACCGACCTTACACAGGAAGAAGTGCTTATTCGCCTGAGCTCATATAAACAGGCGCAGGCGGAGCTGCAAGGCAGAAATGAAAGCAGCCCATATATAGATGATATGATAGCTTTCTATGAGGAAAAGCTGAAAATCGCCCCAATGACTATTGATAGAACGGTTAATGACGGAAAATTCGGCGATAAACGATCCGTCGCCGAGCAAAAATCCGATTCGCCGCCGGTTCCTACGCTTCTGCCTCCCGGCAACGACTATAACCGGATAACGGCCTCTGTTGATCTTGGGAATGAAACCCTTGCAACGTTTTCCGCTTACCGCTCGGACAGCGGCAAGTTGAGCTATATACGTTTAGAAAATACGGGTACGGCATATCTTGCAAAGCAATATAGGGTAAACAGGGCGGACATAGAGGAGCTGAGTACCACTTTTTCTAAGGCTAAGAGCATGGCGCAGGAGGTTATAAAAAATATCGGGCTTGACTATATGGAGGCTTTTGCAGAGCTGTCCGTAACGGCAGTAAACCCCGTGGAAGGCCGGAATAGCCATGACTGCTACTTGTTTATATTTACAAGGGGATTTAACGGCCTGCCTGCCATGTACCATAAGCCCATGCTGGCGCGTGGCGAGGCTTCCGCCGCTTATGCCGAGCCTTGGGCGGACGAGTACGCCGCCGTTACTATTGATGATGCCGGAATAGTGTATTTCACATGGGAATCGCCCACCACGGTAAAAACGGTAAACGAAAGCGTGGCCTTGCTGTCCTTTGACAGGATTATGGAATTTCTTGCACAGCATTGCAGATCCTCCCTTTCATGGATAGATGAATCCATAAAGTCGATCAGCATCGAAATAACGGAAATACGCCTATGCATGGCGAAAATCAGCACGGGCGCAGACGAATACCTGTACGTTCCCGCATGGGATTTTATCGGCATTTCCCAAAGCGACATGGCCGACGGGACAACGGCAACGGAAAATGGCGCAGAACAGAGCTATTTCACCATCAACGCCATTGACGGCAGCATAATCGACAGAAATTTAGGCTATTGACCGCTAACTGACAAATTTACAACCCGTTTATACCTTGCTGCGGACTTGTTTACCGCGCACACCCGATAATAGGAGCATGAGGAAGAAAGGAGGTGCAACCCGTGCGGACGGTGGCTTCAAATCTCAGGCAGGCGGTGGGCTCGTGGGGCTTTTTGCTCTCCCTTGCGGGCGCGGCGCTCATTCCGCTCCTTTCCTCAGTTCAGGGGATACTGGCGGGGTTCCGTTCGGCGGAGCTGCTTTCCCCCGGCTTCCACAGCGACCTTATCATGGGTGCGCTGTCATCCGAGGCCATGGCGCTGGCCTTGCCCATACTCGCCGCGCTGCCGTATACCGCGTCCTTCATTGACGATGTTAAGAGCGGCTTCATAAAGGAATACCTGCCCCGCACCACCGTGCCGCGGTATATCGCGGGGAAGGCCGCCGCGTGCGCCGTTTCCGGCGGGCTGGCGCTGGCATTGGGGATATTCATAGCCTACGGCTTTGCCGCGCTCATGTTCCTGCCCATGGAGACCTACCCAAAGGCGGGAGAAACCGTGCCGAATTACTTCGGCAATCTAATGGAGACTGCGCTCATGTTCTTCGCATCGGGGGCCTTCTGGTCGCTGACGGGCATGACCTTCGCCGCGCTTACCGACAGCAAATACATGGCCTACGCCTCGCCCTTCGTACTGTTCTATCTGCTCATAATACTGTATGAGCGGTACTTCGATAAGCTCTTCGTGCTGTACCCCCGGGAGTGGCTGAACCCGTCCCCAAGGTGGGTGTTCGGTAAAATAGGCGTGGCGGTGCTGCTTATCGAGTTCAGCCTGCTGATGGCGCTGGCCTTTGCATACGCCGCGAAAAGGAGGCTGGAGAGGATATGAAGCCAAAGCAGATCGTCGCCGTGACCCGGTATAACTTCCGCCGCTGGCACAAAAACCCCCGCATCGTCATCACCTTCTGCCTTGCGTTCGTGCTGTGCTTTTTGCTTTCGGATAAGGCGGTGAAGTTCGCCAAGGAGTATGAAACCACCATGCAGCTCGTGGAGGCGTTTGTGTGGACGTTCGGGGACAGCAACTCAATACTTCTTTCCTCGCTGCTATTGCTTCTGCTCTTTGCGGACATGCCCTTTATATCAAGCGCCACGCCCTTTTACCTTATGCGCATAGACCGCAAGACCTGGCTCATGGGGCAGGCGGCGTATATCGCATTGGCCACGCTTATATACCTTGCGTTTATACTGGTTTCCACCTCCCTGGTCTGTATGCGGCAGAGCTTTGTGGGGGATATGTGGTCGGAGACCGCCGCAATCCTCGGCTACTCCGGCGCGGGGCAAAAGGTGGCCCTGCCTGCGCTGGTGAAAACGCTTGAGATGAGCCGCCCATATGAGTGCATGGCGACCATATTCCTGCTGATGCTGCTGTACACCCTTCTGATGGTATTCGTCATGCTGCTGTTTAACCTTAAAAAAGGTCAGCTTGCGGGGATAGCCGCCGTGTTCACATTCAGCCTGTTTGGCTTTTTACTCAACCCCCAGACCATAAAGGCCATATTCAAACTGCCGGATGCGCTCATGTACAAGGCCAACGTTGCGGTGGGCTGGCTTTCGCCGCTGAATCAGGCCACATATCACATGCACAACTTCGGTTACGACCTGCTGCCACGGCTATGGCAGACGTATTTTATATTCGCAATGCTCATCGCCCTGTGCTTTTTCCTTTCCCTTCGGGCGGTGCGGAATTACAACTTTAACTTTGGCGGTACTGAAGCATGAACATTATTTCGGTCAAAAACCTATCCAAGGACTTCGGGCAGGAGCGGGTGCTGCACAGCGTCACCCGCGATTTTGAAAGGGGAAAGATACACGGCATAGTGGGCAACAACGGCAGCGGCAAAACCGTGCTTATGAAGTGTATATGCGGCTTCCTGATACCAACCGAGGGCGAAGTCATAGTCAACGGCAAGCGTGTAGGCAAAGACGTGGACTTTCCTCCCGATCTCGGCCTGATAATCGAAACGCCGGGGTTTCTGCCCAATATGACCGGCGTGAAGAACCTTGAGATATTGGCTTCGCTGAACAAAAAGATAGGGCTTGAACAGATAGCCGCCGCAATCCGCCGCGTGGGGCTCGACCCGCTTATGAAAAAGCCCGTCGGCAAATATTCCCTCGGTATGCGCCAGAGGTTAGGCATAGCCCAGGCCATAATGGAGGATCCCGCGCTGCTCATTTTAGACGAACCGCTCAATGGCTTGGACAAGCACGGCGTTCGGGAGATGCGGCAGCTCATAAAGGGGCTCAAGGAGCAGGGCAAGACAATACTGCTGGCCAGCCATAATCAGGGGGATATAGACGAGCTTTGCGATACCGTGTGCGAGATGGACGCGGGAGTTATGACCATGATACGGGAGGAAAGTATATGAACCGATTATTCGCGGCGCTGATGGCTATATTGCTGCTTGCGCTGCCCATCGCCGCTTTTGCTGAGGGAACGGAAACGCCGCCCGCAGAGACCCAAGCGCCTGTAACTACGCCTGAACCCACGCCGGAGCCTACCCCGGTGGCGGACAAGCTGATAATAGACAGCTGGAACCTGTACGACGGCATGGATAAAACATACCAGCAGGGCTATGTGCCCCGCATAGTGAACGGCTGCTGCTACATTATATTTCCGCTTATAGGCGAAACCTATGACGGCAAGGTGACTGTAACCGCCGACCTCGGCACGACGGCGGACAGCCCCTTCGTATTCGGCAACTATTCCCAGACCGCTGCCGGCTGGGGGCGGTATGTGTTCATGTTTGAAATACCGCTTGTAAAGGGGCGGATAAACGGCTCATATCCCGTCACGCTGAAGGCGGACTACCTCGACGTGCTGGGGCAGCAGAAGCAGCAGAGCTTCACCGTGTTCGTGACGGTTGCAGACGGCAAAAAGCCCAAGGACCCCGACGCCAAAGAGGCAGCCGAAAAGCCGGAGCTTTTCATATCCGCCTGCGAGATAACGCCCGATACCGTCGGCGGGGATGGGGAGTTTTCCGTGAATGTCAAAATAGACAACATAGGCAGCATACGCGCAAGAAGCGTCAGGCTTACATACGGCAGCGAAGCCGAGGGCATACTGCCCTACGACACCAACAACGCCATACTGCTCGATAACATAGCCTCCGGCGAAAGCGCCGAGGCCGCGTTCAAAATGAGGACCACAAAGGACGTAATAGCGGGGAGCAGGGCGTTTTTCATAACTCTGGATTACGTCGATCTTTACGGCGGGGTATACACCGCCACGCGGCAGTTCCTCGTGAACGTCACCCAGCCTGCGGAAATGACATACGACGCCATATCCCTGCCCAAGAGCGTCACCGCGGGCGAGACCTTCACCCTGCCCGCCAACGTGTTCAACGTTGGCAAAAGCCCGCTCAGGAACGTCACCGTGAACCTGACCGGCGCGGGGCTTTTCCCCACGTCAAGCGTGTTTTTAGGGGACATTCAGCCGGGGCAGGCGGGCTACGGGGAGATGAAGGTGTTCGTGGGTATGCTCTCCATGACGGAAGGCTACACCGAAAGCTACGGTAAGACAAGCGCCGTCTACACCGTTACATACATCGACGACGCGGGCGAAACCCACACCGCCGAGCAGCAGCTTTCCACCGAGATAAAGCAGCCGGTGATCGCCGGAGAAAAGACCGACGCCGAAAAGCAGGCCGAGGAGGAGCAGAAGCGCGCCATGAGCCAATGGTGGATAAGCGCCCTTGCGGCCTTCGCAGTTATTGCGATAATCGTCGCGGTGATTGTGGTGAGTAAGTTTGCAAGGATGATGAGGATGAAATAGCTGTATGGCGGTGTCGGTTATTAGTATATAAAAAATACGCTTACGGCGACAGATTTTCCCGCGTCAGCGTGTCTTATATATAGCGAAAAAGACGGTGGTTCCGTTGAAGGAATAAAAAAGCCCTTGCAAATCATAATTGAGCAAGCTCATTGCCATTTGGCAATGCAGAGTTGCAAGGGCTAAACATGAATATACCTGTTCTTGCCCAAAACTCAAAGATTTAGATATGGCGATTAGCCACACTATACAATCACGGAGGATAGCTTTATGCCAAATAAACCCAATAAGCATCGATTGCCCGTAGGAACCTTAGCTTTAGTTGTTTTATTGCTAATCCTGTCTGCCTGCCAGCCTACTCCTGAAAAAGAACCTGTTGTTGTTAAGACGGAGGATTACGTAGCAGAGGCTATACAGCCGAAAGATGGAACTCATGATAAATACGATGCACCGAATAACGTGGAGTTCCATAATGAAATAAGCGGATTAGATTTGACTATAAATGCGCCTGTAGTTATACCTCAAACAGATGTATATCCGGTTGCGGAAATTGAAAAAGCGGCGTTTGATGAAACATATTACCGGAATGTGATGCGATTCTTTTATCCGGACGAGCAGTGGGTAGAAACTCCCCAAGAAACGAAACGGGATATTCTTGAAAGAATGTCTTATTTGACGTCTTTAGCGGAAGAGAGCGATACTGATATAGCCAATGAACTTATAGAATTGCAACAACGGTTAGCAACAGCTCCCGATGACAGTGCAGCTATTCCCTTCTCTTTCAATGATTTGCCGGGAAAGACTTTTTTTGAAGCATATCACTACAATGAAAATACGGCGACATACACTGTTTTAGTTGCACAGATGAATGGCAATACCTATCAATATAGACGTGATAGTGATTCATACTGGGTGCGAGAAAGCAATGCGGAGACTTTAGAACAGAAAAATGATTTTACATCCACCAACCCCAAATTGGAAAGCGAATCTGCGATGGAAATTGCCCAAGATGCTATGAAAAATTTAGGCGCGGACTCAAACATGAAGTTTTCTTTTATGGAAAAGGCGATTGCATATAACGACAAAGGCCTGCAAGGGATCGGATGGATTATTTTCTTTATTCGTGATTGCGGAGGATTACAGGCTACCTACATGGATGAATGGCGAATATGGAAAGGCAGCCCACCGCCAAGTAATGCTGCGCCTTGGGAAAGCGAGTATATGTATATTATTGTAGATGAGAATGGTAAGATCGCACAGTATGATGTTCGTGGAGCTGGCAAGCAAGTAGCTATTATTGCTGAAAACACCCAGCTTATGCCTTTTGATGATATTTTGGATCGGATTAAGCAGCAGCTTGTCTATAATCATGCTTATCAAGAGAATCACGTGGAAGAGTATTCGGTTATGGTCAACGAAATCCGGTTGGCGAGTGCGTTGATAAATGTTAAGGATCGTCGAGACATAGGTCACCTCGTTCCAACGTGGGAAGTGATGTATGAGTTTCACGAACGCCTTAAAGGAGAGAATGAGCCCACTGTTTACCACTGCCGTGTTTGTTTGAACGCAATAGATGGTAGTTATATTGAACCCAAGGCATATATCGGCAGGATAGCACAATGACTGCTTGGACTCAAATGCATTGATCTGATCTAGCGGAGCAAAAAGTGACAGGCAACCGAAAAAAGGCAAACGGCTTTTAATCTGTCCTGTCCTTTTGCATACCTTTTTCTGTTATTTTCTTGCAGTAATTAGGAGTTCGCAAAATGCTAGATGCCCGCGAATCGTTTGCCAGCGGCAATCGCATACCCCGTCTGCATACGCCAACTCCAGGGTAAGAAAAATGATACCTGGTGTACCGAAGCACCTGACGAATTTGACAAAAAATGCAACGGAGGAGTTGCGCTGAATCATGCCCAAAGCATTGTTGCTTTGGGCATTTTTATGTTCCTTCATTTAGCCCAAGTAAGGCTCCGCTGCCGCTCCCCACCGCCCTCCGTTTGGATTTTCACGCGACATCAAACAAAAAAATCCAAACGGAGGAATACAACATGACAACGATCAACCTGCGGGAGCTTTACCCGTGGTACACCGAGGATGCCTTTATCGAGGTTTCCGATGAAGTAGCCGCGTTCCTTGAAGAAGATAAGCGGCTTCAGATCAACTACGCGCAGTACATCCGCGACAACAGGGCATTCTACTCGCTGGACGCAGGCGACGGCATTGAGGCGGAGGCGCTGAATCTGCCGGAACAGCCGGATGAGGCGCTGGAGCGCATGGAACTGGAACGGCTGCTGAAAGAAGCAATGGCACAGCTCACGCCCGCACAGCGGCGGCGTGTTCTTGCTCATTTCGTTGAAGGACGATCCCAGCTTGAAATTGCGGCCAGCGAAGGTGTTGTTAAAAGCACAGTTTCGGAAGCGATTTCACGCGGACGGAAAAATCTCAGGAATTTTCTCAAAAAGTTTCGCTAACACCCCGAACTTTTGCCCGATTTTTCTTGAGGTATATGAGAGGGATATTCTTCTTTCTCGCCTCTGCTCCTTGACAACCGCATAGACACCGGTATCAGCACAGACCCCGCGCGGCTGAAAAGCCAAGCGACAAAAGGCGCGCCGCCATGACGTCGAAGCAAGCTCCGTATTCTTCGCTTCCGGCGAAAGCCGAAAGCTCATGCACTACGCTGCTTCTCCTCTCCAATCACAGCCCACTTCGTTGAGCTTGTGATTGGTAAGGGCAACGACCGAGCGATCTACGCGGCCTTTGACCCGATGCATGGCAGCATCGGGCGCGATGACAGCGCGGGCGATACGCAACCCCAGCTACGGCCTCCCACTGACTTGAGGGGGATTCCTGCGGCGCTCGTGAGCCTTACAAGCCACGGCGCTGCGGGAATGGGACAGCCTTGCCAAAGGCGGCTGATACCGGTCCCAGAGGCGATATACGCCTCGCGCCGGGGGCGGTGACAAATACGGCGGAACAAAACCAAATGACACAAAATACGCAGACAGCCGTGCCGGTGCAGCATCATGCAGCATGACGGCAATCCTCCCGGCGCGGCTGCTCTGCCGGAACGAATACGAACAAGTCCCGCTGTCATATCGTGGCAGCGGGACTTATAGGATAAATCGGAGGTGCGTTTATGCAGAAGCAAGCCATCCCCAAAGAGCCGGTCGCCTCTTATAAGGAGGTCAGGATCGGCAAGACCCTCTATCGCGTGACAAGCGTGTTTTCCGGCGAAAAGGACCTTGGCAGGACGCTGGAGCAGCTTGCGGTGCGCCGCGCCATGACAGAGCTGGACGCTCCCGCGGCCGCACAGCCCTGTCACGCATCGTAACAGACAATCAGCCTCCCTGCGGCGGCATCCTTGCGCGAAAATGGTATCCCCGGTATCATATTCTTGCAGGGAAAACCTGCGAGAGCCATCACGCCGCACGGATGTATGAATCGCAGAGAATCGGGAGGTAAAATACAGATGATCGAAAAGACATACAACGTAGGCATCTATTGCAGGCTCAGCAACGACGATGAGCGCGATGGGGAGTCCGTATCCATTGAAAATCAGAAGCTCCTGCTGCAAAGCTATGTGCGTCAGCGGGGCTGGAACGAGATTGCGGTGTACTGTGACGACGGGTTCTCAGGTACGAATTTCGACCGGCCCGGCGTCAAACGCCTCATCGAAGATGCAAAAGCCAAGAAAATCAACCTCATTCTGGTAAAAGACCTATCACGCTTTGGGCGTAACTACATCGAGTTCGGACAGTACACGGACTACCTGTTTCCCTCGCTGGGCTGCCGTTTTATCGCGCTGAACAACGGCATCGACACCATGAGTGACAACGGCAGCACCGACGTCATGTGCTTTTTGAACTTATTTAACGAGTTTTACAGCCGGGACACCTCCAAGAAGGTCAAGGCGGTCAAGCGGGCCTGCGCGGAAAGCGGCAAGTTCATGGGAACCTACCCCGCCTACGGCTACAAGCGCGACCCGGAGGATAAGCACCACCTCGTCATCGACGAGGAGACCGCCCCTACCGTGCGCCGCATTTTTTCCATGCGCGCCGCCGGCACAGGCTTCCGCGCCATCGCCGTCACGCTCAACGAGGAGGGCGTTCTGCCGCCCGGTGCGCTCTACTATCAGCGCAAGGGGCGCAGCGACCCGCGCAACGTCAACCACAAGTGGGCGGAAACCACCGTAAAAGCCCTCATCCGCAGCGAGGTCTACATCGGGAACATGGTGCAGGGCAAAACCGGCACACTTTCCTATAAGTCCAGAAAGCTCATCAACAAGCCGGAGGAGGAATGGATACGGGTGGAGGGAACCCACGAACCCATCATCTCCCGCGAGGTCTGGGATACCGTGGTCAGCATCGACAAAAAGAAAGTCCGTAAGACGCCGCCTACGGACGGCATCCGAAGTATCTTCACCGGTCTTGTCTACTGCGCCGACTGTGGCTTCAAAATGCGTAACCACATCGAGCGCTTCACCTATAAGGACGGAACGCCGGGGCGGTACAGCTCCTTTATCTGCGGCAACTATGCCAGAAGCGGCAAAAGCGCCTGCACCATCCACTCCATCTATGAGAATGTGCTGGAGGAGCTGGTGCTGACGGACATCCGGGAAAAGGCGCGCTTCGTCGAGTGCGACGGCGAGCGCCTTGCCGAGCAGATCAGCCGTATGAAGGAAAAGGAAAGCCGCAGCCGCGTCATCTCCTATGAGCAGGAGCTGAAAGCGGCAGCGGCGCGTATGACGGAGCTGGAACGGCTGATGCAGAATCTCTATGAGGACAAATGCACCGGCACCATCCCCCAGACGGTCTTTCAGACGCTCATGCGGAAATACGAAACCGAACGGGCGGAAAAAGCCGCCGCCATCCCGGAGCTGGAGCAGAAGGTCAGAGCGCAGCTTGAGAACCGGCAGGACGCAAACCGCTGGATGGAGGTCATCCGCCGCTACACCGAGATCACGGCGCTGGACGAAAGCATCCTCTTTGAGCTGGTGGACCGCATCGAGGTGGGCGAGGCGCGGAAGGTCAACGGACAGCGCATCTGCGACGTCAAGGTGGTCTACCGCTACGTCGGCAGCGTGGACGACGCGCTGGCGCAGGAGAGGCAGGAAGCGTATGAAAAAGCTATATAAGGTCGGCATCTACTGCCGGTTGAGCGTGGACGATGCCTCCAACTCCGCCAAGGCAAAAAACTATATCCCCGCTGATGAATCCGTCAGCATCGAGAATCAATATGAACTGCTTTCCAAATTCGTAATGCTCAACGGCTGGACGGAGGTCAAGTCCTACCGCGACGACGGGTATAGTGGGGGAAATTTCCAGCGTCCCGGATTTCTGGAGATGCTGGAGGATGCGCGGCACGGCCTTATCAACCTGATCCTTGTGAAAGACCTATCACGGCTGGGCCGTGATTTTGTGGAGGTCGGGCGCTATACCGACGTTATTTTCCCCTCGTTGGGCTGCCGCTTCGTATCCGTCCTTGACTGCCTCGACACCGAGGGCGACAACACGGATATGCTGCACTTCCGCAGTCTGATGAACGACTACCACTTGAAAGATCTCTCCAATAAGGTAAAATCCGTTCTTCACGCAAAAATGCGCAGCGGTCAGTACATCGCCGCCTACGCCCCCTACGGCTACCGAAAGAGTGCAGAGGACAGGCATCGGCTGGTGATCGACGAGGAAGCAGCCGCCGTGGTGCGCCGGATGTTCGAGCTGCGGCACGGCGGCATGGCCTATGGCAAAATCGCCGCCGTGCTGAACAGCGAGGGCATTTTGTCCCCACGCTGGTATTGGGCAAAGCTGTACGGCAACGGCTCCTGCAAGTACGCGAACCTTTGGATGTACGCCACGGTGAAGAACATACTGACAAACGAGGCCTACACCGGAAATCTCATTCAGAACCAGACCGGCTCGCGCTCCTATAAGGACGACACCATGATCTATAAGCCGGAATCCGAGTGGATACGGCATGAGGCTCTGCATGAAGCCATCATCTCGCCGGAGTTATGGGATGAAGTGCAGGCCATCAACCGGGAAAGGACGCTGCTCTCGGCGGACAACGCGCCGCCGAAGCCCTTTCTGTTCACCGGCAAGCTCGTCTGCGCCGACTGTAAAGCACCCCTTCAGGGCAACCGGGAGACGCAGCGCCGCAAGAACGGCACGTCCAAAAAGTACGTTTCCTATTTCTGCTCCCGCTATACGGCCTCCGGCTATGGCGCGTGTTCCCGGCACACCATCTATGAGATGACGCTGACGGAGCTTGTATTGAATGAAATTCGCGCCCATGCCGAGGCGCTGGAACTGGACGAGGCTGCCGTGCTGGACAGGCTGCAAGCGCAGCGCACCGCCGCAGACGCCGAGCGTCTGGAAAGCATCCGGCAGGAGATAGGGAAGCTTCGCCGCCGCGTCTATGAGCTGGAGCAAATGACCGCCAAGCTTTATGAGGACAAGGTTTGCGGCAGCATCAGCACAGCGTCCTTCGCCGTGCTGCTTGAAAAGACCGAGCAGGAGCGCCGCCAGCGGACCGACCGGCTGGATACGCTTCTTGCGGAAATCAGGGAGTATGAGCAGAACGCCGCCGACATTCAAAGCTGGGCGGCAGTTGTACGAAAGCACCTGCACATACGGGAGCTTGACCGTGAAACGGTGGATGAGCTGATCGACCGCATTGAGGTCGGAGAAAAAACCGTTGTTGACGGAAAAAACGTCCGTGACATCAAAATCTATTACCGCTTTGTCGGCAATATCTGAATGGAGGACAGATCATGGATAGCAATAAAAGCAAGCGTGTGGTATTATATTGCCGGGTAGCAACGCAGGCGCAGCTTGACGGCGACCACACGCTGGAAGCACAAAGCGCCCGGCTGCATGAGCAGGCCGAGCGGCTGAGTTATGAAATTGTAGGAGAAGTCAGCGAGTATGAAAAAGGAACTACGCTTGACCGTGACGGCTGGAAAAGGGCTTGTCAGGAGGCGGTGGAGCAAAAGGCGGACATTCTCCTTGTTGCCGAGCTTACACGGATAGCGCGCGACCCAATCCTTTGGATGCAGGCTTTGCGCGAGTTGAGCAGCAAGGGCGTCTGGATTCAGTCCGCTGCTGAACCGGATGCGTTTCAGGTAAATCCCCTTTTTCACCTATGGCTGCCGCCCGGAATCCAATGGCAGCTTGCACTCCATGAACTATGGAAAACTTACCGCAGGAACAACGAAAACAGCGATTGATACAGCAAAACCGTCTGAAAAGGGAGAAATCATTACTTACCTTTCCCGAATGGGAGATGTTCTTGAAAATGTTCCGCAAAGGGGCAAAATCATTGTCGCCCTGTGCGCTGTCCACTCCATCGTTGATGGCGATAAAGCGGACGCCTTTTTGTGGGAAAATCATCTCGGTATACATTCCCACCTGCAAGTAGTTTCGCCCTAACCGTGACATATCCTTTACGATAACGGTAGCCACTTTCCCGGCTTCAATGTCCGCAAGCATGGATTGAAAGCCCGGTCTTTGGAAGTTCGCACCAGAATAGCCATCGTCCGTGTACCAGCGCAGATTGGAAAAGCCGTTCTGCTTTGCGTAGGTTTCAAGGATACGCTTCTGGTTGGAAATGGAATTACTTTCGCCTTGCAGCTCGTCCTCATGGGATAGTCTTGGATAAAGGGCAGTGATTTTCTGGGTGGTCTGTCTTAACATAAAATCCTCCGTTTCCGACAGCCAGCCCCACTATTCCGT
>ERZ857827.775-NODE-775-length-40499-cov-7.206532_pt1 | contig 40499 bp, 36 predicted proteins | sample MGYA00519761_ERZ857827 | MGnify/ENA primary metagenome ERZ857827 (study PRJEB31778, sample SAMEA3449370) | human gut metagenome | biome: human gut; feature: human-associated habitat; material: faeces | place: United Kingdom | collected 2010/2012 ... | reverse complement strand
TCAGCGTGGCCATGACCAGCAGAAACGCCAGCAGCGTGAGGGTCTTGCCCTTTTTGCGGATGGAATACAGGCAGGCCCGTTTGCACAGGTTCATGTCTGAGCCACCTCATTTCCTTTTCGTAAAACCAGTTGGTTCACTTGTGTACCTCCTTTTTGATTTTTGCGGCGAGAACGGAGAACTGCGTTCCCTGTGGTGTCCCGCCTGCTGGGAACACCCTTATGGTACACGACAAAGGTGGAGTTGAGGTGGAGTTGAGGAGTAGTTTTGATGGAGTTGGCATTTTTACAAAGCGAAATCAGTGTACTGTCTCCCAGCATCCGGGCAAAGAAAAAGCAGGAAATCTCTCTCAAGATTTCCTGCCGGATGGTGCCGCCGATAGGCGGCTGCTATTCAGTTTTGAAAGTTCGGGTCAAAGTGGTCCGAAAATAGAATATTTTACAACTCAAAAATCCTATCTCAAATCAAAAAGAACGCTTTCGTAGTCCTTTACGAAATACTTTATATTTGTGCGCCCTTTCTGAATGATTGTATGGCCTTCTGCTTCCAGCTTTTCCTTTTGTGCTTCTATACCGCCGGGATATTTTGCATTCAATTCCCCATTTGCCTTTAAGGTTCTCCAATACGGGGTTTCATCTTCGGAACGCTGGTAACTCGCCCATGCTGCAATAGATACAAAAATCCCGGCTGTGATAGGCTCTGTGAAATCCGCCCCATTCAGTTCAGCAAAGTATTCACGGATTTTTCCGACAGTGATTACTTTGCCATAAGGAATTAGTTTCATCACCTTGTCATAGTCGATTGGTGGGGCAAAGTACATTCTGCTTCCGCCATATTTCTCAATGCTTTTCTGGTCGGTAATGGTCTGAAATTTAGGCATATCCTTGCTATCGTGCAGCATGGCATTAAAATCTTTTTTATCCTCATTCGCCATCTCTCAACACCTCCTAACGTAATTATAGTGGAGCAGACTATTCCATGCAATGAGACGGTTTGAAAATGGTCTTCAAAAACTTGTAACTACGACTGGATTTGAAGAAGCGTGCCAGACTGGTATAACTGACAGCACAAGATGTTCCTGAACGGTAAGCAATACATTTCCTTTCAGCGCAGAAACGCCGTAAACCGCACTCCATCCTCCGTATTCACCATGCTGTGTTGTATCCCATGGTGATTCAAGATGGTCTTGGTGATATACAGCCCCAGGCCGCTGCCGCCGCTGTTCCGGTTTCTTGACTTGTCCACCCGGTAAAATGGCGTGAAGATTTGCTTCAAATCATCCTCGGCAATGTGGATGCCGGAGTTCTCCACAAAGAAAATACCGTCCTGCAGCGACACTGTGACAGTGGCTCCCACAGGAGAATAGGCCACGGCGTTTCCGATCACATTGGTGAACACCTTCTCCATGAGCCGCCCATCGCCCGCATAGTGGAAGGCCGGCTGGATGTCCATATGCAGTTCCATCTCCTTGTCCTCCATCCGGCCACGGAACTGCTGACAGACCTTTTGCAGCATTTGGCTGATGTCCAGGTCGGTGCGTTCCAGGTGGAAGTCGCTGCCGCCCATCCGGGCCGCCGATAGAATCTCCTTGACCAGTGCCTCCATGTCATTGGTGGTCTTCAGGCACCGGCGCAGATAGGTGTCCCTGTCCTTATAGGGGCCCACCTGATGGATCATCCCCTCCAGCTGCCCTTTGATGATGGCAATGGGGGTTTTCAACTCATGGGATACGGAGGTGAAGAAGTCCACCCGCTGCTTTTCCTGCTCCCGTTCCCGCTCGATGTCCTGCTGCAGCTGCTCATTGGCCGCCTGCAGGCTGTCCAGAGCATTACTCAGCTGCTGGGACATCTCGTTCAGGCTGGAGGCCAGGACGCCGATCTCATCGTTCCGCCGCACATCGCACTTCCAGGTCATGTCAAGGGTAGTCATCCGTTTCGCCACATTGCTGATGCCCACCAGCGGCTTGGAATAGTACCGGGAGCAAATCACCGCTCCGATGATGGAGATCAGCAGAATCACAGCGGCGATGAGAGGGATCAGCCTCAGGAGGATATCGTAGGACTGCGCCACCGCTACCAGGGCAGCGTTGGCAAACAAATGATAGGTTTGCCCATTTTGCCGGAAGGTAGCGGAGCAGCTCATGGAGGGAGCCGAGGTGTCCAGATTCTCCATATCGGCAAAATTCACGGAGAACAGGTTGTTTCCGTTGTCATCGTTGATCTCCACCGAAGCGTTGTTCGTCATGGAGAATTCCAACAGGCCGTCTGAACTGGCCTCCCAGCCATTCCGCTCCAGAACCTCCACCAAGTCATAAAAATCGGAAGTGACCTGGCCTTCCAGCTGCGTGTGGTAATTCCTCGGCAGGAAGATCATCACCATGCCGTAGATGATAATGCAGCAGACCACCAGCAGGGCCAGCATACTGAGGAAGGTCTTTGCCTGGATGCTCTCACTAATTCTCTTTCTCAATTTTATATCCCGCCCCTCGAATGGTTTCGATATAATCCACACCCAGCTTTTTGCGGATATTCTTGATGTGGGTGTTCACGATCTTCTCATCGCCAAAGTAGTCATAGCCCCAAATGCTGTCCAGCAGGCTCTCCCGTGTAAACACCCGCCCCTGGTTCTCCACCAGGAGTTTCAATATCTCAAATTCCCGGATGGTCAAGGACACGCTTTCGTCTTTGACAAGGACCGTGAAGCTGTCCGTATCCAGGGTGAGATCCTTATAGCGGAGGATGTTCGTCTCCACCCCGGTGCCCTGTTCTGCCCGGCGCAGCACCGCTTCGATGTGCTTCACCACAAGGGGCATGGAAAAGGGCTTGGTGATGTAATCATCTGCCAGAGCGTCAAAGCCCTTCATCTGGCTGGCGTCATCGTCTAAAGCGGTAAGCATGATGATGGGGACTTGGCTCTCTTTCCGGATCGCCTCGCAGACAGAAAAACCGTTCATTTTTGGAAGCATCAAATCCAGCAGGATGAGGTCTGGACGATACTCATGGAATTTCTCCATTCCCTCTGATCCATCGCTGGCCAGCACTACGTTATATCCTTCATCCTCCAGAAACGCTTTCACTACGCTCTGAATGGCCTCTTCATCTTCTATAATTAAAATCGTTTTCGCCATGGTCTGCACCTCCAGGTAGTAGTGTACCATACGAAGATGGAGTTTTGATGGAGTAAGTGTTACTTTTGAAAAAAAGTAACGGCGGCCTGATTTCTCAGGCCGCCAAATCATAAGGTTATTTTTCTTCAAAGCTATAACCTGCTTCACGAATACAACGCAAATCAATCTTGGACCCTTTTGCTAACTTTAACTTGCGCCGAATTGTTTGAACATGGTGACTGACCAGTTCTCTTGCTTCACCGTAGTCGGATTCGCGCCAAACTCTCTCATAAATTTGCCCGTGCGTCAATACATGGTTTGCGTTTTTATACAAGTACAAGAGGATTTCGTACTCCGTTTTTGTGAGCAAAATCTCCTGGCCATAGCAGAATACCCGGCGTTGGTTTTCACGAATCTCCAGGGCAGAGGATGTAGATTGCGTTTCAAACTGAGGCATTTCCATATAATCAATATGTGTGACCGAGCGGATTAGATTTTGGACTTTAAGGACAATGTCATCTTCCCCGTCCTCAAAGAACAAAAGCATCACTTTCAATGAACCTTTTTATCCTGCCTTTCCATGGACTGCTTCAGTTTTTCAAATGACTCTGCACTGATTCCATGTTCCATTCTGCAGGCGTCTGTCTCCGCAGTTTTGGGGTCCACGCCTAAATCAATAAGCTGCTGCTTAAAAAAGCGGTGGCGCTCATATATCATCGTTGCGGTTTGCTCTCCTGTTCCTGTTAAAGAAATCGTGCCATTCTCATCCTTCATCAAATATCCGCCCTTGGCAAGCTCCTTAATTGCTCGGCTGACTGATGGCTTTGTTACCTGTAGCTGTTCAGAGATGTCTACGCACCGTACCGCTCCACGTTTTTGCTGGATTACCCAAATTGCTTCCAAATAATCCTCCATAGACGATGTTAGAGTCAAATAACATTCCCCCTGAAACTACTGAACCAGCTTCCAGCCAATGGCTTCTTGTCTGGCAGATACAAAATCGGCATAAAGTCCTTTTTGCTGAATCAGTTCTGCATGAGTGCCTCGCTGGACAATGTGAGCATGATTCAGCACAAGAATTTGGTCGGCGTTCCGAACAGTTTTCAACCGATGGGCAATCATGATGATGGTCTTGTCGTGGGTCAATGCTTCAATTGCCTGCTGCAGCTGATCTTCGTTCTCCGGGTCAACACTGCTCGTGGCCTCGTCCAAAATGATGATGGGGGCATTTTTCAGCATGGCACGGGCAATGGAAATGCGTTGCTTTTCGCCGCCTGATAAGGTGCCGCCTCCCTCACCAATCACAGTGCTATACCCATCCGGCAGAGCAGAAATAAAGTCATGGCAGCAAGCCTTTTTCGCTGCCTCCACTACTTGCTCATGAGTGGCGTCCGGACAGCCAAACTTGATATTGTTTTCAATCGTATCCGCAAAGAGGTATACGCTCTGGAACACCATCGAGATATTCTTCATCAGGCTGTCCAGCGTGAAGTCACGCACATCTGTACCGCCAATGGTGATTTTCCCAGCGTTCACATCCCAAAATCGGGCAATCAGATTACACATGGTCGTTTTGCCGGAACCGGATGGCCCAACAATCGCTGTAGTCGTTTTTTCAGGAATAGATAGGCTCACATGGTCTAAAATCTTACGGGTAGAGTAGGAGAAATCCACATCTTCAAATACAATGTCCGTAGTCTTTGGCGTGATTTCCGCACCGTTCTCATCCATAACCGGCGTATCATCCACAGAATTTGCGGTATCAATGGACGAGGCAAGCATTTGCAACATGGTAATCTGGCTGCCCGCACTTTCCAGGCTGTTGAACACCATAAAGGATAACACGACAAAAAGAACACCATAGACAAAGGAAAATGCTCCCGCAGTATAAAGGTATAGTGTCAATATTAACAGAAGGACACTGAACACTCGCACGACCAACTGCTGTAAAGCAATATATGGGGCCACTGCATAAACCAACTTCAAATTGCCGTTGTTGCTATCCCGGATCGCAGCAGCAATAGATTGGGAACTATCCTTTTCAAAACCAAATGACTTTACCACACCCATGCCTTGGATGTATTCCAAAACAGCTTCTACCAATCCCCGCTGTGCGTTCTGCCTTCTTTCCGCTGTGGAAGTTGATTTTCGAGTGGCAGCTTCTGTCACCAGCAGATAGCATACAACACCCACAAGAGCGACAAGTCCAAGTTGCCAATTATAAAATAGCAGGAACAGAATAAGAACAACGGAGTTAAAAAATCCGCCGATTATGTTGACCAGTGCTACGGGTGCTGAACTTTCCACATCCCCTAAAGTGGTGGTCACAATTCCGGTTATGGTGCCGATGTTATTCTTATTAAAATATCCCATCGGAATATAGCGCAGCCGGTTACCAATCGAAATGCGCTTATCCGCAACCATGCCATACCCTACTACTGTCTGCTCATTCATAGAGAAAAACGAGGCGAAAATCCGTCCGGCAATTGACAATATCATCATGCCAAGGGATAGCCATACGGAAGTAATGCTATGATTGGCAGAAGCCAAGGCATCCACGATGAAGTAGAGTGCGCCAAATTGAAGGGATGCAAAGATACCGTTAAGCAGGGAAAAGAAAAGAGATTTTTTCAAGAGCCCTTTCCGATTACCCGCAAATGCAAATATTTTCTTTAATGTGCCAAGCATGAAAACACCTCCTTAGGCTTCGTCTCTGGCTCCAATGTGTGCCTGCCACATATCCTTGTAAAGTGGGCAATGAGCCAGCAATTGCTCATGGGTGCCTTGTGCCTCAATATTTCCGGCATTGACTACCACAATATTGTCCGCTCCTGTGATTGTAGAAAGCCGGTGAGCAATCACAATCAATGTCTTTCCAGCAGTTAGTGCAGAAATCGCCTTTTGGACTACCGCCTCATTCTCTGGATCAATAAAAGCGGTTGCCTCATCTAAAATTACAATAGGAGCGTCTTTCAACATGGCACGGGCAACAGCGATCCGCTGGCGTTCACCACCGGAAAGCTGGGAACCGCTGCTGCCGACAATCGTTTCATAACCTTTATCCAGACCATGAATGAAGCTGTCGCAGCCACTTCGGATTGCCGCCTGTTCCACTTCCTCATCGGAAGCGTCGGGCTTTCCCATGCGGATATTTTCACGGATACTGCGATTAAACAGGTAGTTATCCTGGGACACATAGGAAATCTGTGCGGCAAGCTGTGACAACGGAACCTCTGTCAGCTCATGACCACCCAAAGTAATGCTGCCGCTGGTAACATCCCAATACCCGGCAATTAGTTTTGCAATCGTAGACTTGCCGGAACCGGAAGGCCCCACAAAGGCGGTCATGGTTCCGGGGTGAATAGAAAGGTTGAGCCCATGCAAAACTTCCTGCTGCTTATCGTAAGAAAAAGCTACATTCTTTAGTTCAATTTCCAAATCGTCAAACACAACAGGATTGTCGGCATGGCAAAGTTCTTCGGCATTTAAGATACTGCTAATTTCCTCTGTGTTTTTTCCCAGCATTGCCAAAGAGCCGGTGAAGGAAAAAGCCTCCATGATCGGCCCCACAAGGCCAAGAGAAAAGATAATCGCCGCCATAAAGGTCATAGTTTCTAAACTACCGGAAAGCCATAGAGCCATACCACCCGGAAGGACACTGAGAAGCACAGATGGAATTACCGCATTATAGGAACACATGGTTTTCTGGCTGTTAGCCATCCATTTTATGAAGTAATCTGCGTTGCCCCGGACAGCATCCGCATATTTCTCATAGGAACCTGCCGACTGGCTGAATGCTTTGACTACCTCAATACCGCCGATATACTCTACAACAGCATCTGCCATTTTCTTGCTGGCGGCCATTGCACCTGCGCCTTCTGTGGCATAGTTCCGCATACCGATGGACATAATGACCAGTCCGATAAATAGGGTTGCCAAAGAAAGGAGCGCCATCCGCCAATCCAAAACGAACAGGTACACAATGATAAACAGCGGCACCAGCATATTTGAGGTCATTTCCGGCAAGAGATGGGCAAATGGCACTTCCATGCCTTCAATCCGGTCAACAATGATGCTTTTATAGTGGCCGGATGGTGTGTCCAAAATCGTTCCCATCGGAACTTTTGCGAGTTTTTCTACAACACGCTCCCGCAGATCCCGCAGCGTACTATACGCCGCATTATGGGAAATTACTGTTGACAGGTTTGAAAAAAGTACCTTTCCGCAATATCCGGCCAAAGCCACAAGACATACAGGCAGGTATGCAGAGAAGGTAGTTTCTCCTGCAAACATTTTCGCAATAAGATTGACAACGCAGAAATAGGGTATCATTTGGCAAGCCACGCCGAGGATCGCCAGAATAATACTAACAATGAACTTGCCATGATGAGCTTTCCCCCAGCTCCAAAGAGTACCAAGGGAAGATTGTTTCTTTTGCCTTTCCATGGACTGATGCACCTCCTTACTTTCCCCAAGGAAAAATCGCAGCAGACGGTCACCATCTGCTTTTGTTTCCAGCGCATAGTTTTCTGAAGTACGTCCATTTTCAATATGGAGCACCTGATCGCAGCAGCGCAGGATGAACTCCGGATCATGGGTAACAATCACAATCGTCTTGCCAGAAGCAGCCAACCGATTGATAGCCTTCGCTACCTGCCTCATATGGTTCAGGTCAAGCCCGCTGGTCGGCTCATCGAAAAGAATGATGGGGCGCTCCGAAGCAATCGCAGACGCAATCGCCACACGTTGTTTCTGCCCTCCTGAAAGGCCCATGGGATGACTTTCTTTGAATTGGAGCAAATCCATTTCATCCAGAATAGAGTCAATTCGCTTTTCATCATCCAAAAGCGCAGCGTTCTTTGGCATACTAATGAGGATTTCTTCTTTGACGCTTTCTGTAAAAAGCTGATGATTTACGTCCTGCATGACCATATAGCACAGCTTCAGGCGCTGCTTGCGCCCGTATTGTTTTGTTTCCTGCTGCAAGCTGCCGCTGCACCGCTTTTCCAAACCGCATAAGCACCGGGAAAAAGTGGTTTTTCCAGCTCCGTTGTGGCCAATCACCGCTGTAACACGCCCAGGGGACAGTTCAGTGTTATCCAAGCAAAGAGTTTCCTCCTTGCTGTCTCGATAAGAAAAATGAAAATCTTTCATTCTCCAAGACGGGCCGGCAGCTGTTCTTTTTTTGTGTGTAACTTGCCGCAGGCTGGAAAGCGTCAAAGGACGAAGCCCCATTGCCTCCCGCTGCGATTCTGCAAGCTCAGAAAACTCCTTGCCCGTGTAATCGCCAGCAATCTCTCCATCTTTTAAGTAGAGAACACGGTCTGCTAAATCGTAGAGATAGTAGAGGCGGTGCTCCGCAATAATAACCGTCTTTCCTTCTGCTTTCAAAACTTTCAATAACTTTCGCAGATCTTCAATGGCATAGGCGTCCAGATTAGATGATGGCTCGTCGAATACGAAAACTTCCGGCTGGATAGCCGCAGCAGAGCCGCAGGCAATTTTCTGCTTTTCTCCGCCGGACAAGGAGAAAATGCTTCTACCCAGTAGTCCGTTGAGGTTGAGCTGCTCTGCCACTTGCTGTACCCGGTTTCGTATATCCTGCTCGGGCAAACCATGATTTTCCGGGCCAAAGGCAATCTCAGACGTGGTATCCACATTGAAGAACTGGCTGCGGGGGTTTTGAAATACTGAGCCGACTTTTTCCGATATTTCAAATAGGGAGAGGTCTTTGCATTCCTCACCATCCAATAGTACCTGCCCCGTCAGTTCCCCCTCGTAGTAATGGGGGATAAGTCCATTGAATAGCCTCGTCAAAGTCGTTTTCCCACAACCGGAAGCGCCGCAGAGTAAAACGAAGGAACCGTCCTCGATAGAACAGGAAATATTCTTCAAGGTACCTTCGTTTTGCGAAACCTCCGTGTCTTCACTATTGGAACGGTAAGAAAAACAGACATTTTTGCATTCAATCATCAGCTCACCCCCCTTATCCATAGACCAATCTGTACTGCCAATCCCACAACGCAGAGCAAAAGCATAAGAGCATCCTGAACATGGATTCCAATGTCGCAGATATTTGTTCGCTTTACCGGGCCGCCTAATCCACGGGTTAGAGAAGCAGCAGACAGTTCCTCACCAATCTTGACACTGCACATCAGCATGGGAACAAGCCGGTACTCCAGAATAGAACCGGCTTTCCCTCCGCGCAGGCGGATACCGCGCATTTTCATTGCGTCTCCAATAGCGTGCCATTCCTCCATTACGGTAGGGAAAAAGCGGAACATCACAGCCATAGGAATCGTAACTTGATTTGGTATATGCAGGCGCTCCATCCCCGCAATAAATTCACTGACCGTGGTGGTGGTAACAACATAGTAGGCCATTGCGATACTTGGCCCAAAATAAAGCAATAGGCCTACGATGATCATCACGAGATACCTTGCAATGCCAGGAATGCTTGCCAGCCAAAACTCCTGAAGGCAAATAGATGCGCCATACACAACAAAGTAGATGGCAGCGACTTTCCACATCTTTGATAACAGCAATATGATGAGAGGGACAATGGCCGGTATGTAAAACATCTCCGCTTGAAAGGAACCGCCTAAAACAAGCAGCACCATTGTAACCAAAACCGCCAGCTTTGTCCGGGGATCAAAAAGAAGTCCTGCGTTCTGCTTTTGGCTTGCAAGGAGTTCAGAACCCATTACGCAATCCCCGCCCGTTCAAAATGCTTTTTGAAGATTTTGCGCCCAATCAAGCCGCCAATGATACCGGCCACAAATGCCGCCACAATCATCACGGGCAAAATCCAATCCGGCATATATCCCATTAGAGTGTCTGCATATTCCTGCCCGAAAGTAGGAATCAACTTTTCATAATAACTGTCACGTGTCATAATGATGGGGATAAACGCTCCAAATACCCAGATGGAAAAAACTCCATGTGCCAGAATCTCCATCTTTGCACTCTTATACCCGGAACGCTTCAGCATAAAATCTGCAATCAACCCGAAAACCAGCCCGGTGAGAATGCACCAATAGCCCATTCCGGTCAGCAACATTAAAACGCCCTCCAGTAAACCGGAAATCGTCAGCATTCCAAACTTTTTAATCTTGGAGAAGTACAGCATCATGGGAATGCCCCCGATCAGCGGCACCAGCACATCCAGCAAGGGAATAAAGATAGGGATAACCCCCAGCATGGACACGGCAAAAACTACCACAAAGTAGATGGCGGCAAAGATACCGATATTGATTAAGTCTTTGCCCTGCAATTTGTTGCTCATTGTTTGAATCCTCCTTTATGTTTTTGGGTTAGACTTCGCTAACCACATCACAGTATAGCATAGAGTATCGATTTAATTCTATCCCTGTTTCAGTATTTCAGCCCCAAATAGCAATGAGTTTTCAGCTTGACAGAGGGACGAAAAAAAGAGATAATATTAATAATGAGCACAGTGCTCAGCAAAATCAAGCAAAAAACGGTGGTTATAATGGGTGAAATCTTAAATCAAATGCTTGATAACTACCTGGCTAACTCGAATGTAGAATTGGAAAAAGGGCCAGATAGCGTGTCATTTACAATCAATTCAGCCGAGGGAATCAGCCGGACAAGCCTTTACAACATCTTGCCTTATATGCACCTGATTTTCTTTGACATCCATGCACGTTCTCTGCCGGGCGAGATAGCCGAGAATGCCGAGTTTCATCCACTACAGTTTAATTACTGCGTCGGCGGAAGAATTGAACTGCTTTTAGATGATAATTCTTATATCTATCTCAAAGAAAATGATTTTTGTATCAGCAGGCAGACTTCACAGAGCGAGTCCTATTTCCCTACAAGGTATTATCATGGAATTACCATGTACTTTGACCCGGAGTTTTTCACCGAATCTAACAGGAATGTCGTTGAACTTTTCCATTTGGATTTGTCCCGTATGCCAGAAATCTATTTTGAAAAGAAAGAAACCTATATCGCAGAAGTGGCCAGCGGAATGAGAAAAACACTGAATCGCTTGTGGCAGCTCTATGAGTCACCTTCTGCTTTCCACATGAAGCTCTGTGTTTTGGACTTGCTACACCAACTTTTAGACGAAAGAAATGTTTCTCCAGAAAAAGCACTTGCTTTTTACACCAGCGTACAGGTGGAGATAGCCAAGAAAGCCGAGCAGATGCTAACTGCCGATTTGAAAAAGCATATTCCAATGAAGGAAATTGCCCAGCAATTCGGAATCAGCGAAACCAGCCTGAAAAACTATTTCCGTGGAGTGTATGGGAAAAACGTCTCTGATTACCTGCGGGATTTGCGTATGAGCGTGGCCGAAAAGCTGTTGGTTGAAACTAAACTTCCTATCTCCGAAATTGCTTCACAAGTTGGATACACTAAACAAGGCAAATTTGCAGAGGTTTTCCGGCAGCAGTTTCAAATGAATCCATTAGAGTATAGAAGGAAACAAAAACTAAAAGACATACTGTTGGAGTAATAAAAACATAAAGAAGCCCTCACAATTATGCAGCGTCCCATAAGGAAGTAAAAAGAAATTTGGCAGGAACCGGTGTGTTAAATCACGCCGGTTCCGATTCGTTTAGGGACTCCCTTCCGATCTTTAAAGGGATGCGGATTTGCCCCACATAGGTAAAGTATAAATCTATCTGCACATGCTTCCTCCCGTTCTCCCTTACCGGGCTGTGCACCACGATCTTGCTCACAAGCTCATTGAGAATGGCAGCGTCAAGTTCTGGAATATCCAGGTACTTGTCCACCAGCTTCAGAAACTCGTTCACATTGGAAACCTGCCCGGCCTGTGTTTCAATTTCCCGTTCCAGTACAGCGGCAAGCTGCTCAAGCTCTGCCTGCTCCTTCTCGTATTGGCGGGATAATTTTAAGTACCGGCTATCAGACAGCTTGCCCAGCACATTGTCCTCATAGATGTGCTGGATAATCCGGTCTAAATCCTCCATCCGCTTTTTCGCCCCGGAGAGGGCTTTCTGTTTTTCTGCCAGTTCTGCCTTGCGGCTTTCCTCATCCTGCGCCAGCATTTCCAACTTGAAATCCTTCCGGAACATACGGACATAACTCAATGTCTGCCGTATGGTTTCCAACACGATCCGGTAAAGCACCTGTTCCCGGATATAGTGGATTTTGCAGGAGCCGGTGTTGCTCTTGTAATTGGAGCAGACGAAATGGTTCTGGCTGTCATCCTTGTAAGTGCTGCAGGTGCAGAAATACAGCTTTGCTCCGCAGTCGGCGCAGTAGAGAAGGCCGGAGAATATGCTGGTTCTTCCTGTTTTTGTCGGCCTGCGTTTGTTCTTCCGCAGTTCCTGCACCCGTTCCCACTGTCCCTTCTCAATGATGGCGGGCTGGGTGTCCTCAAAAACCCGCTGGTTCTCAACCGGGTTTTCCATCCGCTTTTTGAATTTCAGAGACTTGGTATAGGTCTTGAAGTTCACGGTACAGCCCGTGTACTCCCGCCGCTCCAAAATTCTAAGCACGGCGTTGGTATTCCAACGGTATAGGTTTTCCGGCATGGCCCAGCCTTTCTGCTTCGCATGATAGGCGGTGACGGTCAGTACCCTGTCGGCTGTGAGGATTTTTGCAATCTGCATGGGGCATTTCCCCGCAATGCAGAGGTTGAAGATACGCTGTACCACCTTTGCCGCTTCTTCATCCACGATCCATTTCTTTTTGTCCTGCGGGTCTTTTATGTAGCCATAGGGCGGATTGCTGGCGATATGCTCCCCGGCTTCACCCCGCATCTTTACCACTGCCCGGATTTTCTTGCTGGTATCCTTGGCGTAGTAGTCGTTGAATACATTTTTGAACACCGCAAAATCATTTTCTCCTTTGGCGCTGTCTACATCATCGTTGATGGCGATAAAGCGGACGTCATAGGCAGGAAAGATGAAATCCTGCAATCGCCCCATGTAGGAATACTCCCTGCCCAGCCGGGACAGGTCTTTGACAATCACAGCGGATACGCTGTAATCCTCCACATATCGCATCATCTCCTGGAACCCCGGCCTCTGAAAACTGGTCCCTGAGAATCCATCGTCCACGAAGAACCGGGTGTTCCGGAATCCATGGTCGGCGGCGTATTTGCTCAGCAGGGCTTTCTGGTTGGTAATGGAATTACTTTCCCCATCCAGGGCATCGTCCTGGCTCAAGCGGCAGTACAAAGCGGTGATTTTTTCTGGCTGCTGATTCATTTATTTCTCCTTTCTGTTCAGGCAGCCAAGTAAACGGTTGCCCTTATTATAACGCTTCGGTTTAGATTTTTCAGCTATGTCTCTGATTCTTTTTCCTGCAAATCTTTCTCCATCAGCCGCTTGAGTTTCTTCACGATCCCTTCCGAGCCTTTTTCCGCAAAGTGGGGAATGACTGTGTAGACGGTATTCCCCTCAAAGAAGGGATAGCTGCTGCCGCCAAGGTCAAAGTAAAACGCCCCGTCCCTGAAATGTTTTTCCATCCGTTCTCCCACAGCGGGGTCAAAATCTTTCAGCAGTTCATATAGCTTTTGTTCATCAGTCATCGGCGCCCCTCCTTTCGCCAACCGGCAGATTCAGGGTAATCACAGCCGGTCTGCCAAGGCCCTGTTTCCGGCGGACGATCAGGCCGCAGGATTCCAGTTCGTGAAACGCCCGCGTTGCCACCTGCCTGCTCCGTCGGAGTTTCGATTTAGCGTCCTCCACAGTGAAGTACAGGCGGATGGTTCCATCCGTTTCGATGTAGCCTTTCTTTTTGGAAATCCCCGCCCGGTCTAAAAGCAGGGCGTACAACACCTTGGCGTCATTGGATAAATCCATGGGGATAAGGAACCGTGGAAAAATGATGTAAGACGAAATATCGGTATCTGTCTTGTATGGAATCATAAATTCTCCTTTCTATCCATCCATCGCTGTGATAGATAGATTGATATTGACTGTTTTGTATTTAACTCTTTTTTATTAACTACCGTCTAAATCCGGGCGGTCAGAGAGGCAGGAAAACCACGGACTGAAAAACAGGATATAGACGTTCCAGAGCGTCAGCTTTGCCGTGTCCTGGAATCCCGAATACGGAAAATCCCAATACGGACGGTTAGAAGCTCGTTCTGGGCGGGTATAAGGGATTTATCCCTCTATCCCGTTGAACGGCGCTGACAAAGCCCGCAGAATCAAGGCTTTTTCGTCTCTAATTGTCCGCAGGCAGCCCGCCTTTTCCGGTCACTGGCTGTTTTTTGCCTGCGGTGAATGATAGCGGCGCAGGGCTTGCAGTATTTCGCCCGGTTGGAACCGGGAAGAAAGGTTTGTCCGCAGACAGCGCACCGTTTGTGTTCCTTCCGATAAAGCAAAGCAGTCGCCAGAGGTTCATCCAAAGGCAGGACAGCGGCACGGAACCAATTGCATAGCAGAGAGTAGGAAATGCTTTGTATGCACACGCATTCTTCTCCATCGTCAAGAGCAAGGCAATTCCCGCTCTCATAATTGCAGCACTGATGGACCAGTTTTCTTGCCCTGCGGTACTGGGAATAGGTCATTATAGGGATTTTTTCTTTGATTTCTATCATCTCCTTTCAGACGGTCAAAGAATATCCCTCTAATATTCATTTCATTTTTGAGGGGTTTTTACGGGGGTTCAGCAGAAAAATTTAAAAATGCCTCTCTATTAGTCGTGACATTTTTAAGGGTATTTTTGTAGGTGTTTCCACAAAAAAATACCATCATGGCTTTCATAAGCCATGATGGTATTTCTCAGATTTCAAATTTATAGCCGATACCGTAGACGCTTTTCACATAGTCCGGCACATCCGGCGCTACCTTTATTTTCCTTCGCAGGTTGCTGATATGATTGTTGACCGCCTTGCGGGAATAGTAGTTGTAATCCTCCTGCCAGACCAAGTCCAGAATCACTTCATAGGAGTACACGCGCCCAGGGTGCTGGATAAGTAGAGAAAAGATGTCAAATTCCTTGACTGTCAGCGAAATCACCTGGCTTTGCACTGTCACTAAGCGCTTCTCCAGGCAGAAGTACAAATCACCTTCCTGAATTTCCGTCAATGGCTGATCTGCCTGCGGAGAAATAAAATACTGGCCTCGAAAGAGTGTTGAGTATGGGACATCAGCCGGAAGATTGCCAGCCTCATAGTCACGAACAAACTGAGCCAGCTCCTTCTTTTGGCTGACAGAAAGCAGGGCAAACAGTTTTTCCCCAATTTGCCTGCCAGTTTCAGCTAAATCAAACACGGCTAATTTCCCATATCACCACCACCTAACCGTCATCAAATGCTTTCTTTAATTTTTGAAACGATTCTGAACTAACTGCGTGTTCAATGCCGCAAGCATCCTGCTCTGCGGTTTCGGGATCCACGCCAGCCAATATAAGTTGCTTTGTGAAAAACAGGTGCTTTTCGTAAATCTGTTCGGCAATCTGCAATCCTAGTTCCGTTAGGGAAAGTGTACCGTCAGCATTTTTAACAAGATGGCCGGATTTTATGAGTTCCTTGACTGCCCGGCTTACGGAAGGCTTTTTTACCCCCAACTGCTCTGCGACATCTACGCATCGAACATAACCGTGCTGCTGTTTTATCATTAAGATAGCCTCCAGATAATCCTCCATCGCTGGTGTCAAAGCCATTGGCACACCTCCCTTCCAGAACATTCTTCGTGTTCACTACCGTTATTTCGCCTTTACATTGGCGATTTCAATGAACAACTGGTCGCTGCCAAAGCTGAACGAATCAATCTTGTCGCTGTTAAAGGCGGCATACTGATGCGCAGAGGTAAACGGAACCAGTACGGCTTGATCTGCCGCAAAGGTAAGCACCTCGCTATAGATTTCCTGCACACGGTCCAAATCAGCGGTGCTGTCCAGCTCTTTAATGGTGTCCGTGCCATTTTCCATAGTAAGGGCAACCTGCCACAAAATCGGGTCGGACATCATTTCCGGGTTCATATTCGTCATGGTGAGGAACGGGTCATAGTAACCGCCGTAGGTTGTGTGGAGCGAGAAATCAAAATCGGTAGAAACCTGCGTAAACCACGTCATATTATCCGAACCGCGAGGCGTTACTTCAAACCCTACTTCACCCAATTCCTGAGCAATTACAAGCGCCGCATCGTCCATTGTTCCCTGATTGGTGATATAATCCAGCGTAACACTCAATTTTGCGCCATCTTTTTCGCGGATGCCATCGCCATCACTGTCTACCCAACCGGCGCTTTCCAGCAATTCTTTTGCTTTATCTGCATTGTAGCTGTATGTAGTGGCTTCTACATCGCAATACGGTAGAGAGGTATCCAGCAACTGTTCCGAAGCTGTTTCAAGACCGGAGAATACACTGTCGCTGATCGTTTCCTTATCAATCGCATAGGCCACCGCCTGCCGGACAGCGGCATCGTTAAACGGAGCCTCCTGTGTATTGAAGCCGATAAAACGGCTGTTGGAAATGCTGTCATCCAATACGGTGCCAATTCCATCCGCAGAGGAAAGTTCGGTATAACCAGCAAAGCTCAAACGGGATGTACCCGCAAGCAGATCCACTTCGCCATTGCGCAGAGCGAGAATTGCAGCATCGGGATCCGCGATCACTTTTACGGTAAATTCGTCCACATCAGGCTGTTCTCCCCAATAATTGGGATTGCGGACGAAAGTATAAGAGGTTCCGTCACCGTCCCCGGCATACATATAGGGGCCAGTCCCCATTGTCTGGGTCAGCAGTTCTTCTTTAGTTGTCAAATCCTCATTAAACGCATTGGGCGATACGATTCCCATTGGGTTGCACATGGCGAGGTCGTTCAAAACACCATAATAAGGAGTGGTAAGATGAATTGCCACGGTATGTTCGTCCACCACTTCAATCGACTCCGTGAGTGTTCCAATCTTACCAAAGGATGCAATATATGCTCCCAAATTGGAGAATGCCGCCTCTAAGCTGGTTTTTACTGCTTCCGCATTGAGGTCAGCACCATCCGAAAACTTCACGCCTTCTTTGAGATGGAAAGTGTAGGTCAGTCCATCATCGCTGATGTCCCACGTTTCGGCCAGCCCAGCCTTAAATTCACCATTTTCCCGAACGACGAGTGTATCGTAGCAGTTACGGGCATAGTAGGTGAAACCGTAAGTACCATTGGAAGTGGCAGGGGACATCGCTGGATAGAAGCCGGTGGAAAAATCCCAGCTTTCTGTTGTTGTGATACTTACCGGAGTAGAATCAGAACCGGAAGTATCGGGTGTTGTACTGTTGCAGGCGCAGAGACCAAGCACCATAACGCCCGCCATCATCAGTGCAGCAAGTGATTTTAGTTTCATAAATCAAACCGTCCTTTCGTTTTTTGTATATATCACGCCCCAAGGAGCGTATATACCTATTTCAAATCAAGTGGGAAGCGCGCAAAAGCTGTTTGGTATAGGGGTTTTGAAATATCTTCAGATCCCCATTCCATTGACGGCTTTCGATCAGTTTCCCGTTTTGCATCACATGAATTTCGTCCGCAAGATAAAGCGCCGCGTCAATCTCATGGGTAATGAAAAGATAACAGCATTGTTCTTCCTCCTGAACTCTTTTTAGCAATTCCAAAATACTTTTGCGCAGAATGACATCCAAACCGCTGATGGATTCGTCAAAGACGATATAGCGCGGGGAAACAGCCAGAGCACGGGCAATCCCTACGCGCTTTTGCTGCCCGCCGGAGAGTTCGCCCGTTTTCTTGTTCGCTGTTTCCTTCGGCATCCCCATACGGTCAAGCAATTCAAAAATTCTTGCCCGTTCTTTCTCTTTAGGTATATTCAGCAGGTTTCGGATTGGCTCGGCAATCGCCTGATAAACCGTAAAATGGGGGTCAAGGGCGCTTTTTCCGTCCTGCAATACCAGTTGGATTGCTTTTGCCGTTTCTTTCCGGTTTCTTTTTCCTTTGCGGGAAATCGGTTTTCCGTCCAGCAGGATTTGACCGGACGAAGGGGATTCCAGCCCCAAAATTAACCGTGACAAGGTGCTTTTTCCGCAGCCGCTTTCTCCCACCAAAGCGTAGATATGATGATCTTCCATAGGCAGGCTCACATCAGAAACCGCATCAAACAGCAACTTATCTTCGCCTTTGTATTGTTTGCTTACATTTTTCACCTCCAGCATGTACTCACCCCCATCCCAAGTGGATCGCCTCAATCAGTTCCTTGGTATAATCAGCTATTGGATTCTGTAAGACCTCTTGGGCGCAGCCTTGTTCTACCATCTGTCCTTCTTTCAAAATCAGTACATGGCCTCCGACATGCCGTGCAACATCAAAGTCATGGGTGACTAAAAGCAGTGCGCAGCCCTGCTCCTGTAGATGCAGGAATTGCTCCACCGCTTTGTCCCTGTGAATCGCGTCTAAAGCGGTAGTCGGTTCATCGGCAACCACCAGCTTTGCGTTACCGGCAATCGCAAGGGCAATGAGGCAGCGCTGGAGCATACCACCCGAAAGCTGATACGGCCTGCTGCTTAAAATCCTTTTGGTGTCTGTAAGCCCTGCCCGAGACAACGCCTGTTCATAAAGAGACAAGGCTTCCTTTTTCTTCAAATCTTGATGCAGGTTAAGAAATTCGGCCATTTGAGCACCAATTTTTCTGGAAGGGTCGAGCGCCGTCATCGGATTTTGCGGGATAAAAGCGATTTTATTGCCATAGTACAGCGCCCGTTCTTTTTCCTTTAGCTGTAAAAGCGATCTGTTATCAAAAAAGATTTCGCCATTCACTTGGAAGGCGCTGCTGTTAAGCAGCCCCAAAATTGCCCGGCAGGTCATCGTTTTTCCGCTTCCTGATTGGCCTAAAAGGATAACTGCACCCGCTTCCTCCAACGAAAAACTGATGTCCTTCACCAAATCCTGATATGGATTTTTAAGCGCAATGCTAAGATGTTCTACCTGTAACAGCTTTTTGCTCATAGCACATCCTCCTGCGGCTGAAGAATGTCCCTAAGCGCCTCGCCAAACAGATTGAAGCCTGCGGCGGCAATGAAAATGCAGATACCGGGGTAAATGAGCAGTTCCGGGTGGGAATACAACGCCACCTGCGCTTCCTCCAGCATTGCGCCCCATTCAGCCGTTCCGCTGGGCAGACCAAGGCCGAGAAACGAAAAGCTGGAAACCGTGAGGATGGCCGAAGCTACGCCCGTTGAAAAATACACCAAAAACTGCGGAAGGATATTGGGAATTAAATGGTGAACAATAAGCTGCCACATTCCACAGCCGGACACCCTCGCGGCGACAATGTAATCCCGCCCAAGTTCCGTTTTGGCATAGGTGCGAATAAGCTGCATAAACCGCGCCCACATGGAGATGACAACCGCCCAAATAATATTTTGCAGGCCATTTCCCAAAACGCCGATAATCGCCACTGCGATAATGAGCGTGGGGAAAGCGATAAATACCTGGCTGATTCCTGTCACAACACGGTCAAACCAGCCGCCGATACACGCTGTCATCATTCCAAGGATTAAACCAATCCCTCCCAACAGAATCAAAATGGGAAGCGCCAGCCCAAGGGATGCTCTTGCACCATAAAGCAAGCGGGATAATTCACACCGCCCAAGCTGATCGGTTCCAAGGGGATAATCGGCGCTCGGCGCTTGATATTTCATCAGTGGATTCACCTCGTCCGGCGCATGGGGAGCCAAAAGCGGTGCGAGAATTGCAACGGCGCAGATCAGCACAATCAGGCCAAGCCCGATGACCGCCTGCGGATTTCTCCATATTTTACGCAGCATCGCTTTCCTCCTTTCTCCACGGGCATAGCAAGTGGTTGAGTATTTCGCCAAACAGTTCGGCCAGAAGATACAGCGCGGCGATAATCAGCATACAAGCGCCAATCGCATTGGCATCAGCGGCCATAATACAGTTCATCAGGTAGTTGCCCACACCTTTGATAGAAAAGACCTTTTCCACCACGGCGCTTCCAGCAATCAGATAGCTTACATACTGGCAGAACAGGGTGATGACGGGCGGCAGGGCATTGCGGAATACCTTCTTCCAGAGGATCCTGTTTACCGTCATCCCGTTGGCACGGGCAAAGCTCACATAATCACGGTGCATTTCTTCCAGCAGTGAAGCGCGAAATACCCGTACAGTCGAGCAAATCACAGGAAAAGATAAGGTAATGGATGGCAATATCAATCCCATAATCCCCGATGCAGGCGTTACGCTGAAAATCGGGATTTCCACAGCGAAGCCAATCAACAGCAAAAAACCGAGCCAGAACGGAGGAACACAAATTCCAAACAGCGAAACAATCCGCATGATATGGTCCGTCAGCTTGTTCTTTTTGGCCGCGCATAAAACGCCAAGCAGAATTGAAAACACGATAATTTCAGCTAACGACAGAAAAACTAATTGCAGCGTTTGCGGGAAGTAGGCTGCCAAATCCGCAGCCACCTCGTTTGTTGAAAAAATAGATTCCCCAAAGTCGCCGCGAAAGACACCGCCGATCCAGTTCAAATACCGAATCGGAAGCGGCTGATCCAAACCAAGTTCCGCGCGTACCTGTTCAATCACTTCCGGTGTAGGAGAGAGATTTCCACGGCGCACAAGATAAGTGGCTGGGTCTGTACTGGATAATGCAGTCAGGATAAAGCACAGGATGCTTACGCCAAAGAGCAGAACCAGCAGCCGCACGATTCGTTTTATCCAATGAGATTTCACCGTTTCCCTCCTTTCCGGTTAATCGAAGCTAACCATTGTGTCGAAGTAACTGCGGCAGGCGGCATATCGCCCGCCGCAGTGCATAAATTACTGTGCAAGTTTCCAGTTCCGCGCTTTCTGCCGGATATTCCAGAATTTTTGATAGATTCCTTTTTGTTGTATCAGTTCAGCGTGAACGCCTTTTTCTACAATTTTTCCGTTATCCACCACCAAAATCTGATCGGCATCCCGAATCGTGGACAGCCGGTGTGCAATGACAATCAGCGTCTTATTTTTTACCAAAGCGCTGATGGCCTGTTGCAAATGCACCTCGTTTTCCGGGTCAACGCTGGCGGTTGCCTCGTCAAGCAGGATAATCGGCGCGTCCTTGAGCATGGCGCGGGCAATGGAGATCCGCTGCTTTTCTCCACCGGACAGGGTGGAGCCGCCTTCGCCAATTACCGTGTCATATCCTTGTGGCAGAGCAGAGATAAAATCGTGGCAGCAGGCTTTCTTTGCCGCTTCTACCACTTGCTCATGGGTTGCGTCCGGGCAGCCAAACTTAATATTGTTCTCAATGGTATCGTGGAACAGATACACATTTTGAAATACCATGCTCATATTCTTCAAGAGGCTGTCACAGGTAAACTCTTTGACATCGTGGCCGCCTATGGTAATGCTGCCTTCCTGCACATCCCAAAACCGGGCGATCAGCCTTGTAATGGTGGTTTTGCCGCCTCCAGAGGGACCGACAATCGCAGTCATGCTGCCCTGTGGAATGGAAAAACTCACATCCTTCAAAATTGGATTGCCATTCTCATAAGCAAAGGACACATGCTCGAAGCCAATGTCAAAGGAATCCAAAGGGATGTCCCTACCGTTTTCATCAATTTTTTTTGCCTGTTTGATACGCTCTACCCGGTCAAGGGCAGCGTCCATTGTCCGAATCATTGTCGTCATCTGGCCCATAACCTCAATCGGATTGAAGATGGTAAAGGAAGCGATCAGAATAACGGCGAGATTAGCGAAAGACAGGTCGCCGCCAACAGCGAGGATTCCCGCGCACAGCATAATCATGCAGGCCGAAATACGGAACACCATCGAATAGGTCATATTGAGCGGGGTAAATACACGCTCCACCCCATAAGAGGCAGCCGCATTGCTCTCATAGGCATCTTCAATATCGCTCAGATTTTTGTCGCACATATTGAAGGATTTTACAACGGAAATACCTTGCACGTATTCCAATGTGGCCGCAACTGCTTCGGATTGGATTTTCTGCCGCTTTGCAGAGAGAGCCTTTCCTTTTTTCTGCATGTGGCTGTAGATTGGGAAGGAAAGAAGGATGCCTGCCACGAAAATCAAACCGATACGCCAGTCAAAGGTCAAAATACAAGCCGCCATGACAATCATACTCAAAACGCCGGTTGTAACCTTATCAAGAATGTGCATAGAGTAGTTCTCGAGAAAGTTCAAATCCGTTGTAACAGTCGCCGTAATGTCCCCGACACTGTTATCATGGAAAAAGCCCATCGGCACATTCCGCAGCCGGTCGCCCAATGCAATCCGTTCTCTGGCTACAAACTCAAAGCCTGCTGTACTTTGCAGCCGGTAAACCAGATATTTGAAAATCATGCGCAGGATTAAGCCTCCTGCAATCAAGCCGATAACAATACCCCATGTTTGTCCTGTAATCGGTTGACCGTTCTGCAATTCTATCAGGACAAGAAAGACGGCGGCGATTGGCAGCAGGCCGAACATGGATTCCAGAAAGCCACAGATAAAGCTGCCCCAAATCCGTTTCGATAAGTTTCCACTTAAACGCAGTACGCGCCGGATGATTTTCAGCATAATTCACTCACCTCCTGATTCATACTCCAGTCCATTGCGCTGATATGGGCTTTCCACATATCCAGATAGGTTTCGGAATGGGTTAGAAGCTGCTCATGGGTTCCCTGTGCGGTAATCTGTCCGTTTTCCAACACTAAAATATGGTCGGCATACATAATGGTAGAGAGCCGGTGCGCAATGACAATCAGAGTTTTCCCCTTTGTCAGCTTATCAATGGAACGCTGCAATTTATCTTCATTCTCCGGGTCTGTGAAGGCGGTGGCTTCATCTAAAATCACGATAGGCGCATTTTTGAGGATTGCCCGCGCTATGGCAAGGCGCTGGCGCTCGCCACCGGAAAGCCTTGCCCCGGCGTCACCGGCATTGGTATCGTATCCTTGGGGGAAACGTGCAATAAATTCATCGCACCCGGCCTGTGCTGCCGCCCATTCCACTTCCTTATCAGTAGCCTCCGGTTTACCAATGCGGATATTATCGCGCAGACTCATATTGAACAGAAAGTTGTCCTGCGATACATAGCTGATCTTCTCTGTTAAGTCGGTAAGGGACATCTCCCGAATATCAATCCCGCCTACTAAAACTGCGCCTGCATCGACATCCCAAAACCGGGCGATCAGTTTGGCTAAGGTTGATTTACCTGAACCGGAAGGCCCCACAAAGGCAGTTACGCTTCCGGCCTTTGCTGTGAAAGAAATGCCGTGAATGATCTCGCTGTCGCCATAGCCGAAATGAACATCCTTCATCTGCACGTCGGCTTTGTCCGTGCGCTTCGGCTGTGCCGGTTCCGACAATTCTTCCATATCAAGAAGCGCCTGAATACGGGGCTGCACTTCGGAAATAACGGCAAAACTTTCCCAAAACTCGGTAAAGTTTTGCAGGGAACCAACGATTGCCATAGAGAGAAGAATACAAACAATCAGTTCGGCAAGACTAACCGTACCGCCTGAAATAAGAGCCATTCCGACAGGCAAAACAAAGGCAATCGAGGATGGTAGAATCGCTTGGCTGATGCTCATAAACGGCCAACAGTGTTTATACCACTTTGTCGTGATGTCCCGCACCTTTAGAACCGCCGACTGGAACCGCCCCATTGAGGAAGCAGTCTGATTAAATGCTTTGATGACCTCCATACCATTGACATATTCCACAATGGTTGCGTTCATATTGGCATTGGACATCATGTATTCCTTCATCACTTCGCCACGGCCAAACATCATGCCATAATAGATCAGGTTTCCCAAAATAGCTGAAACCAAAGCGGCCAACGCCATGCGCCAGTCAATCACCAACAAATACAGAATGACAAAGATCGGAACAAGTATGCTGGCGGTCATCTCAGGGATAGCATGAGCCAGCGGTCCTTCCAGCCTTTCCGCATCATCGATCACAAGCTGCTTAAACTCACCGGAAGATTTGCCCTGAATCGTTCCCATAGATACCTTGGACATTTTCTTCATGATTGTGGTACGAATATTTTTGATGATTTCGTAAGCTACCTTATGGGAGCAAAGCGTCGATTTCGCGTAAAGGGTATGCTTCAAAAGATACCCGCACAGAGCGATGACCGGCAAGAGGATTGCCCAAGTCGTTGTCAGACTGCTTGCCAATGCCTTTTGCAGCAAGATTGCAACCGCGATATATGGAACAATACCAAAAGCAGAGGACAAAACAGATAGGACAACGGCAAATGATAGCTGCGGTTTCTTTTCGTCGGCAAATTTGAGGATTCCTTTATAGGGGGATTCTCTCTTGCCATTTTCTTTTCGCATATACATTTACCCGCCTTTCCGTGTTATTTTCCAAACACAGTTTAGTGTAGCAAAACCGCCTGCGCTTTTGTGACCGAATCCGGCGGTTTTATACCCCAATCCGGCAAATCTGTTTTTGAAACGACTTGATTTTCGCAAGCAGATGTGATATTATGTGGTTAGTTATTGCTAACTATTATTTTTGTGAAAGGAGTTTGGCAGTATGCTTTTACAATGGTCCGCCCCCGAATATATGCCTCACTCTTTTCAGGTTTCCGGCCTTTCGGGTACCGTAGGGCATAAACAAACCGGCAACTGCTTTGATCTCACAAAACAGGTTGCCGATGGTTTTGTGGGTATGCAGGAGTTATCCAAAGGACTGTTTTTGGTTCAGTCTGAAATGGCCTTTAAGCGGGAAACGGAATTGTACGAAGAATATCCAGAGCGCAAGGTCTTTCAGCTTTCTTTCTGTATGAATGGGATCTGCGAATGGGATTATCGCCAAAAGCAAGGCGAGCACTACCAGCTTTCCCCAACACAGTGCAGTTTGCAATGTGGGACATTTTCGCAGTGCGTAAGCCATTTCGGTTCCGAACAGCCTTACCATACCTTGAGTATTTCGCTGGAGGAAGGACGTTTTTCCTCACTGACAGAAGATTTAGAAGCAGCGCATTTAATTCGGCGGGATGATAAGATTTGTACCCATGTATTTTCCACCACACCGGAGATACGCCTTGTTTTACAGCAGTTATTGGACTGCCCGCCCGAGCGAAAACTGCGCAAGTTGTATCTGGAAGGAAAAGTCTTAGAACTGCTGTCTTTGTTTTGTGATGAAGCGATTGGGAAGCAGAAAAATACCAAAGATATTTCCAGAGAAGATTACCGCTGCTTGATGAAAGCGAGGGAAATTATCGACAATCATTTCCTTCACCCTTTGACAATCGCACAGATTGCGGAACAATGCTTTTTAAGCGAAACCAAATTGAAACAGGGGTTCAAAATCTGTTTTAATTGCACCGTCTATGAATATATTGTGGAGAAACGCATGGAGATGGCCTACCGACTGCTCCAAAGCGGAAAGTACAAGGTAAAAGACGTGGTATGGATGGTAGGATATACCAACGCAAGCCATTTTATCGACGCTTTTAAAAAAAGATATGGCGTTACGCCCGGAGAAATTTAAGTTCCTACTCTGCGGGAAAACTTCGGAGAATCGGCACTTGCCAATCTTTCGCATCATGTTAAATTAGGAGAAAAAATATGTCTTTCTTTCAAAACACCTGCAAACCAAAAGGATTCGCCGGGAAGATCATGGTCAATATGATGAACACCGGCCATGCCGCACTTGCAGAATGGGGCTTGACGCACATAAAAATCCGCGACGATGATTTCTGTCTGGATATTGGCTGCGGTGGAGGGGCTAACCTCAAACGCCTTTTGGGAAAAAGTTCAAATGGACACATAACTGGCGTTGACTACTCCGAAGTTAGTGTTCAGAAGTCGAAAAAACTTAATCGGGCAGCAATTCAGGAAGGCCGATGCGAAGTTTTGCAAGGCAATGTTATGAATCTGCCGTTTTCAGAAAACACTTTTCACTTGGTAACTGCCTTTGAAACAATCTACTTTTGGCCCGGTATTCAAGTTGCTTTTCAGCAAGTATATCGTGTGCTTAAAAATGGAGGAACTTTCCTGATATGCAATGAATCCAATGGGAAAAATACAAAGGACGAAAAATGGACAGATATAATCCACGGCATGACAATTTATACTTCCGAGCAGATTGAGAAAGCATTGAAAAATGCTGGATTTTCAAAAATTCAAGTAGAGCAAAATGAGAAAGGTTGGCTCTGTGCGATTTGCAAAAGAGATAATTGAAAATATGATCATACAAAAAAGGTACGTCAGCATACTACGCTAACGTACCTTTTCATTTTTCCTCAACTTTATTATTTTCACAGATTGGCAAGCAATGCAAACATATACATGTTTTGCGATTTTAGCCGGATTGCACCGGCCAAAATGCTTGTTGAGGGATCCCCCCCAAGCCCCCAAGATCGTCCCCATTCGGTGACGGCTGCGCGTCCTGCGGACGCTGAAAAATTTTAAGAAGCAAAAGAAAACCTCTATACAAATGGTTCGTCCATTCACATAGAGGTTTCTTATTTCCCGTTCACTTGGCATAGGTTAGTATTTTCGTAATACTTCTTTATGCTCCTCTGCCATTATCGTGAGGGCTTCTTCTGTTGCTAAATAAAAGTAACATAGAATTTATTTCGAAAACTCCCGCATAATGAGGTTTAGGATTTCCTGCTGGTCGGCAGACAAGCCACCGTTTTTTGGCTTGGTGCTCTCCTTCAATTCTTTTACCAGCCGATGGATCAGTTCCCGCTGCCCATCGGTCATGCCCTCCAGTATAACCTGGTCTTTCTTATCAAAGCCAACCAGGTAATCCAGAGACACGTTATAAATCCGAGCCATGGTCGTGAGGACATCCAGCGTAGGGATCTTGATATTGTTCTCGTAGTTGCTGATGACCGATCCGGCCCGGCCTACTCTCCGCCCAAGTTCCTCCTGAGAAATGCCATACCGTTCCCGCAGCATCCGCAAGTGGTTCCCAAAATCAAACATCCCATTTCACCTCGCTTTATCCTCGAACTTAGTGTACAGATATATTTTACCCGCTTGACCTTCGCATACGGCTAAGTATATAATGAAACTGTTTAGCGATTCGCTAAGATAACAGGTTTCGTTTTTTCTGTTTTGCGAGGATGATCAAGTGCCAAATCAGGAGTTTGTATGCACGTTTGCCGGCCACAGGCAGGTTTTTGAGTCTAAAATTGAGAAAAAAATAAGAAATGCCCTGGAAAGCCTTGTGGAGATGGGCAGCCGGTTGGTGTTTCTGAACGGAGGTATGGGCCAGTTTGATGCGCTCTGTGCCAGTGCTGTCTGCAGTTTGAAGAAAAGGCATCCTGAAAAAGAGATACAGCTATGCTTATTCATCCCGTATTTATCGGACAAAATAAATGCAGAAAAAAGCTATTTGCAAGCCGTGTACGATGAAATTCTCATGCCGGAGGGGTTAGAATATGCCCATTACAAAGCAGCGATCTCCAAACGGAACCGCTGGATGGTAGATCAAGCGGATTGCTTGGTCTCCTATATTATCCGCCAGTATGGCGGGGCCTATCAAACATACCGGTATGCACAGAGAAAATCCATCCCCATCATCAATGTAGCGAAAGGAGCGCCACAATGCCTAAAATGATTATTATCGAGTGCAGCGATGAAGAAGCTGACCGCATGGTTGAACAGCTCAAGAACATGATTGCTGAATATGAGTACCACCCGTACCATGGGCCGGGAAAGGTCTATGAATTCGGTTCGCTGCGGATTGACCAGCCCAAGCAGGAGGTGACCCTCGACGGAACAGCGGTGGATCTGACCCGCAGGGAGTTCGAGCTTCTCGGACTGCTTGCCGAGCATCCGAACCGTGCTTTACCCGCTGCTTTCCTCCATAATGCCGTCTGGACCCACCCCGACTCGGAACACGGCGAAGAAGAAGTGGCGGCGTATATAGCTGCTTTGCGGGAAAAGCTGAAGTTGGATCAGCCGGGCTCCCCCTGCAGGATCGTCGATGAAGATACGGGGCGTGGGCCAGGGTACCGTTTTACCTGCTCTGCCGGATGAATTCATAATTTGTCGAATATCCCAATACGAAATATGTAATTCGAAGGAGAAAGATAGTAAGAAAATAGTTTCCCCTTTTTATACTGGCCCCATCTGAATTTGGTTGGGGAAAACTGGTATAACAGGAGGTTGCCGGTTTCCCCCGCATAGAGGGGATGCCAGCAATGCGGCGTTGGAAACCGCATCATATGATTTGGGCTGCAGCTTCACCCGAAGCTGCAGCCCTTTTTCGAGTATTATTACTTTCCCATAAGCATCCATATTGTGGATTTTCCAACGAGGTAGCCCTATCAAGCGCATTCGTCCAGGGACGAGTGCGCTTTTTTTACTTTTGCAGAAGGAGGTCATGGCTCAGAACACATAGCGGCAGGCCGCCGCCCCCGACAATCTGAATTTTCTCAAATTTCAGATTGATCGGAGGAAAACAGCCATGGCTTATAACAAAGCCAGAGCCGAAAAGAAGTGGCTCAAATGGAAGGAAGCAGAGGAAAAGAAACTCCGGGAGTTGGGTGTGGACGAGGAAACCATCCAGCGCCTGCATACATACGACTGGGCCGAATTCAACCGGGAGCGCCGGTACCTGCAGCGGCAGGTGGAGTGGTCGCCCTATGTGGATATGATTTCGGCGCAGGACTTGGAACTGCCCGTCGAGGATGTGGAATCCCTCATGGACAGCATCGAGGATATGGAACTGCTGCGTATCCTCTCCAAGGAGGACAAGCTCACCATCCAAATCGCCTTTTTGAAGATGTCCGGCTACAACGGGTATGAGATCGCTGAGAAAACCGGCCTCACGCAAAAGGCGGTCAACCTTCGGATGGTGCGCCTGAGAAAAAAATTGAAAAAATTTTTTGAAGCGTGAAGCTATCGGCCCTTTTTCCTGGGCTATGGGATGAACGGGGAAAAAGACGTTCAGCCTGTAGCTTGAAAAGTCAATACCAGCCATGCGGGTACGTTCCCGTCCAGGCGAGCGACGATGGAAAAAGCGCCATGACAAGCTGCGGCACAGCTGCCACTCCCCAATGGGATGGCAGCTTGTGTCGTTGCTTCGAGCGATCCCTTTTGACCGAAAAGAGGGGGCAGTTGCCCTTTTCGCCACGACCCTGGCCGGAGTATTATGATACGCATTACCGTTTGCCCACACGTCAGATGGGTTGGCCGACCCTGGGTTGTAATCAGCAAGACCCCCGGAGAGCCAGTGAACGGCTTGTAAACTGCAAGCCTGCCCCCATGGTTCCCAAGGTTGCCGGGGGGCGAGTTGCAAATACGGCACATCAGAATCAACCCTTTTATTTTTCAGATTGCCGTTGACGGCGAATCCGTGCGGCGCAGTTTTTGCTGCGCCGCATCAGTTTGCCGCCAACGCACCAAGGAGAATGTGCCGATATGAACATAGACCTGAAGGAGCAGGCCCATGGTGAGATCGAGCGGATCTTCCGCATCCTTCTGCCTCAAAATGGGCTGGCGGTGCGGGAAGAACAGATTGCCCTGTGCCATACCATGCTGGACACCCTGCTCCACAATAAAATTGCCTTATGCGATGCAGGGGTGGGGATCGGGAAAACCTACGCCTACCTGACCGCCTGCATCCTTTTGAAAAAGTTTTATCCATCCGGGCCTGCCGGTTCCCAGCCGGTGGTGGTCTCCACCTCCAGTGTGGCCCTGCAGGACGCCATCATCGGAGAGTACATCCCATTCTTATCCCGCATCTTTTTAGAAAACCATATCATCCCGAAGCCCATTCGGGCCATGGTTCGCAAGGGGAAGGAGCGGTTCGTCTGCGACGCCCGCCTCGCCCAGCGGCTGGAGGCCGTCAAGGGGAAGAACAAAAACGAGGAACAGCGGAAAGCGTTGTTCTCCCTTAAAAGCAATTATGACCTGGACGCTGTCACCGGCCTGAGCGGTTTTGACCGCCGCCAGGTGTGCGTTCCGAAGGTCTGCGAGAAAACCTGCCGGCTGCGGAACAGCTGCCGCTACCATCAATATTTGAAAGAGTCCCGAAGTGCAGAGATCTTCGTCCAGATCTGCAACCACAACTATTTGCTGGCCGATGCAGCCCATCGGCTTCAGGAACTGCGGCCCCTTCTGAACGATTACCGGGCTTTGGTCATCGACGAGGCCCACAAGCTGCCGGATGCCGCCCGCCAGATGTACGGGCAGAGCCTGTCGGCGGAGGATTTTCATGAACTCTGCGCTCTGCTCACAAAGGAGAAATATATCCTTGCGGCGCAGAACCTGCGGGAAAAGTTCCGGGCGCTGATGGGCGCCCTGTGCCGGGGTGAGCTGCTGGAGGAAGCACAGCGCACTGCCTTCGTGCTGACCGCCGAACGGGAAGCGGCCCTTCGGGATTGCCTCTCCCTTCTCAGGCTGCTCCAAAAACAGCTGGCGCCCCACCTGCCACGGTGGATTCTTCACCGGCTGGGAACAACAGAGCAGGCGCTGAACCTGTTCTTCACGGGAGATCGCCGCTATATCCTTTACATCCAATACGACAGAACCGGCAGTCCCAGCCTCTGCGCCGCCAGCCGGCAGATGCCGGAGCAGCTGAACCGTGCGCTCTGGCATAACAACATTCCCGCCATTCTTACCTCCGGCACCCTCATGGCCGGGGGCAGCTTTCACCGGACCCGGCAGCGCATGGGGCTGTCTTCAAGCCAGCGGCTGGAGGATTTTATTGCGGAGTCCCCCTTCAACTACCAAGAGAACTGCATTCTCTACATTCCGGGGGATCTGCCAAAAACGCCAATGGGCAGCGAAATGGAGGCCAAGTGTCTGGCGGAACAGATCTGCAGGTTGGTGGACGCCACCCATGGCCACACGCTGGTGCTGTTTACTTCCTATTCCCTCATGGGCGCTGTCTACAACCAAGTGAAGGGCCGGATGGCCTTCCCGCTAATGGAGGTCTGGCGGCATTCCCAGGATGTCATCCATCGCTTCAAGCAGGTTCAAAACGCTGTGTTGTTCGCAGCGGGTTCCTGCTGGGAAGGGGTGGATTTTCCCGGAGATATGGTGTCATCGCTGATCATTGTGCGGCTGCCTTTCCCCGTCCCGGACCCACTGAGCGAAGCGGAACGGGAGCAGTACCCCTCCTTGCAGGACTACATTAAAGCTGTGGTGATACCCGATATGCAGGTAAAACTCCGCCAGGGGTTTGGCCGTGCCATCCGCACGGAGACCGATACCTGCGTGGTCAGCATCCTGGACCATCGTGCCGCCCCCGGAGAGCGATACCATAAAGCTGTGCTGGAAACCCTGCCACCGATCCGCATCACTACCAAAATAGAAGATGTGGAGGACTTCATCCGGGCAAAGAAAGGCCCGGATTATTTTATGCCATAAAGGAGTTGCCATAGATGGACAAGAAGAATATGAAGGTGGCAGTTTATTTCCAAACAGCCACTGTGCCAATAGAGCAAAAAGTCTGGCTCTACGCCAGTTCCAAACATTCAGAGCAAACAGAGTTGAGAGATTTGAATGTGGAGGCCATGAAACATACGGCCCGGCAAAATGGCCTTGTCGTTGCAGGGGTTTCCACTGATTCCAGCAGGCAGTTGCCGCCCATGGAGCGGCCCGGCGTTCAGGAAATGCTGGCGGCTGTCCGTGAAGGAAGGGTAGGTGCGGTGATGATGCCCAGCCTCCATCATCTTGGCAGAGATTTCGATGCAATCCTCCCTGTGTTGGCCGAATTTCAAAAGCAGAAGGTACGCATTCACGCCAAAGACGCCTCTGCGCTTTCCCTTCCGCTGTTTTCCAAACCGCCCTCAAAGAGGAAAGGGGGCGATGCACGGTGAGTTTTCCGTATTCAGACCGTCCCATGTGGCTGTACAGCCGCAGCAGCGACAAGCATCTGAAGGTGCTGTTTCGGCAGATGCAAAACCTGCTGGATGAAGCAAGCCGCAGAGAGTACACTGTCGCAGGCACTTCGCAGGATATGGGTTCCGGCAAGAGCATGGCCAGAATGGGCCTGAAGCAGATGATGCGGGCCGTGAAAGGCGGACTTGCCCAAGCTGTCCTTGTGCAGAATCTCACCCGCCTAAGCCATGACCCAGCCATTCTTATGAAGATGCTGGAGTTCCTACAGGATCACAATGCGGTACTGATCACCACCGAAAGCGACCTGCGGTATGAACTCTACATCAAAGGGCTGGAACAACATTTTCTCAGGAGAGCCGCCCAAAAAGGGCTCCGGCTTCCATGGTGAGCCTACCATGGATCCCGCTTTTACCGCGGCACTTCCAGGCGAAAAGGTGATCAAGGAAATTAAATACTTTTTGCTGTTTTCCACGCTGAAAAAGCTGATGGAGCAGGGAAAAATCACAGCAGAATACTGTCAGCAAGCCAATGTTGCTATTGCCGAAAAGTATGGAGTCTCTGAACTCAGTATTTAGTGGTTGTCGTAATAGCTATCCCATGCCGGTTGTGGTAGTGTTGGGTGTGACAAAAAAGATGTCCAGCCGGAAAGGGGGTGGCAGAGATGCCGCAGGTCAGAGTGATTCAACCCATCTCAGAGCAAGCCAAAAAGCTGCGGGTTGCCGCTTATGCCCGTGTCAGCAGCGATTCAGCCGACCAGCTGAATTCCTTTGCCACCCAGGTAGCTTATTACACCGACTTCATCCAATCCAAAGACGAATGGGAGTTTGCCGGCCTTTATGCTGACGAAGCGGTTTCCGGCACCACAGTCGACAAGCGGGACGATTTCCAACGCCTGCTTGCCGACTGCCGTGCTGGGAAAATAGACCGTATCCTTGTTAAATCCATCTCCCGGTTTGCACGAAACACCCTCGACTGCCTTCAGACCGTGCGAGAACTCAAGCAGCTCGGCGTGGCGGTGGAATTTGAAAAAGAGGGCATTGACACCGGGAACATGGGCAGCGAGATGCTGCTGAGTATTTTGGGCTCTGCCGCCCAGGAAGAATCCCTCTCCATATCGAAGAACCTGAAATGGAGTTACCGGCGCCGGATGAGATCCGGCGATTTTATTACATCCAAGGATCTGCTGGGCTATTTCTTCAAAAATAACACGCTTGTACCCAATCCCAAGGAGGTTCCCATTGTCGAATACATTTTTAATAGCTATCTGTCTGGAAAAGGGACAGAAGAAATCGCAGCGGAATTAAATGCGGCGAATCTAAAAACAGATAAGAAGCCCTCGGGCAGGTGGCACTCTACAATGATTAGATATATCCTGTCCAATGAGAAATACATCGGTGACTCGTTGGTTCAAAAGAGATATACTCCTGAGGAATTACCGCTCCGGCAAAAAAGAAACAGTGGTGAACTATCGCAATACTATATTCAGAACTCGCATCCGGCCATTATTTCAAAAGAAACATTTGAAGCCGTTCAACAGCTGCTAAATCAAAGGAAGAAACGGCATCCTACACCAGAGGAAATGCAGCAGACTCCTTTAAGGAGTACAATGCAGTGTGCGCTTTGCGGTTCTTATTTTCACAAACATAAAAGCAATGGAGAGAACTGCTGGTTCTGTGCGTTACACAGAAAGTCCAAGGATTTATGCCCCATGCCAAATATTCGTGAGCAGGAAATCCTGATGGCTTTCCTATCCATGTACAACAAACTCTTAGACAATATAGATATCCTTAGCACTATGATGAGCCAGCTACTGGAGTTACAGGCCAAGTCCGTTTGTAGCCGGCCAGACATAATGGATCTAAACGAGAAAATTTCAGAATTAGTCACGCAGAATCACTCGCTCTCAAGGTTACAAGCCAAAGGGTGCATTGATTCTGCTATTTTTATAGAGCGGAGCAATCGCAACAATAAGCGAATTGAGGAATTGCGCCTGGAACTGCGCCAGCGTCAGGAGCCGGACGATACCAGTAGCGCCATCGAAGGAACTCGCCTGTTGCTTGACTTGCTGGAAGGGGCAAAACCTATGCTGGAATTTGACTCTTCCGTCTTTCGGAGCATAGTAAAACAGATCATAGTTTATCAGGAAAAATGCTGCTTTCAACTTGTCAACGGGCTGGTTCTCGAGGAAAGGAGGACCCAATCGTGAAAAAGATCCGATACTTTCCCTTTGGGTATCACATGGTGAATGGAAAGATCGTAATCCGTCCAGAGGAAAGTGCTCTGCTTCAGGAGTTATTTTCCGGCTACCTAAACGGTGCCTCGCTTCAGCAATTGGCTGATTACGCAGAAGGAACCGGGATTCGCTTCCGGGAAAACGCCGAGCATTGGAACAAAAACATGATTGCAAGGATGCTGGATGATGAGCGATATTGGAGTGCCGGCGATTTTCCTCCTATCGTCAGCGATGAGATGGGGGCGGCTATTACTTCTAAGAGGAAACAGAAGGCAACTACCCAATCTCCCATCATATTTATACAGAAAAAGTTGGTCTGCTGTAGTTGCGGAGAAAAATTAAGACGAATCAAGCTAAAATCATCCCGAATCCATTGGACTTGCAAAAAGTGTGGCACACCGTTCAGCCTGACAACCGACCATGATTTGCTGCAAGCCGCAACAGATAAATTGCTTATGTCCTGCCATAATCCGGAGATTGCGGGGCGAAATCCTACAACCAATAACAGCCTATCCATACAGGCAGCCCGCTTGACCAATAAAATCAATCAAGCGATGAATCAGCGGGAGGTGGATCCGAATGAACTGCTCCCTCTCATTCTTGAGTGTGCCGCTGAAAAATACAAAACCTGCTCCATCAAGGAAGCAGACCATCTGACCATTACCCTGAAAGCTCTCTTTCAGGCACACAGCAACGACACGACCCTGGATCGGGAACTTTTTGAAAGGGCTGTAAAGCAGGTGATTTTGCAGCCGGACGTATCTGTACAGCTTCGCCTACTGAACGATATTGTGGTTTGAAAGGAGAACCGCTATGGCACAAAAAATAGTTACAGAAATCCCGGCGAACCCTCTGCTGGGTGACCTTCGAAAGCGAAAACGGAAACTGCGGGTAGCGGCCTACTGCCGGGTCAGCACCGAGGAAGAAGAACAGCAGAACAGCTTTGAGGTGCAGGTGGCCTATTACACGGATAAAATCACCCATCATGAGGGCTGGCAGCTGGCCGGGATTTTTGCGGACGATGGAATCTCAGGCGTCAGCACCAAGAAAAGAGAGCAATTTAACAAAATGATTGAACTGTGCCGAAAGAAGAAAATTGATCTCATCCTGACGAAATCCATTTCCCGCTTTGCCCGTAACACCCTGGACTGCATCAAGCACGTGCGAATCCTCAAAAGCTGGGGCATTCCGGTCATCTTTGAGAAAGAAAACATTGACACCTCGAATATGAACAGCGAGATGATCCTCACCTGCCTGAGTTCTTTCGCCCAGGCCGAGAGCGAATCCATCAGCGGCAACGTGACCAAGGGTATACGCATGGGCTACCGGCAGGGCCGGTTCAGTTTCCGATATAAGAACTTCTTGGGCTATCGCAAAGGGCCGGATGGTGAGCCGGAAATCGTGCCTGAAGAAGCGAAGATCATCCGGCTGATCGCTCAGAATTACTTAAATGGCGATAGCCTGCGTACCATAAAGGAAACCTTGGAGAGTATGGGCATTCCAACCGCCACCGGCAATCAAAACTGGAGCACGGAAGCCATCCAACGCATCCTGCAGAACGAGAAGTACATGGGTGACGTCCTGCTGCAGAAAACCTACACGGCAGATTTCATTGAAGGCAAGGTCAAGAAGAACAATGGAGAACTCCCGCAATACTACATCAAGGACAACCATCCGGCAATCATTCCGAGGGAAATGTTTTACCAAATCCAAGAGGAAATCGCCCGCAGGAAAAGTAAAAAGCCCGCCAATGCCAAGAAAGCCAAGACCAATCGTGGGCGGTTTACCAGCAAATACGCTCTTTCGGAAAGACTTGTCTGCGGGAACTGCGGCTGTTATTTTCGAAGGGTGACATGGAGCATCCACGGGCGGAAGCAAATCGTCTGGCGATGCATCAACCGGCTGGAATGCGGGCCAAAGGTTTGCAAGGACTCCCCCAGCCTCAAGGAAGATGAACTCTATTCCGCTATTCTGAAAGCCATTCGTTCCCTGGTTCAAGGCCACCAGGAAGAAATGGCTGCCACCCTGCAGGAAGCACTTGCACACTGTATTGGTGGAGAAAACGCCGCAATCAATCCCCTTGTAATAGAAAACAGGCTCCATGACCTGGACAAGGACTTGGATCGGCTGCTTACGATGGAAGGGAGTGAAATCGTAGATCTGCGGATCAAACAAATCAGCGATGAGATGCTCCAGCTGAGGCAAATGAAAAAACGTGCGGAACTGGACACCCAGCAGGATATGGACCGAGAAAACAAAGCCAAGGAAATCATGGCCCTCATCTCCGCAGAAGATCTCGACCTTACGGAGTATTCCGACCCCCTGGTGTACCGGGTGATTGAACGAGTAACCGTCCTCTCCAAAGAAGAGATCCGCATCCGCTTCGTCGGTGGGTTCGAACTCACCCAGCCCCTTCACTAAGAAGCAGGCACAGAGAAATGCTGGCAGCTTTAGGGCTGCCGGTGTCTCTCTGTGCCTGCTTTTCTCGTTGAGAAATGGGTCGATTTGTGATACAATCTATATATCATTAAGTTGCAGAAGGTAGATGTACAATAATTAAATGTGCCATGCCAGGATTTTGCTGGATACGTTTATTATGTGGGGGTAAGGGAAATGGGCATCGAAATAGAAATCGAGCGTGCTGTAAAAAGAACTGTGGCTCTTGATAAGGACTCCCCAACTAAATCTGATTCAGAGCAAGAGAGAATAATTTCTGATGTGAAGTCTGCACTTGATAACTCAACATTTAATTTTGAAAATACAATGTCGCTAATGTTAAACCAAAATGGAAAGAAACGTCTAGTTAAACAATATGATGATTTGTATTCACCGGAAAATATCTTGTGTCAGAGTATTAAGCAAATACTAGATAGAGTATTCAAAGTAAAATATCCAAATCGAAACAAAACCACCCGAACTCTTTTTAGTGTTCTATCAGCTACAATTCAAATGTCAGATTTCACAATTGTAAAATTCGACTTCAAAGATTACTTCAATTCGATTTCGTCAATATATGTTTTTGAAAAATACTTAAAGCATAATCTTTCTGATAGACATGAAATAGATCTGATAAAATCTTTCGTTTATTCAACTAAATATGCGTATGCAGGACTTTGTACTTCAAATGCAATTGCAGAAATTATAGCTGGATATTTTGACGAAGAAGTTAAGCAAACTTTTTTCCAAAATGGCATTATCTTTTATGAAAGATATATAGATGATAGTATTCTGATTTTAAACGAACACATGGAAGAAACAGAGGTAAAAGAAAAATTAGAAAGTATTCTTTTGAGGATTTTCCATGATAAAAGTATTCAGTGTCTAAAATGCCGAACAAAATTTAATAATCAAAAATTTAAATATATTTCCAGAAGGAAAATATTAAGCGCAAGTTATTCTCTAGACTTTTTAGGTTACGAATTTTGGTTTTCATTGAAGAATAAAACGAGAATTGAAATTATGTATGGTATAACTGCGGATAAACGCAAAAAGTATGAAAATAGAATTGACAAATTAATCCTCTCCTATACCGATCCGACATCACCGGATTATAACAAGTTAGAGTTGCTCCGGCATAGAATAGCTGCGTTTTCCTCCCGTGAAGTGTATATGACCAAACACTTTCGCTCAAACGTTTGGAGAGTAAAGGGGTTTATATCAAACTATGGAGAACTTCGATATCTTTTAGATACAGGACTTATCGAAACAAATACCGAAAAATATTTGAAAAATATGATTGATGATGCGTTTGACAGAGCAAAAATTGACAAGCCATACTTTTTAATGGGCGGTGTAAAATTGGATTGTGGTTATAACTTATACGGTAATATGAAGGCGAATAAGACTATTCTGCTCGTTGACCGTATCGGGTATGACTACAAATCGCTTGTGGCTCTATGTAAGCAAATTGGAATCAATAACATCGATACAAGTGGCAAACGGCGGGGTTATGGTACTCTTGTAAGGGAATATCTAATTAAAGTTAGAGTCGGGTACTAAATGACGAAACGGTAAGGTTTCCCTTACCGTTCCGGAACATTTGCCGCAGCTATGTTCTAAACACAATGTCCTTCCTCAGCTGAGCTGATTTCAGCATTGTGCCGATGATGTGTGTGCGTTACCGCACTGCAAACAATTCGCTTGCTCTCTCATGATAGAACAGATGGAGGAAAAAGTCAATGGGGTGGAATGGACTAGAAAGAAATAAACTTGATTATATTTTGACAGATTTACTACCTGTCGAGTTATCAGAATTATTTTCATTTTCTCAACTTTATGCATTTCTTTTAAAGAAAGAAAATCAAAAAATCTTAGAAAGGCTCATTCAAGAGCTCAGGCAATATAAGGCTAAAAGTAGTTCGAGGATGTTTGAAAGCAGCTGGAGTACAAAGCCCTTAAAATACAAGATACTTAAGGGGACTGACACAATGAGAGAAATGAGTGTCATTCAGCCGTTTTCTGCTCTAAATTTATTTCTTTTTATTGAATGCTACCAAAAAGATATCTTGAATTATTTTGAAAAGCACCACAACTTTTCTATTCGATATCACAAAAAATGCACCGATTTATATTATAAGTCAAAGTCTGGACGCACAACCCAATACTTTCAAAATCAATCCTTTAGTTTAGGGCGTGGTGTCATTCAGCAAGCCGGGAATTATTTTAAAATCGCGCCCTTTGAATCTATAAATTCTTTTGCCGATTCAAGAGTATGGAGAATATGCAATTTTAAATATAAGTATTACGCAAAACTCGACTATAAGTCTTGCTTTGATAGCATCTACACACACGCATTTACATGGATCTTAGAACGAAACGTCGTTGATGCAAAAGATGCTTACAATTCACATTTGTTCGTCACCATTGATCGAATACTTCAAAATATAAATGGGAGATCGTCGAATGGTATCGTTGTTGGCCCTGAATTCTCCAGAATGATGGCAGAAATTTTGCTTCAGCATATTGATAGCAAAATTTCCCTTTCTCTATCAAAAGAAAATATCATTTATGATATAGATTACGTTGCATTTAGATATGTAGATGACATTTTCTTGTTTGCTAATCAACCACAAATCATCGAACAAATACTATCCAAATATAAAACAATTGGTGAACAATATCTACTGCGATTAAATGAACTAAAGTTAACAAGAGGAACTACCCCTTGTTTACCAAAAGAATGGCTTGAAAAAACTAGACAACTATCTGATATTATCGGAAACTTTTTTTACCAAGGAAAAAAGTCTGACTATGATAAATTGCTTGAAGAAGATCGTTTCCTAGTAAAACAAGAGTTCATATCTGTAGATAGAATAAAGGATGAAATTGCTGTTCTTGTCAAGGAGCATTCAGAAGATAGACGAACTATTGTTTCGTTTCTTCTGTCGACACTGTTAAACAATATTAGCAAAAAGAAAAATGGATACACCCTCTTTGGAAAACATCACTTGGGTAAAGCGCTACTTCTAATTGATATGGCCTTATATATCTATGCATATTACCCTTCATTTGATCAAGCCAGAAAAATCATTTCAATTATTTCCTACATGAATAGCGAAATTGATTTTAAAAGTGACGACAAGGCTAACACAAAGTTAAGTAAAGCGATTAATAGATATTCTTTTGTTTTTCGTTCAGGGAATATATTTGATTTGTGTGACTGGTTTCCGTTTTTTGGTGAGTACAACATTGTACTTGATGCCAAAACAGAAAATTTTTTAATTCAAGCTGCCGAAGAATGCAACAATCCCATTATCTGGGCAAATTTGTTGTTGTACTCGAAATACTATCAACCTTTTTTCGAAGAACTTTTAAAAAAAATAGAGGGCATTGTTGATAGACAGATATGTAGGATATCTGATAAAGAGCCAATGATGCAAGTAGAATTTTGGTATGTCCTAATTTTCCACAATTGTCCATATATTTCTGCCTCATTACGTCAGAAAATGAGTGACATTATTAATGATATAAAAATTAAAGCTGGCTTTGGCAAGGGGAAACAGCCGTTTCCGTCTGCTGTAACGACTCAGTTAATATGTGATTTTTTGGAGCAACGTTCGCCTAACGGAAACAAGCCAGAAGAAAGTCTTTTTAATTGGAAGGGCATCAAAAATTTCAGCAATCAAATTACTTATCGTACATATCAGAGGACAGTTTTTAAGCGTTATCGTAAAAACTCATATGGATTGTATGCAAGTCTAAGCTGACCTATGTCTCATCATTCATGTTTTTCGGGTATCTTTTTTGTCAACACAACCCAATCGGGTATTGGACGAACACTTGCTTTTTTGCAGGCGGCTTCGCCGTGAAATGTCCGCTCTGATGCCAAAGCAGAAAACGCCGTCTTGGATTTGTTCCAAGGCGGAGTTTTACTATGTCTGAAATCGGCATATTCGTATTATTTTCTATTCTCTTGTAAAATGAAAGTACAATAAAA
>ERZ857827.769-NODE-769-length-40832-cov-6.512642_pt1 | contig 40832 bp, 35 predicted proteins | sample MGYA00519761_ERZ857827 | MGnify/ENA primary metagenome ERZ857827 (study PRJEB31778, sample SAMEA3449370) | human gut metagenome | biome: human gut; feature: human-associated habitat; material: faeces | place: United Kingdom | collected 2010/2012 ... | reverse complement strand
CAAGCTGTGTGCAGTATTTCGCCTTTGCCGCCGCCATGGTGTTTTGCGGCAAGGCAGTCCCCAAGGTGCTGGCACTCAAGAACGAGATGCCGGTACAGGTTACTCCTTATATGCTCAACGCCCCGGCAGAGGCCCCCGGCGCCACCTTTACGGAAGAGGTGGAGCCGGAGGAGGACGATGACGATTGGGAAGGCTGGGAATTTCGGGAGCAAGACAAGTAAATCAGGGGTCCTCATGCAGCAGCACGAAGGACAAACAGAATCTCGTTCATAAGCATGGGAGGTGATAGAATTAGACGAGTCATTATTCTGGAGCTGCAGGAAGAGGATGGGGAAGTTTTTGAGGACTTTCTTTCGTTTTTGCAGGATCATCCCGAAATCGAGAACTGCAAACAGAACAAGGACTCCATCATATCTCTTCCAGGGCTTGAAATCTATCCACGACAGCGCAGGGTGTATCGAAATGAGCAGGAGATTCCCCTTACCAAGACGGAATATGAGATCCTTCTATACTTATTCCAAAACTCCAACCATGTCTTAACGCACAGCCAAATCTACGAGAGGATTTGGCAGGAGCCAGACTATGGGGAGGCCCGGAAGCTGGTCAGCCATCATGTGCAGGCCATCCGGCGCAAGCTGAATTTGAAGCCGGATTCCGGTGTTTACCTGCGGTGCATCCGTGATGTGGGATACAGTTTCGAGAGAAAGAAATGAGGGGCAGCAGCCTGAACCAGGCTGCTGCTTCCTTTTATCCTTTGGCCCCGAAGAAGCTGAGGGCATCGGTGCGCTGCCCGTTTTGCCACACCTCGAAGTGGAGGTGGTTTCCGGTAGAGTTCCCGGTGGTGCCTACATAGCCAATCACTTCGCCCTGCTTGACCTCCTGGCCTGCCACCACACAGATGGAGGAACAGTGGGCGTACAGGGTTTCGTAGGTGTCGTTGTGGCGCACTTTGATATAGTACCCGTACCCGCCGCCCCAGGAGTCTATCCCGTTAGCGATGGTGACGGTGCCATCCGCAGCCGCAAGGATGGGGGTGCCGCCCGGAGCGCCGATGTCGGTGCCGCTGTGGTAGTCGATCTCCCCGGTAAAGGGATCCGCCCGGTAGCCGAACCAAGAGGTAATGGTGTAGCTCTGAGGCAGCGGCCATTGGAAGATGCCCGTTCCTTCCCAGTTGGTATTGGGGTCTATGATTTGCCCGCCGCCGCTGACGTAACCGCCCAGCAGTTCAGCCCACAGGTTTTCATTTTCCGGCTCTGTCATCAGGGCCAGATATTCGTTCTGCCGGTCATTAAAGCTGTATTGCTGGGCCATTTCCTCCGGTGTTTTGTGGGTGATAGTGATTTCCAGAATGGTTTCCGTCACCGTTTCCGTGCTGGTAACCTCATTACCGTTCTCATCTGTTGAAGTCACCTCTACGGAACTGCTCTCCGTGCGGGTGGTGTAGCTGATGGCGTTCATCTCCCACATGATACTCCGCAGTTCATCCACTTGGGCATCATCCAGCGAGGCCACCTGGGAGCCATCTTCTGCGCCCGTCACTTTTGCAGAGAATACCGCAAGGACATCTTCCCAGTTGACAGACAGTATCCCATCGTTGGAGGTGACCTCCTGCCTGTCATGGGGGTTGGCGGCTTCAATCTCCTGAATGTGCGCCTGGTATTCTCCGTTGAGGTCAGCCACCGCCTGGGTCACGCTGGTCCCGGTCCCAGTGGACTCTGAACCGAAGAACAGGCCGAAGCAGGAGCCGACAATCAAAGCAATCAGGCATATCAGCAGGATAATCACCACAGCGATCCAACCACCGGCAGCGATGGCGGCAATCAACCCCTTCACTGCCGCGATGGTCGCTTTTATAGCTGTGGCAGTCACCTTAACAGCGGCCTTGACCCCAGTGACCGTCGCTTTCGCTGCGGCTCTGGCGGCATGGGCGGCTGCCTTTGCCGCCTTTGCAGTGGCCTGGGCTGTACTCTGTGCCACCTTAGCGGATCTCTGTGCGGTCTTGATGCTTTTGGCGCCCTGTTTGACCCCCTCCAGGGTCCTGTTGGCTGTCTTTACCGCTTTTGCCGGCTTCCCCTTGACGCCCTTCACCACAGCGTTCTTGGTCTTGATTTTGGAGGCCGCACTCTTGGCGGCCTTTCCCGTTTGGGATGCGGCTTTTGAGGCGGGACCCTCGGCCTGCTTGCGAATGCGGGCTACCTCACGTTTCTCCCGCACTTTTTTGGCGGTAGTCTGCGCCAGCTTTTTGCCGCCCCGATAGGTCAAATCCGCTCCCTTCTTGGCAGTGCTCTCTATGCCGGACAGCATCTGATCCCCGGCAGTGTTGGCCGGGGCATTGGAGGACTCTCCCTGCTGGCTGGCGAAGGGCGTTTCCTTTATCTCGGAAACGGATTTTTCCTTGGATTTCAACCACAAGTCCTTCATAGCGGTTTTCGGGGCTTTGGCCGCACTCTCCAGCAGTTTGGGCTTGCCGCCCACCGGTTTGGTCTTTATTTCTTTCAAAGGCATACCTCCTGCAAAAAAAGAATACAGGGGGCCGAAGGAGGCCCCCTGGGAAATGGCAGATTCATGGATGTTACACCCCTCTCAGGGCTTCATCCGGCTTGGTGGTCATCAGCTGGTACAGGCGGGTGTTGCGGGGGAAGCTGTTCTCAAAGGGGACGATGTTCCCGGCGCAGCGGATGAGGCCGCAGCCCGCCGACACATTGGTGATGTACCCCAGTTGGGTGTCGGAGATGTGCAGGAGGCCCGCCAACTCGTCACGGTCTGTGGCGGATTGATTCAGCAGGATGAGGAATTCGCTGTTCGCCAGCATGAGGCGGGCTGTATCGGAACGGAGCAGTTCCTCCACATTTTGCGTCAGCCCTGTCACGAGACCGTTGTATTTGCGGATGCGCTTCCACAGCTTGTAGAAAAAGTCGGCGCTGTACTGATAGCGGAACAGCAGGTAGAATTCGTCCGCAAACACCCAGGTGGTCTTGCCCTTCTTCCAGTTCTGAATCACCCGGTTGAAGATGGCGTCCAACGTGACCAGCATTCCGATGGGCATGAGCTGCTCCCCAAGTTCCCGGATATCATAGGCGATGATCCTCGCTTTGGTATCCACATTGGTGGGCTGGGCAAAGGTGTTGAGGCTGCCGGTGATGAAGAGCTCGGAGGAAAGGGCAAGCCCCCTGGCCTCCGGCTCCGGCTGCTTCAGGAGGGAGTGGTACAGATCCTTCAGAGTGGGCACCTCGCCCTGGTAGTTGTTGGCCATGTACTCCCGGTACACATCGTAGGTGCAGCGGTCCAGGATGGATTTCTCCTTGGCGGAAACACCTCCCGCATCCACCAGCTGTTCGAACAGGGAGAGGATGAACTCGGATTTCTCAATTAGCGGGTTGCGCTCATCCCCATAGGCTTTGTCCATGTCCAGCGCATTGATGTGAGTATTGGAAGAGGCCGACACCCGGATCACCTCGCCGCCCAACGCTTCCGTCAGGAAGCCGAATTCGGATTCGGGGTCCAGAATGAGGATATCGTCATCGGTGGACAGGGCGATACTGACGATCTCCTCCTTGGCGGAGAAGGATTTGCCGGATCCGCTGACGCCCAAACGGAAACTGTTCCCGTTGAGAAGTTTGCGGCGATCCGCCACAATCATGTTCTTGGAAACAGCGTTCTGTCCGTAGTAGATGCCGCCGCCCTGTAGGATCTCCTGGGCACGGAAGGGAATCAGCACCGCAGTGCTCTCTGTGGTCAGGGTACGCAGGGCATGGATCTTTCGCAGGCCATAAGGCAGAACGGTGTCCAGGCCATCCTTCTGCTGCCAGCGCAGTGTGCTCATCTGGCACAGATGCTTTCGGGCCACGGTGAGGATGGTTTCGGTATCCGAGTCCAGCTGCTCCTTGGTGTCGGCCAGATGCACCAGCGTCACCAGGCCGAACATCATCCTTTGATCTCTGTTGGTGAGGTCGTCCAGCATCTCCTTGGTTTCCTTCCTCTGCTGCTCCATGTCGTAGGGCAGCACGGCGGAGAAGTTGTTGGCGGCGTTCTGTTTCCGCTGCCAGTTGGCCGCATTGGTCTCCACACCCAGCAGCTTGTTCTGAATCTCCCTCACCGCCTCGTCGGTGGGAACCGGCAGGACGTCGATGGAGAGCATGAGGCTGCGGTCCATGTCGCAGAGCTCGGCAATCATGGAGTCTTTGATGTAGGTGGCATAATCCTGCAGATAGAGCACACGGCCCCATCGCTCATCGATGCGGAAGTGGTCCTTCTGAAATTCCATGGAGTCAGGGCAGAGCCAATCCTTGAAGCTGTGACCCTTTTTCATGTGCTCTCGCAGGTCGAAGGCGAAGGCCGCAGGCTCCGAACCCTTGAAGAAATCCCGGAACAGCTGCAGCCTGGTGGCGGCGTCCAGTTCCCGCCCCACCGAGGACAGCTGAGACAGGTGATTGATGAGGTCCGTGCCTACACGGGAGAAATAGGTGCGGGCTTCGTCGATATTCCGCTTGGCTACCGTGATGGTGATATAGCGGTCCTGCACCACGCTGTTGTTGGTGCCGGTAACCTTGGAGAGCAGCATTTCATTGTACTCCCTGCGGAAATGGTCCAGGCTATCCTCCCGCATGGGGAGCAGCAGGGATTTCTCGAACTGCGCCTTGTCGATACGCCGGTTGTGGATGGTGATTTTGGCGCTGGCCCCGGAATCCAGAGCGTTGAGGAGCTCTGAATAGTCCAGGAACATGGCGGTCTTATCGTCCTTACTGGCAATGCTGTAATTGATGTCGGTAAAGGAGAAGGTCTTGGAGAACCGGCTCCCCACCTGAAAAATCCCATCCGGCCAGATGCGCTGGATGGGGATGGCGTCCTGTACGGACTTGGGGATCGTGAATTTCTCTTTTTCCAACTTCGTTGCTTTGGTAAGCGTTTTGATTATAGGCATCCGTCCTTTTCTAAGAGATTTTTATGTTGGGCATCATCGCTCCTGCCCTTTGCGGTGCGGCTTTTGGCTGGCCCGCATGGGCGGATCCAGCGGCAGCAGATGAAGCCCGTTCTTTGCCGCCCACTCCGGCAGCTCCTGAACAGCGTGGATGGAGCTTTGGCGCAGTTCATCGAACAGAACCGCCTGCTCCGTGTCCAAATAGCGGATGGTCCAGAAGCTGGAACGCCCATTGGGAGACACGGCTTTCAGTTTTCCTCCATCCGGCATTCGGAACCGCTCATGGCCCTGCAAGTCCAAAATGGGGATGCCGTTTCGAGCCTCCCTCATGTAGCGATCCAGCGAAAGGAACGAAAAGGCGTTTACCCACAAGCGGCAGTCTGTCGAGAGAAACGAGCAGACCATCCAGCAGGAGTACCTTCCGGTATTGATGCGAAACCCATGCCGTGTATCGGCACTTGGGTTGTCTTGCAGAAGGCTGTCCGGGTGAGCGGCACAATAAGCAAGCAGTTCAGCGGGGCTTTTCAGGATCCCTTGGCGCAGGGCATCCATCATGTCGTTGAAATCGTCGGTGAATTCCGGGGTGTTGAGCCGGGGCGTGCGGTCATGCCAGGAGCTTTCAAACACCGGGGCGCTGGCATTGAGATTGGCTGTCAGATAGCCGATGCAGCCGTTTTTTTCATTCAGCACACGGTTGCTATGCCCGCCCATGGCGGCGATTTCCTCCGGGAGGATGGAGTGGATATTCATCTCCATGCCTTATTCCCCCTGGCCTTTACCCGCTGATGCTGGGGTCTGCGGTTTTTGCGCTTGTGAGGAGGCTTTTCGCCCTCCGCAATGGCTTCCTCCATTGCCTCGTAGTAGAGGCTGTCGGATTGGAACACCAGCTTCTTCGGGTACAGGAACTCCGACTTAAACCAGACCCAGGCCAGCTTTTCCGCAGTCATGCCATGGTACTTGAAAAAGCCGCAGGCGGCAAAGGGCGCAGCCCCAAGGATGCACATCCAGCCCACTTCCTCGCTCCCGACAAAGGGGCGTAGGCCGAAGTAGATGCCCACTGCTACGCCCACCGCCAGAAGGGAGCAGAGAAACTGCCTGGTGGACAGGCCGAAAAAGATGGACTCCTGGTAATCCCGTATTTCCTTTGGCACTTTTACTTCTATAATGCTTCACTCCTTCCGGCTCACAGGCCCAAGATTTCTTTCACGATGCGGTCACTCATCCGCACGGCGCCTACGAGGACAAGCAGGTTGAAAATGAGCTCGCCCACATAACTCCACACGGCGGTCACCGCCGAGACATTGGGATCCACCGCAGGCGGGGAGGTCGCCATGACGGAGAAGATGATGCAGGCCAATGCGATGATGGCCCCTTCCAGACACACCCCGGCATAGGAGCGGAGAAAGTTTTTCCCCACATTGCTGGTGGGTTCCCCCGCAAAGCTGGAGAGCGGAACCGGGGCGATGGCGGTGTACATATAGAGTTTAAACATCCGGCTATACACCGTCAGAATCATGATGAACGACAAAACGGTGATGAACAGGCCGCCTAAGAGGGTCACCGCCCACAGGGGGATGGAGTCCCAAAACCCCACATCGTTGATCTTGTCGATAATCTCCTGGGGTAGTGTCGTGCCGGTGCTCCCTGACAGACCCGATTGGGTGATGATGGTGGAAACCATACCCTGGACAATGCGGAACACCGCCAGCATCAGATCCAGGCCGTAGGTCACCGCCGCCTTTGCCAGGGCAAAGCGGACAAACAGTTTGAGGGCGTGTTCCGGGCGCTTCAAATCGGCCACGCTGGAACAGGTCTTGACTACACCAACTGCGAAGAACAGCACCAGCAGCCCAAGGCCAATGGCTTTCAGCGCATCGTTGATGTTGAGCATGACGCCCCAAATCCCACCGCCTTTGAAGGTGGCGGGGTCCTGGGTGAGCAAGGTCCAGATTTCGGCCAGCTTGTCGTTCCATGTTTCCAGCGCCGAATTCAGGTTATCTATAATCCAGTTGTCGGTTGGTCACCTCCTTGAGAAAAAAATAGACGGGAGCGCCCATGTGGACGCCCCCGCTGCCGGAACACAGAAACTCAGGCCGTGATGAGGTCGAGGATCTCCTTGGCAAAGGTCACGACCAGGCCGCCTGCCAGGGTGAGAAAGCCCTGGGAACGCTGGGAGGGGTCATGGCTCTGGAAGGAGAGACCCACCTGTACCACGCCCCAGCCCAGCAGAATCAGGCCGATGGCACGGATCAGGGAAAAGACGAAGGTGGAGAGATTGTTCACTACCGTCAGCGGATCGCTGGCGGCAAAGGCAGTGGTAGAAAGGCAGCCGACGCACAGAACGGTAGCTACATAGGCGGAAAAACCATAGCGGCCCTTTCTGCCAAGAGGCAGGGCGCCCTGGGGCTTGTTGTTCTTCTTGTTGTGATTTTTCTTGGAAATCCAATGATGCAGAATATTCTTCAGAAGCATTCCTCCAATTCATTGTGTAGTTTAAGGCTTCAAAAAGTCCTCCGGATCCAGCAGTTCGAAATCCTCGTACTGCTCCGGAGAATAGTCCAAATCGTTTGCGGCGTCCTTTGCCTGGGTGTAATCATAGGGCGGGGCGCCGCCATCTTCCGTGAGCTTGATGTTGGGGTGGCGCATCAGGTCGTACTTGTCGTCCAGCATGGGGCGTTCCCCACGGACGAACAAAATCGCCTTGCGGTTGTCCAGCATCCGCACCTCATCGGGGGTGAGCAGTTCCCGGCCCGTCTGTTGGTCGTTGATACTGAAGCTGCCGCTTCGCCCACGGCTGTGGCCGTAGGTGTTGGTATCCAGCGTTTCCTTGCCCATGAGCTCGGAGACGTACTTGTGGGTTTCCTTTTCGTTACCGCCCAAGTAGAGGAACTCATCGCACAACCCCACCAGGGACTCCCACTGCTCCTTGAACAGCGCCTTGATCTGCGCCATGTTCTGCGCGATGTAGCTGCAGAATATGGCACGGCTTCTCATGGTGGAGAGCCATGGCAGGAAGTTGTCCGTGGGCAGGGCGATGTTGGGGGCCTCATCGATGAGGAGATGCACTGGCACCGGCAGGCGGCCCTTGTATTTCCGGTCTGCCACATAGTACAGGGTCTGGATGAGCTGGCCGTAAATCATGCCCACCAGGTAGTTGAGACTCTTATCGCTGTCCGGGATACAGCAGAACAGAGCCACCTTCTTTTCACCCAATTCCTCCAGATGGAGGTCATCGGTATAGGTGAGCCGGGCAATCTGCGGCAGGTTGAAGGCGGATAGCCGGACGCCAACACTAATCAAAATGGATTTTAGAGTTTTTCCGGCACCCATCTTGAACACATGGTATTGCTTCACGGCAATGCTCTCCGGGTCCCGCATCTCCAGACGGGCGAACAGGATGTCCAAGGGCGACTCGTATTCCTCATCTTCCTCCCGCACCTCGGCGGCGGCCAACATCTCCATCACCATGGCGAAGTTCTGTTCTTCTTTTGGGGCTTCATGCATGAGATAGAGGACGAGGGCCTGGAGCAGCGCCGTTTCCGATTTGGTCCAGAACGGATCGCTGCTCTGGGCTCCCGGCGGGGTGGTGCTCTGGATGAGGGTTTCGATGAGTCGAAGCACGTCTTTGTCATCCCGCACGTAGGCTAAAGGGTTGTAGCAGAAGGAGGTGTCGGGGCTGAGAAGGTCGAACACCCGTACCTCATAGCCATTGGCTTTCAGAGCTCCTCCGGTTTTTCGCAGGATCTCGGATTTCGGATCGCAAATCACCATGGAGCAGTTCCCGCAGTTCAGGGCGTTGGGAATGGCGTAGGAGCGGCTTTTGCCGGCGCCGCTGCCCCCAATCACCAGCACGTTGGTATTGCGCTTGTGCTTATGCCCATCCAGCCCCATCTGAAAGTGCTGGGTCAGGATGAGGTTTTCTTTCGGGTGCTTCTTATCCCGGTACCGCTTGGCGATCTGAAACACATCGCCCCATTGGGCGGAGCCGTGTTCCGCACCACGGCGGCGGTTTTTTCGGCTGGAGGTCACCGTCAGCGCCACGATCCCATACCCCATGGTAAAGAACAGCAGGCACCGGGCGGAATACTCCGTCCAGTGGATGGCAAAGGGGTTGTTCATGGCTGCGGAGAGTTTCCCCAGCAAATCCACGAGGTTCACCCCGGCGCTCCAGCTTCCGGCCACCAAAAGGGCAGCCCACCAGACGATGGGCAGCGGTAGCAGCCACACCCACCATGGATTCTTCCGTGCAGCTATACCGTCGAAGGAGCACCCACCCCTTCCTGCTTTTGAAGATGCTCTTTCAGCAGGCGGAAGAACTCACGGCTTGTGAGAGAGATGCCGGCTTGCCGGCACTGCTGTTCGAACTGAAAGCGCAGTTCCAGCTGCCGCACAGAGTAATCTGCCCGGAACTGCCGCCAGGTATGGTCATCCATGGCTCGGAGTTTTTGCCACAGTTCTGGAAAAAGGGCGTAGAGTTTCCTCAGTTCACTGAGCGGCTGCAAGGGGCAGCACCAGCAGGACACACGCCGGAAAACATCGTACAGGCCACCCCAATCGAACCCTCTCTCCCGGCAGTAGCGCAGGCAGTCAGCTTCGGCCATACCCCAATCCACCAAGGGATAGCAGTATTCCCGCACCCGATGGGCTTCGTCGGCGGCAATGCCTACATATTGTACGATGTGGTATTCCTGCTTTAGTTCCTTCAAGTAAGCGTCAATGACCCGGTGCTTCAACCGTCCGGTGCACCAGCGTTGCTTGGGGCCGGGCCAGCTGAGACCGCGATATTTGGACAGGGCCGGATTCTTTCGCTCTGGCGAATACTCATAGAAAAAGTATTCGAAGCTGTGGGGCGGCTTCAGCCGGGTGATAGCCCTGCCGGTGTACTGCTCCACCTTGTCCAGATGCTCGTACATCTGAGGAAACTCCAATCCGGTGTCGCAGAAAAGGATAACGTCCACCGGCATCTTTTTCTCCAGCATACGCAGCAGCAGGGCGGTGCTGTCTTTCCCGCCGGAGAATGAAATTACGTGTTTTATGCTTTTCTTATAGATCCCTTCTTTCCGCAGAAAACAAAAAAAGCCCCCGAAGCCCACGGGGAGAACCCACAGGCTTCGGGGGGAGTGAATGGATTTATCTGACCGGCGTGTGCCGATACTTGCTGTTCAACAGCTTGAGGAGAATGCGGTCAAACCCGACGCTGCTCCGTCCTGCCGACAGATAGGCGTTGCGCTTCCGGTTTAGGGCCTGTACCGCCCGCCCAAATTCCTCGTCGCTCAGGTAAAGCCTGCGGCGGGGAGCACGGACGGTTTTCGCAGCAAGGGAACGCATTTCCTCGGCCTGTTCAGGCTGCACATCACTCTGCGTATCGCAAAGGGCTTTGACCAGCATATCCTGTTCCAGCTGGCTCATCTTAAACATCCTTTGCTTTTCCATAGGTACCCCTGCCTTTCTGTTGTTTTTCATCATCACCATATCACAACGCCTTGTAGAAAGCTACCGCACAGAAGAAAACAAACGGAAAACTCTCGGCGGGAGCCGTTATCTGGCCGCTTCCTTTTCCTTGTCCTCTTTGGCCTTGGGCGTTTTGGCGGGCTTGGGAGGCTCTACGGAGAATTCATCCGGCTGGATGGCCTGCTCCATCTCTCGAAAACTCCGCTGCATATCCCGGTTGATGGCATAGGCCGCCCGCTTGACGTCGCTGATGAATCCCTTCTTCTCCTGGACTTCCATCCCGGCGCAGGTCTGGCACACCTTATCAAAGTGGAAAGCGGAGGTGTCCAGCCCAAGTTTCTGCGCCACCACATAGGCCGCACAATAGGCCTGGGGTGCATACGCCTGCCGGTAGTAGCCGCTGCCTACGGTGTCAAAACCGGCATGGGCCTGCTCACGGGCAATGGCGCAAATCGTAGCGGTTTCATCCATCCCGTTTCTCACATAGATGGTGCGCTGCTTGGGGACATACTGCGCCTGCACCCCCTGGGGCAGCTGATCGGAAATGGCCAGCGGAACAGGGCTCAGCTCCACCAGAGCGGCGATGATCTCCTCCGGCAGCCGCTGCTGGGAGGGCAGGGGCTGCTGACCCCTGGTCTGAGAGATGTCAAAGGCTTTGGTGATGGTGAAGCCGTTGCCCTTGGTGCCATCTTCCCGTTCATACTCCTGGTCGGCGTAGAACGCATACCCCGTCACACCGCTTCGCAGGGAACGCCCGGCCTCTTTCCACTTGTCAAAAGTGCGGGGATGTGTGATGGTGGGATCCTGCTCATAGAGGATGAGAAGGTTCCGGGTGCTCTGTGGGGTGCACTGTGCCATGAAATTGAGAAATCCCTTCATGGAGGCATCATCCCGGAACACCTCCTGGGCCTGGGCGTCCACCCGTGCCTGGAGTTCTTCCCGTTCCGCCTTTCGCATGGCTGCGTATTCCTCTTTGGAAAGGCGGGGCGGCTCCTGCTGGGGCTGCGGCTCATGCTGTTTGCCAATCAATGTACTTAAATCGATCCTGCATTACCTTCCTTTCTGCTTTTTCTTTTTCCTGCTGCGGCTGGGCGCAGCGTGCTCACGCCGGGGCTGCCTGGCCCGTTCCTCCTTCTTCTGGACCTGCTCCTGCCGGATCTCCTGCAGCTGTTTTCTCACGGAGGGCTTTTGCTCAAGCGCCGGTTCACTGCCGGTTGGACCGGGCGAAGAACTTCTGTCGGGCGAGGAATTCTCTGACGGACTCCTTGCCGCCTCCCCCTGCACAGGATCCTTCTCCCGGCCAGGAGTAAAATTTGCCCCTTCCTCCTGATCTGGTACGGAGGAGAGTTCGATTTCATCCTCGAAACCGCCAACCTCAAATTCCACCGCACCATGCTCCGTCTGGACGGTTTCCATCCTGCTGGGGGCAGCGGCGGCGGGAGGCTGTTTCTCCTGCACAGGCGCTTTCTCCACAGTGGCGTCACCAGCCTGGGCCGCAACGTAATCCAGGCCGAGGTTGTCATAGATGCGCTGGATCTTGGAGGCGTCATCTGCAAACACCACCACCTCGATGCGCTCAGACTTCTGCCGGTTCCGAATGGGGACGTATAGGAGCCCGTGCTCCTTGGCTTCCCTGGCAAATTCCTTCATATAACTTACCGGCACCTTAAAGAATTTGAAAGGGCGCTGTTCTTTGAGCATCCGTACCAGCCGCGTCTTACCACGGGTTTTCTTCTGATCCTTTAATACCGCATAGACGAACAGCGCAAAATTCTTTGCCGCCAGCCCCGACAGCTTGAGGGCCACCTCGGTACCCTCAAGGGTAAATCGGACGATTTGGTCGGCGGGATCGCTTCCGTAGTTCAGTCAAATCACCTCGCTTTCACCGTTCCAAATCACGGGAGCGTTTCTGTTTTTCCTTTTCCGGTGCGGAGACCTTGGAAAAAGAATCTTCACCGGGGATAAGAGACAGGGCGGAACCGTTGTCCCATTCGACTCCGAGCTGCCCCATATCGTCTACATAGACAACCGTACCCATGGTGCCAGGCGGCGGGGCCTGGGCATCATCCATGAAGTGCAGAACGATACGGGTTCCGGCAGGGTATCGCTGCCGGAGGTGTTCCACCTGGTCTCTGCTGGGGATCCTGTTCAATCGATCACCTCCTGGGTCCGTCTTTCGTTTTACGTTCTTGCTGTTTTTCTTCCCGTTCCTGACGCTGGCAATCTTCCTCTTGGGCCGCCAGCAGGCGCTGTTCCATCTCCACAGAGTGGGTTTCGATGTTCCGGCACAGCTTGGCGGTGTGGCGAAGCTGCCGGAGTTTCTCGGTGAGGGCGCTGATCTGGGGGGAGTCCGGCTCATAGCGGTAGAGCTTCTGGCGCTGCTTTAACAGCACGGCGATTTCATCCTCTGCCTGCTGCCGGAGTCTGGCCAGCTGGCCACGGTCCTCCACATGATGCTGAAAAATGAACTCAGCCTGCTCGATCCGCTGGTCCAGCTTGCGAATATCCTCCCGCACGGCATAGCTGGGGTAGGGCGGTTTTTTGCGAAGCACCCCCACTTTATATAAGTAGGAATAATAAAGCGCCCGCAGGCCGGTGAGCTTGCGGGGCTGCGCTTCCCCAAGGAGAAGAAGCAGCCCATGGGCGGGCGGTGTTCTTTTCCCAGCCGGTGCGGATCGCCTGGGGTACAGGATGCGGCGCTGAATGGCTTCGGGCGTGTAGTTTTTGCCCAGGGTCTTGAACCGGACGGGCCGATCCTTGCCCGGCGGCTTCAACGTCATGTACTTGCGGTCAAAGCGGAAGGTGTACCCCTGCAGTTCCAGCACCCGCAGGAACTGCTTCCACGTGAGAGATGCAGCGATGGCGGTGTCTACATCCTGCTGGATGACGGTTTTCCAAGTGGGCTTTCCCTCTTGCTCGGCCAGCCATTGGGCATAGGGGCGGGCCACCCGTTCCGATTTCTCGGTGCCAATGACCGAGAGATGGTATTTCCGGCACAGTTCATCGGAGATCCGGCGTACCCCGGTGACATAGCTTTTTTCATTGCTCCGGTACTTTTTACCCGTTTGGATGGAAACGGAATTCCAAACCAAATGGTTGTGGATATGCCCGGTGTTCAAGTGGGTGCTGATGACCACCTGATATTTGCCGCCCAGCAGACGGTCCGCAAGTTCCTGACCGATTTGATGTGCCAATTCCGGCGTTACCTCCCCGGCGGCGAAACTCTGCACCAGGTGGAAGCCCTGCACCCCTTTCTCCTTGTGCCACATCCTTTTAATATGGCACATATCCTCAAAGGCGGAATCCAGCGTACAGCCAATAGCAGAGCAGAACAGATCCTGCTCGGTTTTATCCTTGTTGAGGGCATAGTCCACCGCCGCCTGCAGGGAGTCTGCGTTTTGGGAGCGGGAGGCTTTTTTCTCATCCAGGACGTAGTCCACGCTATTGTCCAGGCGGTGCACGGGGATAATGCTGGTGTACGCCATTTACCAGTTCTCCTTCACTTCCTTCCAGACCGCACGGGCGATGCTGGTCATTTCTTCCACGCTCTGCCGGCTGGCCTCGCCATAGGTGTTTGCGACCTTGGCAAGCTGGTTGGCGTTGTTGCAAAGCCCAGCCACCTTATGAAGCAGGTCGGCATGGTGGGTGCAGGGCCTCGCCTGCAGCTGCGCTCCCATGATGAGGGAACGGAGAAATTCCTCACGGGCAAGGCCGCTGAGTTTCACCTGGGCCTCCAGATGGGCCAGTTCCTTTTTGTTCAGATGGAGGGGAATGATATGGTTTCGTTTTCTCATATGGACTCCTTTAGCGTTCCGGCTCATTCCTTTTTCGGGTTTTCACTTGCTCCGGCGCTTTTGCTGGGTATTCATAGTGGACATGGGCATCCCGCAGCCGCAGCCTGCTGCAATCCGGGGCAAAGGCGGCGTACCGGGCATAGGAATACCCCTCCGCTTCCACAAGGATGCCATCCCTGCTGGTTTCACCTTTGACGAGCACACAGTGCCAGCACAGGTCGCCGGGGTCAAACCACATCTTGTCGTTGTAGTCGAACAGGAAAATCTGATCTTCCACAAGGCCGCTCTCCTGGAACTGACGGTACTGCTCGTCGGAGAGAACGACGACCTGTTCCACCCGAAACCCCGTTTGACGCTCTGGAGTGGAGGTTCCGGGATGCTCTCCCACGATATCCTCCATGCGGCGGGGCCGATGATGGAACGCAGCCCGTTCCTGGTACACCTTCGGATCTTCTAAAACGATGCGTTCAATCGGAACCTCTTTTAAGTCCACCTTGCGGTAGTCCTTCCCATAGCCCAGGTACAGGGTATTTCTTCGCTGTGAGATGAGCAGATGCTCTGCTTGCCCTTCTGCTCGTACCATCAGGCAGCGGAACAACCCGCCCGGGTCGGCGCTGAGGAGGTGCCGGTTGTCTTGCAGGAAAGGATAATCCGGGGAGATATCCTCCGAGAGTTTGTCAAAATCCGATTTACTCAGAAGGATGACCTTCTCAACCCTGAGAACGCCCGGAACAAAGTTTGTTTTCTTTTGGCGCAGGGCATCCCATGATTTTATATTTGCCGCAAATGCGGCGTACTGCTTTTGGCTCATTTTTCACCTCGTATTTCACAAAATCAGCCGATGGCGGGCAGCCGGGGGTTTGGGGTGCTCCCCAAGAATGCCTTTGGATATCCAAAGGCTATGCTTGCAAAACCAGTCACCGGCTGGGAAAGAAGCGACCTGCGCCGCAGGTCAGATGACGTTGTCCTCGCCAGCTTCTTTGATTCTGGCCAGACCATCCAGCGTGGTGCAGATGATGTTCCTCTTTTCGGCCATCCCGATTTCTGCGGACATGGAGTTGCTGATCTCCTTGCCGCATACCACCAGCATCCGGCACCGGCCCAGCTTCTGGCGGGCAATATTGTGAAAATCCCTCTTTTCATCGGCGTTGTCCAGCGCAAGGTACTGCCCATCGTTTAGTTTAGGGCAGATGGGGACGTATCCGAGCTCATACACTTTCCGGCAGTACCGCTTCAAAAGGCGGGGCGCCGTATCCGCAGCTGCGCAGATGTAGGCAAAGGCTTTTTCCATGGCGATGTTTCCTTTCTTTGTAGGTAATCAGGCAGGCTATCCATGTGGATAGCCTGCCTGGGTTTGGGGTTGTTGGCGGCTATCCACATGGATAGCCATGGAGATTATTCAGCGGTTTCCGACTGGGCCTCAAGCGCAAAACGCACCCGGTCCGAGCCCGGCTTGTAGTAGGCGTCGGTCACCTCAATGCCCACGGCCTCGTACCCCTCCAGCCTGGCTGCCAGCACGGTGGTTCCGGCCCCGCAGAAGGGGTCGAGGATCCTTCCTCCCGGCACACAGATTTTCACAAGGTCCCGCATGAGCTGCAGGGGCTTCTCGGTGACATGGGTGCGGTTTTGCGGATTGGCGTAACGGAACACCCCCGGCAGGCATCCCACCGGGCGGCTCACCGGCATGGGGCCGTTGGAGCCCCACACCACATATTCGCTCTGCTGGCGGAAACGCCCTTTTTGCGGGCGGCTGGTCATCTTATCCCATACCACGCAGCCCCGCCAGATCCATCCGGCCCATTGCAAAGCGTCAGTGATGGAGGGGTACTGCCTCCAATCGATGAACAGGCAGACAGGCGCACCCGGCTTGCAGGCTTTACGGGCATCGTACAGCCACTCAGCCATCCAGCGGGTCCAGCTTCTCTGATCCCGATTGTCCCCGTCGAAGTCGGGCGGGGCGTTCTTGGGGTCCATGCTGCTGTACTTCTGTGTGGTCGTGCGGTTCTTCTCCGCAGGTTTCCAGCCGCCCGAAGCGTAGGGCGGATCGGTGATAAGGGCATCAAACACCTGGGGCTTGAAGGCACGGATAATCTGCAGGGTGTCCCCATGCAGAATGGTCCAGCCATCCCCGCCGTTGTGCTCGATGGGCAAAGTGGATTCTTCTACAACTTGAGCAAGTTCGTTCTTTTGATTCAGAGGCATCATCCTTCCTGTTTTGTTTTTATCGTTCCTCACTCCGATGGCGCTTCTTGACGGTGGTATGCTGCTTGGGCTGGAAACCGGGCGGCGGGGTAAGAATGGGCGATTCACGCTTGAACCTGCGCTCGATGGCGATATCGTCCGGCCCAATGTGGATCACGTCACTGGTGGGATTGTCTATGGTGACCCCAGGCAAAATCACAGCGGTTTCACGCACTTCGATTTCCCCACCAAGTTCACCGTAGACAGTCGCCCCCTCCATAACGATGGGGATGCCGCCGGTCACGGAATTGGCAAAGAGCTTGGCGTTGCCGGAAATATGGACATTGCCGTGAACGTACCCAGCAGTGATGATGGCGTAATCCTCTATGATGGCGTTTCCACCGATCCTGCTTGGGCCGGAGATGGCCGCACAGCCACGGGCGCAGGCCTGATCCCACAGGATGGCGTTTCCGTACACATAGGCTTCCTCCGCTGCGACAGCGTTTCCCGCAATCCAGCACTGGCCCTCCTGACTCAGATTTTCCTCCGATTGGACAAAGCCGCCCAGGGCACCGGCATGGACGTCCTCCCGCACATCCCGCAGTGCCCGGATGCGGTGCAGCCATGGATATTGCGGATGGGCTATGTTGGTGATTTCATACTTTTTCTCATTCATCTGGCGTCACCCCGTTCCTTCCTGGATCTCGCAGGCGGTTTTACCGACAGCTCGGTTTCCACATACTCGCTGATGATAGACAGGGCTTTTCCGTAGTCGCCGGATCTGTAGACACGGTCCGCCATCTCCTTGGCCTGTTCCGGCTGTCCGCTTCTCTTGAGAAGCTGGGAAGCCTTGCCGAGGATAAAGAAGATGTTTCCGTCCATGCCGGCCAGCTTCATTTTGGGCCGTTTGGGAACAGACGGCTCTTTTGCCGGTTCTGTGACCTGCACCGACACGGCTTCGAAGGAGAAGGAGTCCTCGTTCCAAAAATGGACGTAGAGCGTACCATCCTCCGTATAGATTTCCCACTGCTCGAAGCCTTCGCCCCAGCCATCGGAAAACTGGCCCCGCAGATACTCCTGGAGAGCTTTCATTTCCACATCGTTCAGAGGCTCCTTCAGCCGGACAGTGGTGCAGCCCATCAACTCCCCGTCCCTGAGTTCCACCGAGAGGATGGCGCTGAGCACCTTTGCCTTGACGCCGGGGTTTCGCTGCTCTGAAAAATAGGGCATGAGGTCCCCGCCGCTTCCTTTCAGAGAGGCCGTTATAGCGGATTGGATGGATTCCTCATAATCCGCCAGCTCAAAGCCGGAGAACTCGTCCGGCCCCACTCGATTCAGCCAATCTATATCGTCGTAGACCTCCTGGGGGAAGAAATCCCCTTTCAGCGGGGAGTATAGTTTCAGTGTGATTTCCTGCTTGTCGATTGCATGACCTTCTTTCTATCGGGAACCGTCCGAAAGGCTCCGGGCGGCTCGCCGTTCATAGTTTTCTTTTGCCAGGTCGCCATAGTCGCAGCCCTCCCGCCTGGGCAGGTTCTTCACCATGCGGTACCGGCCCTGATAGGCTCTCTCAATGTGGGATGCTGCCCAGCGCCCGGCAAAATCGTTGTTGGTGCAGATCTCGATTTCCTCGATCTCCGGATGGCGCTCCAGAAAAGCGTCCAGCGCAAGGGGGTTCTTGGCCTCCCGTTCCTGCCGCTGTCCTTCTTCCGGCGCATAGATGCCACCGAGGGACAGCCGCCATTTGTCTGTGGCCCCTTCCAGCGTCAGGTGAGCCATGGGTTCAATGGCGGCTTCGTAGACAGCCACCCGGTTGGTTTTCCCCTTCGGCGGCAGCAGGAAGCAAAACCGCTTATCGCTGCCCGGCACCTCTGCCTTGAAGGGTTCTCCCCGTGTGTAGGTGCCGCGCAGGAAGGCGTACCGGGCAGTGCCGGTTTCATCCCTGCCGACGAAAACAGCGTTGTGGTAGTCTGCGCTTTCATAGAGGATCCCTGCCCGGACGCAGGCTTCGATGACCCCACGGCTGATCCCCCGCTTCAGCAGATAGGCGAACACCCTGCGGTTGTTCGCAGCTGCCGGTGGAAGGATGAACTCCGGCCTCTTTTTTGGTTGAGGCGGAGGCGGGATGTAGCCGGGGCATTCGTCGCACAAGGCCAGCACCGCATCTACAAACTTCATCCCTTCCACTTTGATGAGATAATCCAGAGCGGATTTCCCTCCGATATCCCGGCTTTTCCAATGCCAGATGGAGGACTCCCCGTTGATTTTGAAGCTGTCGTGCTCCCTCAGCTGGAACTCACCACGGCTGCCGCTTCTGACCAGTTCATTGGGGCGAAACCGGCGCAGAAACTCGATGGCAGTCATCTGCTTGGCGGCGGCGATCTGCTCTTTGCTCACTCCGGGCATGGGAATGCTCCTTCCTTTGTCTTAGATTACCGCTGCCCGGAGGATCTTGGCCTGGTCAGTGCGCTCCCAGGGGAGTTCCGGCTTGCCAAAATGCCCGTAGGCTGCGGTTTGGGTATAGCGGGGCGTCAACAGGTCCAGCTGGGCGATGATCTCCGAAGGGGTCAGCCCGAACACAAGGCGCACCGCATCCGCCAGGCAATCGTCGGCGCAGATGGCGCCGGTGCCGAAGGTATCCACCTCCACCATCACCGGCTCGGCTTTTCCGATGGCATAGGCCAATGTCACCTGGCACCGGCTGCACAGTCCGGCGGCCACGAGGTTTTTGGCAATGTAACGGGCCATATATGCCCCGGAACGGTCCACCTTGGTGGGGTCTTTCCCGGAAAAGGCGCCGCCCCCATGGGGGGCGAACACACCGTAGCTGTCTACCATGAGTTTCCTTCCGGTGAGGCCGGTGTCGGCCTCCGGGCCGCCAAGCACAAACCGCCCGGAGGGGTTCAGCAGGATTTTAGTGTCCTCATCCGGGGGAAGCGCCTGCAGCGCCGGGGCCAGCACCTTGTCGGTGAGTTCCCAAAACAGTTCATCGGCGGGCTTCTCCGGGCTGTGCTGAGCGGAGAGGACAACCGTGTCCAGCCGCAGAGGGCGTCCATCCTCGTCGTACTCCACGGTGACCTGGGCTTTTCCATCCGGGCGCAGGCCCCGCACCATGCCGGATTTCCGGGCTGTGGTAAGACAGCCGGCCAGCCGGTGGGACAGTACAACGGGAAGAGGCAGCATCTGCGGGGTTTCCGAACAGGCGTATCCAACCATGACCCCCTGGTCACCGGCGCCCAAGCGGAGGACAGGATCTCTGAGTGATTCCCTTCGCTGCTCTAATGAACAGTCCACTCCTGCGGCGATATCCGGGCTTTGCTTATGGATGAGGCATTGGACGGCATACCGGGCGGGGTCATAGCCCACCTTCCGCAGCACGGAACGGACAATGACCGGGATTTGGGGTTCGTGCAGGCTGGTGATCTCGCCAGCTACGATGACCTGCCCCTTGGTGGCCAGCACTTCGCAGGCCACACGGGAGAGAGCGTCATGGGAAAGGCAGTCATCCAGAACACTGTCGGCTATGAGGTCGCACAGCTTATCCGGGTGCCCCTCCGTGACGGATTCGGCGGTGTAAAATTGATTCATGGCGTCACCTCAATTTCAGGGAAAAGGGCTTGAGGCTTTTCCCGATGTCCTCATAATTGGCAAACCGCACCTCGCAGCCCAGCAGGTAGGACACGGCTTCTTCCCACTCCTTCAGCGGGTACTGCTCTTTGTTCTCCAGATGGTACAAGTCTCCAAGGGCCTCCCATTTGAGGGTGGGCTGCAGACGCAGGTTGGAGATGAAGGTGCGGTGCTGCTCTGCCAGCCGGTCTAAAAGTCCAAGTTTCTTCAATCAATCCCTCCAGTGCAATCAAATACAAAAAGCAGGGCGCTTTTCAGCGCCCCACCCAACCAAATCTCTGCTACTTTTTCCTGCGGTTGCGAATGTGCAGGAAAACAAGGCCGCCTAAAATGACAGCGCACAGGACAATGACTATAATTGCTTTCGGTTCCATAGGTTCATTCTCACCTCACTTGTACGGCGACGACCACCGTGCGGGCGTTATCCCATTCATAGGAACAGGTAACAAGGGTCAGCAGGCGGTGGCCTGCGCCGGGGATAAATGCTGGGTCGTGATACAGCGGCTGTGCAAGCAGCTCCTTCTGAAAGGACAGGAAATCCCCATCGTCAGCGAATACGGTGCGGTTGAATGAGAGCTTGGAGATATCCGTTTTCAGCACAGCCACGATGGTGTACTCCCGCAGCCCGGTTTCCGTCTGCAGGAAGATTTCGGAATGTTCTTCCCGGAACGCTGCATCGGCCATCTTCTGAAGCACAGCGAACATGGTCCCGTCGTTCATGTTGTGTCCGTAGACCACGGTGTTCCAGCTTTCCGGGGTGCAGTCCCACTGAAAGAAAATGCTGCCGGCTGTACGCCATTCCCCTTGATAGGTGCGCCGCAAGTAGTATTCGGGGTCGTCGGCGCCGCTTTGCAGAATAGGGTAGTCCACGCAGGTTCCGGGGATAGTGATCCACCCCTTGATATCCGGGTATTCCGCTTGCAGGGTCGGGAGGTCTACAATGGCCTCCGGCTCCTGCTCCTGCACGGTTTGTTCATTCCCAGCCGGTTCCTCCCCGGAGCTTTCGGCTCCGGGGAGGGGCTGTACTGTGTATTCCTCTTTTAGGGCCTGCGCTTCCCCATTGGTCAGCCCCGGCTGGAGCACCAAAAACCACGCAAGCCCCAACAGGCTCAGGCACAGCAGGCCGATGCAGAAACCTTTCAGGAAGGTTTTCATCGGATATCCTGGTCTCTGTCATGGCCGCCTGCGGATCTCTTCTTTTTGCCCACAAGGTGCATGGCGAGGAGCCCGCCGCCTGCCAGCAGCGCCAGAGCGGAAAGGCCAATCAAAACTGCGGGCATCCAGGGGCTGTCCCCCGTCTGAGGAACGGTGGGAACTTCCGGCACCAGCTTGTTGTGCATCGCCACGGTGACGGTTTCGCCAGCCAGGATCTCCACGGTCTGGTCATCCGGCAGGATATACTGTTCGGCATCCTCACCGGCCACCTCGGAAACGGTGTATTCGCCCACCCGGAGGGTGACGTTGATCTCACCGTTCTCATCGGTCTGGAACTCCTGCTCATAGGCGTTGCCCATGAAGTCGGTGCCGGTGATTTTGAAGGTGCGTCCTTCGATCTTATCGTCATCGGCTGTCTTTACCACCTTCAGGGAGCCGGTCTGCGCATGGTTGAGGAAGCCCACGCCAGCTTCGGTTTCCACCCGCACGACGGCGCCGTTTTCCGTGATGGAGAAGGGATAATACCCCTCGTCACGCTGGAAAAATGCAGGGGCTTCCTTCTCGTGCAGGAGGTAATCCCCGTACTGCAAGTCCTTCAGCTGATAGATGCCGCCCTCGGACTCAGCCGTTTCACCCACCAGCTTGTCGGTGTCAGGGTCGAACTCCCCGTTATGGTCCACATCGGCATACACCTCAAAAATGGCACCGGACAGCGTATTCTCCGGGAAGTCGGCGTCTACCTTGGTGGTTTCCACAGTACCCAGGATGATTTGGTTTTCCATGGTGATCTCAATGGCCTGCCCATCTTCGGTGATTTCCACAGGGAAGATTTCCTCGCTCAGCACGAAGGTTTCCGGCGCTGCGATCTCACGAATGGCCCAATTGCCAACGGGTACCCGGTCAAATTCAAAGTACCCGTCGGGATTGCTCTCGGTGACCATGAGGGCAGTTTCTTTTGTGAACTCGGTTTCGTCAAAGCGGAACAGGCCAATCACGGCGCCGCCCAATTTGACTCCATCCTGGTCCACCTTCCAGCCGGATACCTTGCCATACTTCAGCGTGTTTTCCATGGCTTCTCCGTCATTGACCTTTAGCTGCACGGTGGCGATGTCCTGCCCTGCGTACTCAAACACCACAGGGTATTTCTCGTCGCTCAACAGGTAGTGCTCATCCGTACCAATCTCCTTTACATACAGCGAGGCCCCGCAGGGGAGGTCGGTTTTGAAGGAGGCGTTTCCGTTTTCATCGATGCCGGTGGTCTCGATGAGGCCATCGGCGGGGATGGAACTGCCATCGGCGGCGACGATTTCCTCTGCGGCGAACAGGCCAAAGGTGATGTTTTTCCATTCCTCATTCATCCCGATGGAGAAGGTCTCATCCTGCTCCAGCAGCTTTTGGAGGCTGATTTCTACCTTCTGCCGTTCATTGACGAAGCCCACATCGGCGGTGGTGACAGACACCTCCTGGCCAGCGTAGGCGAGGGTGACTTTCTTCGGTTCGGAATCCAGCACCATGCCTGCGGGCGCTGTCCGTTCAGAAACCTGGTAGCGGCCCAGGTACAAAGGCTCCGATGTGGCGGTTCCATCGCTCCCTGTGGTCAGGGTAGCCACCAGTTCTCCGGCCTTTTCGTGAACGACGCCATCCGGGGTGACGATATCCTCCAGAGCGGTGATGTCGTAAACAGCGCCCGGCTGGCCCTGCACCTCATACTGCGGCTGGTAGAGGCCACCGGCTTCTGCCACATGGCTGAACACCTCGCCCTCCTTGTGGACGGTGATGGTGCCTTTCTGCACTGTGTTGTACTTGGTCACGGTGACAACGTCCTGGGTGCCATCCACCACAAAGGGTACAGGCTCATCATCCAGAACATAACCCCAGGGACTCTGCTGTTCATACAACTCGTAATTTCCAAAGCCCAGGGCCTCCGGCAGCATGAGGGTCCCTGTGGAATCCGTCACGAAGGTGTCGATGTCCATGGGGCTGGGATAGTTGATGTGCTGCACCACCCATTCGCCGGTATCCGCATTGCGGATCTTCACGGAGGTGCCGGCCAGCGGGATGATCTCGCCGGATTCGGCGTCCCTTTTTTCAAAGCGGATGAGGGAGGTAAAGGTGGGATTGTTCAGGATGAAATAATAGGTTTTGCCATGCTCGGAAATGAACACGGAGAAATCCGGGACGAATTTTTGCCCCTCGGCGCCAGCGGTTTGATGCACCACATACAGGCCGTAAGGGAGGTCCTTAGATTGGGCAAAACCATAGGAATCCGTCAGCAGGATATCCCGTTCAGACTCTTTGGCGTTCTCGTAACTGCCGGCGCTGGCCAGGTAGACCTGAAATTCAGCCCCGGCCTCCGGCTGCTCGATCTGCACCTCATTGCTGGTAACGGCCAGCGGCACAGCTTCTGCTTCCGCATCGGCTGCATCAGGCTGGTCAACGTCAGCTGGTTCCTGCACAGCGTCGTTTTCCGGGGCGGTGCTGCCTTCCCCGGCCTGGCCTTCGTCGGCAGCTTCATTTTCTTCCGGCTGGCTGGAAGGCTCGGAGCTATTTTCAGGAACAGCGCCATTTTCAGGTGTGCTGGAAGCGGGAGCTTCCTCTGCGCTTTCGGTCTGCTGTTCTTCCGTAACGGCAGCTTCTTCCTCGGTGGGAGGCTCCGTTTCAGGAGCAGGAGCGTCCTGCTCTGGAATGGCGGGCTGGTCGGTGTGCTTGGTGATGGCAATGGAGCCGAGCACCACATCCTCCGTTGCGGTCATGGGGACGCTGTTGTGTTCCAGCGTGAAGTTCCCCGGCTCTGCGCCCACAGGATAGACGGTTTCATCCAGCAGGTACCCCTCGCTGGGCGAGACCTCTCGGATGGAGTAATCCGGGCCGCAGGGGTACTCCTTGGTGATGAACTTTCCCCCGCCCGAAGTGGTGTAGGTGTCCAGCAGGGTTTCACCTTTGAACATTCCGTACACCGCGCCATCCAGGGAGGCGTCGCCCTGGGCTTCCCCGGTGACGGAATCCACCTTTTCCATGGTGACGGTGAACTTCTTCAGCACATTGGAAAAGCTGACGCTGGCGGTCTGGCCGGGGTAAATGGTCACCTGCTGGGAAGCGGGCTGGACGTATCGGTCCGGTGACTGCTCAGTGATGGTGTAAGTGCCGGCCTGGAGATTGTCCACCCCAATGGTCCCATCCGGGCCTGTCACCACATCCCGTTCCACCCCGTTGCCGGAGATGTGGAAGGGGATGCCGGAAACCTCGCCATCCTCGGAGGTTTTCACGATCTGCAGGGTACCGGATCTGATTTCGAGGGAGAAGTAGCACTTCACCGGCTGGGCCTCGCCCTCTACATCAAAGGTGACAACATTTTGATAGGTATCCCGCAGCCAGTATTTCGTGCCGCCGGTTATCACACCGGGGATGGAAGAGGGCAGGCTCTTTTCAGCGGTAATGGTCCCGAAATCCGTTTCACTGGTGGAAACGTGCAGCCGGTTCCCGTCCACGGAAAAATCCACGCCGGGGTAGCTGAAGGTGAAATCACCCAGCACATTGTTCTCATCTACCAGCGTCGTTTCATTTTTCCCAGTGCTCTCATTGTACTGCAGGGCATGGGTATAGGCCCCAACCGCACCGGGGTCATCTGTGGTAAAGGACGGGACCGTGCGGTAGTTCATCACGTTTTCCCGCAGGGTGTAGAAGATGGGCTTCGCTGCGGGGCTGTTGGCAGTGATCTCGTCCACGATCTGGCTCTCATACCCTGTGCCGAGCTGGTTGTGGGCAATGAGCCAGATGAGGATTTGGGTGGCGATGTACTCATCGATGGCGCTGCCCCCGTACTTTGTGCCGGTTTCCATGTTGTAGCCCAGGGTGAGGGTAGTGTTGATCAGCGCCTTTTGTTCTTCTGTGAAAGAGGCGTAATCATCCGAGGACTCATAGCCGATGCCGCTGTTGGCCCGTACACCCATCTGGATGCAGTAGGCGGTGCGGTATGTGCGTAAATCATTGATCCGCAGCTCGAAGAATTCCTCGGTTGTACGCCCGCCAAAAGGCGCAGGGAGGTTTTCGCTGAGAGAATAACGGCGGTCTTTGTATTCGATCATGGCGAGGTATCCGTCATAATCATTCTCGGCGGCAAGGGCGCTGCCAGGGAAGAGCCCAAAGCAGAGCAGCACCGCCATCATCAGGGACAGCACTCTTTTAAGATTTTTCATAACAGTCTCCTTTTAGGCAAAATAAAAAAGCCCCCGCAGATTTGAGTAGAAACCTCAAACCCACGGGGGCTAAAGCAGATTTATCGTTCCTCGCCATTTTTCTGGCGGGGCTTTTTTCGGGGGATCACCTTGTGGTGCGTATCCCGCTGGGTGCGCCAGACAGCGTCCAGCACAGACTCGATTTCGATCCCGTTCTGCCGGCAGCCGTGAAGGATGCCGGACAGGTACGATTGTGAGGGCAGTGCGGGGGCGTCTTTGTAGGGGCTGTTCATGGTATAGGCCATGACTTCCCGCTTCAGGCCATCCGGGTCTACCACAGTGACGGGTTCCTTTCCATACAGCCGAGGGAATCCCTCATAGTGGTCCAGACTCTGCTCGTCCCGTTCCGAAATGCGCCAGAGGACGCCATCCACAAAGCTGCCCGGCTCCGGCAGGATGGTGGCAACGCCATGCCCGCCGCCATTCATACGGAAAGCAAGGCGGTATCCCTCCAGCCGGACGGTATCCACCACCTGGGCGTCCGGGCAGCGGAAGGCCATCTGGTTCAGGTTCATGTTGGAGCCGTAGGCAAAGTAAAGTTTCCCTTTAGTTTTTCATCACCTCTATCGTTCTTGGTTGCGTCGGTTCTGCAGGCTGGGGTACTGGGATTTGTCATACCGCCAGGCCCTGTCGCCGGGAAGATTTGAGAGTAAGTGTTCCCGCACATTTTTGTACTCCGGCCCGATGAGGCCAAGGCGCAAAAGAAAGGTGCGGAAGGTGAAGGCGGGATTCTCGCTGATCTCGGTTTTCCGCATCACCGTCCGCTTCTGATTGATGGCCTGGGCGGAGATGGCCAGCGCCAGCGTAATATTGGCGCGCACCTTGCCGGCATGGAGGGTGCTCTCAAAACAGCGCCACTCCAATGTGCCGCGATAGAACACCGAATGAAGGTTCAAGGCGTAGTATCGGGTCCAGTTGTAGTGCTCGTAGCTGCCATCGCCTCCCTCGTACCATTCCCGCTTGAGGCGGTCCATGGTGGTGTTGGTGGGCAGCCTGCGGATCTTCTCCAGCATGGGTTCACGCACCTTCTGGCACCAGCGTTCCACCCGGCGTTCGTCCACGTTGAGGGCTTTGAACAGGATATCCTCCTTGGAGTACATGATGGACAGGGCGTTCTTCAAACTCTGCGGGGTATGTTTCGAGGCATCTACATGGACGTGCATCCCGCAGGATGAATTGACCACAGCCCCCGCATGGCGGAGGGCCCGCACCACTTCCTGAAGCTTGCCTATCTCGCTGTATTCCAGCTTGGGGGAGTTCATCTCCACTTTGTAGGTGTCATCGCCTGTGGAAAGCTGCCTGCGCCCACTCCGATGGGTGGCGCGGATGCTGGCGTCAAAGACAAAGCGCCATGTTTTCCCCTCGTTGTCGGTGACCTCCCATGGGTCGTAGGTGCGGGAGGAACGGGAATGGGAGGCGGTGGTGCCGAACAAGGCGGCCACCGCTTCCGCAGCCTGCTGGCGGGTCAGCCCCGTCATCTCGATCTCGCAGCCGAAGAACTGGTCTTTCAGGTCAATCGACAGCGTTCACCTCCCGATGGGCGGCGGCCAGCCGTTTTCCGATGGCCTCCACCACATTGACGGTGACGCCGTTTCCGGCCTGCTTGTAAAGCTGGGCGTCGGATTGGAGCGGCAGGACAAGGTCGATGCGTTCATCCGTCCATCCCTGGAGCCGCAGGCATTCCCGTGGCGTGAGGCGGCGGATGCGGCATCCGTCCCACACACCGGAGGCTTCCCGCTTATGGCTGCGGATCCCGCCGTTCTGCTTGGCGGTGAGGCAGCGGGCATAGTCCGTCAGCGCCGGTTCCTCGTTCAGATCCACACAGCAAAGGGTGCCTTGGCTGCTCCCGGTGGTGATGGTGTGGGCGATTTTCCTGCCCACCCTGCCGCGTCGGGTATTGAGGGTGGGATAGGCCAAATCCACACTGTCGCCGGGATATGCCATTTTATATCCCTTTTTCGTGTTTTCCTTGATGGGGACGCCTGTGCAGTACAGCCCGGTTTTCCCGCCCATCCCGCCTGCCTGGGAGGTTAGGGTGCAGCTTACTCCTTTCGGGGAGTAGATGCGCTCTCCCTGTGCGCCGGGGCGGATTTGCTTAAGAGGCGTTCCTGCTGTTTCGGTGAAAGGAAGTATTTTTCCTCTGCATTTTTCATCAAGATATCCGACAAGGTACACCCTCTTGCGGGATTGAGGGACACCGAAATCTTTGCTGTTAAGCACCTGCCATTCCACACCATACCCCAATCCATCCAGCGTATGGAGGATGGCCGCAAACGTCCGGCCTCCGTCATGGTTAAGCAGGCCGGGTACGTTTTCAAGCAGCAGATACGCAGGTCTTTTTGCCGCAGTCAGCCGGGCAATTTCAAAGAACAGCGTACCTCTTGGGTCGGCAAACCCTCCACGGTGTCCAGCAATCGAAAAAGATTGGCAAGGAAATCCCCCGCACAGCAGGTCGAAGTCGGGCATTTCATCGGGGTCGGCTTCTCGGACGTCCTCACGGAACCACTCTCCTTTCGTATCGAACAGCGCCCGGTAGCTTTGGTCGGCATATTTGTCGATCTCACAATGGCCTACACAGACAAAACCTCCGGCCCGGCTGAGTCCCTCCCGGAACCCGCCGATGCCGGAAAACAGGTCAATATACGTTATGGCTTTGGGCATCACGCTCCTTTTTCATAAATTTGGTGAAACGCTGCTATACAATCAACCGGCATCACCCCTTTCATGGTGCAGTGTCAAACGATAGGAAAACAGCCCGCAGGGGTTGGGGTGAACCCAATCCTGCGGGCTGCTGTTGTTCCTCTCATGCGTAGATTTCTTCTTCGGCTTCCGTAGTTTCGGCGGCATCCTCGGCCTCAGACGTTTCGCTCTCGGATTCTACCTCGTCCTCGTCCGCCGCTTCCTGCCCGTCCTCCTGTGGGGCGCTCCAGGCGGCATATTCGCTGGGAAGGCCCGTGCTGGGGTCATCCTCGTCCTCGCCGGTTTCCCCGCCCTGGGCGGCCTCAGCGGCCTCGAACTCTTCCTCCGCTTCCTCCAACGCCTGCTCGATGAGCCCGATGATGAACTCCTTTTGCGTCAGGCGGCGGCGGTGGACTTTTTCAAAGCGTTCCAGGTATTCCTTGACCCGCTGGAACAATTCCTCGCTCACCTGAAATGCCAGTGTTCTGCCTTTTGCCATGACTTTGCCAGCCCCTTTCTCATAATGCTCCTGGATGATCATTTCAATAAACTTGCTCATGGTGCTTTCTGTTTCCCGGATCTCCTCGCTGATCCTGTTATGCAGTTCCAGCGGGATTTTGCAGGTCACACCCTTGGTTTCCACGTCCATCGCTCCTTTGCTTGGTTCTTTCCCTTTCGGGCAACACAAGCATATCCGAAGAGCGAAGAGAAAGCTATTACCAAGACCAACAACCTTTCAGCCAAAGCAGGGGCAACATACGTCACAAGCAATAACGGCTATGTTGGGGGCTGCTTTGGGGGATTTTACTCATCATCCATGAGGGTGTTGAGGAAGCCGAGCATCTCCGGTGGGATGGTTTTTTCCGGCTGCCGCACTGACTGGGAAGGGACAGCCTGAAGTTCTTCCCGCAGGATGCGGCGCAGGGTGGACTCCAAGGCGTCCTGCCTGGTACTGTCCAGAATCGCTTTCACCAGGAAGGCGCTTTTCTGTCCTTCCGGCACAGCCTGCAGCAGGGCCCATGCTTGGCGGTGGTCCTCATTCTGGAGGTTTGGGCGGAACATAAAAAGGGGCCTGCTCATTCCTTGCCTACACCGCCCGACAAGCGCCCCAAAATCCGCTCGAATCCTTCGGCGTTCACACGGTCGTCTAAAAGGGCAAAAACCCGACACAGGCCGTCCTGGGGGGCGACGTTGCGCTTGACCACCGCTGCGCCTCCGCCCAGCATCACCACTGGGATGGCCTTGAGGTCAAACCCTGCTTCCATGGCCGCTGAGAGAAGGCGCTCAGTGTAGAGGCGGCCCTGCTTTTGGATGATGCCGCGGGCATCCTCGTCCATGCTGCAGGGCTTTCCAGCCAGCACTCGCTCCACCTGGGCGTCGGTAACGGACAGCCCCACATCCCGGCGAACCTGTTCTTTCACCTCGTCAATGCAGCGGATCATTCCCAGTTCCAGGCTCCGGCAGGTGGCGGCGTTGGGAACATTGTTGTCCAGCCGCATCAGATCCACCGTCCAGCCGCCGATGTCCATGAGCAGGACGGAGGGTTCGTTCTGGAGGAGTTCCGGGTGGATCATCAGGGCGGAATACCCCTGTGGGAACAGCTTCACATCCTCGATGGTCACTTTGTAGGGGATGCCCTCGAACAGGAAGCTTACCGGCTGGGAAGAAGGGCGAAGGTACTCCCGGAAGGATTTTTTCTCCCGGCCAAACCCGGCCAGAGGAAGGCCGGCTGCGATGGTGACGGAACACTCCGTCTTGGCTCCCCGCTGCTGGATTTCTTTGGCGATGGCCGCGAGGGTCAGCAGGTAGTAGTTCTCGTTCTCCATCTTGTTTCGCAGGATCGGCTGTCTGCCGGTCCCGCACACGAAGAATTTTCCACCGTACTCCAGCGTGTTCTGAAGGGTGTAGGGTTCGTGGGAATATTCCGAGATACCGGCAGGGAAAGAAAAATGCCGGGTCTTGATGGCGTAGTAGCCGTGGTCGATGCCGATGTACATGGTTTTGCTCATCCTTTCTTGGCTGTTGTTGAAAACTTGGCTTTTTGCTGGTTAAGAGCGAAGCGCAGCTTGTTCTTTCCCAGCTGGTAAAGTATTTAGGGGGGAGAGTGTGAGAGGGGGGAGGCGCAAAAAACCGCCCTGGCCTGCCAGCCGGGGAGTTTCTGAAAAAGGGCGCACTACCCCCTTGTATTTTGAGGGCTTGAGTTGAGCCGTTTTGGGCTTTCGTCAACCTGTCTATTTGACAGGCGTAAACTTCTACACATTTGACAACGGGGAAAAGGGCCGCAGAACGCAAAAAAGCGGGGCCTCCGACCTGAAAAATCAGGCGGAAGCCCCGCTTGTGGGGTTTCGCTGCGGATTTTGCCTTGGACATCCACGGTAAAACCGTTTTTCGGATTTTCCGTCCAAAAGCCCGCAAACCCGCATGAATACTAAGAAAAAAGGGTTGACATCTTTTTTGTCAACCCTTCATGGTGGAGGCGAGGGGAGTCGAACCCCTGTCCGAAAACCTGTTCATATGGTTTTCTCCGAGCGCAGCCGATGGTTAGAATTCCCCGGCACGGTCGCCCATCGGCAAACGGCTATGTCGGGTAGCTTTTTTGGTCATGACCTCTTCAAAAGCAAACGGGAGGTTCACGTTCACCGCTTTTTGACGTTTCACACCCGGCCGCGGTCCTCCGGGGGAAACGGGTGGCATACAGCCACAGCACAGCCCTTAGGCTGCCAGTGCTACTTTTTGATTATTAGCGTTTATTTTTTGTTGGGCCTGTTTGAGAGTTTGCCCGGCCTCTGCTCGCTTACCATACTGCAAGATCCCCGTCGAAACCTTTACGCCCCCATATCTTTATACTTTGATATCTAATGGTATTGTGGCAATTGATGATCAAGACAAAAAGGATGAGATGTCAAGAGTTATTTGTAATATTTGAAATGATGTTTCAATCATGCACATGACAAAAACCATATGATATGTGCTGCTGCTGTTGTTGTGAATGCTGCATGTGATTCGTTTTTATTGGTTTTTTAGTTTTTTATAGATTTTTTGATTACGCAAAAGCTGAAAAGAGTACAAGCACATACAACCGATATTGGATCAATAAGAATTGCTGTTTTTGCGGAAACGTTCTATATCGCGCTGCGCCTGTTTTTTTGCGGCGGCATCGCGTTTGTCATAGAGTTTTTTGCCGCGACAAACGCCAAGCTCTATTTTTACATGTGCGCCGGAAAAGTACATCGAAAGTGGTATGATCGTGACGCCCTTTTGTCCGATCAGACCGAACAGGCGGTTAATCTCACGCCGGTGCAACAGCAGTTTGCGGTCGCGCAGCGGATCACGATTGAAGATGTTTCCTTTTTCATACGGGCTGATATAGATACCGGTGGCGTACATTTCACCCTGTTTATCAATGTAACAGTAAGCGTCTTTCATATTGACTGAACCGTTGCGCACGGACTTTACTTCCGTGCCGAACAACTGCACGCCTGCCTCTATCCGGTCATCGACAAAGTAATCATGAAACGCTTTTTTGTTATTGGAAACGACTTTGCGTGTGCCGTTCTTTGCCATTCATGATCACTTCCTATCTCAATCGCTTGTGTTTTCTTTTGTTTGACGATATATTTTCCGGAGACTTGTATGATCATTATACCCGATTTTATCGTTCAATGCAAGCTCGATACAAATCTTTTTTGGTACTCTCTATCAAATTTTGAAGAAACGGTCGGTTTTTGTCAACACAAGAGCCAGAACCGGTGTATCCATGTATGATATATAAATAGGTATATTACCAGTGTGCCGGTTGTTGACAAAAGGGAAGTATGTTATAATCTATCATAATCAATGTATCAAAATAAACCATTGCTTTTTGTTATTTATCACAAGATAATGATACAATGCAATGTTTTCTCACTGGATTACGAACACTGTGCGGCGCATTTGAAAATCAGCGTACGGTTTTGTGTCATTGGCAGAGAAGATGGAATATGGAGAAGACGACGCAGGAGGAAAATACTGATGTGTATCAATGATCCGAAGAATAAAACAGAAATCAGTTTGCCCCAAACATCACTCACCCCAAAATGTATACCCCAAGATGGCATCGTGCCTCCAAAACAGATCGTGATTCACGGTGCGCGGGTACATAATCTAAAAAACATTGATGTTTGTGTACCACTGGGAAAGATTGTCGGAATTGCAGGGGTGTCCGGCTCTGGCAAATCGTCTTTGGCATTGGGGGTTCTGTATGCAGAGGGATCCCGACGGTATTTGGAGGCACTTTCCACATATACGCGTCGACGCATGACGCAGGCGGCGCGCGCGGATGTGGACGAGGTGCTGTATGTCCCCGCGGCGTTAGCGCTGCATCAGCGTCCCGGTGTACCGGGGATTCGCAGCACTTTCGGTACAGGGACGGAACTGTTGAACAGTTTGCGCTTGATGTTTTCACGTTTGGCCAGTCATCGTTGTCCCAACGGGCATATGCATCCGCCAACGCTTGCCGTAGCTGCCGGAGAACATTTGATCTGTCCGGAGTGCGGGGCCTCTTTCGATGCGCCGGGGGCGGAAGAACTGGCATTTAACAGCCAGGGGGCCTGCCGTACCTGTGGTGGCACCGGTATGGTTCGTACGGTGGACCGCGCCACGCTTGTTCCGGATCCCACGTTGACCATTGACCAGGGAGCGGTTGCGCCTTGGAATACACTGATGTGGTCGTTGATGACAGATGTATGCCGGGCAATGGGGGTTCGCACCAATGTGCCGTTTTGTGAACTGAGTGACCGGGAAAAAGAAATCGTTTATAACGGACCGGCAGAGAAAAAACATATTTTCTATCATTCCAAACATACCAACGAAGCGACCGAGTTGGATTTTACCTATTTTAATGCCGTATACACCGTGGAAAATGCGCTTTCAAAAGTCAAAGACGAAAAGGGTATGAAGCGCGTGGAAAAATTTCTGCGCACGGATGTGTGTCCGGATTGCGGTGGTACCCGTTTATCCGATGCAGCTCGTGCACCGAAAATTCGCGGCATTGGTTTGGATGCGGCTTGCCAAATGACGCTCTCTGATCTTGTATCGTGGGTTTTAAATGTGCCGGCATCACTGCCGAAAGAAATGCGTGCAATGGCAAACAGCATTTGTGATGCATTTGCCGCGGTTGCCAAACGTTTGATGGATTTGGGTCTGGGATATTTGACTTTGGATCGTGCTGCTTCGACTCTTTCCACCGGGGAGCGGCAACGGATGCAACTTGCACGTGCCGTCCGCAATCGAACAACAGGGGTTTTGTATGTGCTGGACGAGCCGTCCATCGGTCTGCACCCGGTAAATGTGAAAGGATTGATTGACGTCATGCATGATCTTGTTGGCGATGGCAATTCTGTACTTTTGGTGGATCATGATACGCAGATTTTGTCTGCATCTGATTGGCTGATCGAGATGGGACCGGGAGCCGGAAAAAACGGGGGACAAGTACTGGCAGAGGGGACCGTGCAACAGTTGGAACAACAGCCCCGTTCGCAAATCGCTCCTTTCTTGCGTGGCAAACATACACGGCTCAGACCGTGTCTTTCGGAACATACGTTGTTTCAAAACGGCGCTGTATGTATGCAAACCAATGCCATTCATACCGTAAAACCGTTACAAGTACGTATCCCCAAGGGACGCCTAACGGTTGTGACCGGCGTGTCGGGTTCCGGTAAGACTACGATGATTTTGGAAAGTTTGGTGCCGGGACTGAACGCGCATATTTCCAAAACAACGCTTCCATCTTCCGTTCGTTCCATCGATGCTGCGGGGATTGCGCGCGTCAAATTGATCGATGCAACGCCCATTGGAATCAACATTCGTTCAACGGTTGCAACATATGCCAATATTCATGATGAACTGCGCAAAACGTTTGCAAAAACAGCAGATGCCAAGGCCTTGGGATATAAAGCCGGAGATTTTTCTTACAATACGGGTAAATTGCGCTGTCCGGTCTGTGACGGAACCGGTGAAATCAGTCTGGATGTGCAGTTTTTACCGGATGTGGAGATTCCCTGTCCCGCATGCCGCGGTGCGCGTTATGGAAAAGATGCAGCACATGTCCAATATCGATGTAAAACAGGACAGACGTATACGTTGCCGCAACTGATGGCGATGGATGTCAATACTGCATGGGAGGCATGTGCAGAATTGCGTTTGGTGCGACAGCGGCTGGAAGTGCTCAAAAATTTGGGACTTGGTTATCTGACATTGGGCGAGGCGACGCCTGGACTGTCCGGCGGTGAAGCACAACGACTGAAATTGGCGGAAGAAATGGGCCGTGGACAAGCAGACACATTGTTTGTATTTGACGAGCCAACCATCGGGTTGCATCCGTTGGACGTACAAACGTTGCTTTGTGTGTTCCAAACTCTGGTTGAAAATGGCGCCACGGTTGTTGTCATTGAACATGATCTGGATGTTATGTACCATGCGGATTATATCATAGATATGGGTCCCGGGGGCGGGGATGCAGGCGGCCGTATTGTTGCGGCCGGGACGCCGGCACAGATTGTGCAACACAAGGACAGTGTGACAGGAAAATATCTTTATCCCCTTTTTGCAGCTGCTGCCGATCATGACCTACACGGGTAAAAGTACAACGTTTTTGGCGATCGACAATGTTTCGAACGATGTTTGTCATATGGTTGCGGATCAAATGACGGCAAAGAAGGTTCCAAAGCAAATAAATGCAAGCAAAACCATATAAAAGAGGTATCTTGATTATAAAAATGGCCAAAAAGAACAGATTAATAGGGATCATTCCCATAAAAAGAGGCGAAAAGGAGCAAAAAACAGGGCTGTGGAAAAACAAATTTTGTAATATGTGGAAACAAGGCAGGGTTGACAAAAATTGCTGGGTGGCGTAAAATATTAAATGCTGTTTAGAAAAGAAATCCACAGGGGAATTTTTAGTTTTCCACAGGTACTCTGTTAGAATTGTGGAAAACTTTTTTGGACAAACCCCTGTTTTACACAGAATCAACAGGGTTTTCCACAGACGGACGTGCATTTCTGCGGAATGTTGGAAAAATTGCCTGTGGAAAACATAAATATGATTATAAAAGACAAACAATTTTTTTGTAAAAATGAGCTCTTCTTGTGGAAAACCTCATTTTTCTATGAATCTTGCATCCGTTTTGTCCATTTGGCTCGAATGTTTACACATTTCATCTATATTGGACTGCAAAGCGTGTGTATTGTTTTCGAAAACAGGTGAAAAAAAGATGCGGACAGCAGGTTTTGCGGTGTATAATCGAATCAGGTGAAAATATATGGAAATGTGCCTGAATCTTGAACCATCCTATTGACAAAGTGTACGAATCCGTGTATAATTTATTTGTAACGTTTTAACCTTTTTCCATCATTTCAGTCAAAAAATATTTAAGTGTCAAAGAAAAACGGAGGAACACATGTTATGAAACGAATTCTCTCCTTTCTGACGGCGGTTGTGATGCTTCTGTCTCTTTCGGTTGTTGGGGTATCCGCAGCACCGGAAGATTTTCAGTACACCGTCAATGAAGGTGCTGCTACGGTGACGGCATATACCGGTTCCGGCGGCGATGTGCAAATTGATGAAACATTGGGCGGCGTACCCGTTACAGCTGTGGTTTACAGTGCATTTAACGCCAATACGGCGATTACGGGGATGGTATTTCCGTCCGGTGTCAGCCAAATGGAAGATGCAACGTTTTCCGGTTGTACCGGGCTGACCTCTTTTTCTGTAGCGGAAAACAGTGTTCTTTCTGAGATCGGTGGATATGCGTTTGCCGGTTGTACATCTTTGACAGATGTACAATTGCCGCAGACGGTAACGTCGATCGGTGCAGGCGCTTTCGCGGGGTGTACGACACTGGAAAATATTACGTTGCCGAATGGTGTTACGTCGGTTGGTGTCAATACGTTTCGTGGTGATACTGCTTTGAAAAAAGTGGTCTTGCCGGAAACGCTGCAAACAATTGTTTACGGTATGTTTGACGGCTGCTCTGCTTTGTCGGACATTTATTTGCCGGAAAGTGTGACAAGCATCGAACAAAATGCCTTTGATGGTTGTACCTCTCTGGGGATTCTTGCTGTCGGCGAGCAGGTGACAAACATTGCACCCGGTGCGTTTGATAACCACGGTGAAAATTTGCAGTTGCTGGTGAAAGACGGTTCTACCGCGTATTTGTATGCCATTACATACGGGATTCCTTATACCACGCGTAATTGTGATGAAGACGGACATTTGTGGGGCGAGTGGACCGTTGTGCAGGAGGGAAGCTGCGCAGACGGAACAGAGCATATCGAGCAAAGAACATGTTTGGCATGCGGCGAGACGGAGGAACGGCGAACACCGGTGGAACATCAGATGGACACACGCGTGATTGTTCCGGCTACCTATTCTGCTCCCGGACAGTCGGAAACATATTGCACGGTATGTGGTACCGTTTTGAGTACTGATGAAATTCCTGTACTGAACATTGAAGATCGTTTGGCAGATGTAGCAAACGGTCAGTGGTTCACACCGTTTATCGCGTACTGTCTGGACGAGGGATTGATGAGCGGACAGGACGAATATGACGGGAACGGACGGGAATATTTCCGACCGGACAGCACGATGACACGTGCAGAACTGGTTACAGTATTGTACAACATGGAAGGAAAGCCGGCAGTGGAAGTCGAGCCGATCTTCAACGATGTAGCGGCAGATCAATGGTTTGCGGAAGAGGTAACATGGGCATCTCAAAACAAGATTGTCTATGGAACATCTCCGACGGAATTTAGTCCGAATGAGCCTATCTCCCGTCAGGATTTGGCGACGATTCTGCACCGGTATGCAGTCGATTACAAAGGCTTGGAATTGACGGTAGAGGATCCGGAGGAACAGTTATCAGCATATGTCGATGTGAATCAAATTGCGACACACGGCTGGATGCCGTTGGCGGCACTGAACAAAGCAGGCGTGATCACCGGTGACGGCGATCGCTTGAAACCGCAGGACAGCGCTTCCCGCGGAGAAGTGGCATCCATGTTCAACCGTTTTATTTCCAATGTTTTGGAAGCGACGGAAGCGTAAGTTTTGATCTGCAGAAAACAAAATAAAACCGTTGCAAAGGCGGCACCTATGGGTGCCGCCTCGGTTTTTACTCTCTGAGACATTGGGACATTACGAGTCAGGTCATGTCGTAAATTTTATTTTTTGTATTTGAAATGGCGTTGGGAGGCAAATCAATGGAGCAGCGGAAACAAGATCATTTTGATCAAAGAAAAAACAAACAGGCGGGGCGGGGGAAAAGAAAAAAATGTGATCTCTGTGTCTACGGCGAATATGATACCGATGCCGGGGATTTGATTTGTCAAATTTCTATGGATCAGGATGAATATATCCGTTATCAGGTGACTGATGCCAAACATTGTCCCTATTTTGAATGGGAAGATGAATATCATCTGGTGCGAAAACAAAATTGAGATGACGCGATAACGTATGCGACAGGAAAGACCCGTGATCCATGCAGCGACAATATGACACAAAGAATCAATGTTCGAAAAATGCGGGTTTGTATTGTGGGAAAAATATTTTCTATGATAATCGGAACCGTACACAAAAGCTGTTACAAACGAACTATTAAGGAAATACAAAGATCAAACGTGCATTTTGATTGCTGGCGATTTGTTAAAAAAATAAAGAGAAACAAAAAAATGACATACCAAAAAACTACTTGCTTTTTTGTGTAAAAATTTCACACATATCGTTAAAAAATCAACGATATGTGTGAAAAGAAAATTAAATTATTGAAAATACGGCTCAAAAAACGGCAAAAATAAAAGTCATAAGCTGTATTATCCTAAATTCTTACAAAAAAAGGAATATGTTTTAGAAATGGAGCGAAAACACCAAAATAACAGATTGACTTTATTCACCAAACCAGTTATACTTAAACTGTGATCAACCAACAAATGCAAAATACAGGAGGTAAGATATGAACAAGCAACGATTGATTGCTGGATTACTCACAGTGATAATGCTTTTGTCGCTCATCCCTGCAACGGCAGTAATCGGCTTTGCCAAATCAGATGTTTCTGAAGAGGACAATGCACCGACTTTGCTGACTGACGAGTCCGGCACAGAGGTAGAAGACCATCGTGATTATACGCAAGCCCCGCGTATCAACGCCAACTATGCCATCGATACGATTCAAGTGGACGGTTGGCAGGAGGCTGCATATAATTACGGTGTTGCCATGACAACCAGCAACAGCAAAAGAGACGAGCCATCTTCCGGTTGGTGGGCCGTCAAAAATGGTTACAGCGACGGCACGAACTGGATTGATCCCAGCACAAGCTCCATTGATTTTGGTATCAAACGCTTTTTCGCTACATTGGATCCTGAATTTAATAAATTGTATTTTTATGTATCTGTGAAAGATGCAGTTTATAGCCAAGAAACAGGCACTGAACCGTATGAAATGGAAGGCGTAGAATTATACATCGACCCGTACGGTGACACAGATCCGGTCGGCGACTTTGAAGATAAATTAATTGTGTTACGCATTGGACGTGACGGCTCATTGAGCGGCCATTATCAGGCGACGGACATTTCTGTTGCAGGGACTGCGTCCGATATAAATACCTTGACACAGCCGGAAGATGCGGAAACATGGAAAGAAGAGTATGCCGGTCGTTATATTACCAACGAATACAAGCAGGATGACAAAACATACGCTGAGGTCGTTGTTCGTAACTTTGACGGAACAGACTTTATTTACGAAAACGGAAATGGCTTTTCAATGGACAACGGTACAGATACTTATGTGTACTATGAAGGTTACATTGATTTGTCTGCTTTTGACTTGAAGGCCGGGCAGCAGTTGTCCTGGATGCTACGCGCACTGGATTACAGCACAGCAGAAGGTTGTACGACTTGCTCTTTTGCACACGACGGTTATCATGATCCGTTGGAAACCAACTACTACAAATCCAGCACCATCGGCGATCAGATTTGGTATTATAATGTGTTGGACGAAGAGGCTAAGACGGCAGAGTTGGTACAGTATGCCGGCGAAAGCACAGAGATTGTTATGCCATCTGAAATTGACGGCTATACCGTTGTTTCATTCGCAGAGTCGCTGTTTACCAACAACAATATGATCACGAAAGTGACAATTGCGGATACTGTTACCTCTTTGCCCAGAAATGCGTTTGCGTACTGTAATAAATTAAAAGAGATTGTGATTCCGGAGAATATGCCACTGACCATTATTCCGGAAAAAGCATTCTACATGTGTAAAATTTCTTCGTTTACCGTACCTGCATCCGTGACGGATATTGAAACGTATGCGTTCCGCGAATGTACCAATATGAAGACATTTACCTTTGCGGAAGGTTCTCAGTTGAAACGTATCGGAAAAGAAGCGTTTTTCAACTGTACTGCTTTGCGGGAATTGATTCTGCCGGAAGGATTTACAACATTTGATAAAGCAGATATGATAAACAGTTCTCCGATTGGCAACTGCCTAAATTTGAGTGTAATTTCACTGCCTTCCACCTTGGAAGTGTTGCCAACATACACCATTGTGGACTGTTACTCAGGTCTGACACTTGGTTTGGAGCATGTGTATGTGAACAATCCGAATATGGTGATGGAAGATAGTTGTGTTCTCGCCTGTTATAATGCATACATTCATGCAGCGGTTGGCTCTACGGCGCAGGAATACTGCGAGGAAGTAACTAACTTATATGAAAAGTTTTATAAAGAAGACCCTTATCTGAAGAGCGGCGCACGTTTCAACTGTGATATGACAGGCGATGATACGCATCACGCGCTCATTTCATTTGATAAATTGACAACCGAATCGATGCACGGTTATCAATGTGCAATTTGTCACTATCGTGTACAATATAACCAAGGCGCCGATCCGATTTGCGGTACCAGCACAGCTAGTCCACACGCGGAACACTCTTTTACTGCGACCAAAGTTATCAAAGCACCGACGTGTACCGAACCAGGTGAGTCTTTTGTAACATGTGAATACTGTGGTTTTGCACAGAATGTGAACAAAACAACAGAAGTTCCCGCATTAGGGCACATCTTTACAAATTATATTCCCAACAACAACGCTACCTGTACAAAAAACGAAACAGAGACAGCAACGTGTGATCGCTGCGATGCGACCAATACTCGTGAGATCGAAAATTCAGCATTAGGGCACATCTTTACAAATTATATTCCCGACAACAACGCTACCTGTACACAAAACGAAACAGAGACAGCAATGTGTGATCGCTGCGATGCGACCGATACTCGTGAAATCGAAAATTCTGCTTTGGGTCACGAATATTCTGAGGAATGGACAGTAGATAAGGAAGCTACCTGCACCACCCCGGGCAGCAAGTCCCATCACTGCACCCGCTGTGACGAAAGAACAGACATTACCGAAATTCCTGCCACCGATCATACGAGTGTCGTAACCAAAGAAGCGAAAGCGCCAACTTGTACGAAAGCAGGGTATACAGAAGAAATTCGTTGTGCTGTCTGTGATGAGATATTACAGTCGTCAGAAACCATTGCGGCATTGGGTCATAGCTTTACACACTATATTTCCGATAACAACGCTACCTGTACCGAAAACGGAACAGAGACAGCAACGTGTGATCGCTGCGATGTGACCGATACTCGTGAGATCGAAAATTCTGCTTTGGGACACGACTATCAGGAAAAACGAATTGAGCCGGGATATTCTCACGAAGGTGCGATTCAGCAGGTTTGCACACGCTGCGGCGATGTGG
>ERZ857827.752-NODE-752-length-41774-cov-7.074474_pt1 | contig 41774 bp, 38 predicted proteins | sample MGYA00519761_ERZ857827 | MGnify/ENA primary metagenome ERZ857827 (study PRJEB31778, sample SAMEA3449370) | human gut metagenome | biome: human gut; feature: human-associated habitat; material: faeces | place: United Kingdom | collected 2010/2012 ... | reverse complement strand
CCTTGAAATTACAGGCTTTTTCGGGTGTTAGTCCACAAATAACAGCCTCATTGGCCAGAATGTAATCCGCCCGCAGGGTGGGATGGCGGTCATCCAGGAAAGTGTCGGCGGCGTATGCGCCCAGGTCGGGCTCGATTCCCCGGATGGCCAGGTTCATCTGCGCCATTTTCCAGGTGGTGGGGTTGCTGTCCTGGCCGTAAATGGCGATGTTGTTGATGTTGCCGCTGTGGCTCTCCACAAATTTTGCGGACTGAACAAACATGCCGCCGCTGCCGCAGCAGGGATCGTACACCCGGCCCTGGAAGGGCTGCAGCACCTCCACCAGCGTGCGCACCACACAGGAGGGCGTGAAGAATTCGCCCCCGCGCTTGCCTTCCTGCTCCGCAAACATGGACAGGCAGTATTCATAGGTGCGTCCCAGGATGTCCTTCTCGCTGCCGTGCTCGATCATCTGGATATTGGTGAACAGATCCACCACGTCGCCCAGGCGGCGCTTATCCAATTCCGGCCGGGCAAAATTCTTGGGCAGAATATCCTTGAGCCGCTTGTTTTCTTTCTCGATGGCGCGCATGGCGTCATCGATCACCGTGCCGATTTCCGGGGTGTGGGCCTTGGCGGCAATCTCGCTCCATCGTGCCCCGGCAGGCACGAAAAAGATGCCCTCGGAGGTGTACTCGTCCCGATCCTCCTCGAAGCCGTCGCCCTCGTCCATCAACGCTTGGTGCTTCTCCTCAAAACGGTCGGAAATGTACTTGAGAAAGATCAACCCCAGCACAACGTTTTTGTATTCCGATGCGTCCATGTTGCCCCGCAGCACGCAGGCCGCATCCCAGATTTGTTTTTCAAAGCCGATGTTGGCGGTGTTCTTCTCAGCCATGGGTCGTTCCTCCGTTTTCTTCGGTGATCAAATCCAAAATATGCTGTAGTGAAGCAATCACCCATTGTCCTCCATTGTTGCTGCCACGCCGCGATACGATCCCGGCTTTTTTCAGCCCGTCGATTGCACGCTGCACAGTGGCCTTCGATACCCCGATATCATTTCCGATTTGCACGGCAGTCGTATGGGGATCCTGGATCATACAGCGGAGTATCAGCTTCGCCCGAATCCGATCCTTTTCATGCAGGGGAGCAAGCAGTAAGTCAATTGTCTCTTGCTGCAGATCAGATGATGCTGAACTTGTCCCTTTAGCATCATGTTGAGCATCATTTGATGCCGAACCCTGATACTTAACATCATTTGTCTGAGGCTGAACCACCCCGAACGGATCTGTCTCAAAAGGCTTTCTGAAAATGTTGATTCTAAACGAAGTGCCGAAATCCTTCAGCTCCGGCTCTCTCAACCCATACTCAGCGGCTTCCTTCAGGATTCGCGGAATGCCAGTGCCCCATTTTTCAATGATGTGCACGTATTGGAAAGCCGCGCCGATGGCGACATTGCGCACCCGGGAATTGCCTGCTTTCAGCTGTTCCATGGTCAGATCGGGGCTGATCCGGCCGGGAGAGGTCACTTCCAGGCGGTCGTCATAGATGGCAACCTGGATGGAACCCGGGGAAACATAGGAGCGATGACACACGGCGTTGGAGATCATTTCCCGGATACTGTCGATGGGGAGTTCAAAGAAATCCTCCCGATACACGCCAGCAATCCGGGAACCCAGCCTGATGTTCCGCTTCACGAACAGCATCGCTTCCTCAATCTGCTCATCGATGGGGCCAGCGGCTTCCTTTCTGTCCAGGAATATGGCGCGGGTGTTGCCTTTGAACACGGCCATTTGGATGATGGCATCCGGAAAAAGCTCTTCCGGGTTTGTGAGCAGCTTCCAGGCATTGGTGGGCAAGTATTTGCCATTGAAGAGGCTGAGGATCTTCCACGAAACAAGTTGGCTTGCGGTGACCTTCTTTTGCGCGGCGCGCTGCTCATCTGTCAGGCAGCGGGCAAGGGCATGCCGGTACATCCGGTCGCACAGCGCGTCGATTTCCTGCTGCGTCACTTCGCCCATCACCTGCAGGGTATCGAAGCTGGCTCCGGTTCCTTCCAGTTGAAGCTCTTTGATCATGTAAGGTTCGGCCTTCCGGGTCACGCCTGCAATGCGGATCCAGGTTCCGTTCATCATGCCGTACTTGCGCAGATAATAGGGCTTGGCCATGCCGGGGCGGATTGTGGCCACGATGATCTTCTTTCCGTCAACCTCCTCGATTGACATGAGCGGCACCACGGCGGGCTCGCAGGCATCAAAAATGCTGTTGGAGATGGCGTCCATCTTCTGGAATACCTCATCGTCGGGAAATCCGATGACATCCCAGGTTTGGTCTTCGACGCCGAAAATGATCCGCCCGCCGGCGGCATTGGCAAAGGCGACTGCCGTCTTCAGATACTTTTCCTTTTCAGCAGGAATGTCGAGCTTGTATTCAACGGCCTCATGCTCGCCCTTTTTGAGCTCATCAATCGTCATCGCGGCTCACCTCTTCCCGGGGAACAAGCTGCCCGGCGGCAGCCTGGCGCAGGATCTGCTGCTTCATATCATAATCGGCAAAATACCCCTGCAGCGCCCGCTCCACGACCATGGTCTTGGTCTGACCGGCTTCCTCACTGACTTCCATCAGCCGGCGGTAAAGGCCTGCATCAATCTTGATGTTCAGGCATGAATGGTCTTTTCTTGCTCGCGGCATGGAAATCCCTCCGCTCTTATAATAAGCCATTATAATTATAAACGAATTAGCTACACAAATCAAGAGCATGCACAAGAAAGTTGTCCACAACAAGCCCCCATTAGGCCCCCAGTAGACCCCCAGTTGGTCAATTGACGGCCATGCCAGTATGTTTTATCATGTATGCTGTGGAGTAGAAAACACTTGCAAGCGCCGGTGCTTTTCTTTTTCCGGGGTGATCGAAATGAGGATTGATGATGGTATCCAGTGGCGAACGTGCCGTGCTCTACAGCTTCATAGCAAAAAACAGAGTCGGGTATAAATCAGAAGGAAATGAAGGTGGCTGGAATCGGCAAACAGTCAGCTTACTCATGGAAGTTTTCCATCACATTTGGAAAGACAAAGCAGTCCTGTTTTGCCTTTTTTTGAGCACTGCTGTCCTGGCTCTGATCGTGGCCTCGTTACTGGCTCCGTTTGTGGCTCCATGATGGAGCCAGGGTTTTGTACCGGCCTCGCTGGTGGCTCCACCATGGAGCCAGAACAATTCTACTTGCTCCGTTTGTGGCTCCACGATGGAGCCAGTAAGTTTCGACCAACTTGCAGCATAGCAGCTGCTCAGACTGTAAATCACTTAGAAAGGCGCTCAGGCACTGACAAAAAGATGGCACATGATGTCGCATAATGTCGCAAGACGCCAAGGTCAATATATGCTATACTGTAAGCTGTCAAAGAAGGACGAAAGCATCAGGCCAAGTCGCTTGGTGCTTTTATATTAACCATCGACCGTGAAAGGAGGAAGGATTGTGACGGATAAAAGGGCTATGGGGTATGAAAACAAACCATGATTTCAAATTGAAAACTCAACTTAGCATCCGTATAATCTAAGACAGGTAAAGGCCTTACCGAAATCAGAGAAAAGAAGGTTTGAAGAATGGCTTATAATCTGAATCAGGTTGCGATGATCACCGGGCTGACCACAAGGGCACTGAGAAATCACCTGAAACAGGGGCTCCTGAATGGTGAAAAAATAGAAGGGAACTGGAGCTTCTCCGAAGAAGAGCTGGACGAATACATTGCCGAGCCCTCTGTCAAACAGGCAATCATGGCCAAACAGCATGCCGTTGTCTATGATTTTCTGGCGGATCCTTTTAAGAAAACGAATCGGATCTGCACTATTATGGACTTTCCTGTCTCAGTTGAGGAAGCGCTTGACATTGCAAGATTCTTCGGCAAAGAGATTACAGATCACGGAAGTGACATTGAGTTTCGGTATATCAACGAAAAGAATTACGCCCGGTTTATCCTGGCAGGTTCCGAAGAACAGGTTCATGATCTCATGAAATCCTACTATGAACGATAACCATATACACAGGTGCCTTCAGCGTCGCTCAAAGATGGGTGGCGCTTTCTTTTATCCCTTCGGTTGATACCCAATGACCTGCGTCCTTCCCACCTTTTGCACTGGCAGCATATGCCGGTGCTTTTCTTTTGCCGCTAAAGAGCAAGTGTCCGTTTCTCAAAAAAATCCCGCATGTGTTTCCAAAATCGATGCTTTTTGCCATTTAGGGAGGCCTGGCGGTGATCTGGGCCGGAAAGTGATGTGCACCATAAGAAGACGCGCTGAATCGGGTTGCAAAGAAAATTTTCGGTGACCGGTGTCATTTTGGAGTGATTTTCCCATTAGAGGGCGTGGGGCGTCTGATGAAAGTGAGAATGCCTTGCCAGAATAATTATCAGCAATGGTTTCCAAATTGTCCGAATTTGGACATTGAAATGTGAGGGGGTATGAAAGCATATGAGCAAGATGAAAAAACGCAGCATTCACTGCAGCTTCAAAGCAACGGAGGAAGAATTGAACATCATCCATCAAAAGATGAAAGCCCTCGGGATCACCAACCAGTCTGCATTCATCCGGGCGATGACGCTGAACGGATATGTGCTGAAGCTGGACTTGTCGGAGCTGCATCAGGCGGTGCGGCTCATGGGAAGCATGAGCAACAACGTCAATCAGATCGCCAGAAAGCTGCATGAAGGAGGGTCTATGTATGAAACAGAGATTGATGAAATCAAAGCAAATCAGGACGAGCTTCTGATGATGCTGAACAGGATTCTTCAGCAGCTGAATCATCTCAGCGAGTGACGCTCCCTTGCAGACCGACGATTGTGTTTTGAAGAGGAGGAGCCATGGCGACCACAACCATCAGATCTGTTCATGTCAACAAGGGGAAGACGCCGAAGCAGTGCGTGTCGGCGCAGCTGAATTACATCATGAATCCTGAGAAGACCGACGGCGGCGCACTCATTTCATCCCACGCCTGCATGCCGGAAACGGCGGTCAACGAGTTCATGCTGTACCGACAGGAATACCTAAGCAACACCGGGCGGAAACCGCATAATGAAGTGCTGGTCTATCACGTCCGTCAGGCTTTCAAACCCGGAGAGATCACTCCGGAGGAAGCAAACGCGATCGGGAAAGAGCTGGCGTCCCGGATAACCAATGATCAGTATGCCTACGTCGTTGCGACACACATCGACAAGCAGCATGTGCACAATCACATTGTCATCTGCGCAACAGCGCTGGACTGCCGGCATAAATACCGGGATGTAAAACGCAGCGGCAAGGACCTTGCTGAGCTCAGCGATGCGATCTGTGAAGAGCATCAGCTTTCGGTCATTCATGATCCGAAGAGAGAAACGCTGTCCTATGACAAATGGGAAGGTAATCGGCGAAGGTTCACCAATCGGGATGAACTGCGAATGATCATTGATGCCGTGCTGCGGATGCAGCCGGACGGCTTTGATGCTCTGATGCAGTTGCTGGAAGATGCCGGATGCCGCATCAAGCGTGGGGCGCATATCAGCATCAAACCTCCGAAAGGAGAACGATATATCCGCCTCAATACTTTGGGACCGGAATATGATGAAGCATCTTTGCGCCGGACACTGGCGGGCGATCATGTGCACATTCCCAAAATCCCGCGAAGCAATTACACCGAAACTCAGGTCAAGCGGCTGGTGGATATTGAAGCGAAGATCCGCGCCGGGAAAAGAAAAGGCTATCAGGTGTGGGCTGAGCGGAACAACATTGACGCAAAAGCACAGATGGTCATCTTCCTGAAAGAGCATCAGATAAGTTCGCCGGAAGATCTGAACGATGAGATTCAGGAATTGACTGATAAACAAAACTCTTTGAAAGCCTCCATCCGTGAAAAGCAAAACCGGATGAAGGAGATCAACCGACTGCGGAAAGCGATCAGAGATCACAGCCGGACGAAGGATATTTACACACAGTACCGGGAATCTGGATGGTCATCCAAATTCTATCAGGAGCATCGGCAGGAGATTGAGGATCACAAAAACGCGCAGGCAGTGTACGCATCTCTTGGCGGAAAGCTGCCGATGCTGAAGGATCTTTCCACTGAATATGACAGGTTGAAAGAAGAGAAAGCAGAGGATCAGGCTGCGCTCGATGAGCTGAAACCGAAGCTTACCGACCTGAAGCGCATCCGCTATAACTTCGATATTCTGGAAAGGAATGCTGCACCAAATGATCATCACAGCCATCATCATCGGGATGAGGCGCGCTGAAACGCGGCACAACCTCAGCGCTTGCGCTGGTGAAAAGGGGCTTGGGGGCAGCGCTCCCCAACAAGCAAAGTGCAAAAGGTACTACCTTTGCCCTGCTTGCTACTTTTGCATCATCCTCGTTTCTGATCGAAGGATTGAAAACCGTTGAGTCTCTTCCGCGCAGGAAAAGCTATCCTGCACGTTTACATAAAGCCGCTCTGCGTCATGCCTTCGCGAAGCATGATCCGAACGCAGAGCGGCGGGAAGTCTCTCCCGGCTGGGTGATCGGACACTCAGCCGGAGCACAACAGTTCACAACGAAAAGATGAAATTACGAGGAGAGATCATACGAATGGATAACACCTTGATCCGAAAGATCAAAACTCTGGCCCACAGGGAATGCTGCAACTATATCGACGGGAAATGTATCTTTCAGCCTAACTGCACGGTCATCAATCCCCGGTATCCGTCGATTCACGACGGCGCTGTTGACTGCGATTACTTTCTGGAATGCGTCCTTCCTCTCGATCGGGACTTGAATCGGATCGTCTGGTCAGAGATGCTTCGGGAAGAAGGCATGACCAGTCCGGAGGAAAAAACCTGCGTTTGGTGCGGAGGCACCTTCGTGCCAGGCAGCAGCAGACAGCAATACTGTCCGCAATGCAAACCGCTCCATGAACAGATCCGCAACCGGAACAAGCAGCGCAGCTACTATCAGCGCAAGCTGATGAAAAACACCTGATTGTTACCGGTTAGGTCATCGGAAAGCCTTGTGCTTTCGAGAGTTTATGACTGCTTCAAAAGCAGAACGATGAATGGATCGCCTCCCTCGAAAGCGGCATTCCAACCGGTAACAAACCCGTTTAAGGAGGAACATATGAGCGCAAGAAAACAAAAACGGCCATTAAACTGTCCGGCCTGGTTTCGTGCCGGAACCATCAACGAAGCGATCTTCTGTCAGGAATATCTGTCGAAGCATAAGCTGCTCTTCACCGAAAATGCCTTCTTTACCCCGGAGGGAAAGCTGACGGATGAAGCACCGCTGAAAGCAGATGTCTATCGTGAGCTGGAGCCTTTCGCTTCCACCAGCGTGACAAAGAAGATCAGCAACATCATCGGTCTGATGAAGATTTCCGCGCAGACCGATAAGCTGCTGCCGCAGACGGACAGGATTCATCTGGCCAACGGCACCCTGATGCTGGACGGAAGCTTCTCGGAATCTATGAACGAAATTGTCCGCAGCCGATTCCCGATCCGCTACAACCCGAATGCGGGAGTGCCGGAAAAGTGGCTTTACTTTCTGGATCAGCTGTTGTATCCGGAGGACATTCCTACACTGCAGGAGTATGTCGGCTACTGCCTGATTCCCAGCACAGCGGCCCAGAAGATGATGGTCATCAAAGGAAACGGCGGTGAAGGAAAAAGCCAGATCGGCGCTACGCTAAGCAAACTGTTCGGCTGCAATGCCAAGGACGGCAGCATCGGAAAGGTATCGGAGAACCGGTTTGCCCGGGCAGACCTTGAGCACGTGCTGCTGATGATCGATGATGACATGAGGATGGAAGCGCTGAAGCAGACCAACTACATCAAATCACTGGTCACGGCCCAGGGAAAGATGGATCTGGAGAGGAAGGGGAAGCAGAGCTATCAGGGGTACCTGTATGCCCGGCTGCTGGCCTTCTCCAACGGCGATCTGCAGTCGCTGTACGACCGCAGCGACGGATTCTTCCGCCGTCAGCTGATCCTGACCACCCGGGAGAAAAGCCCGGGGCGAACGGATGACCCGCATCTGGCGGATAAGCTGTGCACTGAACTGGAAGGGATCTTTCTATGGGCTTTCGCCGGACTGCAGCGGCTGGCAGCAAATCACTTCTGCTTCACGGAGAGCGATCGTGCGAAAAGGAACCGCCAGTCTGTCCGTCAGGACGCCAATAACCTGATTGCTTTCCTGGAATCCAAGGATTACATCCGCTTCGATCCGGAGATGTCAACCAGTTCGGAGGAGCTGTACAAGATCTACTGCGTCTGGTGCAAGGAGAATGGCCTCACGCCGCTGAAGCAGCGAAGCGTCAGCGACTTTCTGATCGCCAATCAGTCAAAATACAGCATCGAGTACAGCAACAACCATCTGAACTACGCTCAACGGAGGGTACGCGGCTTCCGCGGCATTCAGGCGCTGATTCATCCGTCTGGCGATGACCTGAAGGGCTTCACTCAGGTCTGGCCCCGGGACAATCCTTTTGACGCAAACCGGTAAGTCGGCTTTTCCGCGAATCCCGGCGTACGTGCGTACCGGCGTACGCAGTACGCACGTACGCCAAATCCCAATGAAAAACTACCACAAATAATCTTCGATTTATCACTTTAAAGTGTGAAAGGATATTGCAATGCTGAGAAACAGGCTTTATACTAAAGATGAGGTTCTTCAGGCCTTCGAGACAGCTCTCGGTGCCCTGAAAGAAACCGGGGCTCCCTCTGTGGAGCCGGAGCACCTTGACAACGATATACCGCAGAATTCTTCGCCTGAACACACGAAAATCACACTGACAGTTCCGGAGGCTGCCGAGCTGATCGGGATCTGCAGGCCCAAGATGTACGAGATGGTGCACGCCGGAAAGGTGCGCTCCGTCAAGGCCGGCAAGAAGATTCTGATCTCCCGGCAATCCCTGATGGACTGGCTGAAGAAAGGAGACAACTATGGCTCTGAAGCGTGCTAATGGCGAAGGATCATTGAGAAAAAGAAGCAACGGCACCTGGGAAGCGCGGATCACGGTGGGTACCGATCCCATGACGGGCAAGTTGATCAGCAAGAGCGTCTACGGCAGGACACAGAAAGACTGCCGGCAGAAGCTCAAAGCCCTGCAGGATAAACTGGAAGGCCGGAGCAGCAAGACGGCAGCGTTCGTGGAGAACGCTGCCGCCGAACTCGAGGCTGAGAAGGAGATGACCGTCGGGGAATGGCTGGATATCTGGCTGGCAGAATACCTGGCGGATGTAAAGCCGGGTACTCAGGATTCCTACCAGTCCGTGTGCCGACTTTATCTGAAGCCGGCGTTCGGAGAGGTTCCGCTCAACAGCCTGAGAGCGCCGATGATTCAGAAGATGTATAACCAGCTCAAGGAAAAGGGCCTGAGTCCCAAGTACATCAAAAACATCCACGGCGTGCTCCACCGGGCGCTGGACATGGCGGTGCGGCTGGAATACCTACTGCGCAACCCCACCTGCGCATGCGTCATCCCCAGGGTAGTGGAGAAGAAGGTGGAGCCGCTGGACGCACCGGATCAGAAAAAGCTCTTCGAGGTGCTTCGCGGAGAAGAATTTGAGGCGCTGTTCCTGACGGACGTCTTTACAGGGATGCGCTGCGGCGAGCTGATCGGTCTGACCTGGGACTGCGTGGACTTCGAGCATGGCGTGATCCATGTGGAAAAGCAGCTCTGCCAGGCGCGGAGAAAGGGAAGCAAGTTCTACTTCGGGACGCTGAAAAACGGAAAGACCCGGATCATCGAACCAGCTCCCTACGTGATGGAAGTGCTGAAGCAGCACCGCGCCGATCAGGAAAAGCAGAAAAAGCGCGCCGGCGATCTCTGGAACGAAGGCAAATTCCCCAACCTGGTGTTCACCCATGCGGACGGCAGCCACCTGAACCAGTGGTTTGTCTGCCGGACCTTCCAGAGCTATCTGGTGAAGGCGGGGCTGCCGCACCACCGGATGCATGATCTGCGTCACACGTTCGCGGTGAACAGCATCATGGCGGGGGATGATATCAAGACCCTGCAGGAAAACATGGGGCACTATTCCGCAGCGTTCACCCTGGACCGCTACGGACACGTGACGCCGACCATGCGCCGCGAGAGCGCCAACAGGATGCAGGCCTTCATCAGCAATCTGACCACTGAGCCGGGATGATTGGGTATCGTTTGGGTCAGGTTTGGGTATTTTGGGCCGGACAAAATGAAAGAACCCTTGATTTACAAGGGTTCTTGTGGTGGTCGCAACAGGACTCGAACCTGTGACCCCATCGATGTGAACGATGTGCTCTACCAACTGAGCCATGCGACCATGCGGTTTCCGTAAAAGTTACCAGTGTGTTCTACCAACTGAGCCATGCGACCTTGTCCGAACGATTCTGACAATCTCTCCTAATATGTTCGGTTTTTAGGGGAGCTTTCCGTGGATTCGAGTGAACGGCTTACCAGCAACCTGTTCACATCGACATCTCTCATTTGAGAGAAGGTACCAGTAGGTACTACCAACTGAGCCATGCGACCATGACTTGAACCAATCACAAGATATATAATATCACGGCTCATGGGGTTTGTCAATGCTTTTTTCTAAAAAATGCAAATAATGTGACTGGAAATACGGCAAGGGATGAAATGTGCCTTTCAGATGGCGCACAGTGCTTGCATGGGTGCAAGTGGATGCACATTCATGCAAGTGGAGACTATCTGCGCAGGAAGGGCAGGTGGCTGCCATGCGGCATGGCGGAGATCACACGGTAGAAGAAGCCATAGCGCGGGTCGGATAGATCCCAGGCCAGCAATGCGCCGAAAAGAAACAGAAACAGACCGAGCACCGCAGTGCATATGATCAACAAACGATGCTGACGCTCAGCATTTGCTCGCAATTCAGTCACTTGATTTTGCAAATATAAAACGGTTTCCTCACGCTGCTTATCCATTGCGATCATATGCGCCAGCGCTTTATCGCATGGCGGAGCGCGGGGAGCGTGGGGGATATCGGCCAATTCGTCCAGGGAGCCGCCGACGGATCTAACCAGCTGCGCGACAGTGCAGAACTGCGGGGATTGGTTTTGTCCGCTAAGTAGGTGAGAAATGGTCGCTTCCGATACGCCGCTGCGCACAGACCATTCCTGGCTGGAAATGCCTGCGCTCCTTGATGCGGCGCAGATATGCGGCAATGTTTTCAGCGCTGGCGTAGCTGCTATTTATCATTTGGGGCTTTCCTTTCACGCATGCAAGGAAAATTGCAGCTATGCAAAGGCACGCACGGCAATGACGCTTGCGTTTCGTGGAGATCTGCTATTTGCTAGGGATGCTGTTGCGTATGATTCGCGGCCTGCGGGAGGAACTGATTCCGCTGATTTTAGGATTGTGCGGCGCGGCGCTGGGCGTGGCCGGCATGCACTTGATTCCAGATTTTCCGGCAAGGGATGTCATGAACGCCGCGGGCATTGGCATCGTCAGCGCCCTGGCCGCGCTAAAAATGCCGCGATCCAATCGCCTGACGCAGAGGCAAAAATGAATATAAAACGCTCCCGGCGCAAGCGCAATGCCTGACCGGGAGCGTATGCATGATGTTAGAAATCAGGAACGAATTTCTGCGCCGAATTTTTCGCGGCAAACCTTCATTACTTTCTTCATTACCGGAGCCAGATGATCTTCAGTCAGCGTCTGGTCGGGGGCGCGGAAGGTCAGTGAGAAGGCTGCGCTCTTCATACCCAGGCCTACCTGCACGCCGCGGAACACGTCAAACAGGCGTATATCCTCCAGCCATTCGCCCGCGGCATGACGGATCGCATCCATCACGGGGCCCAGCGGCTGCGCATCAGGCATGACCAGCGCGATATCGCGGCTGACGGCCTGCATGCGGGAGATGGGCTTTACCTGTCCCATGGGCTGGGCGCAGGCATACAGCGCCACCATGTCCACCTCGGCCAGCAGCGTGATTTCGGGCAGATCCATGGCCTGCGCGATATCGGGATGCACCTGACCCAGCGTAGCGATGACGGTTTCACCATGCATCAGCCGTGCGCTGCGACCGGGATGATAATAGCAGTCGCCGCCGGGTACAACCGTAACGCTTACGCCCTCCTGCGCGCACAGCGCCTGCACCGCGCCGCGAATGGCGTAGAAATCCAGATCCTTGCCATACGCGCCGATGGACAGGGCAGGGGACTCGATGATCAGCCCCTCCTCCGTGCGGCGGGTTGCATCAAAGAGCGTGCCGAACTCGTACAGCATGGCGCAGTCGTTGCCGCGGTTGTAGTTGCCGGCCAGGATGCGCAGCATATCGGGAGCCAGTGTGGTGCGCATGCAGGCGGTATCCTCGCCCAGCGGGTTGCGCAGCATCAGCGGCTGCATGCGGGGATCATCCGCCGGCAGACCCAGCGCGGCGATGGACTTGAGGCTGACGAAGGAGAAGGTCATCATTTCGTCATAGCCCAGGCCGCCCAGCACGCGGCGCACGCGCGCCTTATGCTGCATCAGCGGGTTCAGGCCGCCCTGCGTGCTTTCGCCGCGCAGGCGCGTGGAGGGAATGCGCTCATAGCCTACCATGCGCAGCACTTCCTCGCACACATCGGCTTCGCCCTCCATATCCTGACGATAATCGGGCACGGTGACGCGCAGGGTATCGCCCTCGCGCTCCACGGTGAAGCACAGCTTGCGCAGGGCTGCTTCCATCTCCTCGCCCGTGATATCCACGCCCGTGCGGGCGGCGATGCGGCGGACGGAGCAGACGATGGTCTTAGGCGCCTCCAGATGTTCGTAGTAGTCGTAATGGCCGCCTACCACGTCGCCCGCGTCCAGCAGGTTCACCAGCTGACAGGCGCGCTCCAACGCGGTCATGATGGTCTTTTCGGATACGCCGCGCTCAAAGCGGCCGCTGGACTCAGTGCGGATGCCCATGCGGCGGGCGGAAATGCGCGTGACGGCGCGGTCGAAGGTGGCGCACTCAAACATCACCTCACGGGTGCTGTCGGTGATTTCGCTTTCCTCGCCGCCCATGATGCCGGCCAGGCCCGTGGGGCCTTCCGCATCGCAGATCAGCAGATCGGCGCTGGTCAGGGCATGATCCTTGCCGTCCAGCGTGCGCAGCGTTTCGCCATCCTGGGCGGTGCGCACGATAATCTGGCGGCCGCGCACCTTGTCCAGATCAAAGGCGTGCATGGGATGGCCGGTTTCCAGCATCACATAGTTGGTGATATCTACAATGTTATTGATGGAGCGCATGCCGGCGGCATGCAGCACCTGCCGCAGCCACATGGGCGAGGGCGCGACGCGCACGTTTTTGATCACGCGGGCGGCGTAGCGCGGGCAGCGGGTGAAATCCTCCACCGTCACCTGAACATGATCGGCGATATCGCCGCCCACGTCCTTGACCGTCACCTCGGGCAGCGTCAGCTTGGTGCCCAGCGCGGCAGAGGTTTCGCGCGCGATGCCCCAGGCGCACAGGCAGTCGGGGCGGTTGGCCAGAATTTCAAAATCGGCCACATAATCGTCCAGGCCGAAGATCTTGCGCACATCGGTGCCCAGGGGATAATCCTCATGGAAAATCAGCAGGCCCGCGTCGCCTACGGAGGGGTACAGCTCCACCGGCACGCCGATTTCGGGGCCGGAGCAGAGCATGCCGCAGCTTTCTACGCCGCGCAACTTGCCCTTTTTGATTTCGTGGCCGCCGGGCAGCTTGGCGCCGATCATGGCTACGGGCACCAGAATGCCCTCGCGCACGTTGGGCGCGCCGCAGACAATCTGCAGCGGCTCGCCCTGGCCCACATCCACCGTGCACACGTGCAGATGGTCGCTGTTTTCATGATCACGGCAGGTCAGCACCCGGCCGACCACCACGTTCTGGCATTCCTCGCCCAGGTATTCAATGCCTTCCACGCCCGTGCCGTGCATGATCATGGTGCTTTCGTATTCGGCGGGCGATACGGGAATATCCGCGTACTGGCGGATCCAGTTCATCGAAATTTTCATGTCCGTTTCCCTCCCTTAGCGGAACTGGCGCAGGAAGCGCTCGTCGCCCTCATAGAGCAGGCGCATATCCTTGATGCCGTAGCGCAGCATGGTGATGCGCTCCAGGCCGATGCCAAAGGCAAAGCCGGTGTATTCGTTGGGATCGATGCCGCACATGGTCAGCACCTTGGGGTTGACCATGCCGCAGCCCAGCACCTCAATCCAGCCCGTGCCCTTGCACATGCGGCAGCCCTTGCCGCGGCAGGAGATGCAGGTCAGATCGACCTCAGCGCTCGGCTCGGTAAAGGGGAAGAAGGAGGGGCGGAAGCGCGTTTCGATATCATCGCCGTACAGGCGCTTGAACAGCGCGTCCAGCGTGCCCTTCAGATCGCCCATGTTCACGTCCTTATCGATCACCAGACCCTCGATCTGATGGAAAACGGGGCTGTGGGTAGCGTCCACCTCGTCGGCGCGGAACACGCGGCCGGGGCAGGCAATACGGATGGGGGGCTTGCGGGACAGCATGGTGCGCGCCTGCACGGGGGAGGTGTGCGTGCGCAGCACGATGTTATCATCCACATAGAAGGTATCCTGCGCGTCGCGCGCGGGATGATTCTTGGGCAGGTTCAAAAGCTCAAAGTTGTAGTGATCCAGCTCGATTTCAGGGCCTTCCACCACATCAAAGCCCAGACCCGTCAGGGCCGAGAGCACCTCGTCCAGCACCAGCGAGGTGGGATGCGCCACGCCCAGGCGCGGCAGGTCGCGCGGCTCGGTCACATCCAGCGCTTCGCGCTCCAGCTTGCGTTCACGTTCGCGGGCCTTGAGCGTGGTCAGGCGCTCGTCCAGCATGGCGCTGATTTTTTCGCGCCCGGCGTTGATCATCTGCCCGGCGGCAGGACGCTCCTCGGGGCTGAGCTGCCCCATGGAGCGCAGCAGCGCGGTCAGGCTGCCCTTTTTGCCCAGCACGCGCTGGCGAGCCTCCTCCAGCTGCTTTACATCGTCCAGACGCTGCAGCTCCTGCTCCAGCTCCGCACGGATGGACTCGATATTCTCTCTGATGCCCATACATACCCTCCAAAATAAAAAATCATCCCATGTAAAGCACATGGGACGCATGCAGGCGTGGTACCACCCAATTTCCGCAGGCAGGGATGCTGCCCGCGCTCTGATCCTGTAACGCGGATAGGACGGCGCGCCTTACTGAGCCTTCGGGCGCGCGGCTCCAAAGCGAATGCCCCGCCGCCGCGCGGACGCCTTTCAGCCGGTGAGCCGTCCTCTCTTTTGCACGGGGGAAACCGGGGGTTGTTCTTTATCGCAGCCTGTTTGCAGGTAGCACAAACGCGCAAGGCTATTTGGCCCGCGCGCCGTACTATACACTGCCGTGATAATGACGAGTAGAGATTTGTTGATTACGCCTTCGCGATCATCTTGGCAAGACGAGCCTTTTTACGGTTGGCCGCGTTCTTGTGGATGATGCCCTTGGCTACCGCTTTATCAATCGCGGAAGTCGTGGCGACATACTGCGTAGCGGCAGCATCAGCACCCTCGGTCATGGCCGCATTGAGCTTGCGGATAGACGTCTTGACGCCGCTCTTTACCATACGGTTACGCAGGTTCTTGGTTTCGCTCACCTTCACGCGCTTCTTGGCAGACTGAATGTTCGGCACTTCCTTCGCCTCCTGTAAGTCTTGGTGCCGGACGCTATGGACCAGCATCGAATATATTACCACAACAATCTGGTAAAAGCAAGTATTTTTTTCACCTTTTTGCGGGAAATATGCAATCTGGCCCGCGCCCCGCCGCAGGGACGCAGACGCGGGCCGGCAGGGTGTCAGCCGTTGCTTACCCGGCTGTCCCAATATTCCAGGATCTCGCCGCTGCGGGAATCCATGATCACCGACAGATAATCCACCATGCCCTCGTCATAGCCATGGCTGATATTGATATCCACGCGCCAGATGGTTTTGGCTGGATTGATGCTTTCATACCATTCCGCCGTTTCAAAGTAGAAATAGCACGGCAGGTTGGCAAGCTTCTCAAGTTTATCCCCCGTCTGTTCGACGGCGTAAGCCAGGGCGATTTCCTGCGCCTTTTTCTGCGGGATATCCTGCTTGGTCGGCAGGACAGCGTTGGCCTCGTGCGCCCACGATGCGGCTTCCGCCTTTTCCTCGACCGACCAGGTGTAGTACGGCCCGCGCAGGGCCTCCTCCTGCGCCATGCGCTTGCTGGCAGCCTCATACCGGCGATTGTAAGCGTAGTCTTCCGCGTTGCTGGAAATCACCCTTTCTTCATCCCCGCGCACGACAATCACATAAAACTCGGCTTCCTCATCATCTCTGCAGAAGGTAAACCGCCACCAGGTCAGGCTGCCGTCGTTATCCGGGCAGATATCGCGGCACAGCTCCTGCCGGACGGTATAATCCTCCTGATTGAATTGGCCGTCGTCCACCGTAGCCTCCAGCGTCTGCCAGGCGGTATCCAGCGCAGCGCAGGCTTCGTCGTCCTCGGTATACGCCATAGGCTTGCCATAGTCGATATAGTAGCCGGGCTGCTTCATGTCCAAATCGTCCGGGCCGCTGCCGTTGGTATAGGAATTCTGAAAATCACGGAGGATTTCGCCCTGCTGATTGAAGGTAACGGCGCAGTTGCGCAGCCCGGTGCGGGCAACGTAATACACGTTCCACAGATGCGCATCGGGGGCGTCGGGCTCGTAATAGAAGCTGTAGCGGCGATAGACGAAATCCGCCTCCGTCATGCCGTAGCGCTCTTTTATGTGCGCGTCGGCAAAGGCGGTCGCCTGCTCCAGCGTCATATCGCCCTCGCCGGGCAGGATGTTGCGGGCGGGCAGATCGGCGTCAAAGCCGTAATCCAGGCGGATCTGCGTGGCTTTGGCCTTGATCTCCAGCGGCCATTCGTTGCTGTCGCCGTACTCATCCCACAGGGCGGTGATGCGGTTCATGAATTCATCGTACTTTTCCCGCATGCCGGGCTGAATCTCGTCAAAATGCTCGGGCACGATGCTGTCCATCAGCGCCTGCGTGGCGGTATTAAAGGCCAGGTTTTCGATGGGCAGGAAGCCGTAATCCTTGCCTGCCCGCACCTGATAGAACTGCGCCAGACGGCTGAGCACCTCCACCTGCGTTCCCTTGGACAGCACCGTGACCACACCCTTGTCCCGGTCGCAGGCGGCGTACAGGCTTACCTGGCCCGTGGCCGCGTCGGTTGTTACCGTGCCGGCGGGCAGGGTGGCGGGCGCGCCCGTCATTTCATCGGCGAAGGTCAGCGCGCACAGCGGGATCCAGGAGCCATCCACGCCGGGGCTGTCCTTTGTTGCGCCCACGGTGATTTTGCCCCAGTAGATCAGCTTTGCCTCGGTCAGCGCCTTGGGCACGTTGTTGCCCGATAGGTGCAGCTCGGTCACGGTGACGGGCGTTCCGTTCAGGCAGGTGCCCTGCGGCCAGGTGTAATCGGTGGGGCCTTCGCTGAAATTGGCGGAGGGCGCGGCGGCGTTGCTTACATAGGCCGCGCGGGGCAGGGTGGCAAACAATGCGCGCTGCTCCTGGTTATCCTTCAGCATGGGATGAAGATAGTAGGGCGCGGCAAATTCCTGATCGGCGGAGGCCTCCTCGCCCGAGCAGGTGAGCAGCAGCCCTTCGCCCGTCGCGGCGGACAGGTAGGCGTGCCAGTAGCTGACGGCATAGCGGCCGCTGCCCTGCACGCGGATATCCGCCCGCACTACCGGCAGGGTGACGCTGCCAAAGGTGGCTGTGGTAAAGGCCACGCCCGCGCGCTCGGCAGAAGCATCCGCGGGAAAATCGCTGCCGCGCACAGCCTGAAGCAGCTGCAGCCCCTTTTCGTAGGCCTCGTCCTCGGTCATGGGCTGGCTGGGCTCCTGCATCAGCGCGGCCAGGCTGGGTACGTCCCTGTCATTGCCCGCAGCGGGCGGCTCGGCGGCGAAGGCCACGCTGAAGGCCAGCGCCATCACCAGCACCGGGCACAGCAGCAGCGCGCCCAAACGCCGCGCGCGGGTATCCATAATGGTAAGAATTCGGTTTTTCATGCCTCTTTTACCTCCATAGAAGCTGGTAGACAGCACCGTTCCCCGCGCACGCTGGCGGCGGATCACGGTGATGATGGTTTCAGAGTAGTACTGGCGATCATCCAGCGATGCGCCGCGCATCACCCGCTCGTCGCAGGACGCTTCACAAGCGTAATCGATTTCGCGGCGCGCCAGGTAGATCAGCGGATTATACCAGTGCAGGCTGACGCAAAGCAGCTCCAGCAGCTTTACATACAGATCCCCGCGCTGATAGTGCGTCAGCTCGTGCCGCAGCACCAGACGCAGTTCGCTCAGGTTCAGATGGTTCTCCGGCAGCAGAATGCAGGGACGGAAAATGCCTGCGATCATGGGACTGTCGACTGCCTGGCAAAGGTAGATGGGAATGGCGCGGCGTATGCCCATTTCATCGCGCAGCGCATCGTAGAGCGCCAGAATACGGCGGTCGCTTATCGGCTTTCGCCAGCGGCGCAGCATACGCAGATAGCGCGCGTGGTGGGCCAGACTGCCCAGCAGCATCAGCGCAGCGCCCGTCAGGTAAACCATGCACAGCACCGTGCTCCATTGCAGGGTACGGGCAGGCTGAACTGCGCTGGACGCAGACACCGTGCTGCCTGTATAGACAGGCACGAAGTCCGCGGCGGCAAGCTGCGAGACTGGGGTAACAGGCGTGTCCGTTTGCCGCGGGGCGAACACGGGCACCTCCACGGCGCGCGCCACAGGCGCGGGGGACAGGGTGACAGCCGGGCGCGGAGAGAATGGGCGGATGGGAATCAGCGCGCAGACCAGCACGGCCAGCCAGGCCAGGTACAGGCTGCGGGCGCTAATCCGGTTGCGCAGCATGGGCGTAAGCACCAATGCGCACAGTGTAACTGCCGATACTGTCAGCGCGAAGGCTAACAGGGTGGATAGCCAGGCGGTCATTTGCCCTCGCTCCTCTCTCTGGCCTTGCGCACAAAGTCGCTCAGCTCGTCCAGATCCTGATCGGACAGGCGGTCGCCCGCCAGCGCGGCGATCAGGCTGTGCACGCTTTTGTGATGGTAATGCTCCAGAAAATTCTCGGTTTCCATGCGCAGGTATTCGTCGCGGGAGATGATGGGGTAGAAGGCGCGCTCGCGGCCGCTTCCCTTTTCCACGCGCAGAAAGCCGCGCTCGGTCAGGCGCGCCAGCAGCGTCACCACCGTTTGCACCTTCCAATTGCGGCTGCGGCCAATCAGATCCATCAGCAGACCGGTCGTCACCGGGGGCTGCTGATCCCATATGGTTTGCATCAGGTCAAATTCACTGTCGGGCAGGCGCTGAGCTTTCATTGGTTAATTCCTCCATGCATGTAATAAGACACCGTGTCTTAATACAATACTACAGCATGTCTTACTAAATGTCAAGCGGTTTTTGAGTGTTGTTACAATTCATACGATAAATTCCCCGTAAATTGCCGCCTAAATTATGGTTGCCCTTGACAAAGGGGAGGGGGTGTATCTATAATATATTGTTGGTATAGTTGGTATTGCTATGCCACCTGACAGTGTTCGATACACACTATAAAGGAGGATCCCCAAATGTCTTTCAAGTACACGATCGACGGTAACGGAGCGGTCAGCCACATCGCGTATGCGTTCAGCGATGTCGCCGCGATCTACCCCATCACGCCGTCCTCCACGATGGCGGAGTATGTGGACGAATGGTCTGCGCAGGGCCGCAAGAACCTGTTTGGCCAGACGGTTCACGTTGCCGAAATGCAGTCTGAAGCCGGCGCGGCCGGCGCCGTGCACGGCTCTCTGGCCGCGGGCGCGCTGACCACCACCTTCACCGCCTCCCAGGGCCTGCTGCTGATGATCCCCAACATGTACAAGATCTCCGGCGAGCTGCTGCCCGGCGTGTTCCATGTATCTGCCCGCGCCCTGGCCGCCCATGCCCTGTCCATCTTCGGCGATCATCAGGACGTAATGGCCTGCCGCCAGACCGGCTTTGCTATGCTGGCTTCTTCCTCCGTTCAGGAAGCGATGGATATGGCGCTGGTCGCCCATCTGTCCGCGCTGAAGGCCAGCGTGCCCTTCCTGCACTTCTTTGACGGCTTCCGTACCAGCCATGAAATCCAGAAGATCGACGCGATCGACTACGAAGACATCGCCAAGATCGTTCCTTGGGACAAGGTAAACGAGTTCCGCGCCCGCGCCCTGAACCCCGAACATCCCCATCAGGCCGGTACCGCCCAGAACCCCGATATCTACTTCCAGAACCGTGAAGCCGCCAACCGTCACTACCTGGCCACTCCCGAAATCGTTGAGGAGTGCATGAAGCAGGTAGAGTCCATCACCGGCCGCAAGTACAACCTGTTTGATTACGTGGGCGCGCCCGACGCTGAAGAAGTCGTCATCTGCATGGGCAGCGGCTGCGAAACCATCGACGAGGCCATCGAAGCCCTCAACGCGCAGGGCAAGAAGTACGGCTGCGTAAAGGTGCATCTGTTCCGCCCCTTCAGCGCCAAGCACTTCCTGGCCGCCATCCCCGCCACCTGCAAGAAGATCGCCGTGCTGGATCGCACCAAGGAGCCCGGCTCCCTGGGCGAACCGCTGTACCAGGATGTCTGCACCGTGCTGCGTGAAGCCGGCCGCGATGATATCAAGGTAGTGGGCGGCCGCTATGGTCTGGGCAGCAAGGAATTCACCCCCACCATGGTGAAGGCCGTGTACGAGAACCTGGAAGGCGAAATGAAGAATCATTTCACCGTGGGTATCAACGACGACCTGACCGGCACCTCCCTGAAGCTGGGCGAGCAGTTCAACTCCGCCCCCGCCGGCACCGTATCCTGCAAGTTCTATGGTCTGGGCTCTGACGGTACCGTCGGCGCCAACAAGAATTCCATCAAGATCATCGGCGACCACACCGATAAGTACGCGCAGGCCTATTTCGCCTACGACTCCAAGAAGTCCGGCGGCCTGACCGTCAGCCACCTGCGCTTTGGCGATACCCCCATCCGCAGCACCTACCAGATCGATGCGGCCGATTTCATCGCCTGCCACAACCAGGCTTATGTGACCGCCTACGACATGGTATCCTCCCTGCGTGACGGCGGCACCTTCCTGCTCAACTGCCAGTGGGACGAGAGCGAGCTGGATGCTCAGTTGCCCGCCACCATGAAGCAGCTGCTGGCTAAGAAGCACGCCAAGTTCTATATCATCAACGCCGTCAAGCTGGCCGCTCAGGTTGGCATGGGCAACCGCATCAACACCATCATGCAGGCCGCCTTCTTCAAGCTGGCCGATATCATCCCCTACGAAAAGGCCGATGAGTACATGAAGGCGTATGCCAAGAAGACCTACGGCAAGAAGGGCGACGCCGTCGTTCAGAAGAACTGGGACGCCATCGACATTGCCATCTCCGGCCTGAAGGAAGTCAAGGTTCCCGCCGAATGGGCCAACGCCACCACCGGCGCGCAGCCCGTTGTGGTTGAGTCCACCGAGTACTTCAAGAACATCGTAAAGCCCATCCTGAATCAGGAAGGCGATAAGCTGCCCGTGAGCGCCTTCACGCCCGACGGCATGGTTCCCACCGGCACCACCAAGTTTGAAAAGCGCGGCATTGCCGTCAAGGTTCCCGAATGGATTCCCGAGAACTGCGTACAGTGCGGCCAGTGCTCCCTGGTTTGCCCCCACGCCTGCATCCGTCCCATCCTGGTGAAGGAAGGCACCGAGGTGCCCGCTTCCTTCGTAACCAAGAAGGCCATCGGCAAGGAAGTGGCTGGCTACACCTACCGCATGCAGGTAAGCCCGCTGGATTGCACCGGCTGCGGCAACTGCGTGGAAGTGTGCCCTGCCAAGACCAAGGCCCTGGAAATGAAGCCCCTGTCCGCCGAATCCTCCGTGCAGGAAGCCAACTGGGAATTCGCCATGAAGCTGCCTGAGCCGGACATCGCCTTCAACAAGAACACTGTCAAGGGCAGCCAGTTCATGAAGCCCCTGTTCGAGTTCTCCGGCGCCTGCGCCGGCTGCGGCGAGACGCCTTATGTCAAGCTCGTTACCCAGCTGTTCGGCGATCGTATGATGGTTGCCAATGCCACGGGCTGCTCCTCCATCTACGGCGGCTCCGCCCCCACCTGCCCCTACACCGTCAACGATAAGGGTCATGGTCCTGCCTGGGCCAACAGCCTGTTCGAGGATAACGCTGAGTTCGGCTTCGGCATGAACCTGGCTGTCAACCAGCGCCGCGCCAAGCTGGCCGAAAACGTCGAAAAGCTGATCGCTATCGATTGGGTGACCGACGATATCAAGGCCGCCGGTAAGGAATGGCTGGAGAACATGCACAGCGCTGAGGGCAGCAAGGCTGCCGCGGCCAAGCTGATTGCCGCCTGCGAGGACGGCATCGACATGACCGGCGTTGTTTACAATGGCAAGGATCTGACTGGCACTGTGTGCGAGTGCGACGCCTGCAAGGCTGCCCGCGAAGTGCTGGCTGACAAGGACCTGCTGGTCAAGAAGTCCGTTTGGATTTTCGGCGGCGACGGCTGGGCCTATGATATCGGCTACGGCGGATTGGATCACGTTCTGGCGCAGAACCAGGATGTCAACGTGCTGGTACTGGATACCGAAGTGTACTCCAACACCGGCGGCCAGTCCAGCAAGTCCACGCCTACCGGCTCGGTTGCCAAGTTTGCTGCCGCCGGTAAGCGTACCAAGAAGAAGGATCTGGGCATGATGGCCATGAGCTACGGCTATGTGTACGTGGCTACCGTCGCCATGAGTGCCAATCCTGTGCAGCTGCTTAAGGCCATGAACGAAGCGGAAGCCTATCCGGGCCCCTCCCTGATCATCGCCTACGCGCCCTGCATCAACCACGGCATCAACATGTCCATGGCGCAGGCTGAAATCCGCAAGGCTGTGGAAGCCGGCTATTGGCCGCTTTATCGCTTCAACCCCGAGCTGGCCGAGCAGGGCAAGAACCCCCTGACCCTGGACAGCAAGGAGCCCACGGGCGACTACCAGGCCTTCATCCGCGGCGAAACCCGCTATGCCACGCTGCTCAAGCAGTTCCCCGAAGCGGCTGAGAAGCTCTTCGCCAAGAACGAAGAGGACGCCAAGGAGCGCCTGGAATCCTACAAGAAGATGGCTGCCGAGTAATCGCGCTGCGATCTGCAATAAACAATGCGCCGGAGAGCCGAAAGGCTCCCCGGCGTTTTTGTGCTGCCATGACGATAGAAATGCAAAAGAATGACAACAAAAAAGGAACTATCTTTTCAGATAGTTCCTTTGTGGCGCGCCCCGCGGGATTCGAACCCACGACCTTTTGATTCGTAGTCAAACACTCTATCCAGCTGAGCTAGGGGCGCATTGCTGGTGGCTGTCTCTCTGACAGCTTGTATATTATAGCGCACTTTGAGAAAAATTGCAAGTACTTTTTTACGGAAAATCGAAAAATAATTGTAATTTTATTTTGCCGGTTGCCGGGACGGGGAAAAGCCGCCCCACCCCGGCAGTGCAGGCATTAGCGATTGGCGCAGCGCGCGGCGATGTGTTGAAGGCGCGGCAGCGCATAATCAAAGAACTTCATGTAGGCGCTGCAAAAGCGCGTGCGGGAAAGATGCCCTGTGCCGTCGTCGCGGTCACGGCGGCAGCCGCCGCGGCACAGCGGATAGTAGCGGCACTTCAGGCACTCCGCGTCTTTCTCGGCGGAATCCTCCACAAAGCGCAGCGCATGGCGTTTTTCATCCAGTGCGTCAAAATCATCGGTCACAAAGCTGCCCAGGCGGTAGGCGTCCAGCACATAGAAATCGCAGGGATATACGCTGCCGTCGGCTTCCACGGTGTACTGCATGCCGCAGCAGCCCATCATGCCGCAGCTTTCGGGAGGGCGGCCCAACAGCATGCCCAGGTAGTTTTCAAACTGGCGGATGTAGATGAACCGTCCCTGCATCACATCCTCGGCCCAGCGATCAAACAGGCGGCACAAAAACTGCGCGTACTTGTCCACTGTCAGCCAGCCCTGATTTTCGCCGAAGGCATCCAGGCAGGGAATGTATTGCTGCCAGCGCAGATCATGCCGGGCAAAGAAATCATATACCAGGTCGAGCTTGTCCGCCGTATCGTTGGTGACAACGGTGAGCACATTAAAGGTGACGTCGTGGCGGCGCAGCAGCTGGGCGGTATCCAGCACCCGGCGCAGCGTGCCCTCGCCGCGCGCGTCGGGGCGATTTTTATTGTGCAGGCCCGCCATGCCATCCAGCGATAGGCCGATCAGGAACCTGTTGTCCGCAAAGAATTGCGCCCATTCCTCGTTAATCAGCGTGCCGTTGGTTTGCAGAGCGTTGTCGATGCGCACGTTGTTGACGTTGTATTTTTGTTGCAGCTCTACTGCGCGGCGGAAGAAATCCAGCCCGCGCAGCGTCGGCTCGCCGCCCTGAAAGCCAAAGGTACACGCACCCTCGGCATGAGCCAGGGATTTGCGGATCATGGCTTCCAGCACATCCTCGGGCATCAGCCCGTAATCGTCTACTTCACGATGAGCCGTTTCATCGGCATAAAAGCAGTAGCGGCAACGCATGTTGCAGCGGCCGGAGGCAGGTTTGATCAGCAAATTGAGCGGCGGCATGGCAAACCCTCCAAAAGGTATTTAATTTATTATAACAAAAATCGCGCGGCGATACAAATGTAAATTATTATGGCAAAATAGCGAATAATTTCGGTCGGTAGTTGCTCTTCTGTGCAATTGATGCTATAATGCATTTACAAAACGACCATATTTTACCCACTAAAGGAGGGAACACCATGAAACGGTTACTGCTTGTCCTACTGGCACTGATGATCATCGTCCTGCCTTGCCTGGCTTCGGCCTCTGAGGCAATCTCCTCCAACAGCAACGAACTGTCTGATTTGGAGAAGCTGCAATTGCAGCTGCAGAAGGTAAAGCAGATCTACGCTGGCGATACCAACAGCGCGGAGATTCATCGCGCGTTGGATCAGGTGGTGCTGCCCATTACCCTGTATCAGGATACCGCCGATGGCCGGGTGGAGCTGGGAAGCTATGAACTGCCGATCATTGAGATTACATACCGCTATATCCTCTTTGTGAGCGAGCAGATTGGCTATACCGGCGGCTGCTTCGATCTGGAAGATTACCCCATTTACGAAACGAGCCAGGATTACTTGAACATTTGCGGAATCGAGGCGCAAATCAGCGTTGAGGATTCTGACCTGAAGATCGAGGCTGGCCGGAACAAATGCGCTGTGTATGTTACGGGCGGCGACATTGAAATCACATACGCGAATGAAATCGTCTTTGATCAGTATGGTCAGATGACTGAAAGCAATGAAACCACTGTGCATGTGCAGCACAACTTCAAAGCCGTGCATGAACTGCCGGAAGGGTACATAGAAAAGTAAGCGCACGAAGGGGCAGCCGGATGGGCTGCCCCAGTTTTATTATTCCAGCCTTTTGCCAATCAGCAGCGCCACGCCTTGAACCAGGCATGCGCCCGCAATGGCAAGCATAAAACCATAGAAATTTGCTTTATTCAGCGGCGGCCAGCCGCAATAGCGCGCTATTTGCGCTGCCAACGCCGCGCCCAGCGTGCCGCACAGGATGTTCCAATGCCATTTGCGGGTGCTGCAGCCCAGCAAAAAACGCGCCAGAAAGCCGGCCGGCGCGCCCAGCACCATCCATAATACCGGCTGCATCGCGGTTTCCTCCCTTCTTTATCAGCATATTCCAGCGCGCATGCGCGGTGCGGATGTGCGCATACTGATGCAGGAGGTGAGGCAAATGAGCGAGCATTGGAAAAGATCAAACCGCCCGATCGACGATGTGGAAACCGTGGCCTCGGCCAACGAATGGACGGGCATGCTGCCCGCTATGCCGGCGGATGAGGATACCCAGCCGGTGCGGCGCATGATGAACGTGCATCCGCAGCCCAAGCCTGGCAAATTCCGCCCCACCGACAATTAAAAGGGCCCCGCCGTCAGGCGGGGCTTATTGCATGGCTTTTCTTACGCGCGATTGTGTTTCATTATACGATAGGTTCAGCGCTGCGCTTAACTCGGAAACAAGCAACTGCTCGGCTTTTTTCAGGATTTCCTGCTCCGCGCTGGGAATGCGCGACAAGGCGCCATGATGCTGGCATAGGATGCTCTTGACGGTGCAGGCCAGCGCTTGGCAGGTGTGGGGCTGCATCAGCTGCCGGTAATGCAGCAGCACGGTTTTGCGGTCATGGGCAGTGGCCGGACAGGTCTGCATGGCAGGAAGCTGCGACAGCAGCGCTTCGGCCTCGGCCTGAGTCACGGGCGCGCGCAAGGGCTGATGCGTGTCTACCGGCGTGTAAATACGACTTCCATCTGCTTCCGAACGCAAAAAATAGTACGGCTTGCCCTTTTCAAAGGTATCAAAATCCGGCACGGCCACCTGTTCAACACGGCAAAAGCCGCTGTCTCCATATATGACATAATCTCCGGGATTGAACAATGAGATACACCTCCTTATATATAAAATTATACCATATTTTTAATTCATAGGGTAATACGCTGCTGCCATTTTCGGCGGATCGCGCAGGAATGTACTGAAAATTTGGCAGATTGGAGCATGAAAAAAGCCTGGGATGGCTTGACGTCCAGCCCAGGCTTTGCAGATAACAGATAGCTATTTGTTTTACTCCAGCTCGAATGCGCCGGTATACAGCTGGTAATACTGCCCGTGCTGGGCGATCAGCTGCTCATGGGTGCCGCGCTCGATGATGCGGCCATGATCCAGCACCATGATTACATCGGCGTTCTGCACGGTGGACAGGCGGTGCGCGATAACAAATACCGTGCGCCCCTTCATCAGCTGATCCATACCGCGCTGCACAAGCGCCTCGGTACGGGTATCGATGGAGGAGGTGGCTTCGTCCAGGATCATTACCGGCGGATCGGCCACCGCCGCGCGGGCGATGGAGATCAGCTGGCGCTGACCCTGGCTCAGGCCGCCGCCATCGCCGGTCAGCATGGTATTGTAGCCGTCGGGCAGGCGGGTGATGAAATCATGCGCGTTGGCCAGCTTGGCTGCGGCAATGCACTCCTCGTCCGTCGCGTCCAGCTTGCCGTAGCGGATGTTATCCATCACCGTGCCGGTGAACAGGTTGACCTCCTGCAGCACCACGCCCAGGGAGCGGCGCAGATCGGACTTACGAATCTTGTTGATGTTGATGCCGTCGTAGCGAACCTTGCCGTCGGCGATATCATAGAAGCGGTTAATCAGGTTGGTGATCGTGGTTTTGCCTGCGCCCGTAGCGCCCACGAAGGCCACCTTCTGGCCTGGCTTGGCGTACAGGGTGATATCATGCAGCACGGGCTTGCCCTCTTCATAGGCAAAGTCCACGTCGGTCATTTCCACATTGCCGGTCAGGCGGGTATAGGTGACGCTGCCGTCCTGATGCGGATGCTTCCAGGCCCAAATGCCCGTGCGCTTGTCGCTTTCCACCAGCTTGCCGTTTTCCTCGCGGGCGTTGACCAGAGTGACATAGCCCTCGTCGGCTTCGGGTGTTTCATCCAGCAGGCTGAAGATACGCTCCGCGCCGGCCATGGCCATGGCGATGAAGTTGACCTGCTGCATCACCTGGCTGATGGGACGCATGAAGTTGCGCGACAGGGTCAGGAAGGCGGTGATCGCGCCCAGCGTCAGCGTGCCGAAGCCGCCCGTCAGGCTCAGATTGGTGATGCCAACGATGGCCATCGCGCCGCCGATAATAGCCAGAATAACGTACTGGATATGGCCCATGTTGTTGCTTACCGGGCCCATCACGTTGGCAAAGCGGTTGGCGCTGGTGGCGTTTTCGCACAGATCGTCGTTGCGGTGGTCAAACTCGCCCTTGGCGATTTCCTCGTGGTTGAACACCTTGACGACCTTCTGGCCATTGATCATTTCTTCGATATAGCCGTTCAGGCTGGCCAGGGAGGTTTGCTGCTTGACAAAGAAGGTGCCGCTCTTTGCGCCCAGCTTGCCGGTCACTTTCAGCATGGCGAGGGTGCACAGCACCACCACCAGCGTAAGCCACACGCTGCAATTGAGCATGGAGATGAACACCACCAGCAGCGAAATGGCCGAGGAGAACACATTGGGCAGCGTCTGGCTGATCAGCTGGCGCAGCGTGTCGGTATCGTTGGTGTAGAAGCTCATCACTTCGCCGTGGGTGTGGGTATCGAAATAGCGGATGGGCAGCAGCTGCATGTGCGCAAACATCTCGTTGCGCACATTCTTGAGGATGCTGTGCGATATGATCGCCATGATGCGGCTTTGCAGGAACACCGCCACCACGGCCAGCAGGTACAGCCCGGCCATCTTGAGGATGGCGGTCAGCAGGCCCGTGTATACGGGCGCGACGCCGCTGGCAGCATCGGCCAGCAGAGGCACAATGTAATCGTCAATCAGCGTGCCCAGGAACGTGGCGGCCGAGGCCGTGGCGATCGCATCCAGCACGATGCAGAAGAACACAAACAGCAGGCGCGGCCAATAGGGCTTCAGATAGCTTAGCACGCGCAGCAGCACTTTTTTGTTGATGGGCTGGCGGGGCCCCATGCCGCGCGGCCCGTGCGGGCCGCCCATGGGCATGCCGCCCTGGGGTTTCTTAGGCGCGTTACTCATTGTCTTCGCCTCCCTTGGTCTGGGACTGGTATACCTCGCGGTAGATTTCGCACCGGGCAAGCAGCTCCTCGTGCGTACCGCAGTCGGCAATGCGCCCGTTATCCAGCACGACGATCATATCCGCATCCTGTACGGAGGCGACGCGCTGGGCGATGATAATCTTGGTGGTATCGGGAATATAGGAGCGGAAGCCCTCACGGATCAGCGCGTCCGTGCGAGTATCCACGGCGCTGGTGGAGTCGTCCAGAATCAGGATCTTGGGCTTTTTCAGCAGCGCGCGGGCAATGCACAGGCGCTGCTTCTGGCCGCCGGATACGTTGGTGCCGCCCTGCTCGATCCAGGTATCGTACTTATCGGGGAAATCCTGAATGAAGGGATCGGCCTGAGCCAGGCGGCAGGCCTCCATGATTTCCGCGTCCGTGGCGTGCTCGTTGCCCCAGCGCAGGTTATCCTTGATGGTGCCCGAGAACAGCTCGTTCTTTTGCAGCACCATGGCCACGCTGTCACGCAGGGTGGTCAGATCGTACTTGCGGGTATCCACACCGCCCACGCGCACAGCGCCCTGGCTGGGATCATACAGGCGGGGGATCAGCTGCACAAGCGTGGATTTGCCCGCGCCCGTGCCGCCCAGCACGCCTACAACCGCGCCCGAGGGGATGTGCAGGTCGATATCGCTCAGGCAGTCCTTTTCGCTGCGGGAGGCATAGCGGAAGCTGACGTGATCAAAATCCACCGAGCCGTCGCGCACGGCCTTCACCGCATCCTTGGGGGATACGATATCGCTCTTTTCATCCAGCACTTCCACAATGCGCTGCGCGGAGGCACGGGACATGGTGATCATCACGAATACCATGGACAGCATGATCAGGCTGGAGAGAATCTGGATTACATAGGTGATCATGCTCATCAGCTGGCCGGTGGTCATGCCCACCGCCGCGTTGTTGCCTGAGGCGATGATCGCCTTGGCGCCCAGCCAGGAAATCAGCAGCGTGCAGGCGTAGATGCAGGTCATCATCAGCGGGCTCATGAAGGCCATGTTCTTTTCGGCATGGGTGAAATCCTGATAGATGGACTCGGAAATCTTATCGAATTTCTGGATTTCGTGATCCTCACGCACAAAGTTCTTCACCACGCGCACGCCGCGCAGGTTTTCCTGCACCACGTTGTTGAGCGAATCGTAGGTTTTGAACACGCGGCGGAAGATGGGGTGCGTGCGGCTCATGATCAGATACATGCCCAGGCCCAGCACCGGCAGGCACAGCAGGAACACCAGCGAAATCTCCGCGTCGATGGTCAGCGCCATTACCATGGAGAAGATCAGCGTCATGGGCGAACGCACGGCCATGCGCATGATCATCTGGAAGGCGTTTTGCACGTTGGTCACGTCCGTGGTCAGACGGGTGATGATCGAGGAGGTGCTGAACTTGTCGATATTGGAGAAAGAATAATCCTGAATGCTGTAATACATATCATGGCGCAGGTTGCGCGCGAAGCCGCAGGAGGCCGTGGCAGCCATTTCGCCGCCCTTTACGCCAAAGAACATGGACAGAAAGGCCGCAACCAATAGAATTGCGCCGTTAATCCAGATCTGAGCCATGCTTCCCTGTTCGATGCCGCGATCGATCAGGTAGGCCATGATCATGGGAATCAGCGTTTCCATGGCTACTTCGCCCACCATAAACAGCGGCGTTGCGATGGCGTATTTTTTATACTCCCGCACACGCCGGGCTAACTTTTTAATCATGCTTTTTCCGTCCCTTCCTTTACATCCATGCCGCGCAGATTCTCCTGCAGGCGATCCAGCAGGGAAAACAGGGTAGCGAGCTCCTCCTCGCTCAGTCCCTTGCGCAGCGTGGCCTCAAATTTTTCGTGGTCTTCATCCATCATGCGCTTAACTTCCTCCGCCTTGGGGGTTAGCGTCAGACGGCGCACGCGCCGGTCGCCCGGCACGCTTTGCTGCTCGATTAAGCCCTTTTGCACCATCAGCGCCACCACCTTGGAGGCTGTGGAGCGCGTGATGCCAAAGCGAGTTTCCAGGTCGCGCTGATAAACCTCGCGCCCTTCCTTTTCGCGCCGCGCGATATAGCCGATGATCCAGCCGTTGGTGCCGGTGACGGCGTCTACCGCTCGTTTGTTGGTCTGCTGGTCAAAATACCGGCAGGTCAGGTTGGACAGCTTGCGCAGCTCGATGCCCAGTGCCCTTTCCATGGGTCTCCTCCGTTTCTGCTAAAATGACAATTGATTTTAAATGTATGCCGTCAAACTGTACGACATGCAACATATTATAGGTATTTGAAAATGAAAGTCAAGGGGTGTTTTTAATATTCATATTTTGTTCAAACTTTCCTGCCGGGTAATAAAATCCGGCCTTTATTTCCCCTGTGAATAGCCGTGCGATGCTTTGCGCATACTGGTTTTATGCAGTCACATTGTGAAGGAGGGTTTTTCCATGAAGGGCATTATCTGTATGCTGCTGTCCGTGTTGCTGTTTTGCCTGTTGATCTGTGCGGCCGAGCTGCCGCCTACCGCCCTGCCTGCGAGGCAGAGCGCGTGGTGGAGCCTGATCTGCCCTGGCATGCTGGGCAAGCCCGACGGCACCGAGCGCGTCACCTTTGTGTGGCCCGCGCTGACCTGGCTGCGGGGGATATTCCTTGTAAATAGCTAAAAGAAAACTATAAATAGGAAATGATTGTAAAATCCCGCGTTGCTTTTCAACATTCCTGCGCTTTTGGTTGCCAACGGAGACGAATTATTGTATAATGATTTATCTCTGAAATTCTGCGAAGGAGGCGATGGGGCAATGCGGGAAGGGCGCTGGAGGCGCGCGGCGATCCGGGTGATCGTGTTTGCGCTGCTTGCGTGCCTGCTGTGCCCCCTGGCTCTGGCGGAGAATCAGATGATCGACCCTGCCTATCCGGTGCCGCAGTATGTGCATTGGCTACTGGATGTGGCGCGGGGCGAGCTGGGATATCAGGAGGGCAGCCGCGGCTATACCAAGTATGGCGAGTGGTCGGGCGATCCGTATGCTGAGTGGTGCGCGGAGTTTTTGTGCTGGTGCGTCGATCAGGTGGATCAGCAGCACGGCACAAGCCTTTTGCGCAGCGTGTATCCGATGTATTCCAGCCAGAATACCGGGCGCAACTGGTTTATCCGCGAGGGTCGCTACATTGCCCGCACGGGCTTCGTGGATGGCTGGGGCTCACAGTGGCTGATCGGGCAGGAGGAATCCATGGCCTCGGGCAGCTATGTGCCGCAGCCGGGCGATTGGGTGTTTTACTCTGTGGATGGTACCAACACCTCGCATGTGGCCCTGGTGGAATACTGCACGCAGGATGCGCAGGGCGTTATCACCGCCCATGTGATCGAGGGCAACATGCCTGACCGCGTGCAGCGCAATACCCATCAGCTGACCGATTGGCGCGTGATGGGCTATGGCACGGTGCGCGATCTGGCGGATATCGTGATGCAAAGCGGCAACACGGGCAAAAAGGTGCAGGAATTGCAGGATATGCTGTGCTATCTGGGATATCTGGACGCGCAGTACGCTACCGGTACCTACGGCCCATCCACGGTGGAGGCGGTGCGCGCCTTTCAGCAGGCAACTGACAAGGTGCCCACCGGCATTGCCAATCATCACACCCAGCTGACGCTGCAGCATATATATGAAGAAACCTATTGGCAGGACGACGCCAACTTTATCGTGCGGGATGAGTGACAGGAGGGGAATCGCATGCGCGATATGGTGCTGATACTCAACTTTGACGATGCTTGCACGCGCGCGATTGCGCGCGGCCTGCGCGCAGAGCACGTGTATTGCAAAATTGTACCCGGCAATATCGCCCTGGAGGAGGTGCGCGCCCAGCAGCCGCTGGGGGTGATTCTCTCCGGCGGGGTGACGGGTGGCGTGCCCGGCGGCATGGATATGGGTCTGCTGCAGGAGGGGTATCCCCTGCTGGCCATGGGCGATACGGCGGCCATGCTGTGCCGTGCCCTGGGCGGCGACGCGCAGGAGACGGCCATCTGCAACAGCATTGGCGGGGTAGCTTTTGCCCGCTGCACGCTGACCGAGGGGCTGGACGATTGCGAGCGCATGCTGCACAATGTGCGCCGCCTGCGTTTGCCGCCCGGCGCGCAGGTATTGGCTGAGTCTCAGCGCGAAACGGTGGGGTATATGCTCAGTGAGCGCAATCTGTACGCGGTGCAGTTTACCCTGGAGCAAAATGATACCGACGGCATGCGGCTGCTGCTCAACTTTGTCCTGTCCGTGTGCGGCTGCACCCGCTGGTGGGATTATGAGGCCTTTGTGGGCCGTGCGGAGGAGGAGAGCCGCCGCGTGGTGGGCGAGGGCCGCGCTGTGTGCGCCATGACCGGCGGGCTTAACAGCGGCATCACCGCCCTGCTGGCGCATCGCGCGCTGGGCGACAGGCTGCAATGTATTTTTGTGGATACAGGCCTGCTGCGCGAAAACGAGGCCGCGCAGGTGATGCGCTTCTATCATGATCAGATGGGCCTGAGCATTGTAAACGTGCAGGCGCAGGAGCGCTTTACGCAGGCGCTCAGCGGCCTGGTGGAGCCGGATGACAAGCGCCGGGCCATCGGGCAAACGTTGCAGGCCGTGATGAATGAAACGCTGGCGGGCATGGGCGAATTTGCCGTGATCCTGCGCAGCACCACCTGCGACGATGTGCTGCGCGGCGTGAACCCTGCCAGTAAACCTGGACTGCATGCGGCACTGCCGGTGGTTGAGCCGCTGCGGGAATTATTCAAGGACGAGGTGCGCCGCGTGGGCGAATACCTGAACGTGCCCGCCGAGATCCTGGGGCGGCAGTCCTTCCCCAGCAGCGGGCTGGCGCTGCGCATTCTGGGCGATGTTACTCCGGCGCGGCTGCAAACGCTGCGCGCGGCAGATCTGATCTTTACTGAGGAAATTGCCGTTGCGGGGCTGAACAAGCGCCTGTGGCAGTATTTCGCCCTGCTGGGCGCGCTGCCCGGCGAGGATACCCGCGTGATCATCGCCCTGCGCGCCATGCAGTCGAGCGATCCGGCACAGCTGGCGCATGCGGCGCGGCTGCCCTTTGACCTGTTGGAACGCGTGACCGATCGCATCCGCCGCGAACGGCCCGAGGTGGCGCATGTGCTCTACGACCTGAACCCCAGCAGCCGCAGTACGGGCGCGGAATGGTAATACCAATTCAAATTTAATAGCGAACCGAGGAATACGCATGCATTTGACACACCCGATCGCCCCGTATCAGGGCATAGCGCCGGAAGATTGCTTCTTTGTCACCAACGATCAGATGATCGAAATGGGCATGGGCTCCGTCACCCTTTTCTACCAGCCTGAGATGTATCCCGAAGCGCCGCTGCATATTTATATGCAGCTGGATTCGCAGCCTGCGGGGCGCAACCTGCTTTTCGGCGCGCTGCTGGCGCGGGCGGAGCAGCTGCGCGCGCAGGCGCCTAATCTGCGCGGACGGCTGTTTACGCAGATTGCCCCGGAGGATTGGGATCTGAATGGCTTTTATACCAAGGCGGGCTTTAAAATGGATGACAGCGAGGATCTGTACCATTTTGGCCTGCCCGGCTGGCCGGCGCGCGCGCCCGTCAACTGCAATTACGCCTCCGTGCCGCTTAAAACGCCGCAGGATGTGCAGGCATTTTTGCAGCGTATGAACGCCTATCGCATTACGCCCCTGGATGCGGAATTCCTGGGCCGCTGCATGGGCATGGAGCATTTTCTGGCCATCGGCTACTATCGCGGCGGCAACGCCGTGTGCGAGGCGCTGTTTACGGGCGAGGGGCAAAACGTTACGCTGGTATCGCTGTATGTGCGCGCGGATTATCGCCGTCAGGGCTTTGCCAAGGCCATCATCGGCGCAGCCAGCGACATCCTGCGCCCGCGCGGGGTAACGCAGATTTCCACCCGCATTTACAGCCGCAATGCGGCGCAGGTGGCCCTGATGCGTGCGGCGGCGGGCAAAAAGATTCGCTCGGTGGCACTGCTTCCGGGCATCAGCATCTGACAAAAAGGAGCAATACATATGAAAATCGGACTGCTTTGCGCCATGAAGACGGAGTTTGACCAGCTGCTGCCCTATCTGCATGAAACGGCGCAGCACGAAGTGGCCAAGACCACGGTGATCGAGGGCGATGTGAACGGGCTGCCGGTGGTGCTGGCGGCGACGGGCGTCTGCAAGGTAAACGCGGGCATCACGGCGCAGCTGCTGATCGACCGCTTTGCGGTGACGCATATCATCATGGTAGGCGTGGCCGGGAGCATGGATCCGCGGCTGGGCATTCACGCGCTGGCATTTTCCCAGCGCCTGGCGCAGCATGATGTGAACGTCGCCTGGCTGCGCCATCGCGGCGGCATTGCGGACGGCTACTATCCGGGCGATCCGATGCTGCTGTCCGTATGTCACAAATTGAATGAGCGTGGGGCTTTCCTGTACCCGGCATTCTTTGGCGACATGGTATCGGGCGAACAGTTCATTGCGCAGGAGGGGCGGCAGGAGATCGTGGACGCCTGGCACCCGCTGTGCGTGGATATGGAGAGCGCGGCGGCGGCCTATACCTGCTATGTGAACGACGTGCCCTTCCTGGCCATCCGCGCCATGAGCGATACGGGCGATGAGAGCGGCGTGGCGAACTCCAACGCGCACGAAATCAGTGCGGCGGACGCTGCGGCCAGCGCTGCCGGCGCGCTGCTGCGTGAGCTGGCGCAGGGGTAAGGGACGAGGGGAAGGTTACGTTACTTTCTTCAGTGAAGAAAGTAACAAAGAACCAGTGTGTGACGTGAAAGCTTATTGAGTTAAGCTGTTTGGCGGCATTGCTGCTTATTTGTCCCGTGGCAGGGAAAAGCCTGAACTGCCCGGATGAAAGCAGGCTTTCCTCCGTTCGCTTCCTGCTTTTCCCCTTCGGCCTGGCTTCGCCAGCCCTGCGCCGATTTCATCGGTATGCCACGGGGAATGGTTGAACGCGGAAATCATGTATAACTGCCGGCGATAGTTGGCAAGGAAGACTACCCAAAAGCCTTCTCATTGAGGAGAAGGTGCTGAACGTAGTGAAGCGGATGAGGTGTAGCTGCCGTCGCGGCGTTATCTTATATAGCTATGCTAACGGCTGCTTCGCAGCCTACGGCCCTCACAATTCGGCATAGTCGTTTTGCAGCGCTGACGCTTGCAAAACTCGTTGCCTCATTGGCGCTGCATCCGCCTGTATCTGCCACAGAGGCGGATTACGCGCCTCACCACCGCCTACGGCGGAGCCTCTCCTCCAGGAGGAGCCTTTTGGTGATTGCGTCAATGCAGCAATCTGGTTTCGTGGTTAAATAAAAGCACGACAATAAAAGCCTTCTCCCTCGGGAGAAGGCGTCAAGCCGCAGCGAGACGGATGAGGGGGAACGCCTTCATCATCATCCTGCACGCTCTACCATTATTTTCCTTATGAATCTCAGGCGCCGGTGCGCCAATAACATACAAGGAGAATGCACATGCAACTGTTGTATTTCGTTCTGGCGGGCGTCGTATTCGGCCTGGCCAACGTCATTCCCGGCGTATCCGGCGGCACCATGGCCGTGGTATTCGGCATCTATGAGCGGCTGCTGTCGGTGCTGTCCGACCCGCTGCACAACATCAAAAAAGAGTGGAAGTTCCTGGTCACCTTCGCCATCGGCCTGGCCATCGGCATTCTGGCCTTTGGTAAGCTGATGAACTGGGCACTGGTCAATTATCCTGCGCAGTCGGCCATGTTCTTCATTGGCGTTATTCTGGGCAGCATCCCCATGCTGTTCAAAAGCTCCTTCCTGCCGGGCGGCAAGGGCACCAAGCTGGTGATCAACCCCGCCAACGTGATTGCCTTTATCGCGGGCTTTGCCATCATGATCCCCATGATTGTGGCGGGCAACACCGATGAGGCCAAGGAGGCCGCCAAGGCCACCGCGACCGCCGCCAACGTGAACATCGGCAACATCCTGCTGATGCTGGTGTACGGCGTGATCGCCTCCTCCACCATGATCATTCCCGGCATTTCCGGCTCCTTTGTGATGCTGCTGCTGGGCGTGTACGGCACGCTGATTGCATCCGTGGCCAATCTGTTCCCCTTCACCGCCGCCACGCTGGACGCGGTGCTTGTGCTGCTGCCCTTCGGTATTGGCGTAGTTATCGGCCTGGTATACTGCTCCAAGCTGATCAAATTCCTGCTGGCTAAATTCCCCGTACCCACCTACGCGGCTATCTTTGGCTTTGTGCTGGGCTCCATCGGCTGCGTGTTCCCCGGCTTTGACAAGATCGACCTGGTGGGTGTGATCGCCGCCATCGCGGGCATCATGGTGCTGTGGGGCTGCGAGCGGCTGGATCCCGGAGAGGCAAAATAAAGAGAGGTCAATTTCATGGCACTGTTTGTAGATAAAGCGCCGTTTATCGCCAAGGCGGGCAACGGCGGCAACGGCTGCGTTTCCTTCCACCGCGAAAAGTTTGTCATCAACGGCGGCCCCGACGGCGGTGACGGCGGCAATGGCGGCAGCGTGATCCTGCTGGCGGATGGCAACATGCACACGCTGCTGGATTTCCGCTTCCGCGCCAAGTACTTCGCCCCCAATGGCGAGGATGGCAAGGCCGGGCGCAGCTCGGGCAAGGCGGGCGAGGATCTGGTGATCAAGGTGCCCGTGGGCACGCTGGTGCGCGGCGAGAACGATCAGGTGATCGCCGATATGTTCGAGGCCGGGCAGCGCCGTGTGCTGCTGCACGGCGGCCGCGGCGGCTGGGGCAACGCGCACTTTGCCACCCCCACCCGGCAGGCGCCTAACTTTGCCAAGCCCGGCATCCAGACGCAGGCATTCAGGTTTACGCTGGAATTGCAGACCATCGCGGACGTCGGCCTGGTGGGCTTCCCCAATGTGGGCAAAAGCACCATCCTGTCTGTCGTCACCCGCGCGCAGCCCAAGATTGCCAATTATCACTTTACCACCCTCACGCCCAACCTGGGCATCGTGCGCCGCCACGGGCAGGATTTTGTCATGGCGGATATCCCCGGCCTGGTGGAGGGTGCTGCCGACGGCGCGGGTCTGGGGCATGATTTTCTGCGCCATGTGGAGCGCACGCGCCTGCTGATCCACGTGCTGGATATGGCGGGCAGCGAGGGCCGCGATCCTCTGGAGGATTACGAGGCCATCAATCTGGAGCTGGCGCGCTACGGCGATTTGCAGAAGCGCCCGCAGATTGTGGCCGCTAACAAGATGGATTTGCCCGACGGCGCGGATAACCTGAAACGCTTCCGCGAAAAATATCCCGATGTGCCGGTATTCGCCGTGTCCGCTGCCACGCGCGCGGGTTTTGACGCGCTGATGGATGCGGTGGTCGCTGAGCTGGCCAAGCTGCCGCCCGTCACGCCCTACGCGCAGGAGGAATTTCTGGACGATCTGCCCGACCTGTCCGGCTATACCGTGCGCCGCGAGGGCAGCGTGTATGTGGTGGAGGGCAGCGCCATGACGCGCCTGATGAACAGCGTCAACTTTGACGATACCGACAGCATGCAGTGGTTCCACCAGACGCTGCGCCGCACGGGCGTGATCGACGCGCTGCGCAAGGCCGGCGCGGGCGAGGGGGACACGGTGCAGATCGAGGATATGCAGTTTGACTTCGTTGACTAAAAATACGGGAGATGAATGAGCATGCTTCACGAAAAAATCACCCTGCCCCGCACGGGCGTTATTCTGGAAACTTATCTGGCCGATGAGAAAAGCCTCAAGCAATCTATCAAGCGCCCCTTCCCGCATCGTCCGCTGGTGCTGGTGTTCCCGGGCGGCGGATATCATTTCCTGTCGGACCGTGAGGCTGAGCCGGTAGCTCTGCGTCTGCTGTCGCTGGGTATTCAGGCGGTAGTGGTGCGCTATTCGGTAGCGCCCGCGCGCTATCCTGTGGCGCTGGAGCAGGCGGCCGAGGCCATGCAGTATGCCCGTGAGCATGCCGAGCAGTGGCTGTGCGATTCGCGTAAGATCGCGGTGATGGGCTTTTCCGCCGGCGGCCATGCGGCCGCCCATCTGGGTACGCGCTGGCATGAGATGGGCTTTGATCCCGCTTGCCGTCCGGACGCGATGATCCTCAGCTATCCTGTAATCACCTCGGGCGAGTTTGCGCATCGCAATTCCTTCAAGTGCCTGCTGGCCGAGCGCGAGGAGGAGCTCAAGGATGTGGTGTCGCTTGAAAAGCACGTCACCCCCGATACGCCGCCCACCTTCCTGTGGCATACCTGGACGGACGAATTGGTGCCGGTGGAAAACAGCCTGATGTTTGCCGCCGCCCTGCGCCGCGCGGGCGTGCCGTGCGAAATGCATATCTTCGGCGCTGGTCAGCATGGGCTGAGCCTGTGCAATGATCAGGTATACGATGCCGAGCAGCCCAACATGCACGCGGAGTGCGCCTGCTGGATTGATATGGCTGCCCGCTGGCTCAAGGGGCTGTAAAAACGCGCCCGAAAGGAGAATTCGCCATGGGCAATACGTTTGATCGCATTCCGATCAAGGAGCAGGCGCGGGGCATTGTCAGCGCCCAGCGCAGCACGTGCGCGCTGGCCTGCCTGGTCATCGCCCTGCTGGCGCTGCTGCTGGGCGGCGCGACCGCCGGGGTGCTGGCGGCGCTGCTGTCCGGCCTTTTGCAGGTGGCGCAAAGCGGCTTTTTCCTGCGCCTGTGGCGCGGTGAAAGCGTAGGCGTTGCCGATATGCTGGCCAGTATGGCGGACGATGGCTTTCTGCGCAAGGTGGGCGGCATGCTGTGGGTGCAGCTGCAGGTATTCCTCTATTCCCTGCTGCTAATAGTCCCAGGCCTGATGCGCGCCTATTCGCTGGCGCTTACGCCCTATATCCTGGCCGATTGTCCCAATGTATCCGCCACCCAGGCCAGCGCCCTGTCCGCCCGCATGATGTACGGCCACCGGATGGAGCTGTTTATAGCGCAGCTCAGCTTTTTCGGCTGGCTGCTGCTTTCCGGCCTGACCGGCGGCATCCTGTATGTGCTGCACGTGGGCCCCTATATGGAATTGACCTTTGCCGGCATTTATGAAGAAATCCGCCAGATCGCGCTGGATGAGGGCAAGGTGAGCCAGCTGGAGCTGGACGGCGCGGCAAACTGAAATGCATGCATGATCAAAGGAGGAAGCCGATACGCAGGACTTTCCCCATCAGCTTACCCCGGCGCTGCTGAGCCTGACGCACGCCCTGTCCGCAAGCGCCTATGATATGCGCATCGCGCGCTATCTGGACGAGGGCTGGCAGGATATCGCTCTGCTGGCGGACGGCATGCTGTGCGCCGGGCTGAACGCGCGCACGGAAGCGGAACGGCAGCAATCGCTGGAAAGCGCGGAGCGTGTACAGGCGCATCTGGCGCGCAGCAATCCACTAACGCAGGTGCTGGATATCCGCCGCCGCCGCGAGGACGGCGCGGGCTGCAAGGCAATGGTGCTTTCGCATCCCCTGATGGATGGCCGCTGGCTGGTGGCAATCAGCTTCACGGGCACCACGCGCCATCTGGCCGATTGGCTGGATAACTTGAAGATCGAGCAGGAGGATGGCTTTCATCAGGGCTTTTTGCGCCTGACGCGGCAGTTAGAGGCGCAGTGCGGACAAATTGCCATGCCCTGCCTGGGCGCGGCGCTGTCTCGTCCCGGTTTGACGCTTGCCGGGGTGCTGGATATGCTCAAGTACGAGCGCTCACCCGTGTCGCTGGTCGTTACCGGACATAGCCAGGGCGCGGCGCTGATGCAGATTTTTATCGCCCATCTGCTGCAAAACGGCGTGCTGCCGCAGTATGTGCTGGGCTGCGGGTTCGCCTCGCCCTGCGTTGCCGGGGCGCGCACGCTGAAAAATGCTGATTATCCGATCTATCATATTGTGCATGCCGACGACGCGGTGCCGCGCATCGGCGGCGCGATGCATCTGGGGCTGTGCCGGGTGATGCCCGATACGCCTGCCCTGCGCGGCCTGTGCTATGGCGCGCGCAGCCAGGATCCCATCTTTAACGAGCTGCTGTGCCTACAGCATACGGTACGCGGCACGCGCGGCGCGCTGTGCTTTTTTATCGCGCTGCTGCGCCTGTTATGCGTGGTGCCGGAAGAGGATGCGGAGTCGCTGTATCGCGCGCTTGCGCCTGCGTTCCTTCCAGGCATGCTGCAATCACGCCTGGTAGGCTATGCGCGGCGGCTGGTGGGCAGCGCGCTGCGTCGGCTGGAAAGCCGCTATGCCGCTTGCTTTGGCGAGATGGACATGCAGCAGATGGAACGCTATACGCGCTGGCTGCAAAGCCTGTTTGCGCGCTATGGCATGCGCGAAACGCTATCGCGCCTGCCCGATGCGCTGCATATGCCGCACATGCTGTATCGCATCGATACGCTGTGTGCCTATGATGTGATCAGCGGGGCCGCGCCGCGCCGGCTGCTGCCCGCCCTGTGGAGCGGGGATGAATCGCCAGTGTGGGATCAGCGTCCGCCGCGTGCGCCCGCGCCTGTGCGCAGGCCAGCTTATGATCGCTTCCATCCGCTCAGCGGACAAAGAAGAACCGCACAAAGGAGAAAAATGCTATGAATCTGCGCAAAGCGCTGCAATGGTTGATCGCCCTGGCCTGCACGGCTGCGGCGGTGCTGAATATCCTGTATCTGACTGGCGCGCAGCCTAAGAGCGTTACATCTATCGGCTGCGCGGCCATCCTGGCCTGCTATGTGCTGCAATGGGTTGCCCGCCGCGCCGTTCCTGCCGCCAAGGCAGAAAACGCGGGGGATAACACGCCCCTCGATCGTGTGCGCGTGATCCTTACCCTGGCTGCCGCCGCAGTGTGGATTGTGACAATCGGCATGTCCTTTTTCTGGAAGGTGTAACCAGAGTGAATCAAAACCACCGGCTAAGCCGGTGGTATGCACCATGCCTTCAAGGCAAGGATACCTGCTGCGCCTAAAGGCGCATTGAACAGTCCAGCAACCGCAGTACTTTCTCGGGCCGCCGCTAAAGCGGCCTTTTCTTATGCCTTGGGGTTCTTGCTACCCGTAAACGGGTCTATGTACTCCTTGAATGACAGCTGGTCCGCCATGATATCCTCGTCCAGCTGATGCCGGATGTATTCTGCAATTCTCTCTTTGTTCCGTCCCACCGTGTCCACATAGTACCCTCGACACCAGAAATGTCGATTCCCATACTTGTACTTCAAGTTCGC
>ERZ857827.730-NODE-730-length-42606-cov-13.450636_pt1 | contig 42606 bp, 42 predicted proteins | sample MGYA00519761_ERZ857827 | MGnify/ENA primary metagenome ERZ857827 (study PRJEB31778, sample SAMEA3449370) | human gut metagenome | biome: human gut; feature: human-associated habitat; material: faeces | place: United Kingdom | collected 2010/2012 ... | reverse complement strand
GGAGCTTCATAGTGGATATATCCGATCAAGGCACAGTAGAGCAGCGTTTCCGCCTTCGTCCAGAACTCATCACCGGCTTTTCCATCACCCTTTGTGTTGGCAATCAGCGTTGTCACCAGTTTCAGAATGTCTTTTTCTGAATGGATATAGGCAAATGGGTTATAGTGCATCGACTTCTGAAAGTTGATGGTGTTGAAAATCTTGATGGTGTAGCCATGCTTCAAAAGGGCGTTGCCGCACTCAATCACGATGCTGCCTTTCGGGTCAGTGACCACATAGGAACTGTGCATCTGGAGAAGGTTTGGCTTCAACCAAAAGCGAGTTTTACCGGAACCCGAACCGCCGATAATCAGAACATTCTTATTTCGGGCATTGGCAGGATTCTTCGGGCGATTGCTCATCATCAGCCGCTCCGTTTTCGTCAGGATCACATTGTCCTCGAACTTTGGTGCAATAAACGGCTCAATATCTTTTGCCGTTCCCCAACGAGCAGAACCGTACTCAACATTGTGTCGGTACTTCTTTGCGTTTTTGCCTTTTAGATAGACAGCCAGCCGAAGTCCTGCGCCGCAGAGAATACCAATCAGCAAATCCAACGGGTGAAAGCTGGGAAACGGATTGTTCAGGGCTATCGGAAGGGCATGAAAAAAGCTGAGGATTTTCGCAGATGAATCTGCCCCCTCAGCCAATCTCCATGCTTCTCCTAAATTCGTAGCGAACAACCCTACCAGAAAATACGGTAAATTCAGAATCAGGAGCTTTTTCATTTTTCTCTTATCCATCACAGATCACGCTCCTGTTTCTTCTCTCGAACCTTCTTCGGAATCGCTGCGACAATTTCCTTGAACTTCTTCAGCTGCGCCAGAACGCTCGGCTTTTCATTCTTGGTTAATGCCCTTGCCTGATGTTCCTTGCAGATTGCATCCAAAGCATCTGCATCTTTAGAACGGACAAAAACAAGAAACCGGGGAGGATCAACGGACTTATCTTTTCTTACGGCAAAGTCCACGCCATACTTCTTGGCGAGCTTTTCAAAATCACGGATACTCTCTTTGTCGATCTCAACATTCGTAGCACCCTGATTCTGTCCCAAAAGCTGTTTCACGGATTGCTTTCCATGAACGGCAGGGTCTCGTGCCTTTTTCATCTTCACTTTTTCCCGGTGCTGCAAATACTTGCGGATACCGGCAATGATAGTGCGCCCCGTCAGCTTGGTTGTGCTGATCGCCAGGTTTACTGTTCTGTTTTCAACTTCTTCCTGCATGATTCATCACCTCCTGCAAGCAGTAGAGTGAACAGATTATCGTGCCATATCTCTGTGGTCGTAATACAGATTGCCCTTGGCAACTGCGGCATGGCTGATAATCTTGATATTGCCAGCTTTCTGGTTATCCAGAGCCTTCTGATAACCCACATCGCTCAAATACAGGCGATTTCTTTCGCCTTTCCAACCGACAGGCGATTCATCGGTCAGCACATCGAAAATAATCATGTGCTTGGTGGCGTCATCAAATCGTGCCAAGTCCATATAGGTATGTCCCTGGTACTCCTTGGCACCATCCTGAATCCGCTTTCGCTCCATCAGCTCTCCAATCGTCGAATTTCTTTGCATAAGAACCTCCTTACAGAACATCTCGGTCAGGGTTACTTTTGTGGGGAACCGAATCAGCTTTGACAGGTGCATCTTCTTTCTTCACCATGTCATCCGGCAGGGGAAGCGCCATAATGCTGCGCCCCATGCGTACAAAAGTCTCAGGCTGATGAAAGTGTTCCTCAAACTGCTTCATCAGTTCCGGGGACAGAGAACAAAAATCATCCTCGCCCAATCCCACAACCAGAAAATCACCGGCGATAATGTCATAAATATCGCCGTCATCATCACGCAGCGCACGGTTCAGTTCTTTGCCTACGAGTTTACCTTCGTCGTGCATCACCAGTGCAACCGGCTCATTGAACGGATAAGTTGCCTCAATATCGCCACCTACGGCTTTCTGCAAATCCTCCAGCTCACAGCCGATCTGCACAGCCTGCGGATACATGAACGGCTTTACCAGCAACACATTCATGGTATCTGCCTGTTCTTTCTGAACCTCCCGTTCCTCGGTCGTGCCGAACGCAACACCGGTAAAGTTTTCGGAGTCCAGAATGTACTCCGAATTGTAATAAGCGGCTCTAACCTGTTCCTCTGCCGCATCGTGAGATTCTGCTTGCACCGTAACCGTTTTCTCCAAGGTTTCGGTGATCTTCACATCGTATTCTTTCAAGTTTCGATACCTCCGTTTCTTTGGAAATAAGAAAAGCGACCATCCATGAACCTGTTACAGTTCATAAATAGTCGCATCCACATCGGCTAAAAGCTCGAACAAGCAAATATCGTCCAGTTCGCAAATCAGGGAACCCATGTCGAAGAAAATATCGTCCTCGCATTCCACCGTAGTAACCACGCTGCGGTGTTCGTTAAGACAAATGGCTTCTTCCTTGTCCATCGTGATCGTAGACATACAGGACACCACATAGAATGTCATATCTTCTGCTAACCACAGCTCCTTGCTCTGAATCGTGCGAACTTTTTCATCGCCGCTCATATCTTCTACATAGGACAGAAGCCGCACGGCTCTGCTGTTCAGAAGTACCTTTCCCTGATAGTCGATACCCTCACCAGCAGAGGACAATACTCGATACTCGCTAATCATCTCGGCATTTTTCTGAAACGACTTTGCCAGAAGCGCAGGAGAAATATCATCGAACTCCTCACTGTAGTTTACGAGCATATCTACCATATAATCAGGATCGCAAAGGTCGTAGAGTTCTTCCAAAGCGCCCTGAATGTTTTTGGGTGTAAACATTTTTTACCTTACCTTTCCATTGATTTTTCTCTTTTTTTCTGCCATTGCTCCAAAAGCTGAATGATTTTATCCTCCATCTGCTTGTTGGTATAGGACTTCGGGAAGTATTTTCGCAACGAATCCGTTTTGAAGGTTACTCTGTCCAGCTCTCCCTTCTTGATTTCATTCATAATCTCGCACATCGCATCCAGCGTACACTCGCCCTCCTGTGCGAGCTTTTTAATTCGCTGTGCTTGCGAAAGGGAAGGAGCTGCTTGAGCATAATCCATTGCAGAAAGAAAATCCTTCTGTTCTTCACTTGCCAGATAGGAAAGCTCCACCGCAGGATTGAATTTGATCTGACCCGTATCTACCATATCCAGCAGTTCCGGAATCAGTTCGGTCAGACGGATATAACGGTGTACCTGATTTCTGCTTTCTCCTGCCTCCTGACCGACTATATCCATTGCCTGCAACTTCATCCCAACTTGGGATGAAGTTAAATCGGTGCGTTGACCTTGATGTTTAATCGCATCCAGCTTCATCTTATAAGCAAATGCTCTTTCACTCGGCAGGATACTCTCCCTCTGCAAATTCGCATCAACCATCAAAATAATGGCTGCATCATCGTCCAGGTCACGAACAATCGCAGGCATGGTTTCCTTACCCGCAAGCTCCGATGCCCGGTGCCGCCTGTGACCAGAAACGATTTCATAACCACCGTCGGGGTCAGGACGGACAATCGCAGGAGTGAGAACTCCGAAATCTCGGACGCTCTCTGCCGTTTTCATCATTTCTTCATCATCAACCACACGGAAGGGGTGTCCCTCAAAGGGGTGTAGCTCAGAAAGCGGAATTTCCTGCACACGCTCCTGCTGGGCTTCAGCTCTGGATTGATCGGTGGAGAAAATATCATCGTACCCCTTCAAGCTGATGTTTGCGCCTTTTTTCTGCATTGTTTAACACCTCCTTCGTCAGAATTTTATAGGCTTCGGCAACTTTGCCTTTGGGATCATGCTTGAAGATACTGGTTCCCTCTGCGCTGATTTCCTCTGCACGGACAGAGCGGGGAATGTCGGTCTTGTAAACCTTCAGCTTTCCGCCGTAGCTCTCCCGAATCAGATTGCTGATGTCTTTGGAGTAGTTGGTGCGGCTGTCCACCATCGTCAGAAGAATCCCTTCAATCCTCAGTTTCGGGTTGATTTGCCTCTTGACCTTGTTGATGGTTCCAAGCAGCTGTTCCAGACCCTTTGCAGGAAGGTATGCTGCCTGAACCGGTATCAGCACATTGTCGGCAGCTGCCAACGCATTGACGGTCAGCATACCCAAAGACGGCATACAGTCAAGAAGAATGTAATCATAATTCTGTTTGACTGTATCCAGGTATTGCCGGAGAATGGTTTCCCGGCTCATGGCATTGACCAGTGCTACCTCCATACCTGAGAGTTCGATGTTGGACGGCACCAAATCAACGCCCTCCGGATGATGAAGAATCCCTTCATCGGGAGTAATAGGGTTTTCCATCATAATCTTTCCCATCAGATCGGAAAGTGTCGGAGACAGATCATCCGGGCAGGGATTGCCCAAACTGACCGTCAGGGAAGCCTGGGGATCGGTGTCTACCAGAAGCACCTTTTTTCCTTCAAGAGCCAAGCCAACGCCCAGATTCTCGGTGGTGGTGGTCTTTCCAGTGCCTCCTTTCTGATTGACCACCGCAATGATGGTTGCTTTTTTCGACATTTATCGTCACTCTCCTTCCTCTCGCTTCATTTTCAATTTCTTAAATCCTCCTTCCAAATATCCGTGTGACATATCGTGCCGAACAAGAGCATCGTAGTAGGTGTCTATTGTCGTCGGCGCATTGTATATCGTAGTCAGCATATACTGACGGATATTTCTAATCTTTGTGGTGTTCTCCTTGAAGCAGTCCATAACATATCGAATGTGTTCGGCATTCAGTTTCATAAACCGACTGCGGACAATTTCTGCCGGACGCTCCTCTGCACCAATGCGAATCAACGGTCGCTTCGTGCAAACTGTTTCAACGATCAACTCCAGAATGTTATCCAGCATTTCGGAATCGTAAGGGTAATCCTTCTTCAACAAATCCATACTAAGCTGATCCGAGAAATAATCAAAGTATTCTTGATACCGGTCATTCTCGTCCATCATTCCACCATTTCCGGAAGGAAAGATAGAATCAGTATCACTAAATTCAGTATTTTTAATATCAGTATTATTACATTGTGATTTCGGAAGTTCTTGAGTTGTGATTTCCATTGTTCCAGAATTGTGATTTTCACAATTCAAGAGTTGTGAATCCACAGCAGAGATAAAGTTCTTCACATAGATCAGGTTGGGCTTTCCCAAACCCTGGCGCTTACGTTCAATCAATCCTGCTTTCTTCTCAAGTTCACTGAGCAGCTTGATAGCCTTTTGTTCAGCACAGTTCAGAGCCATCTTCGCTTCGTCGATTGTAAAAATGATATACACTCTACCGTTTTTATCTATCCAACCATTCTTGGCAGACAGGCTCATGCGGTCAAGCAAAATGCCATACAGCATCTTGGCATCGGCAGAAATATTCCAGAACCTCTCGTTCGTGAACAACACCTTCGGAACTCGATAGAATGTGAATAGATCGGATTGCTGACCGTAAAAATAATCAAAACTCACACGGCTTCACCACCTTCTTTCTGCGGAAAACTTTCTGTTGTCAGCGGAATGCTGCGGAAAGTCGTATCCGTCTTTTCGTAAGGACATCGGGCAAAATAGTAGAAGCGGTATTCCTGTTCATACACATCCATATCAACGAAGCCCCACTTCACGCATAACCTTCTTCGTACACCAACCAATGCACGGGTGATCTCGCCCATAGGGACAGCCATCACATTCCGACTTGGGTTTCGGCGGCAAAGAGATTAAGTAGTAGCAATTATTTCTACCCAGACGGCAGCCCTTTCTGCCATTCGTCCAGAAGTAGCAGTAATGACAGTCGCTCGGCTTGTCTGCGGTATAAACAGGCTTGCTCAAATAAAACACCTCCAATCTCTTGTATTTGCCCATGGGTTTGGGCATAAAAAAAGAGCGCCTATCCATCCCCAATGCGGGGCAAATAGACGCTCTATGTACATAACGATATTTAATTTTATCTGCTATAACTGCATGGTATTCAAAACATCCGCCTTTTTTGATTAGCTGGATTTTTGGCACGATTTTGGGGCTGATTAGCAGGAAGGGCATTTTCATTAGCAAGAACAGCCCGTTTTCTGCTAAAAATTAGCTGGCGATTTTGTCTTATAACAACCGTTCGATTCTGGAGGGGTTGTCAAAAATCAAATTTTGGAGTAGAATTTTATCTCATACAGTGAAAGAGCTTTTTCGTAGCTTTTTATATAAGAAAAGCCGAAAACCCTTGAAAACAAAGGCTTTCGGCGTTGTTCACTGGCGTCCATAAGAGGATTTGAACCTCCGACCCCACGCTTAGGAGGCGTGTGCTCTATCCAGCTGAGCTATATGGACGTGTCTGATATATGATTATAGCCCGATCAAAGTCGAACTGCAATCCCTTATTTAGTTTTTTTTGAGGTGGCCGTTGTAACGCAACCTTAGGAGGGAAAGGCTGCTTTCTTGTCAGAGGCTCACCGTTATCTTAACTCACTACACCCGGTATGATTCTTACATGCCCAGCACAATTCAATTTATGCGAAATATGAATTTATTTTTTATCCCAAAAAGTGAGGTACATTTGTGCAACGGACTCAAGCAGTACAAGAAGAATATGAAGTATGACGAAAATACAGATTGCCGAAACATACTTCAATGATTGAAGTGGGAAAATTGATTTGGTCAGAGCAACAGCAATCAAGAAAATCAGATAAACCGTTTCACAAATAATATTATATGCTATATTAGATAATAAAATCTGGAATAATGATAGTTGCTTTCCGTTTACTGAATGATAGTGTTTCTCATTCGACAATGTGTTTTTAAGTTCCTGTATATTATGATTATCTGCAGAAACTAGTATCGTAATAATCGCAATAGAGAACGATATTAAAATGGCAATAATATTTATTTGAGTGCTAATAAATTCAGAAAAAACTGCATTGAGCTTTTCACCATCGCCAAAATTAAAGAAAAGAGTAATTGCCAAAGCTGTTGTTGCAACCACCATTGGGAATATAAATTTGACATACAGTTTTTTTCTGGATTTTATATAGTCTTTAACAGGGACAAAAAGAATTGACTTCATTATCACCGCCTCGTTTCATCTATAAAAGTTTGAGCCTTATTGAAGAACTCAGAACTACACACCTCGTTAGTTAATCCTTCGGCTTCCACTGTAAGATAGTGTTTCATCTTAATCAAGTCTGTGGCAGCTTCAAATGTCCCGGATTCATTTGTTCCCTTGACTGCTATTTTCTTAATTTTGTTATTGCTTTGCATATCCTCATAATATGCTTTTATCAAATTTTCCGGAAATTTCTTGGCCTTTCTCGGCTTTTTTATCAGAATTTGCACTTCATCACTGATATCAGTTCGATTTGCAAATCTCATAAAGTCATCATTCAGATCATCTTTGCTAACGGTCAACGTAATAAAAGATGTAGTTTTAGCTTTCTTGAGAGATGTCAAAAAATCATCTCCTGGCATTATCTCATGTATAAGTGTATATAAATAATTGTCGTTACATTCCTCACTGTATTGCTTGAATTTTGCATTAAGATAATCAATAATACACTTTATCGAAATGCCATAGTGATTGCTTTCATGTACAGCTAAAAACCGATGTTGTCCTTTCGCTAACCGAATACAAAGATGAGTTTTTTCTTCGTCACCATCCTGCTGGCGTTTCCGAAGTCCAAGTTCCTTCATCGTTTCAGTATCAATTTCTTTCCGTACATGATTATATTTGGCAGATTTGAAAATAATATCATAATTGCCCGGTGTCAATTCTTTAACAGAATTCAGCCATACAATTTTCTCTGAAGTTGTCAGATTCCGTTTTCTATCACTCAAGCTTTGGGAAAGGACATGCTGCAGCATTGCCGAAAAAGATGCAACAATTTGATCCATGCTGTACTTGGAACCATCTTCGGCATTTTTTTGCTTTGCAATGGTTAAATAGTAAAAATAAATAGGAACATTTTTCTTCTTGGTCTCTGTGCCCATTTCTATCCTCCTTAAAGCACGTCAGAAAGCAGTGACCAGCAGTCGCTTCCAATGTCATCAGAATACTGGTCACTACAAATACAAAGCTCCCCACTTTGCTTATCTTGGCGTACAATTCCACCTTTAAGATTGTAGCGATCTACATATTTTTTTAATACGCCAAATTTTTTAGCCGTGTATTTATCAATGTCTTCACTATCTCCAGACTTTGTAAAGCCACCCTTTGTCTCAATAATCCAAACTGAACCATCGGTCGCTCCAACAACATAGTCTGGATAAAAAGACTTTTGCTTTCCGAAGTTGTCCACATACACAATGGAGAAATATTCGATGCCCTTATCTCCGTTTTTATAAAACCACGAAACTTTAGAACTATTTTGGCAATGGCGTTCGAAAAGTTTCTCTGGAAGAGAACGCCTTTCTGCAGAAGCCAAGTAACGCTTATATACGTTCTTTGTCATTTCACTCTGAGATTTTCCGGTTATATCATATGTAAATAGTGTTTCCTGCGGGAAACCAATCGGCTTTTCCGTGACTTTCGGTACATCCAAACTAAGTTGAAGTGCTTCATCGGACATTGCACTTCTTACATCTTCAATCAAACGATGCTTATTATTGATAACAAAAGCATACAGTGCACGAGTGTCAATTTTTAAGATTTTACAATCACAGTGCAGGCCCTGCAGAAATAACTTTCGTATAATTGCATTGATACTGCTGTAATCAAGGTTTATTTTAAATCCAATTTCTGCTACGCAATGATGATATGCCTTACCATGCTTGTGAGTATTCAAAGGTTCATGAATTGCAACATCATTCAACCCAGAAATATTCTCTTTAGATAAAGTGGAAACCTCACCAGATTTGGTGTAGTCAATAATATCTTCAGCAAACGAATATCCGTGGGCTTCAAGCAATGTCTTGTTTTTATCCATATCACTCGTGGCATGATATTTCTTTTCAAAGAACTTGCTGATTACTTTTAGGGCCAGTTTGGCATCACGAGGGAACGGGACATTCGTTTTGTACTCGCTAATTAAGGTAAAGGAACGGTGCTCCGGTTTCAGGAATACCCGGTATGCCTCCAAAGCGTCTTTACCAAGACTCAGCTTAACGCTTTCCGTAAATTTTTCATCCAGCGTAAAAAGATAGCAACAATCCAACAAATCACAATCGTAATGCTTTGCCTCTGGCATACGGCGAATACGTCCAATGGTCTGAATTTCAAAGGTTTCACTCATGTTGTCACGGAGTTTGACTAAGATATGGGCTCTCGGACAATCCCATCCCGTTGCAACAGCTTGCTTTATAATTACCGCTATTGGTGTGGCATCTGGGTCGGAAATTCCTTCTAAATTCTGCTTTTTATCAGAAAGCCAAACTGCCAGTTGACTATTCTCATAAGTGATTCCCTGAGATTCAAAGTATTCTTCAATTCGATCCAGCAATGCATCAGACTTATTGGGAATCTGGACCACAATCAGAGGGTTTACATTGACATTACGTCTTAAAAATTCTGCATGAATCTCCTGTTGCTTAGCAATTGCTTTTTGGATTAAGTAAGAAATCTGATCGTCAACGCTGATATTCTGCTCGAAGTTTTCGTTGATGACAAGAAGTTTCTTAATCAAGCCTTCGGAAATAACATCTTCTTCTGGAATGTCAATAACAGTTGCGTTTTTATATCCTTTAGGTGTAGCGGAGCATCTGATTATTTTGTCTGGATGAAACAACTCAATAATATCATCGGCCTTGATGGTATCGTTTTGATGGGACTCATCCACAATGACTTTGAATGAAAGGCCAGCATCCAATGCGTTTTTAATATACTCAACAAAATTGGTTCGTTCACTATCCCTCAAGGCAGTATTGCCTTTCTTAGTAAGTTTTTCCCAATTGATAAAGCAGACATCGTTTTCTTCAAATCCGCTTGCCATAATATCATGCAATAATTTAGTGTGGCTGCCGTGGATATATTTATCCATCTTGTTTTTACTCTGTTCTTCTAAACCGCCCTTCCCAGGGGTCAGCCAGATGAAAACAGTTCTACTATTGCTTTTAATATATTCGTCTATAAAATGAGTCAGAATAATTGTTTTTCCGCTACCTGTGCAGCTCTTTAAAACAATCTCATTGTGTAACCCTTCCATAGCTTCCATCAAATCAAAGATAGCCTTCAACTGAAAATTTGCAAGAGTAATTTCCATGTTTAGCCCTCCAGTTCTTTATAATAATAGTCAGGAATGATATTCACGGAAATCTTTTGATCTCTTAGCTTTTGCTCTTGCTCTGCATCAAGTAAAATGTCATGGGCCATATACAGCTTACGACACTGAGAGAGATTAACCGCATTTTCCATAAATTCTTCCAGCTCTTCTTCGCTCAATATAATGGCAATTTCGGCATTTCCTGTGAAGTTAATTCCATTTTCAAGCTCCACAAGTTCACGAACATGAAGCAGAAGTTCATCTGCATACTCATAATACATCCTGTCAGTGATTGGAATATATCCAACACGGAAATATTTCAAACTGGCATTGTACCCTTCGTTAGCAATAACTCGTTTGATTCTTTCATACGTAACGTTTCTACAAATATCGTTTTCATTATTGGTGCACAGAATAAATTGTCGCTTGCTATCAGCATGCTCTGCATTATACTTGAGTAGTGCATGACCTGTAGTGCCGCTTCCTGCAAAAAAGTCGAGTACAATGCTGTTATTTTGGGACGCAATATCTAAAATTCTATTGATGAGCCTAATCGGCTTAGGGTTAGTAAACATACCCGCTTTTCCAAAGACTGATTTTAAGTCACGAGTGCCCTCCTGCGTATCTCCAACTTCTGTTCTATACCATATTGTTTTACATACAGTCCCTTTTTGCACCTCTGACAAAAAAGTTTTAATCCTTGGCACATTATTTCCTTTTGCGCCGAACCAAATCCGATTATCAGCTCTTAACGCTAAATAGTTCTCTTCTGATGTAGCCCAGCTCCTGCTTGATGTGGGACGTACAACTCTTCCTGAAGGTGTAACAATATCGTACATATATGCTTCAGATGCTGTTTTGACTGTAAAATCACTTGATGTCCATGGCCCCCGAGGATCATTATCTGGGTTTGTATATCGTTTATCCATTTCAACTGTACGTTCCAACAATTTCGGATGCCAGATTTCTTTGTTCTTTGCATACAGGAGGATATGATCATGGCTATTAGAGAGCCATTTTGCATCATTTTGTGGAGAAAATTTCTTTTCCCATATGATGTTAGCCACAAAATTCTGATATCCAAATAGTTCATCACAAAGCACCCTTAATGCTGCAACTTCATTGTCATCAATAGATATGAATATTGTCCCATTGGATGATAAAAGTTTTTGGGCTATCACAAGTCGACGTCTCATAAACGATAACCACTTTGAATGCCGAAAGGTATCGTTCTTATCAACCAGGGTGTCCGAATATGTGAATCCGTCTTTTAATGTATTATATGGGGGATCGATGTAAATCAAATCAACTTTTCCTCTATGAGTTTTCTCTAACATTTGAAGCGATGCTAAATTATCTCCCTCGATTAAAAAGTTAATTATTTCACCATTGTTGATGAAAAGATCTTTATCTTCATTCAATACTGGTGTATTTGATTCAAGAACCTCATCAATATGCTCTTTGTGCTCCTCAAAAATGAGGCCGTATTTTTTTCCATTAATATCTTTTTCTAACTCAGATAAATAAGAAAGAAGATTTCCTGTATTCGTGTCTTGTGACGCAGAGGCAATGAATGTTCGTATTTGTCCGATTTTACTTAGTAAATCCTCACGTTTTTTCTTAGAAACATTAGTACTCATTTCGTTACCTCTTTACTTTCTTTTTTCGGCATGATACTGGTCATACTATGAAGCAAATCATTGTATGCTTGTTGAGATCTTGCCTGAGCTTCCCACTGGTCGATCATTCCTTTGGGTACATAGGGATTCTGAATAGTTTCCCAAGTGATTCTGTCTTTATAGCCGAGATTCTTCGCCATTTCTTCCAGCAACTTATAGTTTAAATTTTGTCGTTTTTGCTTCATTAATTCAGATTCTTCCGAAGATGAATATGCATCTAAAAGTTTTTTCCAAGCGCCTCTGACAGCAGTATCTTTTGCAAAAACCACATCAATAAGATTGAGTGCATGAACACTGTCTACAGTCCAACCGTAAATTCGTGATGTCATAAGGGTGCGAAAAATTTGCATTTTATCTTTCCGTTTTTCTGCACGGTTTTGCAGGTATTGACCTATAACAACTGCTAAGATTGGAATTCCTACAATTGCAACTAAATTTAAAACTGCCATTATCGTTTCAAAACGAGTCATATTAATTTCCTTCACAATCAAGATCTTATCTTTAATCTATATTTGAGATTTCTGCCGCTACCAATTTTTACAATCAGTCCGTTATCCAACATTTCACGTAGAAGAATACTGGATGTAGACTGAGATACACCTAGCAGATCATCTACATCTTTTCTTACAATGCTATCCTTTTTTCCAAACAATGAGAGAACCATTTTCATGCGCTCATTTTTAATCCCTACTTCGTGCATTTCTTGATTATAATTTAAGTTAGGCAAGGTGATCTTAAATGCATTGTTGCTCACTTCAATAATAGGCTTTACCGCTTGATCCGCATAGCATTCATTAATTTTCATAATGCCGGTGCCATAAGCTTCAATTAACTTAAGACGATAAAAAACATTTGCTAATTTTTTGTTACGCAAAGCAGATACACCCAGCATTATATCATCATAAGAAATCCCACGGACCAATCCACCAATGGTTACGAATTCTATGCGTCCATCAAAAATACTAATAAGGGTGGAACCACTCACGGAATAGTCTCGATGTACAAGTGCATTTAAAAGAGCTTCACGTAGTGCTTCGGCAGGATAATCTCGCTTGTCAATTCGATCTAATCCTTTAAATTCTGCACGAGTGTGATTGAATTGGTCGATATAGGTGTACGCCTCCTCAATCTGTTCCAGCAAAGAACCTGTCAGTTCCTTGCGATCCTTAAAAACACTTTTCTTACTTCCCTCAAAGACGGCCATTTTGATGGTATGCGTGCACTGATCAGACAGCAACATTCCAAGATTTGTGTAAGTGCCATCTTCACCGATTATATTCAGTGTGCGCTTCTGAGCATCGCCAAACTCCACCTTTTTCTTTGCAAAATATTCTTTCGCTTTTTCAAATGTCAGCTGCTGATTAATGGAACGTGCATCTTCATAGCAATCTCCGCTGGTTTCTCGAATCATATTCAAAATGGCTGTTTCAGAAGCTGGAACTGAAGAAGCACCTTGACGTACATATACGCCCTCCGGGCGAATACCTTTCGAATGCAAATAGTAAGGACGAGCTGTGCCACGTTGCACAGTTAAAACAATAACATCTTTATGTTCCATTTTCTCAACAGAGTAATCAATGAACATAGTCACGTCTGGACGCACAATATCTCGAATCATATTAGTTAGGCGAAGCATAGTATCATCTACATTATCAACACCGTATATTGTTCCGTCATCATTGATGCCGATATAAAGCTTCCCACCATTTGTATTTGCAAATGCAATAACAGCGTACTTAATGTCGTCCATATATTCACGCTTGAACTCCACATTCTTTCCTTCTATCAAGAAGATTACCTCCTTTAGCCGTCACTATTATTTTAATTATATCTAATTATCATGTAATTATCAAGTGATTAGATGAGCTAATTTGATTTCTTTCAATTATGCAAAAATCTGCCCAGTGGATTAAGAATCATCAAAAAGTTAAACAACCTCTCGAAAGGGAATAATTTCACGGACAATTTTATAATTTCTGTGTGTGAAATTTTTTATTCTGGATTTCGACACTCGATATTTACCAAAAAAATATATAAAAGTGTCATTGCAATCGCAAAATTATGAATTATTGTGTGATACATCCAAAAAATCAAGAAAAGCCGGATACTACTTCTTGCGAAGCAGCATCCGGCCTTGTTCTATGCTTTATTATTCCATAACCTCAACCATCATCTTGGCTCCCAGCTTAAAGCTGCTCTGGAACAGCAGGCACTCTACCATGGTCTGATGCTCATGGACAGCATCCGTATAACGGGAAAAAAGTTCCAAAAGAAAGCCTGCCGGCCGTCCTAATAAGCTTACGGAATCAGAGATTCAAATTATCTATGAATTGAATCAAAAAGGATATTCTCTACGTGAGATTGCCTCACAAATGAATTGTAGCAAATCTACTGTTGATAATTATCTTAAAAAGCAAAAAGAAGGGGCATCCCTGAATAAAGGAGATGCCCCTTCTTTTTATTTTATGACTATGTGATGATTTTTATTTAATCTGTTACTCAATCGTAATATACTTTTTCTCTTCTTCTGCTGGCTTTTCAGCTTCTTTTGGAACTGCTACAGTAAGAATTCCGTTGTTAAATGCAGCTTTCAAATCTTCCTGTTTTACGCCTTCGCCAACATAGAAACTTCTCTGGCAACTTCCACTGTATCTTTCTTTACGGATATAGTTGCCTTCTTTATCTTTCTCATCTTTATTCGTATTCTGCTGTGCGGTAACTGTCAGATAACCATCTTTCAGTTCTGCTTTAATGTTCTCTTTTTCAACTCCTGGCATTTCCATTTCCAATTCATAATGGTCGCCAGCATCTTTTACGTCTGTCTTCATCAGATCATAATTAGCAGTAGTATAACTTCCTGCGAATGGGAACATATCATCAAATACATCATCTACAAAATTATTTTCAAAAATACTAGGCATCATCATAGGTCATTTCTCCCTTCAAATCTAATCTCAATCTATCTATTTGGGCTACTTAAACACTTTCACCCTTGTTATAATCTATCTTTCAAATACCTTACGGGTATCTGTTAAATCTCAATATTTTCAAATTTACTTTCAGCAAAATCATTTGAAAAAATTATTCGCCAATCGTAATGTAATTCTTTTCTTCTTTAGCTTTTTTATCTTCTTTCGGAACAGTGATTCTTAAAATACCATTCTTAAAGGAAGCTTTAATATTTTCCTGCTTTATGCCATCTCCAACGTAAAAGCTTCTTGATAAGTTACCGGCATAACGCTCACGACGGATATATTTTCCAGTCTTTTTATCTGTTTCATCTTTATCTAAACCTTTTGCGGCAGAAATCGTAAGGTATCCATTTTCAAGCTCCAGTTTAATTTCATCTTTCTTAAATCCTGGAAGGTCTACATCTACTTCATAATGGTCTTTCTTTTCCTTCACATCCGTCTTCATAAGGTTCTTTGCATGCTTTCCATATAACGGATTCTTCTTACCGAAAAATCTCTTTTCAACCGGTGCATCAAACCAGCTATCAAAATCATCAAATAAATTTTCTCCAAAAATACTAGGCATCATCATAAGTCATTTCTCCTTTCAAAATCTTTTACTGTCTTCAGCAAATCGGAAGCATCTTTCTTTCGACTATGTTGAAATGAATTTTATGAACTCCGGTTCGGAACTTATTTCCTATTCCTTTATGCCCTCTCTTTTGTTCTAGCTGTAATATAACACCTATTATTAGCCACGTCAAGTATTGAGTGCTAAATTTTTGTGAATATTCTGTGAACTCTTTTCCAAATCTCAAATTAATAATTTAAAACTGCCCTTACAGTCTGCTAAAAGTCAAATTCTTCTTTATTTTTACTCAATAACAAGGATTTTCTTCTTTAATTTCTTATAAAACCATCATTTTCACATATTATATTAATATTAATTGATTAATATTAATGCATATGTTATAATTTTATTAATAGTTTTAGAATCAGATTATTGTAGTAAAGGAGGATATTATATATTATGGCAAATTTTGCAGTTGCAGCTTCCCCAGAAACAATCGAAAAAGCGAACAAAATCATGGAAATCTATGCCCAAACTGGAGATAAAAAAGAAGATACTCTCCTACGTATCCTTGATTTAGCAGAAGCAGAATCCGTAAAAGGGACTCATCCGGCACTAGAACCAAACCTTAAAGCCATAGAAAAGACACTTGGCTCTCTTCTTAAACAGATCAATGGCATTGTGGCCGGACAGGATACTCAACTGACTGAAGCAAAAGAGAAATTAGATTCAGCCATTGAAGAGAAAAAAGCCGCACTAGAGCAGGCAAAAAAGGAAACAGAAGAAGCACAACTAAAAGCTCAAACAGCCGAAGAAACTATAAAACAGGCTAAAATAGACATTGCAACAGTAACTTCAACAGCTCAGGCAGAGATTTCAACTATAAAACAGCAAACTCAAACAGAAATTGAATCTGCAAATCGTGAACGTGAGCAAGCAATACGAGAAAGAAACGATGCCAGGGCAATCGCTAATGAAAAAACTGCCAGTAATGACTTACTATTAAAGCAACTGTCTGATATGAAAGAAAGCCTATCCGCTTATAAATCCCTGCAGGAACAATATAAATCCTTACAAGATAATTTTGCTTCTCTCCAGGCAGATTTAAAGGCAAAAAATATGGAATTATCTAATCAGAAAAAGGAATTCGAATCCTCTCTTAATGCTGCACAGGCTGACTTTGAACGTCAGAAGGAAACATTGCAGATACAGGCTGCATTAGCGACAGAACAGGCTGTTATCGCAAAAGAACGAGAATTACACAAAGAATATCAAGAACAGCTCCGGCAGGCAGATAAAGAAAATGCTAAATTATCTATTCAGATAGAACAGCTTCAGAAGCACATTAAGGAATTATCCAATAGAATCAATGATTCTAAAAAGGAACCTGACCCACAATAGTAAAAAAAACAATACTCGTAACTACAAAATATGCGAGCTTGTGTATATTGAAAAACAAAAATACATATGATATAATGCCTTTAGGCAAACGATGTGATTAAGCCGCATATTGGCGATCACAAAAAGCCCCCAGAGAATCCGCAATTCTGGGGGCTTTTTTATTCCGTTTTGGCAGGATAGCTTAATCCCTCGGCTGGCTACCTTTTGTTATCTCCATTCTCTACATTTCAACCTAATTTTTGCTGTGAGTTTTATACAATTCCATATTGTATTCTCTATATGTTGCAATAATATCATTCAAAAATTGGGTCATTGTAAGGCCTCTCTTCCTTGATTCTTTACTGATATACTCGTAATTTGCATCAGAATAAGCCAAGTTAAGCCTTTTGGCTTTTGCTCCCTTTTTCCCTTGAGTAGCAGGCATTTCTTCATGAACATCTTGTACTTGTTGTACATTTCTTGTTTCTTTTATAATTTTTTCTTCTTGTACCTCTTGTACTTCATGAACATTTTGTACATCTAATGTTTCTTGTTGTTGTGTTTCAAATAATCCTTCTGCTGCCCCAAATTTACTTGTTTTATTTCTCGCCATTTTATAACTCCTCTTCTTTTAATAATTCGTCTACAAATCTACTATAATCCTGCGCTGTAGTAGATTTCGCATCATAATGTATAAGAGTTTCTCTTACCGCCTGTGCTTCTCTAGCTTTTGTGCTTTCTCGAATTGTTGTTTCAAACACTTTTGTATTCATAGACTTTGCAATTTCTTCCAAAGAACCTTTTACTTCTCTGGAAAGTAAAGTTCTCTTATTATATTTTATCAAAAGTAAACCAATAATCTTGAGGTTTCTATTTTGCCTTCTTTTAATTGCATTAATTGTATCATTCAACTGTGATAATCCCTGTAAACCATAACGATCAGCTGTTACAGGAATTAAAACATCATCTGCTGCCACAAGGCAGTTATATAAAATAGAATTTAACGATGGTGCTGTATCAACAATGACAAAATCATATCCTTTTAGTTGATCTAAAGCATCTTGAAAACGGTAAAGTCCTTCCGGATCACCATTTAATATTTCATCTGCTTTGCGTAATAATGGGTCAGATGCAACGATATCTCCTGATTCTGTATGTTGTATTGCCTCTTCCAAAGAAATCCTTTCTTCATCCAATAAAACATCAAATAAAGTAGCACTCCCTTCAATAGCTGCTCTGTACGTATCTGAACTATTTCCCTGCTGGTCTGCATCTATAAGTAATGTTTTATACCCTTTAGCATTCAAAATACTTGCTACTGCTGTGGCTGTCGTAGTTTTTCCAATTCCACCTTTTTGATTCGCTACAATAATTGTTTTCATTTATTCCCTCCTAAACTTCTTGTACTTCATATACTTCTTAAACCTATTTTATCATAAATTCTGAATTTTTCAATCAAACATCTTATACCTATTATACTTCTTAAACTTCATATACTTCTTGTACTTCATATGTTTCTTTATTATTTTTCATATAATAAGTATTACTTTTTATATGTTTTTTCAATAAATAACCCTAAATTTTTTATTATTTTCCCACTATTACTATTATATACGGTATACTATTTATAATTAAATTTAAGGGGGATGTTCAACATTATGACGGCGGACTATTATACAAAGGAATTAGAAAAAGTAATTGCAAACTGGCATGATTGCGGAGAAAACGAAAATCCAACTCCAATTTTCAATATCATTAAACTCGGCATGAAACACGATATGCAAGTTCTTGTACCAATAGAAACACCAAACACATTTTTAAAATATATGGGAAATATTGATGAAATCAATCCGGGTGACTGTTTTACTTTAAGAGAAGACACAGGAATACAATTTCGGCATTTTGTAATCAATGAACAGGGAGAATATTATATTCCTCTTTTTACTAGTCAAAAAGAGATTGAAAAAGGAGAAGCCACTTCACAAATAAATTGTTCGCTACAGTCTTTATTTGATGCTTTAAAAGGCTGGGAACTCTGCCAGGGATTCATTATCAATCCTTGGGGAAAGAAATTAATATTACCACTGGAAGTAATTGAACTACTTTTCTCTCACAAACCAACTTCTTTTTTCACTGTTGTAAAACGAAGTGTTGTTCCAATGCACGCAGATGCTATTGTAAATGCGGCCAAGAATAGCCTTCTTGGTGGTGGCGGTGTAGATGGTGCCATTCATCAAGCAGCTGGCCCAGACCTTTTAAAGGAATGTCAAACCTTACATGGATGTGCTACAGGAGATGCCAAGATAACAAAAGCATATAATATTAAAAATGCGGATTATATTATTCATACGGTAGGTCCTATATACAGTGGCCGAAAAAAAGATGCTGAATTGCTACGTTCCTGTTATCAAAAATCTTTAGATATAGCTTTGGAAAACCATTGTAGTACTATTGCTTTCCCTTGTATCTCTACGGGAGTATACGGTTATCCAATAAAAGAAGCTACTCAAATAGCCATTCTCACTGTAGTAGACTGGTTTAATGCTCATCCAAACATTGTAATGCATGTATACTTCTGTTGCTTCAAAGATTCAGAATTTATAACTTACCAAAACTTCTTATCATCTTTGTAAGATGCGTTGATATAACTTTATGAACTTCTTGTACATCATGTACTGATCTAAAAAAATAAATCAGTTAAGGAACACATTTTTTTAACTGACTTATCTCACAATAGTAGTCTTTTTATTTTTTTACAAATATCTTATATCTCTTAAATTCGTTTTTTTAATATTTTTCTCTATGTCATTAAAACTTCATATTATACCTTTAAATCCATTTTTATTTTCTAATGAAGATTTCCTCATGTATTAATTTAAAATCAATTACAGGGCTTTTTGATGCGTTTTATAAGCATTGAAGTTTTTAAATCATATTCAATTCTAAAGTTACACCTAAAAAATAAACCAATATTTTACAATTTAAAGCATATAAATAAAGATATATATTTATATTCAACACAACGTATTTATTTATTTATTTATTTAGACAGGCAATAGAGCCTGTATTTATGCGGTTTTTGAAAGAAAGATACGGCCAATTTCGGTAAAAGATACGGCCAATTTCGGTAAAAGATACGGCTAATTTCGGTAAAAGATACGACATTTTTGGTAACAAAAAGTACTGTTGAAAAAGAAAGATACGGCCAATTTTGGTAAATAAATAAGTAAAATCAAAAGATACGGCCAATTTTGGTAAAAGACATTGAAAGATACGGCCGATTTTGGTAAGATAATAAGCAAAATGAGAAGGTAAGTTGCAACCTTTTTGGTGTGTATTGCAACTTTTAAGGAAAGATATATGAAGAAAACAAAAATTGTGGAACTTCCAGAGACGAATGAAATATTGAGTCGTTCTAATAAATTGATATTGTCGAGATATTCAGCAACTTTAGTGGAAAATAAGATAATGGCTTTATCATTCAAAAGAGTGAAGTTAAATAAGAATGGAAATCCGGCAGTGGTTTTTACAACAAATGAATTGCGTAAATTGACTGGAGTACGAGGAAATGGATTTTATGATCAGTTAAAAATAGCAGCTGCAGGATTGATGAATAAAATGGTGTATATGGAAGATGAGCAGGCACAGTCGTTCAGTTTTATAAATCTCATTCAAAAGGCAGAATATCGGGAGGGGGCTTTTACAGTTGTATTTACAAATGAGAGTAAAGCGCTGTTATATGATTTAAAAAGCAATTTTACTTCCATGTCGATTGATACTCTTTTTTCTTTTAAGACCAATCATGCATACCGTTTGTATGAAATACTAAAAGTACATGAATACAAAATAGGAAATAATAATAAGCCAGTAGAAATTGTATATCCATTATCAGATTTGAAATTACAGCTGAATTGCATAAATACAGAGGGGAAAAAAGTTAAAATAGAGTTGATGAAACCTCATCCTAACTATGATAAAATTGTAAATGATTTAGATACAGAGAAAAAATTTGAGTCGTGGTATGAATTTAAGCGTAGAGTTTTAGAAAAAGCGATAAAAGAGATTAATCAGACAACAGAGTTGAATATATCATACGCTCCGATCAGAACCGGAAGGGGAGGAAAGACAACAGCTGTTAGATTTTATTTACAAAGAAAAATAGTTGAAAAAAATAATACAGTAGAATCCAAAGAGACTACAAGAAGCGAAATGGTAGGCAAGGTAAAAGAAATTATAAAGGATGTAAATTTATCTAGGAAAGACTGTATTTCGCTTTTAAAAGCTTCCGATAATAATCTCGATAAAATTGAAACGGCATATGAATTAGCTAAAAAACAAGAAGATATTGTAAATTTTGTTGCATGGATGATTTCAGCTATTAAAAATGAGTATGAAAAGCCAGTTGAAGTTGTGGAAGGTAGTCAAGAAAAGGCAGAAAGAGTTAAAAAGATAAAAGAAAATATGGATGAACGGAAAGAAGTATTAGCAGAGGAAATTTGGAATAAATTCAAGGAAAAAGAAAATTTCAATGATTTTGTTAAGAAAGTAGAAGAGGAAACGGGATTATCTTTTTATTTTTTTGATTCCATGATTCCTGCTTATGAGAAGAATCAGCGATACGTCCAATGGATGGAAAGTAAGTGAATTGTAAAAAACGATGTATAAGCAAAGTGATATCTATACATCGTTTTTTTGTATAATGTTAATATTAATCTAACATTTCAAATTCAGTATAAATGCTCTCTAATACCTTTAAATTACAACAACGGGATTTCACTCGTCGATCGTATTCAGAGAGTTGTTTATCATCAGTCAATACCAGCTTTCGTAATTTACTGGCAGTAGTCATTATCATGTCTAAATCAGCTATAATGGATTTATATTGATTTTGGAGCAATCTTCTGTATTTTAAGTCGGATTCATTTTTTATATCAATAAGAATTAACGCTGATTCAGGAACAGGAATCATATTATTAAAATTGATTGCTCCATATTGACCTCCTTGAATTTTACGAAAATCTTTCCCATTCTTCATTTTAAGATGTTTTTCTTTTGGGGAAGTGAAAGGCGCATAATATTTTATGTCATTAATCTGTACTACAACACCAACGTAAGGTCTGCTTTCATGTTTATTTTTCGATACTTTTGAATCGTAAGAACGCAAAAAATCTATGTATGCATCCGTAATATGATAAAATTTCATTTTTCTCCTTAGTAAAAAAGAAGGAGCGATTTCTCGCTCCTTTACTTTTTTAGGTTCTCTCTTATGGTGGAGACTCACCAGCTTTTTTAAGTTCTCATGTTATGTGGTCGAGACTTACCAACTTTTTTAGGTTCTCTCTTATGGTGGAGACTCACCAGCTTTTTAGAATTAAAATTATTTAATTCTCTTATTTAAATTATACTCAATTTCAATGTAATTATCAACTGATTTTTGAAAAAATTAAATTTTTTCAAAATCAGATAGTAGGTTTCCAAATAATTCACAATTGATTTCTTATACCTATTATACTTCTTGTACTTCATAAACCTTTCTCTTATTTTTATCCGTAAATTCTCAAATCATAATGTTACACCATCTTCCTGTAACAAGAGTAACAGTCCATCACCATAAGGAGGATATATCCAATGGGAATTATTAAATCAATCGTAACTATCATTATTGTCATTACAGGAAGAAAGGGAGGAAAGTAAGATGGCAGCAAATGTAGAAAGTATGTTTTATACAAGAACGGCACCTTGGCATGGATTAGGAGTCAGAGTAGAAGAAGTACTAGGGTCTAAAGAAGCATTGATTCAGGCAGGCCTCGACTGGAAAGTAGAGCAGACCGATGTATATGCGGCATCAGGAGAAAGAATTCCAGGATATAAAGCCAATATCCGAGATATTGACCGTAGTGTATTAGGAATCGTAGGTGACAGATATAAGATTGTCCAGAATGAAGAAGCTTTCGCTTTTACAGATGGATTGCTGGGAGAAGGGGTAAAGTACGAAACTGCCGGAAGTCTTGCCGGAGGGAAAATCGTCTGGATGCTTGCAAAACTTCCAGAGAAATATATTATCTCAGGGGATGCTATTGAACCATATCTAGTGTTCTGCAACTCTCATGATGGTTCAGGTGCAATTCGTGTCGCTATGACACCTGTGCGTGTTGTATGCCAGAATACACTTAATCTGGCATTAAAAGGCGCAAGTCGTGTATGGTCCGCAAGACATACAGGCAATGTAATGAATCGCATGGATGAAGCAAGAGAAACCCTGCAGCTTGCCAATGCCTATATGTCACAATTAGGACGGTCTATTAATGAATTACAGGCTAAGAAGCTTACGGATAAGAAAGTACTTGCTATGATTGATTCTCTGTATTCAGTCAGTGAGGATTTAAGCGAGATGCAGAAGAAAAATAATTTAAAACAGCAAGAGACATTAAAAGCCTGCTATTTTGATGCACCTGATCTGCAGGGAGTAGGAAAGAATGGGTATCGCTTTATTAATGCGGTATCCGATATGGCTTATCATGGTAAACCATTACGTCAGACAAAGAACTATAATGAGAATTTATTCAGGAAAACGATTGACGGTCTGCCAGTCTTAGATAAGACATATCAGATGGTGTTATCGGCATAAGGGAGGGGATACAGTTGAAGCCAGTAAAAGACGTAGTTGAAGGAAAAATTCTTTCAGAGATGAAAAAGTACAGACAATCAAATAGTTTTTCAGCCACTATAACCGGCTGTGATACTGGAGATACAGAAAACACAAGACATCCGGTCTATGAAATTTTCTGTATCATTTTAAAGAAATTTGACCCAGTACTCTTAGAAAAGTTATTAGGGGTAGCCGATTTATTTGAATACTTAAAGCAGTTATGGAACAAGTCAGAGAAAACAGAAGAAAAGAAAGGTGAGGAAAGATAATGAAAACATTAGAACAGGAAGTATTAAAGAAAATTGCAAAAAAGAGTTTATTTGTAAAACTGGTTAATACAGAAAGAAATGAGTCATTAGTAGAGCAGTCCATATCAAAAGAATTTTTAGATCTTTCCGCAGTCGTAAGAATTGTTCTGAAAATGGATAAAGAAGGAATGGCTTCAATGGCATTATCAAAAGGGGTTGCTGAAATCTTAGGTATGACCGAAGAAGAAATTTATGCTGCGGCATTGGCAAATACATTAAGACTCTTCCCACCTAAATTAATGAATTTAGGGCGATACGTAGAAATGAGTATTGGCGGAAAGCTTCCATTTGGAGAAGATGAAGTAACAACATATATCCTGACAAATCAAAAGGAAGTGGATGGGGCAATCTATTTTATGAGTCCAGAAGTAGTTGGAGCCATTGCCGAGGCATTAGAAGATGATTTATATATCCTTCCATCTTCCGTAAATGAGGTTCTTCTTGTAAGAGCAAGTGAACTGGAAGATGGGGTCGATGAACTGAAAGAGATGGTCCGGGATGTTAATGAAACCGTTGTGGCTGAAAAAGAGATTTTAAGTTATAGCGTATATCATTATGACAAGGAACATGGCATTACCATTGCAGCATAAAGAAAGGGGCAGTTAAAAATGAAATACGATATTGTGTGTTCCACGAAAAATTTATCAACAGAAGAATGGCTGAAAATAAGAACGCTTGGAATCGGCGGCAGTGATGCAGGTATCATTGCCGGATGTAATCCTTACCGCAGCATCTTTGAGTTATGGCAGGAGAAACGTGGGGAGATTCCAGTAAGGGAAGAAGAATCAGAAGTAACGCATTTCGGTAAAGTTCTTGAAGATGTCGTAAGAAAGGAGTTCATCCAGCGTACAGGCTTAATGGTAAGAAAGAAAAATTCCATTCTTAGAAGTAAAGAATATCCTTTTATGATTGCAGATTTAGATGGTGTCGTCAGTGAGTTTGACGGCACTTATTCTATTTTTGAAGCAAAGACCGCTATTGAATTTAAAAATAATGACTGGAAGAATGGAGAGATTCCTAAAGCCTATCAGTTACAGGTTCAGCACTATCTGGCAGTCACAGGCTTTCAGAAAGCCTACATTGCTGTATTGGTCGGCGGCAATAAATTCTATTGGACGGAAGTATACCGGGATGAACAGCTTATCAAGATGCTGGTAAGCATGGAATCCCACTTCTGGCATTGTGTCCGGGAGGGAGAAGAACCAGATGTGGATGCTTCTAAGGCTACAAGCCTTTATCTGGGGGCAAAATACAATAATGCGAAGGTCGGTTCTGTCATTGATCTGGATGAACAGATGCTTTCAGTTATTGAAAAATATGAGCAGATAAAAATAGAGTTAGATTCATTAACAGAGCAGAAACGGCTTGTTGAAAATCAGTTAAAATCTGCATTAGCAGAAAATGAAGCCGGCAAGGTAGGAGGACATATCGTAAAGTGGAAACCGATAGTCCAGACCAGGATTGATTCGGCTAAACTTAAAGAAAAACATAAGGATATTTACGATGACTGCAAAAAAGAAGTAACTTATCGTAAGTTTTCAGTAGCATAATAATAAAAATATAGTGAGAGGGTATCTATAATGGTATCCTCTCTTTTTTGGAGGTATAAAATGAAGAAGATTCGGGAATTAAGAGCAGATGAGATTGAAGCTCGTGTAGGTGTTGTTAGGAAAAACGGTATATCATTATTGCTGTACAAGGATGCACGTTGTGATATGAATATATTAGATGAAACATTTGGGATCACTGGCTGGAAACGTCATCATGAATTAATAAATGGATCTTTATTTTGCACAGTCAGTATTCGTGACGAAAATGGAGAATGGATTTCTAAACAGGATGTAGGAGTAGAGTCTTACACCGAAGCAGTAAAAGGAGCAGCATCCGATTCTTTTAAACGTGCCTGTTTTAATATCGGCATAGGCAGGGAACTTTATACTGCCCCGTTTATCTGGATTCCGTCAGATAAAGTAAGTATTGCAGAGGACAATGGAAAGCTAAAAGTAAGAGATTCTTTCTTTGTGTCTTACATTTCTTATGATGAATCAGGCAGAGTTATTAAAAGCCTGGAGATTCGTAATCAGCGAAAAGAAGTAGTCTATCAGATTAATATGGAAAATAAGAGTTCCGGACAAATCTCACAGCCAGAAAAAACAAGACCAATTTCGGATTATCGCATGAAAAAGCTGCAAGACGAGATGCAGCGTACAGGAGTTACAGAACAGCAGATTATCGCAAGATATCATGTATCACTGGCAAATATAACGGAAATAGACTACAAGCGCATTATGAATGCATTGAAGAAGACTGGTTCAAAGGTAGCATAAAAAGGAGAAGAACATGGATAAAAATACATTTATAGAGAAATTATTTGATTTATTAAAGAAACAGTTTGGCGAAGAAGTTACAATTACACAGAAAAAGATTGAAAAGAGCAATGGGATTTCTTATGAGGGTTTTACTATTAAGAAAAAGACGGAATATATTTCTCCAGTCATTTCTATTGATAATTGTTATGAGGATTATTCTGCAGGAAGTAGTCTGGACGAGATTATGAAAGAGATTGTACATCAATATGAAGAATCAACCCGTAATAATCCATTCTTAAGCGCACAGGATATTCAAAATTACGAGAAAATAAAAGACCGCCTATATATGCAGGTGGTAAATCCAAAGTGGAATCAAAAGTACCTGGAACACAAATATTACGTTCCTTTCTTAGACCTTGCGATTGTGTTCTACGTAGATGTACAAAAGAAATATAATGGTATATTACAACATGGCGGAGCAGCTGTGACGGAAGAACTTATGAATATTTGGGAGATTGATGCAGATACAATCAAAAAGCAGGCTCTTAAAAATCTTAGAAGAGAAAGTCTATTCCAATTAGTTCCAATAAAGAATGATGGAGATTCTCTACTGACTTTCTGTGATATTCGCAATAAAAATCAAGGAGCGTTAGCTTTGATTCAAAAAGAATTATTGAATGATACAAAAGATCTGCTGAAAGAATCCTTCTATATCTTTCCAGTTTCCTTATATGATTTAATGATTGTGCCTGTGAGTTTGGCTGATACTGTAGAAGAAATGAAGAGACAGCTCTTAGAGTCAAATGATGAACTGCCGGAAGAATATATATTATCAAATAATATATATTATTATGGTGAAAAGGAACAATTAGAAATTATAAAATAAACTATACTATAATTAACTGGGAGAAGCCCACCATTCATATATTATGAATGGTGGGCTTCTCCCAGTTACTATTTAGAATCATTATTTTTTTGTGAGGAATAAATCTTATTAAACATCTGTATGTACTGTTGAAATAAATCTATTTCTTTTTCTGTTCCTGTTTGTAGGGAATGAATCAATGTGTCAGGAAATAAGTCAATATATTTATTAGAGAAACGGCGGCCAAGAATCAAATAATCCAGGGTAACATGAAATAAATCAGCAACTTCAATCAATTTTTCAATAGATAATCTTGCATTTCCACATTCGATAGAACTACAATGCCGAATTGAAATGTTTAATTTTTCAGCAAGCTGCGCCTGTGTTATATTGCTTTCTTTACGGAGCTTAGCTATGCGTTCTCCTATATTCTTATTTAAATTTTCCATTATATTATCCCCTGTACTTTTTTTATACAACTATTATATCTACTTTGTAGAACAGAAGAAATGAATTAATGTATGAGTAGTATAGAATAAATATATCTATAAATCATGAAAAATAATAATTTTATAGAATATATAGTTCTTGTTTATGGATATAAAAAGTGTATAATATACTTAAAGATATCCTACAGAATACATATAGGAAGTTGGGTGATTTATATGTTTGAAAGCAATCAAAATAAAAGAAATTCTAAAAAGGGGAGTTTTTTTTCTTCTGATAAGAAATCTGGATTAAACATTGGAGGGGGATTATCTGTTGGAAAACAGGCTTATGAAACCTCAGTTGCTAAAAGAGCCATCAAAAGAGCCGGAAAAAATAAAAATTTACATGGACATGTAAACGAAATCTTAACTGTAGATAAGCATAATCTTAATCCACTCCATATCATAAAAGGTGAAAAAGCTGTTCTAACAAAATCGCCAACCGCAGTCAGAGATGATATTGTTGTAAAGGCGAAAAAGACGGGGAAAGTGATAAAAAGAATGCAGTTAAAAGATACTACCAGTAAATCAGGTATTCGTGATACCGCCAAAAAAGTAAAAGACCATCATTATAAGGGTACGATTCTGATGGGAACAAAAGAGACTGCAAAAAAATATGCGGAGCAGGCGGCAAAAGATCCCAGTATCAAACAAAAAATGCATTCAAATGGAATTTCTAGTGACCATACAAAATTAATTGCTACGAAATTTGCTGGAACAAATGCTAAGGGAACAAGTAAACGCCTTGTTAAGGAATCAGCTAAAACTGGACTTGGAGGAGCTACCTTCACTGCAGGAATCGAAGCTGTTAAAGCTGGATTTGATGTAAAGAATGGAAAGAAGGATGTAAAAAGTGCAGTTGGTACGGTAATTAACGAAACAGCAATTAGTACAGCATCAGCGATTACCGGAGATGCAATCGGTGGTGCAGCTACGATAGCAGCATCAACATTACTTAGTGGGCCTGCTGCACCTGTTGTTGGAGTCGTTGGTCTTGCTGCAGGGGCCGGAGCCAGTAAAATTACTGATAAAGCTATACGAACGGGAGAAACAACCGTATTAAATACATATAATTCTGGAAAAAAGAAAAAAACGAAGAAAAAGCGCAGATAAATGTACAAAGGAGAAGTTATGGGTAGTGAAAATGTATTTGAAATGTTTTTAAATGGGATTAGTTCATTTAAAGGAGTTGCCGTAGACAGAGATCAGTTTTTATATTCGACATTTAAAAAATATTCTCAGGAGGATATACAATCTATTATTTCTTTAGGTCCACCACAGGCGGGGGTTGAGAAGGAGGAAATAGACAGAATTGCAGATAAAATTATAAGAAAAAGCAAATGGTCAACAACAGGTGTTTCCTTTTTAACAGGGATGCCTGGTGGATTTGCAATGGCGGCAACTTTACCTGCCGATATATTACAGTTTTACCTTCAGGCATTTATCTTGCTTCAAAAACTTATGTTTTTATATGGTCAGTGGGATGATGATTTCTTTGATTCAGTAGGAGAAATGACAGAAGATGCAAGAAATGTAACGATTGTATATATAGGCTATATGTTGGGAGTCGAAGCAGCTACAAAAGTTGTAGGAAATATCGTGGCTAAAGCGACTTCCAGAGGTTTCATTATTAAAACTTTAATAAAGAGCGCTTTAGGTAGAGAAATGATTATTAAAATTGTTAGAGCGATTGGTATTAAATCTACAGCAAAAGCTGTTAGTGCTGGAAGTAAAGCAATCCCGATTCTTGGAGCTGTAGTATCAGGTGGTATCACCCTTATATCATTCGCTCCAATGGCAAATCGTTTAAAAGTCACTCTTTCTAAGATGATATAGCAATGATTTATATGGAGGAAAAGTAAATGCAGAAGAAAAAAAGTATATTGGGAGGTAAAACATCTTTACCAAATAAAAAGGGTATTCCCGGAATGGAAGTCTTGAATAAAATAAATGACTTAGTTCCATTTTCTACTAAGCATGAAGAGGGACCACCAAAACCAGGCGGTCTTCTAAAGAAAAAGGGAAATGATACAAATATTAATATAAATATATCCATTTCAAAACGGAATAAGGGAAAATAATTTAAAATTAATATAAAACCTCAGAAAAAATCTCTGAGGTTTTATTGTTTTATACATGAGAGTATGCCATAAACCAACATAGAAAACAAGTTATATTAAAATACAGAGTTACATAGAATAGAGATACTGAACAAGGAGTCTATTCAAATATTAGCTATGATAAGGGAGTTTTTAGCTTTTATCGCATTATGTAAAATTATTGATTGTTTAACAATTTTCTAGAAATGATATATACCCAAGTAGAATAAAATTATAAAATTTTATTTAGCAACAACATATTATATAATAGGGGGAACCCAAGAGGAAGAATAAAAAGAAAAACGACTGACCATACATGAAGGAAACTGAGATAATCCTAATATATTATTATATAATATGGTAACGATGATTGAGAAATTGGATTTTTCCAATTTCTTTTTTTTACCGTCTACTGACCTTATCTTGAAAAATTCTCTGTATATATTAAATTTAAATAAATAATTACTTAAAATTGAAATAGAAGCATACATGCACATCTAACTTAAACTAAAACAGAACAATAAGAGCGAATACAAACTGATTTTTGTAAAAAACTATTTAGAGGTGGAAATTTATGTATGAATATATTCCTGAAATAATGACATTTAAAGAATGTCAAAAGATTTTAAAGGTTGGAAAAAATACTTTGCTTGATTTAATACATACAAATCAAGTAGAAGCATTTAAAGTTGGAAGTCGGTGGAAGATACCAAAACAATCTGTAATTGAGTTTATTCAGTACAGATAACCATATTGAGGATTATTTTTCTCTATGATAATATAAAAATAAGAGAAAAGCTATATAAAATCATATGGATACAGGAAGGAGGGTATCGTGGATACAGATATTAAAATGTCAGTAAAAGCAACGGATACCAAAGCACAGTATGATAATAAGGCCAAGCAGCTCTTAGGTCATAAGATTATACTGGCACATATACTGGTAAATACTGTAGCAGAGTTTAAAGGCATGAATCCGGCAGATGTAGTGCAGTATATTGAGGGGGAACCGCATATTGGTTCTGTTCCGGTGGACGCTGGAGCAACAAATATAGAAACTCAAGAGAAAGTAATTGGATTAAATACAGAAAATAGCGAAATTAATGAGGGAATGATACGTTTTGATATTATCTTCTACGTCCGGATGAAGGATGGTCTTTCTCAGATCATTGTAAATGTGGAAGCACAAAAGGCCGAACCATCAAGCTATGATATATTAAATAGAGCAATTTTCTATGTAAGTCGCATGATTTCTTCACAGAAAGGCAGAGACTTTGTAAAATCTAATTATAATGATATTAAGCGTGTATATTCTATTTGGATTTGTATGAATGTAGATGAACACAGTATGAGTCATATTTATCTTACGAGGGATGATATAATCGGATCTCATAATTGGAAAGGTGATATTGATTTATTAAATATTGTACTATTAGGGCTTGCGGAAGACTTACCAGAGAAGGCTGAAGAATATGAATTACATCGCCTATTAGGAGCCTTATTATCCTCCAAGCTAAAAGTGGATGAAAAGCTTGATATTATAGGAAATGAATTTCAAATTCCTTTAGAAAGTGATATTAGGAAGGATGTGAGTGAAATGTGTAATTTGAGTCAGGGAATAGAAGATAGAGCTTTTGAGAGAGGTACTGCAAACGGAATTTCAATCGGAAAAAAAGAAGGGTTAGCTGAGGTAGTTTTAAAGTTAATCAAAAAAGGGGTATCTATAGAGCAGGTAAGTGATATGCTGGATATGGATATTAAAGACGTACAGGATATAATAGAAAATAAGTAATTTAGTCAAACAAAATGTTGCCAAAGTCATAAAAAGGCTTTGGCAGCATTTTTTTATGCTATAATTATTTTACAGAAAAGAAAGGAGAATAAAAAATATGAAAAAACTAAAGAAAACGATTCTGAGCCTCTTGTTAACCTTGGTGTTAGTCAGTGGTATAACACCTGTTTCTAACTTAGCAGGTATTCAAGCAACAACTGTAGAGGCGGCTGTATCCAAGAAACAAACTGCAAAATTTGTTCGTGCTGTAGACGGGGATACTGCAAAGCTTTCTGTAAAGGGGACGACATATACGTTCCGTTTCTTGGCAATAGATACGCCAGAAACTGTAAAGCCTAATACTCCTCCAGCTTTTATGGGGAAAAAAGCATCTAACTACACTAAATCAGCCTTAGCAAAAGCAAAAAAAATCGAAATTCAGTATGATGGTAACCGAACAGATAAATATGGTCGGAAACTAGCTTGGATTTTTGTAGACGGTCAATTATTACAGGATAAACTTGTTAAGAAAGGCTATGCGCGTGTTTATTATGTATATGGCAAATATAAGTATACTAATAAGTTAAGAGCTTCTGAAAAGGTTGCAAAGCGAAAAAAACTGGGTGTTTGAAAAAATTACAAGGCAGCCTTTCCAGATAGTAAAAGTTCTTCTAATAAGAATACTACAAAGAAAACTACAACAAAAAAAGTTTCTAATACAAAGAAGAATAGCAGTAAACAGACTTCTTCCGCTTATGTGTGGATTCCACGCACAGGAAGTAAATATCATTCTCGTTCTTCGTGTAGTAATATGAAAAATCCGAGTAAAGTAAAGAAGTCTGAAGCTATTTCAGAAGGATATACACCATGCAGTAAATGTTTCTAAGAAAGAAGCATTGCAAAATACATAAAAACGGCCAGAAGAAATAATAAAGCTTCTGGCCGTTTTTACTGATTACCCTAAATATAATAACTAGAATAGAACAATTTATTAAGTATTTTTGACAGCTTTGTTATGTTTACTTGTAGTTGCATTATAATTCTTAATGTAATATAACGGAGCTTCAAATCGTTGTAACGGATTTTTTGAATCAATTGTAATTGGAGAAATCCCTAAAGTATTGAATCTTTTTAATAATGTCTCATAGGTTTTTTTTGAAAAAATTTCTGACACGATATGTAGATTTCTCTTTTGCATACAACAATTTAGCATAGCACACATAATTTCTTTAGTTGGGGCCTTATATTGAGATGATTCAATAATTTTTTGGGCTTCAGTTTTTTTTACAAAAGCACCAGTGCCATAGCATTTATTCAGATAGCGAGGGAAGTTATCTTCAGCAATTAAATCTGCATGGAGTAAAATATCGTTAACCGTTGATAAATTAATTCTTTTTGCACGAGTATAGATCATAGGATATTTTAAACGTAACTCAAATCTAATGATACCTTCTGCTTCCTCGATTTCTTTTTTTGGATACTTTTTTTCGTTATCTTTTAATTGGTACTGTTTATTATATGCACTAAATTCCCATCTCAGCGATTTTACTGTAAAGGAATTAGGGGTGGGAATCTTTCTTCTTTGACTTTTACTGTAAATACATACACGCCTTGAGGAATAAGGATAATTACCCTGTCTTAGCAATTTCATATATTGCTCGACGGTTGCATTATCATTTAAATTAATATTAGTGGATAAATCTATTCTATCTACACGAAGAATGTTTAAAGAAATCCAATCATTAATGCCTACGTCTACAAAAAATTTTGTAAGAATTTCAAGACTTCTTCTAATATCTTCCTTGCTAGATATATATACATAAGGATAGTCGTCTTTATGTAACATTGCACGTGGATTAATTGTTATTAATATCTTACGCGTTGTCCGTTGGTTCATACCAGATATTTTTATCATCTTAACTAATGGAAATCCATATTTGGCATTTACTAAGAAATTGTAACTTGTTTTACCATGCCAGTATGGTTCTCGATAATACTTTGTAAGTGCATTCCCTACAGCCTTGCAAAGCTGATCTTTAATAAAATTAAATTCTCTTTCTGTCAATATTGCTGCTAAGGTAGCAGTATGAAAAGAATAATATGAGGCAGTCGCATTTACTGCAATCCTATTAAATGTGTTCATTATTTATAATCCTCCTTAACTAGTAGTAATTAAGTTATTATTTATAAAAAGATATACAAGAGATAATAGTATATTTAATATAAGTTTTTTACTACCTAGTATATTTATAGTATAAATAATAATTTGTTTCTTAATTGTAAAAAGAAAGATAAAAAATAAATAATTAACTTTATATAATAGAATTACTATATACATGTCATAAGATTAATTTAAATCGTATTTAGTTAATAAGTCCTGTAAAGATTTTTCAAATGATGCAACATCAGATTCATTTTTATTTGCAATATATTCTTTTCTTAGATTAGTAGCTGATTTATGCCAGTTTGCTAATTTGTCTTTTTCGGAAGAAAGTTGCGTTGCATCGAATGAATAGCATTTCTGAATAGCATAATATTTTTGACGATAAATACGCATTTGCAATACATAAAGTGGGTTAGAAACCATTTTGTCTCGATACACTTTATCTGAACAATTATTTTTAGCACAGGTGGGACAATATTTACGTCTGCAATCACTTGTTGCATAATAATGAGTACAAATACCAGACTTTCCTTGACGGATGAATTTTTTATCAATGACCATTTCGTATAATTCCATGTAGATCAACTGTTCAAAGTAATCAAATTCATATATTACCGAATTAAAAAAATCTTCGGGAGTATCTCGTAAGACAGTATCATATCTTTTTTTTATATCTTTTAAAATACGGTCTTTATTTTGAGGATTATTTACATATAAATCAGATAGCTTAGAAATAGAATCTCCATAGCCAAGATATTCCAGTACTTTGGATTCCCTTTCATATACATGAACCATGCCATCTGAGAAGCGACTATCTACTTCATAAGGATGCATTTCTAATAGATTTAACATATTAAATGGAGTAGAGACAGTAGATAATTTATTCAGTGCAGTACATAAATCTTTTATTTCAAGGCGATCTAAAAAATAAGCTGTTATTTGTGAGCTACTTAATTTGCGATTATCTACCATAAAGTCTGAAAATGTATGTACGTAATATGCAAGAGTATTTTTTAACCGATATAAGTCATCAAAGAATCGGTAGGAATCTATAAGTTCATCATAGGACTTATATTCGCTAGGTGAGGGCGAATGGTCAAAAAATACGTGTATATGTGATGAAAAAATATTATAAAGATTTTTGGAAGTAGCTTTCGGATGGAGAAGCTGAAAAAGCTCGTCAACCATAGTTACTTTCTTTTCAAAAGATTGATATTTTTTACGAGATAAATTTAAAAGATCTACTAAGTTATCTATTGCAGCCACCTTATCAGTGTCAGTCATTTCATCATACCTACGAATTTTAAAATTTATTTGTTTGACTATGTAATCCTCAAAGTCTTCCGAAGACTTTTCATGCTTTATTTGCAAAATATCTAAAGCTTTATGGGTAGTTTCATTATCATAAGAGAACCTTCTTGGTAACGTATAGTGTTTTACGAAAGAAATCATCTTACAGGTTACGTCATGAAGACTACTTTCTTTTTTACTCGGCACTTTATTGTAGATATTTATATTAAGTATTTGAGGGCGTGTAATTTTAGTTGAGATTACGGTAGGTGCCATAGAAAGCAAAAATTTATCATTAAATGTTTTTAATACATCATCAATATCGTTATTCTTAGAATAAGATATTTTTAAAAAATCTTCAAAAGTTATCCAGAAGAATGCTGCGATATGCATTTGAATATAATGTTTCGCATTATCCCCTGCATTAAAAAAAGGATGTAGGTCTTTTAATATTTGAATTAATTCTATGTAATGTGCATCTGTTTGTTCATAGTCTCCAGAAAAGGCTGATTTCATATACTTTTTAAATAAATCCTCATATTTATCAAATGAATTTTCTAATTTTGAAAAAAGATTGCAGAAAAGTTCATGATGGGAGTTAATCTCGTAATATACGTCATTTCTATAAAATAGTGTATTTCCGGAGACAACTATCTTTTTTTTTGTTAATCCCTTTCTGTAATGTATTTTTCTATTTATATCAATATCTGAATTAGACATAAAGTCTTTGTAGTATTCCTCTTTCATGTCATGATTCCCTCCCTGTATTTTTAAATAGATTTATTAGCTGATTTTATAAAACGAAATTAATACAGATATTATTATATCTAAAAACTCGTATAAATACACTATAAATTTTGTAAAACGATTATTTTTTTAAAAAAAGTAACGTTTTAACAATTAAGTTGATTACTGTTAAAAACCATGATAATATCAAACCGTAAAGATCTTTACAGCAAGTCACACAATATGACAAAAAGAGAACTGGTACATTATATGGGGTTTTAATGAATCCTATAGTATTTTGGAAAAGCGCAGGAGCTACAACATTATCTAGAAGTATTAAACGTAAAAGACTTTAAGTTTTTTAGAAGCAGAATGTAAGACATTAAAAAGATACGAAGAAGATTCTGGTAATAATTTTCAAGATTCTGTACCAATTAACTTTACGATATGTCAGGAACACATAAGTGCAATTAAAAGTTATGCTTCTGCTCAATTACCACCTTTATTGGGGTAACTGAGCAGAAGGACGCAAGTTTTGATGAAGTTTGCATTTAGTCATCCTATTTATGATGTTTCTATCATTCGTAAATATCCGGTATGTTTATACAACCAGGGGAAAAGGGGGAATGCTTCCCACTTTTCCCACCAAATGACAAAGATAAAAATAAAGGAGAAATAATTATGGCAAAGAAAGATAAGATTTTAAACACTGCAGCATTAAAACAGATGATGACCGAACTTATTCTTGAATTAAATAAGTCGGACTCTCATTCTGAAGAGGTAAAACAACTTATTGCAAATGATAAGTTTCGTCAAGAAGCCTATGGTGTATTAAAAGACTATATGGTGGATGCTGTTTCTCAGGAAATGGATCAGCTGCGCGAAGAAACCAGAAAAGATATGGCAGATTGTATTAAAATCTGCAAAAATGTGGATAAGAAAGTCTACAAGCTGGAGAATAAAATCTATAATCTTAAAAGAGACGTGCGGGATTTTAAAAGCGAGTTTGAAGATTTTAAAACTCGCTTAGGAGATAATTTAGATAAGGCATTTTCTATTGTTGAGAAACAGATGAAATCATTAAAGCAATCTACCAAGAAACTGAAAGAATTTGTTCAGTTAGTGGGTGTAGAATGTCACATGACTGATGGCAGTACTTCTTTTAATAAGACGATGAAAAGGATTAGAAAGTCAGTTCGTTATAAAAATAATAGATATGACAACAATCAGAATTCTTTGAGTGACTTCCACTAAAGTTGTAGGGAAGGCCCATTTCTGAGTCTTCCCTACAACTTGTTTTTTGTATATAGAAAGGTGAAACAAATATGATAGAAGAAAATAAGATGCTTTCAGCAGAACAGAGGTTTGAAGAAGGGCGTGGATTTATGATAGGGGAAACAGTTATTGCCGAGTTTGAACCAACAGTTACAGAAAGGTATCACTATAAGAATCTGAATACTGGAGAAGAAACGGATGAATATACCGTAGTAACAAAGGATATTTATGGAAGTACAACTTCCAGTCGTGTATCTGACTTCTTAAAGATTGACTGGTACAGGGATTTTGGTATTATAGACATTGAATTGTCTAGAAAAGGAAAACGTATTTTGGCGGCCAAATTACAGAGAGAAGCCCGTAATTTGGCAGAAGAATACTGTCATGAAGAAATCGTTGCTTCTCCAGGTTTTTATATAAAGGATGGTGTTCCCATTATGATAATGGGAAATCAAGCAATATTACCGACAAAAGAAGAAGGGAAATTTACAGTTGTTTCTTCTTCCGCATCGCTAATGAAACATATAGATAGCATGGATTTAAAACAAGAAATCTCTAATTATATTAATTTTATGCCAAAAGTAACGGTAGTTTTGTTTTATGCTGCATTACTTGGTGCAATCAAGCCACTGTTAAATCATTTAGATGTGAAGACTGACTTTATCATAGGTATAGTTGCTCCTTCTGGACATTTGAAGACTTCTTTAACAAGATTGTATACAAAATGGCTTGTTGATGAAGACGAATTAGAAATTTCTTTTGATGATTCTATTCGGAGTGATATATTACAAAAAAGAATAAAGCAAGCAGCAGGACAAAACTTTCTGATTGATGATTTACATAAGAAATCTAGCATTTACGATCAGAATAGATATAAAGAACGATTAGATAAAGCTGTTAGAACTGTATCTAAAGTTGGCAATTCTGCTTTGATTTTTATTACAGCAGAATCTTTAAAAGGAAGCACTATTTTTAGTATTCATGACAGAATCCTTCAGATTAAAATTCCACGAATGGATTCTGAAGAATTATTAATTTACAAGATGAACATGGCAGATATTTCTCATTCTTATATGGCTGAAATTGCAGTACGCTTTGTTCAGGTATTGTTGGATAATTACCAGGACGTTAGAGAGACTGTAGAACAATATATCGGCAATAATATTTTTTATAATAAATCTAAATTTGAAATGCCTGAATGGTGCAAAGGTTCCACTAGAGTCGGAAATCAGGTACGAGTACTTTACTTAGTAGAAGATTTGTTTTGCCAGTACATGTGTGAGAATGATTCAAAACTATCTGGCCGTATACAGCTTCATGAAGCTCTTGAAGAAACTGGTAAGATTCAAGTAAAACAATTAGAACGGCTGAGTTCTCTCGAAAAAGAGGAGGATATTCTTTTAATGTTATATCAAATAATCGAAGAGGGAACAAATTGTAAAGATATTCATATTGTTATGACGGAGAGTCAATATTCTTCTGGTGACAAAAATATGGCATTACTCAAAGATGGTTGTTTCAATATTAAGGGAGAGGATTTAATAAATGTTTTAATGAAGCGAGTTGGGCGGCCAGTTTCCCTAAAAAAAGTGTCGGATCAGTTACACAAGGAAGGTATTTTAGATGAAGATTCTGATAAGCGTACAAAAAAAGTAGCTTCCAGAAGACATTATGTAATAAATATTGCAATGCTGGAGAATTATTGTAAATTTTTGGGTGTTGGAGAAGTTTAATTATTCGTTAAAAAAGTGTGGGTATTACTTAATAGGAAGTATACATCACACTTTTTTGCAGTTATGTCATAGGTTATTTTGACTATTGTAATATTATTTTTTTAATTTCATCCAGTTCTTCTAATGAGGCATTTTGTATGATTGTTTCTATAAATTTCATCCTTTTTTCTAAAGACATTTCTTGGAAATCTTCTTGAAAAAAATAATCATATTGAGAAATAACAGCCCTAAAAGTTCTGGCATAATTTTTAGCAATCCTTTTGAATCCATCTACTTCAATTACACTTTTATCTAGTAATGACTTCAATAATAAATGAATAGATGTATTGCTCCAAGACCTATTAGTACTAAATTCTATAATTTCTGAAGATGTTAACGCTTCCCCTTGTTTCCATAAAACATCTATAATTTCTTGCTCACTTTTTGTAAGTCGAATCTTTTGTTTCAGTCAACGGCGGCGCGTATGGCGCCGTTCATCTTGACCGTTGACTGGCTCGGCTGGCTTTGCTATTGCCTTGTAGTAAATACAAATAGAAATGATTGCTGTAATCGCTTCCGTGATCCAAAACGCATTCCAGACGCCAACCGCTCCGAAAAACCTGCTGAGTAAAAACGCAGCCGGGATGATTACCACTACATACCGGCAAAGAGAAATCAGTAAGGAGGGCGTGCCTTTCCCCAGCCCCTCCAATGCGCCGGAAGAAGTAACAGAAACCGCCGAGACGATAAATCCGGCCCCGATGATGCGCAAGGCAGTTTCCCCGGCCTGGATCGTCGCTTCTGTGTGGGTAAACAGCCCCATCAACTGTCCGGGGATCAGAAGGCATATCACTGTTCCAAGTACCATAATGATACCGCTCATGCACAAGACAATCTTATAAATCTGACTGACCCTTTTGTTCTCGCCCGCGCCGTAGTTATAGCCGATCAGGGGGCGCATCCCCTGCACAATGCCATTCGCCGGCAGATAGATGAAAGTCTGTAATTTGTAATAGATTCCCAAAACCAAAATATACACTTCGGAAAATGCTACTAAAATAGCATTGAGCGCCGAAATCAAAAGAGACGGAAGTGCAAGATTCAAGGTGGCAGGAATGCCGATTGAATATAGCTTCAATACCATTCCCTTGCCGGGCAGAATGTACTGCCTGCGAATATGTACGCGGATTGGCCGCACAAAATAAACGACCAGATAAATTGCCAGCGTCAGAGTTTGCCCGATACCGGTTGCCAGCGCAGCGCCTTCGATTCCCATTGCCGGGAATAAGCCATAGCCAAAAATCAGAACGGGGTCTAAGACAATGTTTGTGATGCACCCGCACATCAGGCTTATCATGGTTGTTTTCATGTTTCCTACTGCCTGGAATATTTTCTCGAATGTTACACTAACAATGATAATCAATGTAAAAGCGAACGCAACAACAGAATAGCGGACGCCAAGTTCAATCACTGTCTCGGATGAAGTGAACATTCCTAAAAAAGCCGGCATCATTGCGATACAGCAGACTGTCATGACAACGCCATGAATCACGGCAAGCACAAGTCCCTGCGTTGCAGCCTGATCCGCTTTCCTGTTATCTTCAGCGCCCAGATAGAAGGCGATGACTGCGTTGATTCCAACGCCAAATCCAATTCCGACAGCATTGATGAAATTTTGAACCGGGTAAACCAGTGATAACGCCGTCATAGCTTCCTCGCTAATCTGTGCGACGAAAAAGCTGTCGATAATGTTGTATAGAGAATTAACCAGCATGGATAAAACCATAGGCAGGGTCATGGATAAAATCAGCGGTAATACCGGTTTTTCTTTCATAAAAGTTTCATTCATTCGTGATTGCCTCCGGTGTTTCTTTTCTTGTCATAAAACAGATCGGATCTTTTCGGAAGCCAAAGGGTTCATAAAACTGTTCAGCCTCTTCCGTGATCAGCATTCCCAGCAGGGAACGGTATGTGTCTTCTGCCGTAATCGCCTTTAGGAGAGAGGCGCCCACACCCCTGTGCCGGAAATCTGCATCCACAACAACATCACAAATATAATACTGGGTGGCATAGTCTGTTATCACTCTTGCAAATCCGATTTGTTTTCCGTCGGCGGTATAGGCTCCATAGCAGATAGAGTGTTTCCATGACTCCATAATTGCTTCTTTCTTTCTGTTGCATGCCCATACGGTCTGTGATAGAAGGCGAAGTACGGTTTCTGTTTGCAGAGCATCTAGCCCTTTTTTAATATGTATTTCCATATCGTCTCTCCTTTTCCTGTTCTTACTGTGTTTTTGTACCGCTGCAAAGCGTTTCTGTTTTTCTGCCTGCTCGGAAGATCAGAAGCGCCAGAACGAATGTTGCCGTTTCTGTGACAGGGAAGGACAGCCAGATCCCTGTAATCTTCAGGAGTTTTTCCAGACCCCACATGAATGAAATGAGCAGCAGAAACTGACGCAGTAGCTGGATCAGCATACTTGGAAAGACCTGTTCTGTTGCCTGAAGATAGGTGGAGATCATGGTAGACCATCCGCAGAACAGGTAGCTGACCGCCATAATCCGCATAGCGGATATTCCAAAGGAGCGCATGGATTCCGACGCCGTAAATAATCCCAAAAGCTGCGCCGGAAAGAGGATGACGGTCAATGTTCCCAGTATCATCATACCGGAGACCAAAGCGGTTCCGTAGCGGAAAGCGGAGTGCAGCCTATCTCTGTTTCCTGCACCGTAGTTAAACCGCATAATAGGCAAACAGCCCTGAATCAAGCCGTTTACTGTCATAACGATCAGCTGCTGCACCTTAAAATACGCACCGAAGAATGCGATTGCCGTATCGGAATAGGCGACCAGAAAAAAGTTTACAAAAGTCACCATAAAAGAACTAAGGGCATTCATAATAAAAGACGGCAGTCCAAGGGTGAAAATACGGCCAATCAGCCACTTTTGCAAATGAAATCCTTTGAGCTTTATCCGCACTTTCTGCTTTTTGCCCAGCAGCAAGGCAAATGCCAAAATCATGGATAACAAATAGCCCGCAACAGTAGCCACCGCAGCGCCACGGATTCCCATAGCCGGAAAAACACCAATACCAAAAATTAGGAGTGGGTCAAATACAAAATTAACGACCACTCCTGCAATCTGGAACCACATAGGAGTAACCATGTTCCCGGTAGCCTGTATCATCTTCTGGATTGCGATATGCACCATGTTGGGAATTTGCATGAACGAACATACGCTCATATAGGCCATACTCAACTGATAAATTTCTTCATTATTGGTGAATGCTCCAAAGTAGGGTTTCATAATCAGTAATGACAGAAGATTGAGCAAAGCCCCAATTCCAAAGGCCAGTAACAATCCGTGTGTAACGGTGATATTTGCTTCATCTTGCTTTCTCTCCCCAAGATACCCTGCAATCAATACATTCACACCGACACCGATCCAGATGGACGCTGCGTTCATCAGGGTTGTAATCGGGAATGACAGAGAAACAGCCGTCAACGCATTCTCACTCAGACGCGCTACAAACGCGCTGTCTATCAGATTATAGGAATATTGCAGAAACATGGAGATCAGCGGTGGCAGCGACATTTGCCAGATGAGCTTTCCGACAGGAGCAACCGCCATTTTATTATTGGTCTGCATACTTTCCCTCCTCAACATAAGTGCTTGCGGAGCCATCTGCCAAAACTAGGATCACGACAGGTGCGCCATAATAAGGGTCTGTGTTGCTCCCCATCACTTCTGCCTTTAGTTTTGCAATCTCCCGCCTATATTTGGGGTCTGTAATTGCAATGATGGTTGTAGATTGATGTCTTCCGCCGGTAGAAGCGTAAGTCCCTGCTTCCAGTACAGCGTCCAAAGCCTTGGAAGGGACAGGTTCCGATTTATAAGCCCGTACACTACGGCGCGTCTTGATAAGAGACAGAAAAATTTTTTCCATACAGATATAGTCCTCCATTCTGCTAATACTTCCGAGATACAGGCAACAAAAAAGCCACACAACTATCACAAGATAGCTGTGTGGCAAAAAGATGACCGAATCCGGAAAAGTCCACTAAAATTTTGCGTTTATTATTATAGCGAACTTGAAGGAGACTGTCAATCATCAATCATTTGTTGCAAAAATCAGAAGCATTTCAATCAGTTCACCATGTCACTT